>LXNI01000514.1_pt1 | contig 43476 bp, 50 predicted proteins | sample 809091 | NCBI WGS metagenome assembly LXNI01 (sample SAMN04870527, study PRJNA318959) | sponge metagenome | biome: 01000161; feature: marine sponge reef; material: water | host: Sarcotragus foetidus | place: Greece: Milos, Mediterranean Sea | collected 2013-05-29 | depth 5-7 m
CCATCCTTGCGGGGGCGTATGCGGGGCACGTGCGGGACGCGCTCAGCCGGATCGACCCGGACGGGGCGGGGTACTACGCGGCGAACACCGAAGCCTTCCTGGCGCGGGTGCGGGAACTCGACGCGGCGATCAAGGCGGCCGTGGCGACAGTGCCCGAGGAGCAGCGCGTGCTCCTCACCTACCACGACTCATTCCCCTACTTCGGGCCGCGCTACGGATTCACGATTATCGGGGCGATCCAGCCCTCCGACTTCTCCGAACCCTCGCCGCGCGAGGTGGCAGAGCTGATCAGGCAGATTCGCGCCTCGGGCACACCCGCCATCTTCGGCTCCGAGGTGTTCCCCTCGGAGGTGCTGGACACGATCGCGACCGAGGCGGGGGCCGTGCAGGTCGCCACCTTGCGGGACGACGACCTCCCCGGTGAGCCCGGCGACCCCCGGAACACGTACCTCGCGATGATGGTCGAGAACGCGCGCACCATCGTGGAGAGCCTTGGCGGAGACGCCTCCGCACTCGACGGCTTCGACGTGAGCTACAGCTGGATCCCGTTCGAGGAGCATTCGGGTGGTTGAGCTGGCGCCGAGCGCGCCCGGCCACCGCCCTCCCCCCGCCGACCCCGGGGGCCAGCCCCTGGTGGAGCTGCGCGGCTACACCACGGGTTACGAGCGCACGGCCGTGCTGCATGACATCGACTTCACGCTGCGGCGAGGGGAGTTCGCCGGGATCGTGGGGCCCAGCGGGTCGGGCAAGACGACGCTGCTGCGGGCTATCGCCGGACAGACGCGGCGCTTCGCGGGGACGGTCGAGACGCACCCGCGGGCAGGCGAGCGCGCCCTGCGGCTGGGCTACGTACCGCAGGTGGACGCGATCAACTGGAACTTCCCGCTGACGGTCGGGCAGGCGGTGCTGCTGGGACGCTGGCGGGAGATGGGCTGGCGGCCCTGGCCCCGCCGCCACGACCGCGAGCTGCTGGGGCACATACTCGAACGACTGGGCATCGGGCACCTGGCGGACCGCCAGATACGGGCGCTCTCGGGGGGACAGCAGCAGCGCACGTTCCTCGCGCGGGCGCTCATCGGCGACCCGGACCTGCTGCTGCTGGACGAGCCCACGAGCGGCGTCGACATCAAGACGCGGCACGAGATCATGCACCTGCTGGGCGAGCTGAACCGGGCGGGCACGACGATCCTGATGACGACCCACGACCTGAACGCCGTGGCGACGCACCTGCCGCGGCTGGTCTGCGTGGGCGAGGGGGAGCTCGTGGCGGACGGCCCTCCGGAGGACGTGCTCACGCCCGAGGTGCTGCGCCGCACCTACGGTGCGGACATGCTCGTGCTGCGCCGGGGCGACGCGATCTACGTGGTCGAGCACCTGGACGAGGAGATGACGGGAGCGGAGCCGTTTCCCGAAGAGGTCGGGGCCGGGGCCCCGCCCCTCGGCGATTAGCGGTGGGCGTTCTGGCGGAGCCGTTCGAGTTCGACTTCTTCGTTCGGGGGATGGTAGCGGCGGCGCTGGTGGGGGTGCTGTGCGCGTCGGTGGGTGTTTATGTCGTGTTACGCAGCCTGGCGTACATCGGGCACGGGCTCGCGCACAGCATCTTCGGCGGGGCGGTGGTCTCGTTCGTTTCGGGCATCAGCTTCTACATCGGGGCGACGCTCTGGGGCGTGTTCACGGTGCTGCTCATCAACGGGGCGGCGCGCAGGCGGCAGATCGGGGGAGACGCGGCAGTCGGCATCATCACGACCTGCGCGTTCGCGCTGGGGGTGGCGCTGATCAGCCGCCATGGACGCTTCACGCGCGACTTCGACGCCGCCCTCTTCGGCGAGATCCTCGGCATCACGAGCGGCGATCTGTACGTCATAGCGGGGGTGATGGCCCTGGCAGCCGTCGTCATCTTCACCTGGTGGAAGCCGCTGCTGTTCACGACCTTCGACTCGGACGTGGCGAGCACCTACGGCGTGCCCGTGGCCTGGGTGGAGGCGCTGTTCTCGCTCGTGCTGGCGGCCACGGTGATCGCGTCGCTGCAGGTGCTGGGGGCGACGCTGATCGCGGCGGCACTGGTCATCCCGCCGGTGACGGCGCGACTCCTGACGGACTCGTTCACGAGGATGTTCGCGCTGGCGGCGGCGTTGGGCGGGGTGAGTGGGCTGGTGGGGGTCTACATCTCCTGGTTCGTCGATGTGTCCTCGGGGGCGACGGTGGTGTTGCTGCAGGGCGCGCTGTTCGTGGTGGCGCTGGGCTGGACGGTGGTGCGGTCGCGTTGGCCGGGGACCGGGGGCGGGGAGCGGCTGGCGGCGATCGAAGGGGCGACGCTGGACTGACAGTCGGGGCGGTCTGGGACATAAGCCTTGCCCCTGCTTCAGGGTGTCCGAGGGTTACGTAAGGGGGCGGTTGGAGGCGGCAGTCGCGGGGTAGAGTTTTTCAGCGTTCAACCTTGGGGAAAATCGCTTGCGGAGGGTCTCCAAGCGGCTTCCCACGGGGTAGGATGCCCTCATCCGAAATGTTCACGCATCTACACACGCACACCGAATTTTCGCTGCTCGACGGCATGTCGCGCATCCCCCAGCTCCTCGACCGCGCGCAGGAGCTGGGGATGGACGCGATCGCGATGACGGACCACGGCGCGCTCTACGGGGCGCTTGACTTCTATCGGGAAGCGAAGGCGCGCGGCATCAAGCCGATCATCGGCCTGGAGGCGTACATCGCCCCGGGCTCGCGGCACGACCGCACGCGCGAGACGCCCTTTCACCTGACCATGCTGGCGCGCGACCTGACCGGGTACCGCAACCTGCTGCAACTGGTGACGAAGTCCAACCTGGAGGGCTTCTACTACAAGCCGCGCATCGACCGGGATCTGCTGGAGCTTCACAGCGCCGGTATCACCGTGCTGAGCGGCTGTCCCTCGGGCGAATTCTTCGAGCGGCTCTCGGAGGGGGACCGGGATGGGGCGGTGGAGGTGGCGAAGTGGTACCGCGAAGTGTTCGACGGGCACTACGCGCTAGAGGTGCAGGAGCACGGGGTGGAGCGATTCAGCCGGGTGAATCCCGAGATTCTGTCGGTTGGCCGCGAGCTCGACATTCCCGTGGTGGCGACGAACGACGGGCACTTCACCCACAAGGAGGAGGCGGCGGCGCACGACGTGCTCCTCTGCATCGGCACGAACGCAACGGTGGACGAGGAGGACCGCTTCCGCATTGACGGGGAGGGGTACTACCTGCGCAGCGACGAAGAGATGCGGGCGCTCTTCCCGGAGACGCCCGAGGTAGTCACGAACACGGAGCGGTTCGCGGAGGCGTGCGACCTGGAGCTGTCCTTCGACCGCGCCCTCCTGCCGGAGCCGGTCACGCCCGAGGGCGTCACGAACGACGCGTACCTGCGGCACCTGTGCCGCGAGGGGCTGGAGGGCCGCCTGGGGACGCTCACGCCGGAGCTGGAGCAGCGGCTCGACTACGAGCTGGACGTACTGCGGGAGACGGGCTTCACGGACTACTTCTTCGTGGTGAAGGAGATTTCCGACTTCGCCCACCGGGAGCGCATCCCGATGGGGATGCGGGGGTCGGCGGCGGCCTCGCTGGCGCTCTACTCGCTGGGGGTCACGGACATCGACCCGGTGGCCAACAACCTCGTGTTCGAGCGCTTCCTGAACGTCGAGCGGCGGCAGATGCCGGACGTCGACTTCGACTTCGCCGACGACCGCCGGGACGAGGTAATCCGCTTCGCCTACGAGCGCTTCGGCGAGGACAAGGTGGCGCAGATCATCACGTTCGGGACACTGGGCGCGAAGGCGGCCATCCGCGATGTGGGGCGGGCGCTGGGCATGACCTACGCGGACACGGACCGGGTCGCCCGCTACGTCCCGAACGCGCTGCACATCACGCTCGAGGACGCGCTCACGCAGTCGACCGAGCTGAAGGAGGCGTACGACACGGACGCGCAGGTGCGGCGCCTCGTGGACACGGGCAAGCAGCTCGAGGGGGTGGCCCGCCACGCGAGCACGCACGCCGCGGGCGTCGTGATCTCGCGGGAGCCGCTGGCGGAATACGTGCCCCTGCAGCGGACGGGCCGCGGAGACGAGCTGGCTGTGCCGACGACGCAGTTCGCGATGGAGCAGGTGGAGGCGATGGGCCTGCTCAAGGTGGACTTCCTGGGCCTCTCAAACCTGACCATCCTGGGGCGCGCCGTGGAGCTCGTGAAGGAGACGACGGGGGTGGAGCTGGACCTGCTGAAGCTGCCGGAAGCGGACCCGGCGACGATGGAGACGCTGGGGCAGGGCGAGACGTTCGGCGTGTTCCAGCTGGAGTCGGCGGGGATGCGGCGCTACGTGCAGGAGCTGAAGCCGAAGAGCGTGGCCGAGATCTGCGCGATGGTGGCGCTCTACCGGCCGGGGCCGATGGCGCACATCCCCACGTACATCCGCGCCAGCCACGGCGACGAGGCGATCCAGCACCCGCACCCCGACCTCGCGGAAATCCTCGCGGACACGCACGGGGTCATCGTCTACCAGGACCAGGTGCTGCAGATCGCGCAGCGCTTCGCCGGCTACACGCTGGGCGAGGCGGACGTGATGCGGAAGGCGATGGGGAAGAAGAAGGCGGAGGTGATGGCGGCGGAGAGCACGCGCTTCATCGACGGGGCCGTGGCGAACGGCTACCCGGAGGACCGGGCACGGGCCGTCTGGGAGCTGATCGAGCCGTTCGCGGGCTACGCCTTCAACAAGGCGCACGCCTGGTGCTACGGCAATATCGCCTACCAGACCGCGTACCTGAAGACGAACCACGCGGTCGAGTACCTGACGGCAGTGCTGCAACTCGCGGGCAGCTCGCCCGACCCGTACGAGCGCATCGCACAGGCGGTGGCGGAGTGCGCGCGCCTCGGCATCGAGGTGCTGCCGCCGGACATCAACTCGAGCACCTCCACGTTCGGGGTGGAGCGGGGGGACGACGGGTCGCTGGGCATCCGCTTCGGGCTGGGGGACATCAAGAACGTGGGTCCGGCGGCGGTCGAGGGGATCATCACGGTGCGGAAGAAGAACGGTCCCTACCGGGACGTGGATGACTTCTGCAAGCGCGCCGACCTGGCGGGGGCGACGAGCCGCACGATCGAGCACCTCGCGCTGGCGGGAGCGCTCGACGCGATCGGGGACCGGGGCACGCTACGGGCCAACAGCGAGCGCATCGCCAATTTGGCCAAGCGGGAGCGCGAGCTCCGTGACAGCGGCCAGTCGACGATGTTCGACCTGTTCGGGAGCGAGGTGGACACGCCCATGCCGGGGGTGGAGCTGGTGGAGGCGCCCCTGGACCAGGACGAGCGCCTGCGCTGGGAGAAGGAGCTGCTGGGGGTCTACCTGAGCGAGCACCCCTTCCGGCGGGCCGCGCAGGATCTGGCGGTGCACAACCCGGTGCAGCTCGCCGACCTTTCGCTGGAGCTGGTGGGGCAGACGGTGCGGGTGGCGGGGATGATCACGCAGACGACCGTGCGCTACACGCGCGACAACCGTCGCTACTACCTCGTAACGCTGGAGGACCTTTCGGGGCGGGCGGAGCTGGCGGTGTGGAGCGACGTGCTCGATATCTCCAGCGAGGACACATGGGCGGAGGGCCAGATCGTGCTGGTCTCGGTGGAGTGCCGCGAACGCGGCGACCGCCTGAACCTGAGCGCGCGCCGGGCCGTGCCCTGGGACGCCGCCGAGGGGACGCTGATCGGCTTCAGGCCGGAGGATTTCCAGGTGGAGACGCGGCGCAGCGGCGGACGGCGTCGGGCGCCGGCATCGAGCACCCCTCCGGCCAGGCCCGCGCCTCCCGCGCCGCGCAACGGTAGCGGGAACGGGCACGGGAACGGAGCCAGTGCATCGCCACCGCCACCGGCTGCCACGACCGAAGCGGAGTCGCCGGAGGTGCACTCGCCGGTCGGTGGAGAGGCATCGCAACTGGTCATCACGATCTACGAGACCGAGGACGATGTCACGGACAGGGCGCTCCTGAGCAGCGTGGGAGCGCTACTGCGCGACCACCCGGGGTCGGGCGAAGTGCGGCTGGTGGTCCACGACACCGACGGGCTTGAGCAGGAGTTCTACCTGGATCGGGCGGCCGTCAGCGACGAACTCGCCGGGCGCATCGAGAAGGTGCTGGCGGCGAACAAGGGCAAGGCAATCGTGATACATGGGCGGCAGCTGGCAGGGGCGGGAGCGGGACGCTAGCCGCCGCGGGCGCGGATGGCGGCGACGGCGCGAGCAAGGAAGTCGGCGGGGAGGGAGTCGCGGTAGCGCTCCTCGGTCCAGAGAGCGGTCAACTCGGCCTCGGAAGCGTCGGGGTGCTCCTCCCGGAGCATCCCGACGCGCGCCTCGATGCCAGCGTTCGCCAAGTCGAGCATCAATTGAAGACGCTCGCCCTCACTCAACCCCAGCCACCACTCGCGGTGGCGAGCCGCCATCTCAGGCGTCGTATCTCGTGGTACGACTGGCGTCCAGGATGTCGTGGAGTCGGAGCTGCTCGATCCAGCCACGGAAGTCATCGTCTTCGCTCACCAACCCGGTCGCCATTATCGCGCGTATGTCGGCAAGTTGCTGGCCCGAAAACGACTCGCGCGCCCAGCGGAGTTTGCTGAGCACGAGGTCCGCGGGTCTGATGACCCAAATCGGAGCGCCATGCCACTTCGCCTGGTGCCGCCGGCCGAATACTGTGAGATCGAACGGCTCGTTGCGCAGGACGATGAAATCCGTCTTCAGGCCCCATCGCATAGGTATGACGTTGAACATGGAGGCATGTTCGACCGCATCGAACACGGAATCTGGTTCGATGTAGTAGTCCCCATCAAACGCCTCGACCAGTGGAGCGACCTGCTCGTGGGCGAGGTCGAGGACGATGTCCAAGTCGCCAGTTGAACGCGAGAGTCCGCAAAAGAACCCCGCAGCCGAGCCGGTCAGCATGTAGTCGACTCCGACGGCCTCGAGACGGGTAACGACATCGGTGAGTGCGTCCGTGAGATCGGAGGGAGGCACGGCTACTCCGGGGGGCGGGCGCGGCGGTCCTGGGCGCCGGCGACGGTGTCGCCGAGGAGTGCTTCGAGCTGGCCGAGGTGGGCGGCATCGTGGCCGGCCCAGATCTGGACGAACTGGGCGACGGTGATGGCCTCGCCCCGGGGACCGGGGGCGGTGCGCTCCCAATCAGCGGGGCGCATGGTCGCGATCAGGTTGAGCGAGGCCTGACGCTGGAGGGCGAAGTCGCCGAGGAGGACGCTCTTGTCGTCGCGGTCGCGGTTGCGCTCGCGCTCCCACTGGTCCGGGGGGAGGAAGAAGAGGGTGGGGTCGGGCTCGACGAGCAGGCGTTCGAGGCCCATGCGGAACTCGAGCGACTCAGCGTCGCGGAAGTGGGCGAGCACGACGCGCGCGGACCACTCGCCGCTGGGGGCCGCGTCGAGGTCCGCGTCGGTCGCTTCGACGGTGAGGTGGGCGAGCTTGCTGGGGGTGGCGGCAAGTTGAGCGAGCGCTTCCTGGGGAGCGGGATCATCAGGCATGGGAGGATTCTAGCGTTCCCGGTGGTCGCGACCCCACGGGGAGCGCCTGAGCGCGCACGCGGGGATAATCGCGCGATGCTGCCAGCCGAGCGACGCATCGAGGCGAACGGGGTGGAGCTGGCTTACTTCGAGCGGGACGGTCGCGAACCGACGGTGCTCTTCGCGCACGCGACGGGGTTCCACGCGCGCTGCTGGGACGCGATGGCGGAGGGGCTGGAGGAACGCAGCATCGCCGTCGACCTGCGCGGGCATGGCCGTAGCGAGAAGCCGGAGCCGCCCTACCCCTGGGGCGACGTGGCGGACGACGTGGCCGCCTTCTGCGAGGCGCTGGACCTGCGCGGGGCGATCGGGGTGGGGCACTCGAAGGGCGGGGCGGCGGTGGCGGCAGCGGCGGCGCTGCGTCCGGGGACGTTCGCTGCGCTGCTGCTGGTCGACCCGGTATTGATGAAACCGTCGCTGTACGAGCACGAGCCCGCGTTCGAGGCGGAGCACTTCGTGGCGCGGCGTCGCAACGAATGGGACTCGCCCGAGGAGATGATCGAGCGGTTCGCGGACCGCGACCCGTTCAAGCGCTGGGAGCCGCGCGTGCTGCGCGACTACTGCGAGCACGGTCTGCTGCCCGCGCCCGACGGTGAGGGCTACGTGCTCGCCTGTCCGCCGCTGGTCGAGGCGGCGGTCTACGCGGGAAACCGGGCGTGGGACCCATATCCGTTGCTACGCGAGCTCGACCTGCCCATTCGCATCCTGCGGGCGCCACCGCCAACCCCGGATCAGCAGTGGAGCATGATGGTCTCCCCGACGTGGCCGGGGCTGGCCGGGGAGCTACGGAACGCCGAGGAGATCGTGCTGGAGGAGCACAGCCACTTCATCCCGATGGAGGCGCCGGGGCTGGTCGCCGCGCACGTCCGGGAGCTGGCGGCGAGCGCACGGGGGTAGGGACGGGCAGCGGGCCTAGTCGCCACCGCCCTGGGTGTTTCCGCCACCACCACCGCGACGGCGGCGTCGACGGCGACGCCTGCGGCCGCTGCCCTGGGGCTGGTCGCCACCAGCGTTCGCGGGGGGCTGGCTGGAGGGCTGGGAGTCCGACGACTGCTGGTCGGAGGGGTCGCTGCCGGAGGAGCGGCGGAAGACGCGACCACGGGGGGTTTCCTCGGACTGCTGCGGCTGCTGGGAGTCCTGGCGGCCGCCGCCACGGCGACCGCGTCCGCGGCGACGGGAGGGGCGGTTGCGGTCGCGGGCGGGGGCCTCGCGGGACTCGCGGCCAAGCTCGATGGGCGCAGCCTCGGGCATGGCGGCGACCGCCTGGAACTCGGGTTCCGGCTCCGGTTCGGGTTCGATGAGGCCCTGGGCGATGGCTTCCTCGCGAGTGATGCTGGGGGGTGGCTCGGCGTTGCGGGCGGAGGGGTCCCAGCGGACGACGAGCCCGAGGTCGCGTTCGCCAACCTCGATGCGCTGGCCACCCACGTTGAGGGTAACCAGGCGTCGCAGGACGTTGAGGCCGACGACCTTGCCCTCGCCCGTGGGGGTGCTGCAGCGCTGACCCATGCGCGGGAGGGTCTTCTTCATCTCCTTGTAGCCCTCCTCCTCGTAGGAGAGGCAGCAGAGGAGGCGTCCGCAAAGGCCGCTGATCTTCTCGGGGTTGAGGGGGAGCTCCTGGTCCTTGGCGAGGCGGATGGAGACGGAGGGGAAGGTGGAGAGCCAGTTGGAGCAGCAGAGCTCGCGCCCACAGATGCCGTAGCCGCCGGCGAGGCGAGCGCGGTCGCGGGCGCCGATGCGGCGCACGGAGGCGCGCACGCCCCAGCGCTGGCCGGCGCGGCGCGAGAACTCGCGCTGGCCACCCGCGCCCTCGCCGCTGACGAGGAAGGTGAGGCGCTCACCGTCGAGCGTGAACTCGGCGCGGTCGACGCGGCCCTCGAGGCCGGACTCGTCGGCAAGCTCGCGGGCCTCAGCCAGCAGCTCCTCGGCGCGGGCGGCGAGGTCGCTGGCATGGACCATGTCGTCCTCGGTGGCGAGGCGCAGGATGGGGTGGAGGTTGTCCTCGCCGAGCTCGTTTACGACGACCTGGTCGGGGGCGATGACGACGCGCACCAGCTCGGGGCCGCGGTTGGTCTCGACGATGACGGACTCGCCCACGTCGAGGCGCATGCCGGCAGCGTGGAAGTACTCGATGGGGCCGGCGTTGCGGAAGCGGACACCGGCGACGTTCTGCCGGGGATCGGTCATGGTTCGTTCTCGTTTCGGGAGGGGGCGGGGGCGCCCTCGGCGGGCAGTGTAACGGCGGGGAAGCGCAGGAGCATGAGTTCGAGGGCCATGCGCGCGACCACCTGCGCTTCCAGGTCACTGCGGGCATCGGCGACCGCGCGGAGCGCGTCGAGGGCATCGCGAGCGCCGTTTTCGCGTCCCGCTCCTTCGCGCAGACGGCTCTCCCAGAAGGTCTCCCAGACGTCGAGCTCGGTGAGGACGAGCTCGCGGTCGCGACGCCAGCGCTCGGCGAGGTCGCCGGCGTAGGTCATGCGCTCGGAGGCGCGGGCGCCGGCGAGCTCCGCACAACGGTCGAGGAGGCGGCCGCGGTCATCCATCAGGTCGGGCTGCTCGGCGAAGGCGAGCGCATCGGCGGGGCGGCGGCGGGATTCGGCGGCCGCACGCTCGGCGATCTCGGGGGCAAAGCCGCGCTCGCCGAGCCCTTCGGCGATGGCGTCGTCGGGCACGAGCGAGACGGCGAGGGTGCGGCAGCGGCTGCGGATCGTCTCCAGCAGGTTTTCTGGAGCCGCTGTTATGAGGATGAGGACGGTCGCGGGCGGTGGCTCCTCGAGCGTCTTCAGCAGGGTGTTGGCGGCCTCAAGACCCATGCGGTCGGCCGGCTCGATGATGAGGACGCGGAACCGTCCCTCGAAGGGGTAGCGGGAGACGGACTCGATGAGGCCGCGCACCTGGCAGATGCGGATGTCGCGGGAGCCGGGGTGGGGCTGGTGGCCGCCCCCGCCCCGGCAGAAGCTGTCGCCGGGTTCGAGGTGGAGGACGTCGGGGTGGTTGCGCTCGGTGATGAGGCGGCAGGCGCGGCACTCGTTGCAGGGGCGGTCGTCGAGGTCGGGGGCCTCGCAGTTGAGGAGGCCGGCCAGCTCGAGGGAGAGGAGGGTGCGTCCCGTGCGGGCGGGACCGGCGAGGAGGAGGGCGTGCGGGGGCTCCTCCATTGCAGCGATGCTGCGCAGAGCGCGCCGCAGCGCTTCGTGCCCGATGATCGCGGCCATCGGGCCAGCTTACCAGCGGGGGTGGCGGACCCCGGGTTCCCTAGGCAGGGCTTTGCTATCATCCGATTCGTATGTCTAGCAGCGTCGACGCCGCGGATCCGGAAGTCATCGAGCGCGATGACGATCCGAGCGAGAACGATCTCGCCTGCGACGACGTGGTCACCCGCTTCCGGGAGGACGTACGGGCGGGGGAGCACTGGTTCGAAGCGCTGCTCGACGCGGTCGGTCGGTGGCGGGCTCCAAACGAGACTCGCGACGGTCGCCGCTACGACTACCTGATCGCGGGGGAGGCCTTCGACTGGCTGCGACTGGCGGAGCGGCTGCTGGACGAGATTCCTGAGCTGGCCCCCAAGGGCGAAGTGGAGGCGCTGCTCTTCACCGGTCGCTGGCCGGTCGATCTCGACGACGACGAGTTCGCGGCGCGGCTGGGAGCGGCCAAGTACAGCGCGCACCTGAACTACGTCTACGGGGTGCTGGTGGAGCAGGCCCTGCAGCTGGGGGTGGAGGAGGAGATCCACAAGGAGAACCATGCGAGCCCCTGGGGCGACGACATGCGGGCGCACGAGGGGATGTTCCAACGGGTTTACGGAGCGGACCGCGCCCATCTCCGCGCGGCCTACTACGAGCAGACCGGCACGATGCTGGCGGAGGACCTCTCGCTGAGCGAATGGGAGACGTTCGTCTACTGGCTCTTCAAGCAGCGGCTGAAGCGCCAGGACAAGGCGCGGGTGGCGAGCGACACGCGCAAGGGGCTGGCGCAGCTCTCGCGCATGGAACTGGCGGTGAGCGAGCGGCGGCGGGGCGTGCGCCTGAGCGAGCACGAGTTCAGCGAGCGCTACGTGCCGCGAACGGGACAGTCGAGGCGGGCGGTTTGACGGAGGCCCGCGCTCGCCGTACCTTCCGTTTCGCCTTGGGTACCACTTTCTGGCAGCGAACCTTCGTTATGGCGGGCCTGCTCGCGCTCGTCGGGGTGCTGGCGCTCGGAAGCGCGGCGACCGGGCTGGCGGCGCAGTCGCCCGCGCCCGCCAACAGCGCGCCCGCAGGTAACGCCTCAGAGGCGCCGCGAACGCCGACCACGAACCAGGTCTGGCCGCAGGAGGGCGAGGAAGAGCCCGCCGAGGACGACCCGCAGTACTCCGAGCGGGACACCAGCAGCGACAACACATGGATCGTGATCGCTGTGGTGTTGATGATCGTCCTGACCGTGCTGGGATTCGTGCTGGCAGGCCTGGGGCTCAGCGCCGAGTAGGCACTCCCTCTTTCCCTCAGGTCACTCGTCTCCGTGGAGCGACTCGCCCCGGTGCAGGCGCGCGGCGATATCGAACGTCTGCAAGCGCGAGCGCACAGTGGGAGAGTGGGCGGTGAGGAAGCGGGCGACGCCCGTGAGGATGTGGTCCCCCTCGGAGCGACCGGCGAAGTGCTGGTACTGGCGGATGCCCGCCTCGTAGATCTGGAACTCGTGGAAGGTTGAGTCCTCGCGCAGGAGCGCCTGGCCGAGCACCTCGACGACCTGCTCGCGCCAGTCGGCGGCGACCAGGTCGGCAAGGATGCGGGCAGTCTCGTCGACCTGGCCCTGGACGTCGAAGGCGGGGAGAAGGGCGTCGGGGAGAAGGGGGTCGCCGGAGGGGGCAGGATGGGGCTGGCGGGGCACGTTGAGGAAGCGCTCGAGGTAGACGGACATGGCGCCATCGAAGATGCCACGGGCGAGCAGGTTGGAGGGGGCGCGGCGCATCGCCTGGTCGACGGCGTTGGCGTAGGTGAAAGAGTGGTGGACGGTGTCCCAGTCGCCGAACTCGTTGGAGACGTGGAAGTGCACGGCGCGGCGGGCGGCGGCGTAGGCCACCGCCGCCGACAACTCGTCCAGGGGCACGCCCTCACGGACGAGCGCGAGCATGTGGTCGAGGGTCTCGTCGGGCTCGCCGTCGAGGATCTGGTCGGCGAGATCACGGTGGCCGCGCCAGTCCCTCAGCCGGCCGCCACCGGCCACGATGGCGTCGTCGAGTTGGTCGTGCACGCCCGCGAGGAGGGTGGCAAGGTCGACGGGGTGTCGCCAGCTGGACCTCTCCTCCATGCGGCGCGCGCCGGTGAGGCTGGGGACGATGGAGGGGAGGACCTCCTCGGCGTGCTCCCAGCCGATGTGGTCGAGCAGCTCGAAGGCCTTGTTGGCGAAGTCGAGGGTGTGGCCGGTATCGAGGAAGAGGTGATCGGTGCAGGCGGCGAAGACCATCTCGGAGATGGCGGTGGGGGGCAGATCGAGGTGGATAGCCGAGCGCAGGGTGCGTTCGGCGGCCTGCGTGGAGCGCGTCTCGACGAAGCGGCGGAACCACTCGAGGTAGCGGTCGGGGTCGCGGAGCTCGGTCTCCAGCGGGGCGAGGTCGAAGTTGGGAGGCTGGTTCGCGGTCGAGCGGGCGACATGGACCGCGCCGTGGAAGACGGCGAGGGGGCGGTCCTCCTCGTTGAGGACGGGGAGGACGTTGGCCATGGCGGTAAGGATGGAGAGGCCGGTGCTCCAGCCGTTGGCGCGGTTGCGCACGCCGAAGAGGGCCGCCTCGCGGAGGATGTCGCCGGTGGCGTCGAGCTCGTTCAGGCCGATGACGCTCTTGGCGAGGACGAGCGAGAGCTGGCCTTCCAACCCCTCCCGCAGCTTCGCTTCCCAGTGCGTGCGACGGTCGGACTCGATGGGGCGCGGGTCGACGTAGACATCGCCGTCGCGCGTTTCGACGCGGAAGGCGGGCACGTCGTCGGCGAAGGGGTCGAGGGTACAGCCGCCGGAAAGGTCGAACTTGGCGTGGTGCCAGTGGCAGGTGAGGATGCCGTCGCGGACGGCGCCGCGGCGCAGGGGGAAGCCCATGTGGGGGCAGCGATTGTCGAGGGCGTAGAGGCGGCCCTCGTCGTGGACGACGAGGATGGTGCGGCCCTCGGCCGAGATGACCCTCATGCCCTCGCGCTCGATCTCCTCGATGGAGCCGGCGCGGACGAAGATGTCCTGGGTTGGGGCGGTGGTCATGGGGCGCACCTCGCGTGGGGGTGCTTCCAGTATGCCCGGCAGGGGAGGGGACCGCGACGGCCGAGCCGAGCGTGTCCCCTGCGATGCCTGAGTGGCTGTGCCATCATGGCAGGGGACGCGCTGGAAGAGGGCAACCATGATCAGGACCATTCGCGCCAGGTACTCGGGGGGCATGCTCGAGCCGTTGGAACCGCTCGCACTGGAGGAGGGGGAGGAGATCGAGTTGACGCTGGAGGAACAGGTCCACGAGAGCGAGGAGGCAGAGGATGCCGCTTTCGCCCGAGCCATGGAAGAGGCCATGACCACCGAGCGAGTCAGCGAGCAGGAGATCCGTGCGATCCTGCGGGAGCGGGATGAGGGTTGAGTACACGCCCGCTTTTGCTCGAGACCTGAAGAGGGAACGCAGACCAAGGGTGCGCGGCCGGGTTGAGAGACTCATCGAAGAACTCAAGGCCGCCCCCTCTATCACCGCTGTCCATGGAGCAGCCAGAGTGACAGCGCCAGGCCGCTACTACCGTGTCAGGCTCGGAGACTTCCGTTTGGGGTTCGCCCTGGAGGGAGACCGGGTCATATTGCTCAGGTTCATGCACCGACGCGACATCTACCGCTACTTCCCCTAGCACCTGTCCAAGCTCAAGTCCGAGTGCTAGCTGCCGGGCGCTTCCCCGACGGGGACGAAGAGGGCGAGGCTGGCGGTGAAGCCATGCACGAAGGGGGTGCCGCCCACGGGGCCGATCTCGCCGTTGCAGAAGAGTCCGGCGATGGGAAGGGAGCCGAGGCGGTCGGCGACGGCGGCGGCATCGTGGTCGGGCGCGCCGAACATGCCCTGCCCGCGCCCGTTACAGGCGCAGAGCAGGCCGCCAGCGGCCTCGCCGGCCATGGCGTCGCGGGCCTGGTCGAGGAGCGTGTTGAGCTCGTCGGTAGCGGCTTCGGCATCGCGCAACTGGAACTGGAGCGTCTGGCCCACCCTCACCTGATCGTTGACGGCGATGGCGCCGCGCTCGCGGTCGACGCCGAGGAGGTTGCGGATGAGGAAGTCGCCACGGCCAAGCTCGTCGGCGTACTCGTCCATGGCAATCCCGGCGAGGAGGTTGCGTCCGGCGCGGTTCTGCACGTCCTGGGGGAGGTCGCGAAGCGTCTCCATGAGCACATCGAGGGCGGGGCGCCCGCCGATTCCGAGGACGACGTTGCGGTCCGCCTCGGTGATGGTCCAGGACTCGCCGATGGGAGCGGCGCCCTGCGAGACGACGGGGTGGATGGTCCAGGCGCCGCCGACGGCGAGCAGGAGGGCGCCTCCGGGGGCGAGGTTCGCGCCCTCGAACAGGTAGGCGCTGCGTCCGCCGGGGAAGGCGGAGGCCATGCCGCCCAGGATGGGCGTCCCGGGATAGGCCTCGGCGAGGGCCGCCACGAGCTTCTCGGTGTCGATCGTGAAGGGGTCGGAGAGGAGCACCCAGGCGTTCACTTCGTCGGGCGGCAGGAGGGCGCCGGCGAGGGACGCCTCGGCGTCGAGGTCTTCCTGGGTGACCTGCTTCAGGGTCAGGTCGGCCCGGGGCAGGGAGAGGGAGAGGAGGGTGATCCCCGGACGCCCTTCGATCTCGCGGCCGGTGGTGATGACGGCCTGCCCGGAGCACCCCAGGAGGATGCGGGGGGAGAGACGCTCGTGGATGGCGCCCACGATCTCCGGGTAGCGCTCGGCGTGCTGGTAGCTGGCGAAGAGGAAGACGAGGTCGGCGTCCGTACGGACGCCATGGAGGGCCTGGTCGACGGCGACGCGCCAGTCGGCGGAGGTGCTCGCTCCCGTGTCCATGCCGGCCCCCTCGCGGCGCATGGTACGGGACGGGCGAGGGCGCGGGGACAGCGGGGGGAGCGCACGGGCGGGGCCGGTAGAATCCCCGCCGGGAGGCGTTCATGGCGGCAGAAGGCGATCCTGGACTCTTCGAATCGATCTACTCAATGCGGGCGCTGCGGCGCTTCCGCCCCGACCCCATCCCGGACGAGATCCTGTTCCAGCTGTTCGACGCGGCCATCCGGGCGCCATCGGGCCAGAACGCCCAGGACTGGCGCTTCATCGTCATCACCGACCCCGAGGTGAAGGCGAAGATGCAGGGCTGGGCGGAGGTTGGGTGGCATCGCTACCAGCCGGAATTCTCGGAGCACCCGGAGAAGATCGACGACCTGCCGCGGACGCAACGGCTCACGCTGCGAAGCGTCGCGCACCTGGTCGCGCACCTGGACGAGGCGCCGGCGATCATCGCCGTGCTGGGGATGAAGGGGCGGCACTCGACGCCGGGCGGAAGCACCTTCCCGGCGGTGCAGAACCTGATGCTGTCGGCGCGAGGGCTAGGGCTCGGCTGCTCCGTATTCAACCTGCCCATGCGGGGCGGGGACGAGCTGCTGGAGTTGCTCGACATCCCGGAGAACAACCAGCTCTACTGCCTGCTCCCGATCGGCTATCCGACCGACCGGCACGGGCCGGTGCGCCGCAAGCCGGTGAAAGCAGTGGTGTATCGCGAGCGCTTCGGCGAGACGTGGCCGTTCGCGGAGGAGCAGCCGGACAAGGGCTGGGAAGCGCGTTGGCTGTCGTAAGAGAGCGCCGCGCTGGCGCGCGGCTGAGTGGAGCGCTCGCGCTGCGCGCTTCGCTGAGAAGAGCGGCGGGCGATGCCCGCCTGAGGAGAGCGCGGCGCCAGGCGCCGCTGAGAGGGAGAGCAACCGATGACGAGTGCTGAATTGGCCGACACGGTCATCATCGAGGCCGCGATCAATGGGGCGACGCCGAAGTCGCGGAACGCGACGGTGCCGCGGACGCCGGAAGAGGTCGCGGAGGACGGGCTGCGGTGCCTGGAGGCGGGGGCGGCCATCGTCCACAACCACAACGACGAGCCGGTCGTGGGGGATGCGCCCGAGCACGACCCCGCTCCGTACATCGAGGCGTGGAGCGCCATCCTCGCGGAACGCCCGGACGCGCTCCTGTATCCGACGATGCCCAGCGGCGGGCCGCACACGACCTTCGAACGTCGCTACAGCCACATCCCGGCGCTGGCGGAAGCGGGGGTGTTGCGCATCGGGCTGGTCGATCCCGGGTCGGTGAACGTCGGCGGGCGCGGTCCGGACGGGCGGGCGGCGGACATCGAGGCGACCTACCTGAACACGTTCCGGGACGCGCGCAAGATGTTCGACACGTGCCACCAGTACGACCTGGGGCCGTCCATCTCCATCTTCGAGCCGGGCTTCCTGCGGGTGGCGCTGGCGGAGCACGAGGCGGGGACGCTTCCACCCGGGTCGCTGGTCAAGTTCTACTTCGGCAGCGAGCGCACACTCTCCGGTCTGCCCCCCACGCCAGCGGGGCTCGAGGCGTACCTGGACATGCTGTCGGGGACGGGGTTGCCGTGGTCGGTGGCGGTACGAGCCGGGGACGTGACGGCCTGCGGCATGTCCGAACTGGCGATCTCCCAGGGCGGGCACGTCCGCATCGGCCTGGAGGACTACGCCGGTCCGGGCGAGCCCTCGAACCTGGAGCTGTTGCAGGGCTTGCTGGAGGTCATCGAGCGGCTGGGGAAGCGCCCGGCCACGCCGGACGAGGCGGCGGCGATCCTGGGGCTTCCGGCGCGCTAGTCTGCTTGGTCAACCCACTCCAGCATCACTTTGAGGCTGTTCAAAGCACTCCTCCAGGGCACAAGGTGCTCGTGCTGGAGCCTCCCAACCACGACTCCTGGTGGTATTCCCTGCTCCTCAGCGAGCTTACGGATGCTGACGGGATCGAAAGAGCCAACCTCAACGAACCGGCGCCAGGTGTGGTGGGGTACGAGGAAGCCGGCAGCCCAATCATTGGCTTGGCTCTCAGTTCTATCGCGGGTTCTATCGCCGTTGTCGATGAACACGGTCTTCTTGCTGTGAAGAAGAAGGTGGCCAGCCTCATGGAAGAAGCTAAACCAGAGGTGGTCATCCGTCAGGTGGCGAGCACTGAGCGCGACGAGTGGTCGGTGCGGAGCGAGCCACCAGGCAGCACCGCTCACCCGCACCTTCGGCAGGGGCCTGACAAGAGCCAGGACAACCCCGGCCTCATTCAGGAGACGCCTAGCCCCTTCCAGGGCCTCATCGACTGGCGAGCACGTCAGCGTGCGAACCTGCTTTAGCGACCTTCGAAACGCTGGCTCGCTGTAGTCCCCACACGGCTGCCCCTCGGCCTGCGTCTCAGCAAGCCGCCGCCAGGTAGCCAAGGCAAACTCATCACTCTTGAAGCTGGGAGAGTGGCGGAAGGCTACGTTTGTGGCGTGGTACTTCTGCCGCCACGCCTCGACAGAGGCAACGCCGAAGAAGGAGAGCAGAGAAGACACAGCGCCTGCGCCGGAAGCGGGCCGGTCCATGACTCCACGCTTCGTCAACTCGCGAATCGGAAAGGACTCGGCCCAGGTTGCGGACTCGGCAGCAGCCCTCGCCTCCGCTTCCCGTGCCTCCTGCAGGCGGTAGTCGACCTCGATACCAAGCCAGATACTTGCATCGACTCCCAATACCCTTTCGAACTGGAGAGCAGTCTTTGGCTCGACAGGAGCCTTGCCGGCGATGATCTCACTGATGAGCTTTGGGGAGCGGCCACAGCGGCGCGCGAACTCTGCGTGGGCGATTCCGCTGGCGGCCAGGCGTTCCTCCAGAACCCATCCGGGGGGAACCGCATAGTCGGGTTGGTACTGGTTGGTCTCCGTAGCCATCGGCCTCCTCCTGGATTGGCGGCGGTTCTAGTGGTAGTCAACCACTTCCAAGATTGTGATGGCGGTAACTCGGCCGGTGTCGATTCCGCCGTTTTCGGTTCGGGGCATCGGGTCGTGGTTCGGTTCAAAGACCAGGCGAAACGGGTGGACAAGGTCCACTGCGTACTGGCCGCTTCTCCTGCCAGTCAGCAGGTGCCGCCGGTCGGGTGGGCTGGTGGGGACCATGGCGAGGGTCCGCGCATTCTTGAGAATGGCAAGACGAATTTGGATGGTCCGCGCCATGCGATCCCCGTATTCCCTGACAAGACCGCTGTTGGAGTTGAAGGTCCTGCCGAGCTTTCGGGTGCGGAAAGCGATGTCCAAATGGGCATCCCAATTTCGTTACCCAAAGGGTAACGAAATCCCCCTTCCAGGGCAAGGGGCGGCTGCCGGCGCGCTAGTCGAAGTCGAGGGTGTGGCGCTCGGGGCCGAGGCCGAGGACGACCGTGATGCGCCTCGGGGCGATGCAGTAGAGGTTCCCGATCGTGGTGAAGTAGTTCGACAGCCAGTTCTTGGCGGTCAACTCCTCGAAGTAGCCGTCGTAACGGGGGTCGTCGGGGTCGATGCGCTCGGCCGTACCCTCGACGGTGACGCGATCGAAGGCGGGCCAGTCGTACCCGAGCACGTCGCGGTTATCGATGAGGAAGGCGACCTCGGGGATGACCTCCGTGTCGCGGGTGTGCTGGGACTCGGTGACGCTCCCGTAGATGACCTCCCCCTCGTCGGTGAGGTGGAAGAGGACGAAGGCGGGGTAGGGGGTGCCGTCGTCGGCGTGGACGGTGGCAAGCGTACCGCCGAACTGCGAGTGGGCCACGCGAAGGGCCTCGTTGAGTATCTCGTCGGGGGAGAGTTCAGCCATCTAGACGGCAGCCCTCGCCGTCTCGGCTCCGGGGATGAACTTGCCCCAGTCCTGGTAGCGGCGGAGGTACTGGAGGTAGCCGTGGTAGACGGGCACGCGGGGCTCGGCGGGAGCGGTGCGCAGGCGCATGCGCGCCTCGCCGGGGGTGCGGCCGGCCTTGCGGTGATTGCACGGCTTGCAGGCGCTCACGAGGTTGTCCCAGCTGTGCGCGCCGCCGCGGTAGCGGGGAACCACATGGTCGAGGGTGAGGTCCTTGCCCGAGCGACCGCAGTAGGCGCAGGCCCAGCCGTCACGGGCGAAGACCTCGCGGCGGGAGAGGCGAAGCCTGGGGCGGGGACGGCGGACGTAGTAGACCATGCGGATGACGGAGGGGAGGGCGAAGTGGCGGTTGGCACTGTGGATGACGTCCCTGGCGGTCTCGATGATCTCGGCCTTGCCCCGCAGGACAAGGACGAGCGCACGGCGCACGTGGCACACGTTCAGAGGCTCGTAGTTCTGATTGAGAACAAGAGCGAGCGAGCCACTCATGGGGGCGACCTCGGCGGGATGGTAGCAAGCGCCCCAGAACGCGGCAATTTGGGAAAGCGCCGGTTTGGGCCTACGTGCGCCTCGGGTGGTACGCTTGAAGGCGATGTCTGGACGGGGCCGGCCGTAGCAAAACGGCCAGCGTCGACGGACCAATACAAGGGCTGGAAGCAGTGAGCCGGCAAGCCGGCGAAGGAGCAAACCCGAGATGGCAGCAACCCCCGAGGTGACGGACACGACGTTCGATGCGGACGTGATGAAGAGCGATCTGCCGGTGCTGGTGGATTTCTGGGCGCCGTGGTGCGGCCCCTGCCGCATGGTGGCGCCGATCGTGGAGGAACTGGGCGAGGAATACGCCGGCCGCGTGAACTTCTACAAGATGAACACGGACGAGAACCCGGCTATCCCGTCGCAGTACGGCATCCGCAGCATCCCTTCCCTCCTCATCTTCAAGAGTGGGGAACTGGCGGGGACGATCGTAGGATTCCGCCCGAAGAGCGATCTGAAGAAGCGCCTCGAGGAGGCGATCGCCTAGCAGCGGACAGGATGTCACCGGGAGCGGCGGCATGAACGCTGAGAGGCCCGAGACGTACGACATCGCCATCATCGGAGCGGGCGGCGCCGGCCTGACGGCGGCGCTCTACGGAGCGCGTGCACGCCGACGCACCGTCGTGTTCGAGCGGTTGATCACGGGCGGGCAGATCGCGACCACGGAGCTGGTCGAGAACTACCCCGGGTTCCCGCAGGGCATCAACGGCGCCGACTTCGCCATGAACCTGGTGGAGCAGGTGTCCCGCTTCGGGGCTGAGCTTCGCTACGAGGACGTGCAGTCGATCACCCCCGGGTCAGGCGGGCCGTTCCGCATCGAGACCGGAGAGGGGCCCTACGAAGCGCACGCCGTGATCGCAACGGCGGGGGCGGACTACAACAAGCTGGGCGTACCCGGCGAGGACGAGTTCATCGGCAGGGGTGTGAGCTACTGCGCCACCTGCGACGCGGCCTTCTTCCAGGATGTCGAGGTGGTGGTCGTGGGCGGTGGGGACGCCGCCTTCGACGAGGCGCTCTTCACGACGCGCTACGCGAACAAGGTGTGGCTGGTACACCGGCGCGAGACGTTCCGGGCGAGCGCACTCCTGCAGGAGCGGGTCTTTGCCAACCCGAAGATCGAGATCGTGCGCAACAGCGTCGTCGAGCGCATCGTTGGCGACCAGATGGTCGAGGGAGCGGAGCTGCGGGACGTGCAGACGGGTGAGGTGAGCACGCTGCCCGTGGAGGCGGTCTTCATCTTCATCGGGCAGACGCCGAACAGCCACCTGCTGAAGGGGTTGGTGGAGCTGGACGAGGGCGGGCACGCACGCGTCGACCTGCGAATGCGAACGGAGGTGCCGGGCCTGTTCGTGGCGGGCGACTTGCGGGTGGAGGCGGCGCGGCAGCTCGTAAGCGCCTGCGGCGACGGCGCCACCGCGGCTCTGGCGGCCGAGGCCTACCTGGCCGAGCTCGGCGTCGGCGAGGGGTAGGGAGGCAGGGCATGCCGCTGTACGAATTCGCTTGCGAGCGCTGCGGGGCGCGGGACGAGGTGTTCCGCCAGCGCATGACGAGCGACATCGAACCCCCGCCGTGCCCATCGGCTCCGGACGATGCGGAGCACCGCATGGGGCGCGTCATGAGCGGTTTCGCGCATCACCTCAGCTTCGCGACGAAGGTGGCGGAGGCGGAGGCGACCTACGGGGCGGAGGTGGACGCGGCGATGGGTTCCGACAGCGAAGTGGAGAAGTACGCGAGCCGCTACGAGCAGGCCTCGAAGGACCTGCCTCCAGGCGAGGGCTAGGCGGTCGGGCGTCCTCGCCCCTCGAGGCGCGCCAGCACAAGCCGGTAGTTCGCCTCAAGACTCATCCACACATTCGCGGGAATACCGAGGGCGGCTTCGAGTTCAAGGGCGAACTCGGCGGTCACGGCCTTCTTGCCACGGACCACCTCCCTGAGCACGTGTGGGGAGCACCCCACCAACTCCGCCAGGGTCTGCTGGGGCATCCCCCGAGCATCGAGCTCCTCTTGGAGATGCTCACCCGGGGGGATCGCGACGTTGGGCTCGATGTGTGGGGCCTCACGCATGTTGGCCATGGTAGCCGACAACCCCAACGAGCTGACTGCCTTGGGATTGAGTTGTCAGCGAGTTGTCATGGAGTTGTCCAGGCCGCACTACCCGACAGAGGCTGTGAACGCTGGGATTCTGCAGGGTCGTCCGGGACTCACTTGCGGAGGGCTGTCCTCAACGTTGTCCGCCAGTTTGTCCAGCTAGCTGTCCGCACCCGGGAGGGCCAGGGTGGGGTCGAACCACTCGAGGATGGCGGGGTTCTCCTCGCGGGGGTAGGCGTGGGCGAGGTCGGGAATCTCGTGGTAGCGGACGTCGGCGCCGGCCTCGCGCAGGGCCTGGTGGGCGGCCTGCGCAAGCTGGACGGGGAACATCCAGTCCTTCGCGCCGTGCGTGATGGAGATGCGGTTGCCCTCGGCCCCGGCGATGGCACCCCCTTCGATGTTCTTCGGGTGGAGGACGCCGGCGACGGCGGCCATGGCGGTGAAGGGCGTGTCGCCCGAGAGGAACGTCGAGAGGCCGTAGGTGGCGCCGTCGGAAAGTCCCGTCAGGAGGATGCGGTCGCCATCGACGTTGAAGCGCTCGCGCACGAAGTCGACCGATGAGAGGAGGCGGGGGCGATCGCTGTCGGGGCCCATGAGGGCCCAGGTGGGGGCGACGGAGGTGGGGGCGAGGAGGAGGAAGCGGCGGCTGCGCGCCTCCCGAAGCCAGGTCCAGAGGAAGTCGCGACCGTGACCCATGCCGCCGTGCAGGGCGACGACGAGGGGGCGGGCCTCCGAGCCGTCGAGGGACTCGGGGACGTAGAGGTGGAATTCGCCGCGGGCGTCGGGGTCGTCGTCGGGACCGCTGCGCTGGATGCCCGTGCCGGGGTCGGCGCTGTGCGCGTCGAGGGCGGGGAGGTCGCCGCGGGCGGCCGGTTCGGCGTAGAGGGCGCCGAGGTCGGGGGTGAGGGAACGCAGGGGGTAGAGGAACTCCTGTGCACGGGCGAGGCCGCGCATGCTCTCAAGCGCGTTACCGGAGCGTTGCTCGCGGGGGACGGGGCGGGTGAATGCGGCGAGCGCTTCGAGGACAGAATCCGCGCCTGCACCGAGTTGGTCGCGGATGGGGAGGAAGCGGTCGTCGAGGGGCGCCTCGCGCAGGGAGGTGAGTGCGTCATCAAGCCTGTCGTGGAGGGGACGCAGGGCGGACTGGAGTTCCCACATTGAGCCGCGGTCAAGGCGGCGGAAGGAGCCGCCGAGGGCCTCGATCGCCTCGACGGTGACGGGAGCGAGTGCGCGGGCAGCCTCGCGGAAGGGGGCGGGGTCAGACCCGGTGGGGTCGGTCATGGGAGGGGAGTGTAGCGGCTGGGTCGAGGTCAGCCTTCGCTGGCCTCGAACTCCTCGCGCGTGAGTCCGTAGAGGAGCACGTCCAGGTAGCGGCCTTCGGTGTAGGCGGCGCGGCGAATGCGGCCCTCTTCCTGGCAGCCGAGTCGCTGTGCGTGGCGGACGATGGCGGCGTTCGTCTCCAGACAGCGCAGGTTGTACTTCTGGAAGCGCAGCTCGTGGAAGGCGTAGCGCAGGACGATGCGCTTCGCCTCCAGGAGGTAGCCCTTGCCACGGTGGGCGCGGAAGAGGCGCGAACCGGTCTCGAAGACGCCGTTGCGCCGGTCCATACCGTGGATGTTGATGTTGCCCACGTACTCGCCGGTGAGCGTCTCGATGGAGAAGAAGATGAATTCGTCGGAGTTGCCGAAGTCCGCGAACCGCGCCACCCACTCCTCCGCCATCGCGCGCGACCTGGGCGGCTCCATGCCGAAGTTGAGGGCCCGGATCGCTTCGCTGTCGGTGTCCTCGGCGAGCCAGGCGTCGACATCCGTGAGGGCAAGGGGTCGGAGGCGCACCAGTTCGCCCTGCCAGTAGTTCGCGTTCATGTCGGGCCGCTCCATGGATTCGACCGTAGGACGGGGGAACCTACGCGCAAGGCTTAGCGGACGGGGTATCATCGCGCCGCGCCCCGAACTGGAGGGCGGGAGGAGGATCGCCGATGGGTATGCGAATCATCACGAGGCCACCGGGCGGCCGCGACGAGGGCACGGTCAGCTCGATCGTCGAGCCGATCCAGCAGGCGGAGGCCGACGGCTTTCAGTCGGCCTGGATGGGGAACCACCTGAACCAGGACGCCATGACGATCTGCGCGCTGGCGGGCCAGGCGACGAGCACGATCGAGCTGGGCACGGCCGTCGTGCCCACCTACCCGCGCCACCCGATGGTGATGGCGCAGCAGGCGCTAACGACCAACATGGCCTGCGGCGGGCGCTTCATCCTGGGCCTGGGGCTCAGCCACAAGTTCATCGTCGAGGGCTGGCAGGGACTGCGCTGGGCGACGCCCGTGCGGCACCTGCGCGAGTACCTGGAGGTGCTCAACCCCCTGCTCGACGGCGACCTCGTGAACCACAACGGGCAGGAGTACCGCGTTCAGCTCAACAACGCGCCCTTCACGCAGCTCGATGTGCCCGGCGGCGGGCGCCCGAAGGTGCTGATCGCAGCGCTGGGGCCGGGCATGCTCAAGGTGACGGGCGAGCTCGCGGACGGCACGAGCATGTTCTGGTGCGGGCCGAACTACATCGAAGAGACGGCGGTGCCGACGATCACGAAGGCGGCAGACTCCGTTGGCCGGCCGGCCCCGCGCATCATCGCCGGCATCCCCATCTCGGTGACCAACAACGAGGAGGCCGCGCGCGCCTCGTGCGCCAGGGTGTGGGAGGTCTACGGGAAGATCTACTCGTACAAGAATGTGATCGCGGCGGAAGGCGCGAGCGGCGTGTCCGATCTGGCCATCGTCGGAGACGAAACGACGGTGCGGGCGCAGATCAAGCGGCTGGAGTCGATCGGCGTGACCGACTACAACGGCGCGATCCTGCCAGTTCCGGAGGATCCCGATGCACCGCAGCGCACCTACGACTTGCTAAAGGACCTGAACACGAACGGCATCTAGGTCCGATAGGCTGGAACGTGCTGGCACGAGGGGGCGCGCGTGGAGATTAAGGGCGAGTACGAGTTCCAGGGGCCGCGGGCGCTGCTCTATGAGCTGCTGCTCGATCCGGATGTGCTTGCAAGCGCGCTGCCCGGCGTCGAGCGCTTCGAGGAGGTCGCGCCCGACACCTACGAATCGACGATGCGAGTTGGGATCGCCTCCGTGCGGGGCACGTACACGGGGCGAATCGAGGTGCTGGAGCAATCGCCGCCCGAGTCCTACCGGCTCCGCATCGACGGGGCGGGGAAGCCGGGCGGGGCGAGAGCGGACGCGCGCGTCGAGCTCGTCGAGAACGGGAGCGGCACCACCATGCACTACCGCGCCGAGGTGAAGGCGCGGGGCACGATTGCGCGGCTCGGGGGGAGGCTCCTGGGCGGCGTGGCGCGGCTCCTCATCGGACAGTTCTTCAAAGCCATTGAGCGACAGGTAGACGACCGAGCCGCCTGAGGCGGCGCCATACGCGAGGGCGACAAGGAGGTCGCGATGTCCGAATCGGTACCGATCACTGTGAATGTGAACGGGCGGGAACGCTCGGCGATGGTGGAGGCGCGGCTGCTGCTCGTGCACTACCTGCGCGAGAACCTGAACCTGACCGGCACGCACGTGGGCTGCGACACCAGCCAGTGCGGCGCCTGCACGGTGCTGGTCGATGGGCGCAGCGCCAAGTCGTGCACGGTCTTCGCCGTGCAGGCCGACGGCTCCGAGATACAGACGATCGAGGGTCTGGCCGACGGCGACGAGCTGCATCCCCTGCAGGACGGCTTCTGGGAGGAGCATGGCCTGCAGTGCGGCTACTGCACGCCGGGGATGATCATGTCGGCGGCGAACCTGCTGCAGGACAACCCCGCGCCGAGCGAGGAGGAGATCCGGGAAGGCATCTCGGGGAACCTCTGCCGCTGCACGGGCTACCAGCACATCGTGAACGCGATTCAGCACGCGGCGGAAAGGATGGCCCAGTCATGACGACGGTAGACGGCCCCGTTCTCCCCAAACTCATCGGCGAGCGCGTGAAGCGCCGCGAGGACCCGCGCCTCATCCAGGGGCAGGCGACCTACGTCGACGACATCAAGCTGCCGGGCATGCTGCACCTGGCTTTCAAGCGCAGCGACATCGCGCACGGCGTGATCCGCAGCATCGATACGAGCGCCGCGGCCGCGATGGAGGGCGTCGAGCTCGTGATCACGGGCGCGGAGCTGGCCGAAATCCTCGGCCCGATGCCGATCGGCACGCCCTTCCCCGCACCCGACCACTACTCCGTGGCGACCGACAAGGTGCGCTACGTGGGCGAGCCCGTGGCCGTAGTCGTGGCCGAGGACCGCTACCTCGCACGGGACGCGGCCGACGCGATCGAGGTCGAGTACGACGAGTTGCCAGCGGTGGTCGACCCGGAGGCGGCAATGGAGGCCGGTTCCGCCACGCTGCACGAGGGTTTCGAGCGCAACATCGCGGTCGAGAGCTACTGGGGCGGCACGGGCGTGAATCCCGAGACGGCCCAGCCCGAGGACGACAGCGCCGTGGACGCAGCCTTCGCCGAGGCGGATGTCGTCGTCTCGCAGCGGATGCTGAACCAGCGGCTGGCCCCGAACGCGATGGAGCCCCGGGGCGTGGTCGCGCAGTACGAGCCCGGTCGCGAGTACCTGACGGTCTGGAGCGCGACCCAGAACCCGCACATCCTGCGGACGCTGGTGGCGGCGATGATGGGCCTGGGCGAACACCAGGTCCGGGCCGTCGCCCCGGAGGTCGGCGGGGGCTTCGGCTGCAAGATCAACATCTACGGCGAGGAGTACGTCGCCGCTGCCCTTTCGCGGCTGGTGAAGGCGCCGGTGAAGTGGATCGAGGACCGCACGGAAGCGTTCCTGACGACCACGCACGGGCGCGACCTGCTCGGCTACATCGACCTGGCCGCGAAGAACGACGGCACGATCCTCGGGCTGAAGGCGCGCATCATCGCCGATATTGGCGCCTACGAGGTGCTCCTGACGGCGATGATCCCGACGCTCACGGGGCTGATGATGAACGGCGTCTACCGCCTGCCGGTCGTCCGCCACGAGCTGACGGAGGTGTTCACGAACAAGACCCCGACCGACGCCTACCGGGGCGCGGGCCGGCCGGAAGGCCTCTACTTCCTCGAGCGCGCGGTGGACATGCTCGCCCGCGAACTCGACATGGACCCCGCCGAGGTACGGCGCAAGAACTTCATCCCGACGGACGAGTTCCCCTTCGCGACGCAAGGCGGGCTCATCTACGACTCGGGCAACTACGAGCCCTGCCTCGACAAGGCGCTGGACCTGGCCGGCTGGCAGGAGCTGCTCGCCGAGCGCGACGCGGCCCGGGCCGAGGGCCGCATCGTGGGCGTGGGCCTCTCGTTCTACGTCGAGGTCTGCGGGCTGGGGCCCTCCGCGGTCGTGCCCACGGGCGGCTGGGAGCACTCGGGCGTGACCGTGGAGCGCGGCGGCAAGGTGACGGCGACGACCGGCGCCTCGCCGCACGGCCAGGGCAACGAGACGACCTTCGCCCAGATGCTGGCGGACCACTTCTCGATCCCGCTGGAGGACATCACGATCCTCCACGGCGACACGAGCGTGGTGAAGCAGGGCATCGGCACCTTCGGCAGCCGCTCGCAGGCCGTCGGCGGGGCCGCCCTCATCTCGGCGGCGGGCAAGGCCGGCGACAAGATGAAGCAGTTCGCGGCGGCGCTGCTGTCGGAACACGAGGTGGCCCCCGAGGACCTCGTGTTCGAGGACGGGCGCATCCAGGTTGCGGGCGCGCCGGAGGTGAGCAAGACCTTCGCGGAGGTGGCGGACTTCGCCTACATTCCCGTGCCGCTCCCACCGGGGCTGGAACCGGGCCTCTCCGAGGAGTCGTTCTTCGAGCCGGAGAACAACACCTACCCGTTCGGCTGCCACATCTCGATGGTCGAGATTGACCGCGAGACGGGGGAGCCAAAGCTGGTGAAGATGGTCGCGGTCGACGACTGCGGCAACGTCATCAACCCCCTCATCGTCGACGGGCAGGTGCACGGCGGACTCGCGCAGGGCATCGGCCAGGCGATGTTCGAGGAGGTCGTCTACGACGAGGACGGGCAGCCGGTGACCGCGAGCTTCATGGACTACGTGATGCCTCGGGCGGCGGACCTGCCGGCCTTCGAGCTCGACAACACGGTGACGCCGACGCCGGTGAATCCGCTGGGCGCGAAGGGCGTGGGCGAGGCCGGCACGATCGGCTCGACGCCCTGCGTCGTGAACGCCGCCGTGGACGCGCTCGCGCCGTTCGGCGTGACGCACATCGAAATGCCCCTCCGCCCCGAGCGGCTGTGGCGCCTGATCCAGGAGAACGGAGGCCAGTCGTGATTCCCACCACCTTCGAATACCGGCGCGCCACGAGCGTGGCCGAGGCGCTGACGCTCCTGCAGGAAGGCGGCCCCGAGGCGAAGCTGCTGGCAGGCGGTCACAGCCTCATCCCGCTGATGAAGCAGCGCCTGGCGGAACCGGGCCTCTTGATCGACATCGGCGGACTCGACGAGCTTCGTGGCATCCAGGAAACGGACGACGGCGAGATCGCGATCGGGGCGGCGATGACGCACGCCGAGATCGCGGCATCCGACCTGCTGAGCGCACAGGCGCCGATCGTGGCCGAGACCGCCGCCAACATCGGCGACGCGCAGGTTCGCAACCGGGGCACCATCGGCGGCAGCCTCGCGCACGCCGACCCGGGCGCCGATCTGCCCGCCGTGATGGTCGCGCTGGACGCCACCATCGCGATCCTGGGCCCGAATGGCGACCGCAAGGTGCAGGCGGAGGACTTCTTCCAGGACATCCTCACGGTGGACCTGGGCGAGGACGAGATCGTGACGGGCGTGTGCTTCCAGGCGTGCCGCAGCGCGGCCTACGCCAAGCTGGAGCAGCGCGCCTCGAAGTTCGCGCTGGTGGGCGTGGCGGCGGCCCTCTCGCTGGACGGCGGGTCGTGCCAGTCGGCGCGGGTCGCGGTCACGGGCGCCTCAAGCCACGCGCAGCGCCTCGGGGGCGTTGAGGACGCCCTGGCGGGCGCGTCGCTGCCCGGCGGGGCGGCGGATGCGACCGCGGGGGCGGGCGACGCACTCGACTTCGTCAACGAAGACCTGCACGGCAGCGAGGGCTACCGTCGGGCCATGACCGCCGTGTTCGCGCGGCGGGCGATCGAGGCAGCAGCCGGGAGGGGCTAGCGGCCGGAGGCGAAGGCGCGCGACTCGACGTGCGTGTAGAGCAGCGAGCGGCGGCGGATGCGCCAGCCGCCGGGCTCGCGCACGCACTCGTCCTCGTACGTGCCGTGCACGACCATGTTCGTGCCCGAAGCGAGGGTGGGCGTCGAGTCGGTGGTGTCGGGTGGCATCTCCTCGCCCTCCGGAGGACGCGTGTGGCTGGCCTGCACGTAGCTGCGCAGCGTCGCCCGTCCGCCGAGGCGTACGCCGTCGCGTTCGACCGGGGGTTCGTCGATGAGGACGAGCGGGGGCGCGATGAGGTGCTGCGTGCCACCCGATGTGCCGAGCGCGCTCGCACAGAACTCCGCCCAACCGTCGGCACCGTGGACGTTGACGGTGTCGCCGCTGAGCTCCTCGAAGATGAAGTCCTCGGCGAAGGTGTCGCGCAGGATCGCCTGGCCACGCTCGTAAAGGGCGTCGTCGCCGCGGTTGCGGGCGCGACCGAGCATGTCGAGGGCGTGGCCGTAGCGGATGGGGAGCTGCATGAGCTCGACGTAGTCGGCGGTCTCGTTGGCGTCCATGGGCGGCATTCTAGGAGAGCGGCGGCTGCGCCGCCTGAGTGGTGCGCTCACTGCGTTCCCTGAGAAGAGCGGCGGGCTGGCGCCCGCCTGAGGAGAGCGCGCGGCTATGCCGCGCTGAGTGGGGCGTGGCAAGCTGGTCGTAGTGGTAGACGACCGAAGAGGGTCACTGGCGGCGCAGTTCAGGCGGTTCGCGGAGATGGAGACGCACGGCGCTTCGCCGCTGTACGAACGGCTTGCGCACGGGGTGGCCGAGGACAGCGACTTGCTCGCGCTGGCCGCGAAGGGCAGGCCGGAGCAGCCGGCGCCGAACCTGTTGTTCGCGTCCGTTCACCTGCTGCTGCTGGACGGAGCCCGGCACGAGCTCGCAGGGTTCTACCCGAGCGTTACTGCATCGCCGGTGCGGGGGGACCCGTTGCCTGCCTTTCGCGACTTCTGCCGCGAGCATGCCGATGCGATCACGGGGATGCTGCACGAGCGGCGGGTGCAGACGAATGTGGTCGAGCGCTGCGGGCTGCTGCTTCCGGCGTTCGGCATTGTCGCCGGGCGCAATGGCGGCAAACCGCTCCACCTTGTCGAGGTGGGCGCCAGCGCGGGGCTGAACCTGCTTTGGGACCGCTACTGGTTCGACTACGGGGACAGGCGGCAGTGCGGAGACACATCGTCCCCGGTGCGCATCGAAACGGCCTTGCGCGGTGGCGGAGAGCCGCCGCTCCCGCCGCAGCTGCCGGCGGTCGGGGCGCGGACAGGCATCGACCTGAACCCGATCGACGTCCGCGCCGCCGGCGCCGTGCAGTGGCTACGGGCGCTCGTCTGGCCCGAAGAGCGGGAACAGCTGAGGCGGCTCGACTCAGCCGTCGCCCTCGCGCGGGAAGACCCGCCAACTGTGCTGGCGGGGGACGCCCTCGACTTGCTGCCCGGCGTCCTGGGCCGTGCCACGCACGGCGCCGCACTCTGCGTGTTCCACACGCACACGCTCAACCAGTTCAACCCCGAGGCGCGGATGCAGTTCGACGCCCTGCTCGCGGACGTGGGAGCGAGGCGGGACCTGTACTGGCTCTCGAGCGAGTACCGCCCGGTCGAGGGCGGTGGCATGCGGCCGACGCTGACACTGGCGACTTTCGAGGAGGGGAAGCGGGACGAGCAGGTGCTCGCCTACTGCGACCACCACGGCCGCTGGCTGGAGTGGCTGGCGGAGGGCGCGTAACGAAGCCTCAGGAGGGGGGAGCAGGGGGGAAGGCGATCTCGCGCTCGTCGAGGTACTCCATGTAGTCGAGCTGGCCGGGAGAGTGGCCGAACCGGCTCAGGAGCTCGGCGGCCTCGGCGGTGTGCTGGGCGCCATGCATGAGCACGTGGAGGATGGCCGCGCCCAGCGTCCCACGGTCACCGGGGAGGGGGTCCCGGGCTAGCGGGCGGTCCAGATCGGTGGGGTTCAGACCTGCCAGGAACGCACGCACCTCGGCCTGGAGGGCCAGCCAGCCGGCGGACACGCCGGCGACGCTGTCGGGGCCGAAGCGGACGTAGGCCTCGCGCCTCTGCCATCTCGCGAGCCAGTTGCGCTCGGCGGCGACGATGTGGGCGAGGGTGTCACGCAAGCTGAGGCCGTCGGGCCGGGTTACCTCGGCGGCGCGCTCGGGAGGGATTTCCAGGGCGCGGGCGAGGAGGCGGTCCATCGACCAGGCGTGGTGGTCGTAGAGGTCGCGGAGGCTGACAGGATCCATCCAAGCGAGATTGTAGGGGGCTAGCCGGGGCGGAGCAGCGCCTCGCGGTGCTCAAGGAAGTCGATGTAATCGAGCTCGCCGGGGGAGCGGCCGAAGTCCGATAAGAGCACGGCCGCCTCGGCGCGGTGCTGGGCGGCGTGCAGGAGGACGTGCATGATCCCCGCCGCGAGCGTCTCACGCCCACCGCCGATCGGTTCGCGCAGGGTGAGCATGCGCCCCAGCTCCGACTCCTGCAGGTCGGCGAGGAAGAGGCGCGTATCGGCCTGCAGGGTGATCCAGCGGTCAGCGACTTCGGCCATGTCCTCGGGCCATGCCATGGAGGGGCGCTCCTCGCCCCGCCAGTTCGAGAGCCAGTAGCGCTCCGCCGTGATGATGTGCGTGAGCGTGTCTTCCAGGCTCGCGACGCCCTTCCAGGGCATCGCCTCGGCCTGTTCCTGCGTGACCTCGGCGGCGTGAACCAGCAGGGTTCCCATCGACCAGGCGTGGTGGTCGTACAGCTCGCGAAGGCCCTTGGGTGTTACCACGGGGTGGATTCTACCGGCCCGGCGCGGTGCCGGTCCTGACGAGGGCGGGTATCCTGCGGCCAGCTTGCCCTGACCCTAGAAGGAGTGACCCATGCCCTCAAAGGAAATCCCGTTTGGGTTCGCGATCCCCCAGGTGTCGCCGACCGAACCAGTTGACGTTGAGCCGATCGGGCGGGTGGCGCAGCGGGCGGAGGAACTCGGGTTCGAGAGCCTCTGGACCCTCGACCAGGTGCTGGGCGGAAGCCGCAACCTCGAACCGGTCAGCCTGCTTTCGTACGTGGCGGCGATCACGTCACGGGTACGGCTGGGAACGGCGGTGTTCGTGCTGCCCCAGCACAACCCGGTGCAGCTGGCGAAGGAGCTGGCCACCCTCGATGTGCTCAGCGGGGGGCGGGTGGATGCGGGGTTCGGCATGGGCAATGACGTTGCTCCCCACAACGCGGCCTTCGGCATCCCGACGGGGCGGCGGGTGCGCCTCCTGACGGAGTCGCTGGCGGTGATGCGGGCGCTCTGGTCGGACCGCAAGGCGACCTACGATGGCGAGTTCTTCCAGCTGAACGACATCCGCATGGAGCCGAAGCCGGTCCAGCGGCCGGGACCGCCGGTGTGGTTCGGGGGACGGGTCGAGCCAGCGCTGCGGCGGGCCGTGCGGCTGGGGGACGCGTGGATGGGGCCGGGATCGTCGAGCATCGAGGACTTCCGCGAGCACTTCGCAATGCTGAAGCAGGCGCTGGAGGCAGCGGACCGCGACCCTGCCACGTTCACCATCTCGAAGCGGCTCTACCTCGCCATCGACGACAACCGGGAGCGCACGGAGGGGCGGCTGCGCGAATGGTTCGCGCACGTCTACGGGAGCGCGGACCTCGCGAACCAGGTCGCCGTCTGGGGGCCCGAGTCGTACATCCGTGAGCGCATCGAAGAGGTCATCGACATCGGGGCGGAGCACATGCTCCTGCACCCGGTGTTCGACTTCGACGACCACCTGGAGGCGCTGGCGCCGCGGGTGTAGGAGAGCGCCGCGCTAACGCGCGGCTGAGGGGCAAGAAGAGCGGAGGGCTAACGCCCTCCTGAGGGGAGCGCTCGCTTCGCTCGCTGAGGAGACGATGGCAGCGTTAGCGGCGGTTCACTTCGGTTGTGACCTGCGCCAGGTCATGGACGGCGTCGTAGAGGACCACCCTGCGGCCTGACTCAATGGCCCCAGCGTCCTCCTCCAATTCAACGGTGAGCCAGTCGGGGTTGGTGAGGGCGTTCTCTGGTGGCGTCTCGCCGGGCATCAGGTGGACATGGAGGAATGGGGTCTCCTGGTAGGCGCCGAAGTTTGCGACGACCAGGACGTACCGCCAACCGGCCGCGGCGACCCACTCCCGGATGTCCTCCTCGAGGTTGCGCGCGGCCGGGGCCGGCAGGTCGAGGATGGTGGGGGAATACTCGGTCGGTATGACGATGTAGTGCTCGGCGCGGGGGTGGAGAGGGTGCCGGAAGACGACGGAGTGCAGTACCCGAGCCGGTGTCAGGGGGAGGCGGGCCACCCGCACAACGAGCCAGTGGTAGAGGCGTGCGGGGAGAACGCTCCCGACGGTGCGCGTCACGGATGGGGACACGGCCTTCGGCGCAGGCTAGGCGCGGACGGCGGGGATGATGTCGTTGGCGAGGGTGTCCATGCCTTCGAGGACGGCTTCGAGGCCGCCGCCGGGGCGGCCGAAGCGGCGGGCGGACGCGATCATGTGCGTGAGGCCGGCCTCCTCGAACTCGCGCAGCTCCTCGACGACCTGCTCGGTGGTGCCGGCAACGGCCTGGGCGCGTTCGTGGTCGGCGAGGGTGGCGCGGTGGTCGGGGTCGTCGGTGAGCTGGATGCCGTGGAGCATGGCGATTGGCATGTCCTCGCCGTTTCGCCCGTGGGCTTCGGCGCGCTGGAGCAGGCGGGCGCGGTGCTCGGCGAGCTGGTTGGGTCGCAGGCTGATGCCGAGCCAGCCGTCGCAGAGGGCGGCGGTGCGTGCGAGGGCGGCCTCGCTGTTGCCGCCGACGAGGAGGGGCGGGTGGGGCCGCTGGATCGGCTTCGGGGTGACGCTGACCTCGTTGAAGCGGTAATAGTCGCCGTCGAAGGAGGCGGGGTCGTTCGCCCAGACCTCCTTGAAGACCTCGATCTGCTCGTTCACGAGGGCGCCGCGGTGGTGGAAGGAGTCGAGCTGGAGGTTCTCGAATTCGTCTTTCATCCAGCCCACGCCGATGCCGAACTGGACGCGTCCGCGCGAGAGCTGGTCGATGGTGGCGACGATCTTGGCGGTGTGAACGGGGTGGCGGTAGGGCAGGATGATGACGCAGCTGCCGAGCTCGACGGTGCTCGTGCGGGCGGCGGCGTAGGACATGATCGAGAAGGCGTCCCACCAGGGGCCCTGGCCGGCCATCCATTCGCCGGTGAGGTTGTAGGGGTACTTCGCGCCGATGCTGTAGGGCAGGAGGATGTGGTCGATGACCCAGATGGAGTCGAGGCCAACCTCTTCGGCCTTGTCACAGACGGCGTCGAGCGCCTCGGTGCTCGCGAGGGAGCCGATCATGGGGAGGACCACGCCAAACTTCATTCGTGCCATGGCGGGAAAGATACGCTAGAGGTCGAGGTGGAGGCGGATGGCATCATCGATCTCGGCCATGAGGTCAGGGGGGACGTGGCCGATGGTCGCGCCGATGCGGTTGACGGAGATGGCGCGGATTTGCTCAACCTGGGCAGCGGAGGGGATGCGAAGCCCCGTGCCCTCCCTCGGGAGGAGAACATGGACATCAAGACCACGATCGATGCGGCTAGTGAGGGGCACGACAGTCACGAGCCCACGTCCGAGACTCTCAACCGTGCTGTTGGACTCGTCGCCGCTGACAATCACGGCAGGACGGCGCTTGGCTGCCTCGTATTCGCGCACCGGGTCGAGGTCGGCCCATACGATGTCACCACGCCACATCGGACTCGTCTTCGATACCGTCGCCGACTGTCACGTCCCAGACATCATCTTCGTCATCCCACTCGGCCCAGAGTTGAGCGTACTGCCGCTTGAGGTCCTCGGACCGGAGGCGACGCAGTGCCTTGCGAACGACGGCCGAACGGGAAGGCTCGCCGTGTTCCGCGACCTGCCGGTCGATAAACTCAATGTCCTTCTCAGGCAGACTGATACTCACCTTCATACCTGGAATACTACTGAGAGTAGCATTAGCTGTCCATACCTTGCATCCCCCCACGAGAGCCAGAGCCGCTTGCTACCAGCGTTCCCGGGGAGCGCTACCATGGACGTATGCGGTTCACGCAGACGCGGCGGCGGGCGGTGTTTGTCGGGCTGGTGCTGGCTGTTGGGCTGACGGTCGCCATCGTCGGGTTCCATGCGCACTCGCATTCGCATGGCGACCTGCGGGTGATCGACGCGGATGGGAACGTGCAGGTGGTGGGGGCGTGGCGGCTGGGGTCGGCGGCGGGCGGGGCGTTGCCGGTGGTGGCGAGCGGCGACCTGCGCTTCGAGCTGTCGAACGCCGACGGAGTTCGGCACAGCTTCGTGGTCGTGCGGACGGACCTGGAAGGGACTGAGTTGCCGGTCTCGAAGGGGCGTGTCGACCTGGAAGGGGCGGGGGAGCTGGTGGGGTCGGTGGAGACGGTGTTGCCGGGCGGGTCGGAGGGGCGGACGTTCAGCCTGCCGCCGGGGCAGTACGTGCTCTACTGCGACATCGCGGGTCACTACGAGGGCGGGATGTACTACTCGCTGGTAGTCGAGGAGAGCGCGGCGCTGACGCGCCCTTGAGCGGGGCTGTTCTACACTCGGAGCATGGCACCGACGCGTGAGGCACTGGCTGCGGCGTTCGCGGAGGCCGGGCACGAGCTGTGGCTGGCGGGCGGGCTCGTGCGCGATGCGTTTCTTGAGGCGCCCCAGGAGAGACGGGGAGACGCCGAGGAGCACGGTGACGCCGACTACGCGACGAGCGCGCTGCCGGACGAGTGCGAGGGCATCGGGCGGGGGTTGGGGACGACCGTCACGACGATCGGGCAGCGGTTCGGCACGACGGGCGTGCTGCTCGACGAAGGGTGGGCGGAGATCACGACCTTCCGGGGGGACAGCTACACCGCGGGGAGCCGCTGGCCCGACGTCACCTTCGGAAGCTCGATCGACGAGGACCTCGCACGGCGCGACTTCACCGTGAACGCGATGGCGCGGCACACGGTCACGGGCGAGCTGCGCGACCCCTTCGGGGGCCGGGACGACATCGAGCGCGGGCTGCTGCGGGCGCCCGGCGACGCGGGCACGCGCTTCGCCGAGGACCCGCTGCGCATCCTCCGGGGGGTGCGCTTCGTGAGCCAGCTCGGGTTCGCGATCGAGGCAGAGACGCAAGCGGCGATGGCGGCCTCGGCGGAGCTGCTGGGGACACTGTCGCAGGAGCGCGTAACGGCGGAGATTGAGCGGCTGCTGCAGGGGCAGCATCCGCAGGCGGGGCTGGAGGCGCTGCGCGAGATCGGCGGCCTTCCGCACGTGCTCCCCGAGCTGGCGGGAATGGCCGGCTGCGAGCAGAACCGTTTCCACAAGTTCGACGTGTGGGGGCACACGACTGCGACGGTGCAGGCGATCGCGACGGACCGGGAGAGCCGGTCGCTGCGGCGCTGGGCGGCCCTCCTGCACGACCTGGGAAAGCCGCCGGTGCGACACGTCAAGAAGAACGGCGAGTGGGGCTTCTACCGGCACGAGATCGTGGGGGCGGAGATGGCGGAGGCGCTGACGGAGCGGCTGCGGTTGGGGAAGCGGGAGGGGGCGCTGCTGGCGCTGCTGGTGCGGCGCCACATGGACCGGCCCGACCCCGACGATGGCCGCCTGGTGCGGCGCTTCATGCGGCGGCTGGACGGGCACTGGCGCGACCTGCTGGCGCTGAAGCGGGCCGATAACGCCAGCCACACCTACGACGACGACGAGTACCACAACCGTCTGGAGGCCGCCTGCGAGCGCGTCGAGGCGGAGGAGGCCGCCATGCTGCGGGCGGAGAGCCCGCTGGATGGCCGCGAGCTGATGGAGCTGCTGGAGCGGGAGCCGGGACCCTGGATCGCGCGTATCAAGGAGCGGTTGAGCACGCTCGTGCTCGACGGCGAGCTGGCCCCCGGCGACAAGGACGAGGCGGCGCGGATCGCGCGGCGCATGGGCGGCACGGCGGCGCTGCTCGCGGAGAACGAGGAGGGGTCATGACCTCGGAAGGCTCGAACGTCGACGTCGCCAGCCTTGAGAAGCTGGGCGAGGGTTACGAGGCGGAGATTTTCGCGTGGGAGGACGGGCAGGCCCTGCGCCTCTTCCGGGAGGGGCACGAGCGCAACGTCGAGCCGGAGCGCATCGCGATTCCGGCGGCGCTGGCGGGCGGCATCCCGGCGCCGCGCATCGGCGAGGCGCTGAGCCTCGGCGGGCGCGAGGGCACCATCATGGAGCGCATCGACGGGGAGAACCTGCTCGACCTGGTGGGGCGCAAGCCGTGGTTCATGACGCGCGAGGCGTGGGAGACGGGCAAGATCCACGCCAAGCTGAACGCGCTTCCCGCCCCGGAGGGAATCGCGACCGTGCACGAACGCGCGCGCGAGTGGATCGGGAACGTGGAGGTTCCGCCGCACCTGGCCGCGCTCGCGGAGGAAACGCTCGAGGGGCTCGAAGGCGGGGACCGGTTCTGCCACAGCGACTTCCACCCCGGGAACCTCCTGCTGGAGCCGGGAGGGCGGCGGGTCGTTATCGACTGGGGGTTCTGCGCCTCCGGACCACCCGAATCGGACGTGGCCCGCACCGTAGCGCTGCTGCGGCTGGGCGAACCGCTCGACCCGAGTCCGGCGATGCGGGTGATCACCCGCCTGTTCCGGCCGATGGCCGCCTTCGTCTACCTGCGGGGGTACCAGTTGATGGCGCCGGTCGACACGACGCTGATGTGGCGCTGGGTGGTGGTGCGGGCAATCGAGCACCTCGCGATCGTGCGGGCCATCAGTCCGCCGGACGCTGACATCCCGGACCCCGTGGCGGCGGTCGAGGGGCTGGTGGCGTTAGCGCAGAAACGAGGGCGGTAGTCTGCCCCTGGCGCCGCCAGCCGTTCCATCCGGCGCGTCCGGCCCTGCTGTGCGACGATCGGGGTATCTCGCCGATCACGCACTGTTCACACAATGTCTAAAGAGTCTGAAGCGGCAATGACTACAGCGCCCGCCACTACGGCAACCGTGTTGGTCGTTGAGGACGAAGAAGCGCTCCTCCTCGCGATGGCGCACCACCTCCGCCGCGAGGGCTACGAGGTGCTGACCGCCGCCCGCGGCGACGACGGCCTGCGCATGGCCCGCGAGCACGCACCGGACGTGATCGTGCTGGACCTGATGCTCCCCGGCGTCGACGGCATGGGTATCTGCCGGGCGCTGCGGCGGGACACGCAGGTCCCGATCATCATGGTCACGGCGCTCGGCGGGGAGGGCGACCGCGTCGCCGGGCTCGATACGGGCGCGGACGACTATCTCTCCAAGCCGTTCGGAATGCGGGAGCTGCTCGCGCGGGTGCGCGCCCTGCTGCGGCGGGCCCCCACCAGGCAAGAGTCCCAGCCCGACGACGACATCGTGCGATCGGGTGACCTGGAAGTGAACGCCGTGCGGCGCGAGGTGCGGCGTGATGGCGACCTGTTGCGGGTGAAGCCGCGAGAGTTCGAGCTCTTGCTATTCTTGTTGCGACATCCCGGCCAGGTGCTCTCCCGCGAGCACATCCTTGAGTCAGTCTGGGAGCACGACTTTAATGGTGATGCGCGCACGGTGGACGTTCACATGCGCTGGCTCCGCCAGAAGATTGAGCCGGATGCGGCCAATCCCGAGCGCATCCGCACGGTGCGCGGGAGCGGATACCTCTTCGAGGCGTAGGGTGGGGGCGTGAGCAGCCTCGCCGGACGGGCCGCCCTTGCCAGCGGAGTCGCGGCTCTGATCGCGGCATCGGCCGCCTCGATCGTGGCAGCCACCGCCGGCGATGCCCTCTGGATCACGGTGACCGTGCTCGTGGCGGGCGGCGGCGGCTTCGCCGGCGCCTTCCTCCTGCTGCGCCCAGTCGCCCTCTCGGTGCGGGAGACGGCAGAGGCGGCGCGCGCGCTGCGGGGGAGCAGCCTCTCCGCGCGGGCCATTCGCACCACCGGCCCGACGGCCGAGTTGACGCACGAGTTCAACGTGATGGCGGCAGCGATCGAGGAGTCTTCGCGGGCCATCACCGCCGAGCACGCACGCCTGGAGGCGGCCCTGGCCGCCGCCGCGGACGGGATCATGGCCGTCGATGACGAGACGGACGTGCAGTACGCCAACCCGGCGGCGCTTGCGATGCTGGGGTTGGGGGAGGAAGAGGTGGTTGGCCGCACCCTCATCGAGAGCGTGCGCGACTACGAGCTCGACGCGCTCCTGCGAGAGGCGCTCGCAGGCGAAGGCACTCCGCCGTCGAGGGTGGTTCCCTTCGGTTCGGAGCGCACGCCCCTGCGGGCGCTGGCGGTGCCGGTGGCGGAAGGGGGGAGCTGGGCGGCCCTGCTGGTGCTGGTCGACCTCTCGGACGTGCACCGCGTCGACCACGTGCGTCGCGACTTCATCAGTAACGTCTCGCACGAGTTGCGCACGCCGATCGCGGCCATCGGGGCGCTCGTGGAGACGCTCGAGCTGGGCGACCTCGAGAACGACGAGCAGGCCGCCTTCCTCAGCCGTATCCACAGCCAGGTTCAGCGCATGGCGCTCCTCACGAACGAGCTGCTCGACCTCTCGCGCATCGAGTCGGGGGCCATCCACCTCGAACCGGAGCGGGTAGACCTGGCATCAGCGGTAGCGGAGGCGCAGGCGGGGCTGAGCCCGAAGCTCGCGGCCTGCAACGTGCGCATCGACGGTCCTTCAGGCGAAGCACCGGCCGTCGAGGCGGACCGCACGGCGACCGTGCGCATCGTCACAAACCTGCTCGACAATGCGCTCAAGTTCAGCCCGGAGGGGAGCGCGATCACGGTGGACGTGCGCGACGAAGACGCACTGGTGGCGGTGGAAGTCTGCGACGACGGACCGGGCATCGCCGCCCAGGACCTGGACCGCGTCTTCGAGCGTTTCTACAAGGCCGAGCACTCGCGCGCGGACGAAGGGGCGGGACTGGGGCTGGCCATCGTGAAGCACCTGGTGCAGGCGCACGGGGGCACGGTGGCGGCGCGGAACGAGGCGGGCCGGGGCGCGGCCATGACCGTGCGCCTGCCGAAGCGGTTCGCGGGGCGGGAGCCCCGCGTGCCGGCCTAGGGCACGATCGTGGAGTACCTCTTCATCACGTTCGGGGGAGGGTTGCTGGCCGGCCTCATCTACGCGGCCTGGCAGAAGTGGCGGCGCTGAGGGCGAGCGACACACAAGAACGCCCGGCGTGGCACGGGGCCATCACCGGGCGTCCCGGCAGTTCCGAATGGCCGGAGGGGAGCGCGCCTAGGAGGCGCCTCCCGCGGCTTCCGCCTCGGCCGGCTGCCAGCGATCCATGGGATTGCCGTCGCCGTCGAGATGCGTCACCAGGTGGCGCATGTCCTCGGGGACATCGGCCAGCCGTTCGAGGACGAAGAGGCCGTCCTCCACGGGCGGGGGTACGTCGAAGACGTTGTTGAACTTGTGGACCGCGTCCCAGATGCCGATGCCGATGGTGATCTCGACGATCTGGTCCTCGCTGAAGTACTCCTTCAGACGATCCATGAACGCGTCATCGACGTTGTTCGCGTGGTTGAGGATGAAGTCCTCAGCGAGCTCGAGCGCGATCTTGATGTAGTCGGGGAGGTCCGAGTTCCGGAAGTCCAGCGCCTGCTGAATCATCTCCTCGGTCATGCCTTCCTGCTGCGCCGCAGCAGTACGAGCAGGGATTCAGTAACGACATCCGTTGGTGTTTGACGAATAGAGACGGATGAGCTCCTTGAGGAGCGGATCGAGGGTGCTGTGGGACCACAGCAGCCCGTAGTTGAACATGAACCCCTTGAAGAGGTCGGGACGGTGGCCGTAGACGCCGCCAAACCCCTCCATTCCGCCGACTTCCTTGACTCTCGGCATAGCCTTCTCCTTCGCGCTCTCCTGGACTGCAGCCCATGCCGCAGCCGACCGGTTCCGCGCCTTCGCGTATCCTGCCCGAGAGTATAGCCCTGTTCGCGGGGCGAATGTCCGGAGAGTGACTGATGAAGCTGCTGGAAGGGAAGAAAGCGGTCGTACTGGGGGCCTCGAGCGGTATCGGCTGGGCCATCTGCGAGCGGTTCGCTGAGCATGGCGCGGACGTGATCGTGGCCGCCCGGCGAGTCGAGAACCTGGAGAAGCTGGCCGACAAGATCGGCGGGACGGCGGTTCGCTGCGACGGGCGCGATCACGACGACCTGAAGGCGCTGGCCGATACGGCGATGGAGAAGTGGGGACGGCTCGATGTGGCCGTGAACTCCGCCGGGATCGTGCGGAGCTCCCCAATCAGGGATATCACGCCGGAGATGCTCCACGAGGTCGCCGATATCCAGTACTTCGGCTTCATCTACTTCATGAAGCACTTCGGCAACGCTATCGCGGCGAGCGGCGGCGGCTCCCTCATCAACATCACGTCGACGACGGCGATCTCGATCCCGACGGGGCTGACCCCATACTCCGCACCGAAGGCGGCCATCAACTTCGCCACGAAGATCGCAGCGCGCGAGTTCGGCCCGGACCAGGTGCGGGTGAATGCGGTCGCGCCGACGTTCGTGCCGACGGCCATGAACAACTACGGCGGGGGTACGCCCATCGACGAGGCGCGGGTCGAGATTTCGGACGACAACCCAACGGCGGCGGGCTTCATCGAGCAGACGCCGCTGGGGCGCATCACGACGGTCGATGATTGCGCGGATGTGACGCTGGCGGTGGCGAGCGACCTGTTCGGCGACATCACCGGGCAGGTCATCCCCGTGGACGGCGGCAACCACCTGCTGCGCCTTCCGGAGACCCGCCGGCGGCCCGTTCCGCAGCAGTGACCGACGGCCCCCTTTCGGTAAACGCCTTCCGGCAGGTCGCGCAGCGCAGCACCGACCTGGAGCGGTCGGTCGCGTTCTACCGGGACGTGCTGGGGGCGAGCCACATTGCGACGTTCGAGCCGCCGGGGCTGGCGTTCTTCGACATCGGGGGCGTGCGGCTGATGCTCGACGCCATCCCGGGCGCGTTCGAGCACGAGGGGTCGCCGTTGTATTTCAGCGTCGACGACCTGGACGCGTCGGTGGCGGCGCTGCGGGAGGCGGGCGTGGCCATCGAGGAGGCGCCCACCCTCATCAACAAGGATGAGGCGGGCAACTTCGGGCCGGCGGGCGCGGAGGAGTGGATGGCCTTCTTCCGCGACCCGGACGGGAACGTGCTGGCCTTCTCGGAGATCCGGACGCCCTAGCCAGACCCCTGCCGCCGCTGCGCAAGGCGCGCCTCGCGGGGCTGGTCGAAGATGATGCGGCGGAAGGCCTCGGCGTACTCGAATTCCTGGTCCTCGGCCGTGCCCCGCGCCATCTGGCTGGCGAACTCCGCGACCTCCTCGCTGAGCTGGCTGGGGTGGGCCGCGAGCGCCTTCTTCTTGAGCTCGATGGTCTCGGTGATGTCGACCCAGACGTTGGCGTTGGCGGCGCCGCCAGAGCCCATCCAGAGCTGCTTCACCTTGTGCGGCTCGAGGCCATCGACGAGCAGCTCGGGGAAGGTGAGGCGGTCGCGGGCGCTGGGGAAGATAGCGTCGACGGTGGCGTCGCCCGCGGCACGATGGTCGGGGTGGTTCGCGTAGGCGTCGAACATGAAGCGCGCGGTCGGGTCGAAGGTGACGACGATGTCGGGGCGGTACTTGCGGATGAGGCGGGTGATGTCGCGGCGAAGATCGAGGGTGTGGACGAGGTAGCCGTCCTCGTAGCCGAGAAACTCGAAGTTCTTCACCCCGAGAATGCGACCAGCTGCGCGCTGCTCGGCCTCGCGGATCTCGGCCAGGCGGGTGGAGGTCATCTCCGGGTCCTCGCTGCCCTTGTTGCCGTTGGTGATGACGACGTAGGTCACCTCGGCGCCGTGGGCGGCCCACTTGGCGGCAGTGCCGGCGACCATGAACTCGGCGTCGTCGGGATGGGCGACGACGACCATGGCGCGGTCGGGGTGGAACTCTTCGGTACCGTTCTCGGTCATGGGGATCCGTCCTCCGGTGGGTGGTGTGTCAGGGGATGGGGAAGGCTCAGAATACGGCGATGGGATTCACCGGCGAGCCGGTGCCGCCACGCACGTGCAGGGGCGCGATGTTGAGCATGAACTCCCAGCGGCCTTCCTCGGCGCAGGCCTCGGCCAGCGGGTCGAGGAAGGCGTTGTCGAGCAGGGGCAGGCCCATGAAGACGATGGTGAAGACGTGCACGGGGCCGCCCGGCGCGTCGGCGAAGTCGGGGTAGGAGTGGGGGCGGGCGTCGAGCATGTCCCAGCCGAGGATGGCGGCGTCCGCCTGCTTGAGGACGGGCACGC
>LXNI01000515.1_pt1 | contig 43400 bp, 43 predicted proteins | sample 809091 | NCBI WGS metagenome assembly LXNI01 (sample SAMN04870527, study PRJNA318959) | sponge metagenome | biome: 01000161; feature: marine sponge reef; material: water | host: Sarcotragus foetidus | place: Greece: Milos, Mediterranean Sea | collected 2013-05-29 | depth 5-7 m
CGTAGCGCGAGGCGCCGCACAGTTGCCGGAACTGTTCCGCCTGGGACCGGTTCGGATACAGGCGATAGCGGGATGCGCGGAACTCGTACATGATAAGTTACTGTAGCAAATTCAGACTCGGGAGCCAAGTGTGGGATTCCACACCAAATCCGGAAGCGCCGGATACAACATCAGGGCTGTAGAGAGATTGCTTAATTCGTCGTGAGGCTGACCAGATGTCCATGCTTGATTCGCGCTTTTCCCTGTGCTTGCTGCAGCTCCTGGCATGGGTGCCGTTGCCCCTGTTGCGCCTTTTGGGAAGCCTTGTGGGGCTTTGGATCGGCTACGTGCCGGGTCGCCGGTTTGAGGTCTGCTTGACGAACGTGAGGTTGTGTTACCCGGAGAAAGACGAGGTTTGGCATCAGAGCGTGGCCCGCAAGAGCCTGATGCATGAAGCCCGCACCATGCTGGAGATGCCTCGCCTGTGGCGCCTGTCGCCAAGCCGGATCGAATCCCTGGCGGTCCGGGTGTCAGGATTCGACTTGCTGGAGCAGGCCCGGGCGCAGGGCAAGGGAATCATCCTGGTGACGCCGCATTTCGGGAGTTGGGAGTTCGTCGGTCTGTACCTGACCGGACATGTCACCATGCACAGCATGTATCGCCCGCTGAGGCACCGGATCATCGACGACTTTGTGCGGCAGGGCCGGCAGCACACCGGAGCGATTTTGACTCCTACGGATACGACCGGTGTGCGTCTGCTTCTGCGGGCGCTTCAGGAGCGTCACGCGGTCGGCATCCTTCCGGATCATGTCCCGCGTCGGAAAGAGGACGGCGTCATGGCGCCGTTCTTCGGAGTTCCGGCGAATACGGGGGTGCTGGTCTCCCGTCTGGCCCGGCGGCAGGATGTCGTGGTGCTCTTGATTCAGGCGCGTCGTTGCCGCGGGGGATTCCATGTTTCGTTCCATGCGGCTGACCCGCGGGTCTATTCCAGTGATCGGGAACAGGCGGCAGCCGGCATCAATGCCATGGTGGAGGCAGCCATTGCCGAGGACGTGGCCCAGTACTGGTGGAGTTACCCGCGCTTTCGCAAGCGGCTGATCCAGCCCGAATCGCTTTATCCGTAGACGTCTATCGGCGGGCGACCAGTTGCGCCTGTCCGTCCTGTTCGAGAGAGTGGAGAATTTCCCAGTTTTCGCAATATCCGGATAGTTCCCCGGGACGCAGCAGAAAGTCGGGGTTGCGGGGTCCCGGGCCGGAGTGGCCGACCAGGAAGGTCTGGTAATAGAGCAGTCCCCCCGAGCGTACCGCGGCAAGCAGGGCCGGCATCAAACCGCGATCCAGGAAATGGCTGACCACCAGCAGGTCAAACTGTTCCGCCTCCGGCGGTTCGAGCACAACATCCCGGACTTCGGCCTGAATGGCGAGGTGATGTTTTTCCGCTTCCGCGCACAGGTACCGGATCCCGGTCTCGGAGTAGTCCCAGGCATGGACGGTCAGTCCCCGGCGCGCCAGCCATAGCGCGTTGCCGCCCCGCCCGCAGGCAAGATCCAGCGCCTGTCCCTGCTGCGGCAGGTGCTCGGAGTGCTGTCGCAAGACCGCGCAGGCTTGGGGTTCGTTCAGGACCTCGCGATGGCGGGTGTCCCAGAGTTCCGGAGAACTCATTACCGGCGCCAGAACGCCGGGGTCAGGATTACCAGCAGGGTGAAGACTTCCAGGCGACCGAATATCATGCTGGCGCACAACAGCCATTTGCCGAAGTCGCTGACCGAGGCGTAGTTTTGGCTGACTTCTCCAAGTCCGGGGCCCAGGTTGTTGAGGGTGGCGCCCACCGCCGAGAACGCGCTGACCTGGTCCAGGCCGGTCATCATCAACAGCAGGAAAAGGACAGTGAATGTGGTGATATAGGCGGCGAAAAATCCCCAAACCGACTGCAGGGCACTCTGCGTCATCACGCGGTCTCCGACCCGAACCGTGACTTGCACGGTGGGGTGGATGATTCGATACAGTTCCTTCCCGCTATGCTTGACCATCAGCAAAAAGCGGATCACCTTCATCCCGCCGCCGGTGGAGCCGGCGCAGCCGCCGATGAAACTGGCAAGCAACAGCAGCGTGGAAACGAAGGCAGGCCAGTGGTCGTAGCCGGTGGTGGTGAAGCCGGTGGTGGTAGCAATTGACACGGTCTGGAACAGTCCGTGGCGCACGGTTTCGAGGGGATCGCTGTAGAAAGAGGTGGCCCACAGGTAACTAATGCAGATGGCGCCCACCGAAGCCAATACCAGGGCATAGGTCCGGAATTCCCCGTTTCGGCTGTACGGCTGCAGGCTGCGCCGGCTCAGGGCGAGGTAATGCAGTCCGAAGTTCGCGCCCGCCATGATCATGAAAATGATCGCGATCATTTCGATCAAGGCGCTGTCAAAATAACCGAGATTTGCATCGTGGGTGGAAAAGCCGCCGATGGCTATGGTGGAGAATGCATGGCAGACGGCATCCAGCGGGCTCATGCCGGCCCCCCAGTACGCGAGCCCACAGGCCGCGGTCAGGGCGAAGTACAGATACCAGAGAACCTTGGCCGTTTCAGCGATGCGCGGAGTCAGGCGCCGTTCGGTCAAAGAATGCGGCGCTTCGGCCTGGACCAGTTGCACGCCGCCCATGCCGACCAGGGGCAGGATTGCCACCGCCAGCACGATGATGCCGAGGCCGCCGGCCCACTGCAGGAACTGGCGGTAAAACAGGATGGAGGAGGGCATGTCGTCCAGGCCCGACAACACGGTTGCGCCGGTCGTGGTCAGCCCTGAGACCGCTTCGAAGACAGCGTCGGTTCCGCTGAGCTGGAGGTATGGCGAGACGTACAAGGGAATGGAGCCGGCCAGCCCCAGGCCGATCCAGAACAATGAAACGACCACAAACCCGTCTCGCAACCGCAGCGGCTGTCGGCGTGGGGCACGGTGTGCGGCCTGAACCCATAAGGCGGTGCCGAGAAGGAACAGCAAGAAGAATGCGTACAGGAACGAGAAGGCCTCGCCGTCGTCGACAATCAGGCTCAAGGCCAGGGGCGGCAACATGCCGAGGCTGAAAAATGTCAGTAGGTAGCCGAGCAGGCGCTGGACAACCCGATACTGGATAGGCATGGGTTAGAAAAATGTGGCGCTGACCTGGAACAGTCGCTCGACATCCTTCAGGTATCGCTTGTCGCTGATGAACAGGATCACGTGGTCGTCGGGTTTGATCGTGGTGAGCGCGTTCGGCAGAATCATTTCGCCGTCGCGAACCAGTGCGGCGATGTCGACGCTGGCCGGCAGATTGAGTTGTCCGATCGGCTGGCCGATTGCGGCCGCCGTGTGATGGGCCTTGGCTTCCAGTGCTTCAGCGCGTCCGCGCCGCAGTGAGTGTACCGCCAGAACATCGCCTCGACGGATGTGTGTCAACAGTTCGCTCAGCGTGGCTTGCTGGGGGGAGACCGCGATGTCGATGGAGCGTTCGATCAGGTCGATGTAGGAGGGACGGTTGATCAGGGCGATCGTGGTGGGCACACCCATGCGTTTGGCCTGCATGGCCGACAGGATGTTGGCCTCCTCGTTATTGGTCAATGCACAGAAGACATCCATATCCCGGAGGTTCTCGTCCAGCAGCAACTTGTCGTCCGTCGCGTCTCCCTGGAGCACCGTTGCCCGGGTCAACTGCTCCGACAAGTAGCGCGCACGGTATTCATTGTGCTCGATGATCTTGACGTGGCAGTCCGATTCCAGCTGCGCTGCGACACCGTGGCCGACATTGCCGCCCCCTGCAATCAGCACATGACGGCTCCGGCCGGGCTGGGCCCGCAGTTTTTCCACGACGGTATTGAGCTGGTCCGTGCGCGTGAGGACGAAGATTTCGTCATGCGCCTTGAGGCGCAGTTCAGGATCCGGCTTCAGGGCCTGCTGGTCGCGGTAGACAGCGGCCACGTGCAACTGGACGTCGGGGATGCTGTGGTGTAGGTCAAGCAGATTGCGGCCGGCAGCAGGAGCACCGGGGGAGATGCGGACCACGGCAAGCTGCGCCAAACCATCTGCGAATTCAAGTACCTGGAGCGCACCGGGTCGACGGATCAGTCGCTCGACGCTGCGCGCGGCGATCTGCTCCGGGCTGATCAGGACGTCGATGGGCAGGGCTTCCGTCATGAACAGGTTGCCATGTATCAGGTATTCCGAAGCCCGTACCCGGGCGATTCGCTGGGGCGTGTTGAACAGGCTGTAGGCGACCTGGCAGGCGATCATGTTGACCTCGTCGCTCCGGGTCAGCGCTACCAGCATGTCGGCGTCTTCGGCACCGGCCTGCTGCAGGATGTTGGGGTGCGCCCCATTGCCGCACAGGGTGCGCAAGTCGACGCGGTTGCCGACGTTGCTCAGGTTCCGTTCTTCCAGGTCGACCAGCGTGATTTCGTTGTTTTCCTGCGCCAGTCCGATGGCCAGTGAACTGCCGATCCGGCCCGCTCCGAGAATGATGATTTTCATGTGTAGAAAAGAGCTTGGACCCTGCTCAATTGGAGGGTTCCCGCGGGCGTTCGATGCCGAGGTCGCGCAACTTCCGGTACAGGTAGGTCCGCTCCATGTGGGTGCTGTCGGACAGTCGCTTCATGCTGCCCCCGCTTTGTTCGATTTGAAATTGGTAGTACATCTGCTCGAACCGGGCTCGAGCTTCCCGATAGGGTAGCCCCATCAGGTTTTCCAGTCCCCCGGGGAGGGTATCGCTCTGCGGTGCCGGGTGCAGCAGATGGTCGACTTCCACCAGGCCGACTTCGGCTCCGTCCCCGCTGATCAGGAGTTGATAGACAAGGCGACGCAGTTCATGCATGTTGTCTGGCCAGTCGTACTTGCACAGTGCCTCCATCACATTCGGTGGAAAACTGCGCATGGGCAGATTTTCCCGCGCACAGTAACGGGCGGCGTAGTGCTCGATCAATTCCGGAATGTCCCGGGTCCGTTCGCGCAGTGGCGGGAGCACCAGCGTGTAGGGTGCCAGCTGGGCATACAGCGCGGGGTCCAGAATATTTGAGGCCAGTGCCATTTCGGGTCTCTGGTGCAGGGTGGCGATGAGCTGTACGTCGATGGGTGTCGCAGTGCCGTTTCCTTGCAGGAGGTGGCGGTTTTCAAGCACGGAGAGCAGGCGTTTCTGGGTTTTGACCGTCAGCTGATCCAACGGATTCATGAACAGGGTGCCGCCATGTGCCTCGAGTAGCAGACAGGTCTCGTTGTTCGGGGTTTCTTCCAGCAGTCGCTGGTTCAGGTTTTGACCGCTGCCGATGACAAGCTGCCAGTGATGGCGGGTGCCGTTGTAGTGGATGTGGTTGGCGAGTGCCAGGAATTCGCAACCCGGTTCGCCGAGGATCAGGACCGGGTTCCCGTCGTCGCCGAACGCTTGCGCTTGCTCCCGCAAGCGGCGGATCTCCGGGCTGTTGCCGACCAACTGCTCGGTGGCGGCCGAATCTTCGGATAGGATCCGGTTTTGCTGGCGCAGGCGATAGGTTTCCAGCGCCCGCGACACGCTCAGTAGCAACTTGTCCATGGCGAAAGGCTTTTCCAGGTAATGCCAGGCCCCAAGCCGGGTGGCCTCCAACGCGGTTTCGATGTTGCCGTGTCCGGACATCATGAGAATAGGAAATTCCGGGGCGTCATCATGGCGCCATGACCGGAGCAGGCTCATCCCGTCCTCACCCGGCATCCAGATGTCCAGCAGCGCCAAGTCTACCGGTTGCTGACGAACAAGTTTGCGGGCGGCAGAGGCGGAATCGGCTTGCAGGACCCGGTAGTCGTGATCGGACAGGATATCCCGGATCTGAGCCCGGATATCGGACTCGTCATCGATGATCAGGATGGTTTCGCGACTCATGCCACAGCTGCTTGGCTCTGAACTTCTTGCGAAGGCTCTGGGGATGCGTCGAACTCGATTTCCACGCATCCGCCTCCCGTCGGGTCATTGTATACGCGAATCCGCCCTTGGTGATCCTCCGTAATCCGGTACACCACGGCAAGCCCCAGGCCGTTTCCGCTGGGTTTTGTGGTGACGTAGGGCTCGAAGGCCCGGGCAATGATCTCCGGCGCAAAGCCGGGCCCGGTATCCCGCACTTTCAGGGTGACTACGCCTTCCTGCATCTCGGTGCTTAGGATGATGGTGCCCTCCGTTTGCTCTTCCTGGGCTTCCAGTGCGTTCTTGATGAGATTGTGCAGCAACTGGCGGATACGCCCCGGATCTCCATGGATCCAGGCGGGAGCCTCGCTCAGTTCAGCACGAATAGAGATTTTGGATTTATTTTCTATGTACAAATCAAGGATTTCCGTGCCCAAGGCGTTCAGATCCAGCAATTCCGGTGTGAAGCGGGCGGCAGAGTATTCGCTGAACTCGTCGATCATGGATTTCATTGATTCCACCTGCCGCACGATGGTCTGCGTGGCGCGTTGCAGGATCTCGGAATCTTCCGTGGCGAGGTTGGGCTGGATGCGGTTCTGCATCCGTTCGGCCGAGAGGCGAATGGGGGTCAGCGGGTTCTTGATTTCGTGAGCCAGCCGCCGGGCCACCTCGCCCCAAGCAGCCTGGCGCTGCGCCTGCTGCAGGTCTGTGATGTCCTCGAAGACCACCACGTAACCGGCTCCCTGCGGCAACTGTGCACCATGACAGTGCAGCACCTTGAGTTCGTTGTTGATCTGCAATTGCCGCCGGAGGTCGGCGACGCTGTACTGCTGGCGATCCATTAGATCCCACAGTGGTTCCAACTGGGGATGCTCCTGACGCAGGACGGAAAGAGGCTGTTTGATGTAATGCTCGATATTCAGGTTCAGGATAGATCCGGCGGCATGGTTGGCAGTAATCACCTCACCGCGGTCGTCGACGCTGATGACGCCGGAGGACAAGTGCTCGAGAACCGTGTGCAGATAGGTATGCTGCTGCTCGATCGTCAGGCGGCGGGTTTCCGCCACGTACCGGGCGTTGGCCAGGCGTTCAATCATGTCGTTGTAGGAATGCACCATCTGGCCTAATTCGTCCTGCCGTCCGGCCGGAAGGCGCTGGCTGTATTCGCCGGCCGCCACGGCCTCGATGCCGCGCGCAAGTTCCGAAATCGGCGACAGGATTCGCTGGGCCGAGTACAGTGCTGCCCACATCGCGAACAGAAGCCCCAACAGGAGCGCCAGGGACATCACGAAGGTGAGGCTGTACTTCAGGGGATCGCGCTGTTCCAGGAGTGACTGGTAAGTGACGGAGGCTTTCTCGACGCTGTCAGTCAGGCCGAGCATGTATTCTGATACCGGGTACAGGATCTGCAGGGTCAGGAGCAGTTCCTGATTCGTCAGAGGCAGTTCCTGATCCAGAGTCAGGGACAGTTCCTGATCCAGAGTCAGGGACAGTTCCTGGTCCAGGGTCAGGGGCAGGGGCAACCCCTGATCCGTCAGGGACAGCTCCCGATTGACTGATGGGACCTGCATCAGAATGCGGAGAATCGTGCCATGCTCCGGGTGTTCTTCCCGAGCCATGTAGATGCCGCTTTCGCTTTCCTTCAGCAACTGTAGTTGGGCCTCGCCGGGCAGGTCCGGCAGGATGTCCGGTACTTCTCCCTGGGAGGCAATGATCTTGTTGTTTGAATCCAGCAAAGTTGCTTCCAGCGCACCCGTTTGAACGACCAAGTCATGCATGCGCACGACCATCGCCTCGGGATCGCTGGTATCGACGGGTTCCTGCAACAGGCGCTCCGCCTGCGCACTCCGCTCCCGCATTTGCATGTCGACCGAGGTTCGACTCAATTCCAATGCCTTGTTCAGGGTGTCGTCGACCCCCACGTCAAACCAGCTGTCGATTCCGCTGGAAATCAGCCATACCGAGAAGCCGAACACCATCGCGGTCGGAATCAATGTAAAACTGGCGAACATGCCGGACATGCGCAGCGACAGGCGTGATCCGGCCTCGCGGCAGCGCAGCCTCCGGATCAAGCGGGAAAGGCTGAGACCGATCAATCCCAAAAGCGTCAGGGCCAACACGCCGTTGAAACCGGCCACCCACCATTGCCAGCGGTGGAAATGACCGGAACTTTGGGTCGCCTCGGCCATAATGGCCAGCGAACCGACCAGCAGCAGGAACATGCCGATGACCGGCCAGGGACCGGCCAGAAACCATCTCAGGGCAGGTGCCATCGGACTGCTCCGCTTTGCCAGTCCAGGGGCCGGCTTCGGGCCGACCCGATCGAGGGCGCCATGGGCATCGGGTTGGCGTAGAGGCGTGCCCGTACTTCACCCTGGTACTGCTCGAGTTCCGGCAGCAGCCAGTCGAGGCGCGTGACCGGTATGGCGTTCAGTGCCTGAAGCCGGGACAGGGCATCGGCCAGGTTCGGGAAAGTTTGCTGTTCCTGCTGGTTGACGCGGGCGACCTGGTAGACGTTGTGCAGGGGGTCATACGAGAGGCGTTGGAGGATATGAAGGCGGCCGACCGGCTGCTGGCCGAACAGGGGACGCTTTTGAGCCAGGGTGATTTCGATTTCCAGCCAGATTTCCCCGCGCAAGAGCGCGCGTGGAATGTCGGACCCGGAATCGTCGATTTCCAGTTCAAGGTCCAGCAACACGGTTTGCGCGGCTTGATGGCTCGTGACGGAAGCAAGAGCCAGCTCCGCCCGGGCTGGACCGACGCACAGCAGTGCGCCGAAAAGCAGCAGCGGAAGCCAGAATGTGCGCATGAAGGATTTCCCGTGTCCCAAACATCCGTAGTGTAACAATCCTGACACCTCGTTACGCAAGCTTCAGGCCCGTCAAGGGGCGGGCATTGCAGAAGTCCTGCGCGGACATCCGCCGCCCGCCGGCCCGCTGCATCTCGATGATCTGCACCTGTCCCTCGCCACATGCGACCCATAAGCCGGTGCGATCGCAACCCAGCACCTTACCTGCCGGTTCGGCGGTCTGCGTCGAGTGCGCCTGCGCCTGCCACAGCCGCAGGGTTTCGTCGCCACACCGGGCGGTGGCGACCGGATGGGGATTGAAAGCGCGGATCTTGGCTGCGATTCGACTGGCCGGATTGGTCCAGTCAATAGGGGCCTCATTCTTGCGGAGGCTAGGCGCGTGACAGGCCAGCGTCTCGTCCTGCGCCTGTCGCGCTAGGTGTTTCGGGTCGAAATCGGACAAGTATCGCAACAGTAGGTCGGCACCCAATGGAGCCAGCCGGGCCCGGGCCGAGGCCGCAGTCTCGTCGGGAGCGAAAGGAATGGATTCCTGAGCCAGGACGTCGCCGGTATCCAGGCCCGTATCCATGAGCATAATGGTGCAGCCGCCCGCCGAATCACCGGCTTCGAGAGCACGTGCAATCGGTGCCGCCCCGCGCCATCGCGGCAGCAGGGACGCGTGGATGTTCAGGCTGCCGCCGGGGCACAGGCAAAGCCAGGATTCGGGAATCAGTCGCCCGAAATCCGCCACCACCAGGGCATCCGCATGGTGCGACGCAAGTTCATCGCGTACTGAAGTGTCCAGTGAGTCCGGTCGCAGCAGCGGCAGGCTTGCACCCAAGGCGATTTCCGAGACGGGGGTGGGGCGCAGCTTCAGGCGCCGGCCGGCCGGCCGGTCCGGTTGCGACAGGACTGTGCAGAGGGTATGGTCGCTGGCCTGCAGGCTCTCGAGCGCCGCCGCGCCAAAGGGTCCGCTCCCGGCGAAAATCAGCCGCAGGGGAGCCACGGCGTGGGAATCAGGCGTGAAGGTAGGACTCCGGGCGTTGGGTCCGCTTCGGAACCTGCCCGGTGCGCGCCAATTTCCGCAGTTTTTCAGCCACGCGTTCGCGCTTGAATGGTGAGAGGTAGTCGACGAACAGTTTTCCGTTGAGATGGTCGATCTCGTGCTGGATGCAAACGGCAAGCAGGCCGTCGGCCTTGATCTCGAATGCCTCGCCTTTCTCGTTCAGGGCGCGGCAGCGGATCTTCTCGGCGCGTTGCACCAGCGCCCGGAATTCCGGGACCGACAGGCAGCCTTCTTCCATTTCCTCGGTGCCTTCGGTTTCGAGGATTTCCGGATTGATCAGGCACATCGGCTCGCTGCCGTCCTCGCTGAGGTCGATCACCACGATGCGCTGCGGGATGTTGACCTGTACGGCCGCCAGGCCGATCCCGAACTCGCCGTACATGGTTTCCAGCATGTCGGAGACAATGCGCCGGGTCTCGTCCGTGACTTCGGCAACGGGCTTGGCCACCGTGCGCAGGCGCGGGTCCGGAAAGCAAAGGACTTCAAGTTTTGCCATGCTGGGGGCTATTATATGGGGTTCGGACGTTCCGGCGCAATAAAATTTCGCCGATTCGCGCTGTGTATTGGCGAGATTATTTCAGGTCAATACGCGGAGCGCCGTCTCCGGTGCCTTGTCGAGCATCCGCAACAGGGCGCGCGCTGCACCGGTTGGGCAGCGTTTTCCCTGTTCCCAGTTGCGGATCGTCTCGTGCGACACATCGATCCGTCGCGCCAGTTCTATCTGGCTGAGACCCAGCCGTTTCCGGATCCGGCGCGCATATCGTGCCATGTTCTGCAACGCCTCAGCCTCGTCTTCCTGCTCCTGCAGGGCGATCTTCGCTTCCGTGGTCGCGTCCACCACCGCAGGGTTAATTCGCCTCCTGGGGACAGTGGACGGATTATCGGGATCAATCCTGATGCGCGGCACAGCGTGTGTGCGTCTCCGCGACATTGGGCCAGATGGCTAATGGGTTTAGCTTTCCACGAGAGCCTACGAAAAGCAGGAGTGTGGCGGTCGGCTTATGCGAACAGACGAACCGCTAAAACAATCGGTCAGGAACTCTATTCTTCATCGTACTCATCGTAGCCTCGACCACGTACATGCGGCTCACGGCTACAGCAACTTTCCGTCACACAGTGAGGAACGAATTAGGTGCAAGTTTACCGTAAAAGGGCGTAGTATCGACGTTTGCCGGACTTGGCAGAACCTAAACATGCCGGTATTAAAGACGCCGCATTTCGGTATACTGGAATCATGGAAAAAATCACCGTGGCGCTGTCGGAAGAGATTGCCGGGTGGGTAGATCTTCAGTCCGCGAAGAGTGGGCATAGCGCTTCCGAATGGCTCGCTTGCCTGTTGGAAGGGATGAAGCGTCAGGAAGACGAATACGACACTGCCATGAGAGACCTTCTCGCAGAGAAGCCCCGAAAGTTCAAATGGGCGTATGGCCGAAGGCCGACACGGGAAGACCTGCATGACTGCGCCGGTTCACACGAACAATCCTAGATACCGGTCCAGAAGCAGTAACGTGAACAGCCCCATCAGGTAGATGATCGAATAGGTGAAGGTCGGCATGGCGAGCCGGTTGCTGGCTTCTTTCTGCATCCGGATCGCATAAGCCAGAAAGATCCCGTTCAGGACGAGGGCGCCGGTCAGATACATCCAGCCGGATAACCGGATAACAAACGGCAGCATGCTCGTTGCGGTGAGCAGCAGCGTATACAACGTGATCTGCAGCCGGGTGTAACTGTCGCCGTGCGTTACCGGAAGCATCGGGATATCGGCTTTCGCGTAGTCCTCCTTGCGGTGCAGGGCGAGTGCCCAGAAATGCGGCGGCGTCCATACGAAAATGATCAGGAACAGGGCCAGGGCTCCGGCTTCGATGCTGCCGGTCACCGCAGTCCAGCCGAGCAGGGGAGGTGTGGCGCCGGCAGCTCCTCCGATCACGATGTTCTGGGGGGTGGCCCGCTTGAGATAGAGGGTGTAGATCAGCGCATACCCGATCAGGGAGCCCAGCGTCAGCCAGGCCGTCAGCATGTTGACCAGACTGAACAGCAGTCCGAATCCGCCCATGCCGAGCAGGGCCGAAAACCCGAGCACCTGGACCGTGCGCAGCGAACCGCGCGGCAGGGGGCGGGCCTGCGTGCGGTCCATTTGGGCATCGACGTGCTGGTCGGCGATCTGGTTGATGGCCGCGGCCGCGGCCGCCATGAGGGTGATGCCGACCGCACCGTACAGCATTTTCAGCGGCACCTGCATCAGGGGGTCGGCCAGGACCATGCCGATCAGCGCGGTGAACGTCATCAACGCGACCACGCGCGGCTTGGTTACCTCCCAGTAGTCGCGCCAGGAGGAGGCTTGGATCATGGATCGGCCCCGCGATCGAGCAGGAGCCGTCCCTGGGTGAGAATCGCCAGCAGCAGGATCGCCGCAAAGGCGTTGTGCGCGACGGCGACGGCGAGCGGAAGCTGCAGGACGATATTGCTAATGCCCAGGGAGACTTGGATGGCCAGCAGCACAATGAGGGTGAACCCGCTGGTGCGCCATGCGCTGAGCCGGCTTCGGATGGACGCGACCGCCAGAGCCAGGATCAGCAGGGCGGCAACAACAGCCCCGATTCGATGTGCGACGTGGATAGCCGTCCGTGCCGGGCTGTCCAGCACTCCGTATTCGTAGTCAACGCCCAGCCCGCGCCACAGCACGAAGGCCTCGGAGAAATCCATGCCGGCAGGCCACCATTGCTCCCGGCAGGTGGGGAAATCGGGACAGGCCAGGGCGGCGTAGTTGGAACTGGTCCAGCCGCCCAGGGTGATCTGCACGATGAGTCCAGCCAGTGCGGCGGCATACAGATATCGGAGAGAACGCGGTGGGTCCGAGACCATCGGGCGGGGCCAGTCGTGGTAGCGCAAAAGCAGCCACCAAACCAGGCCCAGGGTGGCGAATCCCCCCAGCAGGTGCAGGGTCACGATCAAGGGCTTCAGCTGCAGGGTGACGGTCCACATGCCAAGCAGCGCTTGCAGCACGACCAATGCGAGCAGCGCCGTCGTGCCGCGCGCAAGGCGGGCGCTGCCCAGCCGGGTTCGGCACAGGGCGGCCAGTGCCAGGATCAGCAGGCCGAGCGTGCCGGCCAGGTATCGGTGCAGCATCTCGCGGGAAGCCTTGCCCGCATCGTACATCCCACGCGGGTCCTGCGCTTGCGCGGCCGCGATTTCCTGTTCGGTTTCCGGCAGCGATGCGAGGTGCCCGTAGCATCCCGGCCAGTCCGGGCAACCGAGCCCGGCGTCGGTCAGCCTGACGAAAGCGCCGACCACCACCACGAGGAACGTCAGCCCCACGGTCAGCGACAGAAGGCGACGGAACAGCATCGGAGTCAGCCGATCCGGGAAGCGGCCAGCAGGCGTTTGAGGTCAGCCAGTATTCCCTTGGAGGTGGCCTGGTTGTCGTAGTGCATCAGCAGGTTGCCCAGAGGATCGACGAGGAACAGGGTGTCTCTAGGCTGGCCGTCCAGCGCGCGAAGGTCGAGGGCTTCGGGGGAGGTCCGCACTTGGGTTGGGCTGAAGTGTTTCAGTACCGGTGCATAGGTCTCATGCAGCCCCGAGTGTTCGAGCAGGATCAGGACTTGTGTCCGATTGCGTTTGGACCCCAGAGATTTATGAACCTGCCGCATCATGAAGAGGGTGGCTTCACAGTCGAGGCTGCAGGCCGCGGCTCGGGCGTGATAGAGCAGAGTCCAGCGTGGAGGCTGATCGGGGAGCCGGAACAGTTCGCGGCCAAGCGGTTGAGGCGGCAAGATCAGGGAGCCGTGGTTGTTGCCGCCGATGTCTCCGCGTAGTTGCGGGTTGTGATACAGCAGGACCGAGGCGACCAAGGGCCCGGCGAACGCCAGCACCAGCCCGAGCAGATAGAAACGCGAGCGCAACAGGCGACGGGCTTCCGGGTGCGAACCAAGGTGGAACATTAGTCTCGAAACATCGGCCGCACGAGGTACAACAGGAACAGGATTACTACCGCACCGGCCATGGCGAACCACTGGACGGCGTATGCAGTATGTTTCTCTGTGCTCATCGGAGGGCCAGGCCAGGCCCGTGTATAACCATGCGGCTGATCCTCGCCTAGCCGAACCGTAGCGGGAACGAGTGAAAGCTCGGACAGGCGCTCGGCGAGACGGGAATAATCAACACCCTGAATTACTTGCGGCCAGCCGTAGCCCTCCAGCAGATGTTCCGAGTCGGTGAACGGGTTGGATTGGGGGAGATAGATCATCCCTTCGATCTGGATCTCGGCCTCAGAATCAATCGGGACGGAGGGTAGCCGGGTGCGGTCTGCTTCGGCGGGAACCCAGCCTCGGTTGACCAGTACGATCTGCTGGTAAGTCGAAAGTTCAAAAGGGTTGAGCACGTGGTAACCGGGCTGCTTGTCGTGAACCTGGTTGTCGAGCAGGAACGGCCACGGTAGGTAGTGGCCGCGCAGGCGGATTCGGCGTCCGGCCAGTTCCTCAAGGGATTCTTTGGGAAAGGATGTGATATAAACGGGGCTCAATTGAGCCCTTTCCTGTTTCAATTCGTCTTGAGCCCGGCGGAGTTCGGCCCGTTCCAGTTGCCAGAACCCCAGCGAGAGGAAAGTGGCCGTCAGCGCGACGGTCGCGAAACTGATCAGGAGTGTAGGGCGGAGTCGACGCATGGAGATTAGGCGGAGCCCACAGTGAAATTCCTAGTGGTCATTCTATTGCTGGTGATTCTGGCGAGCCTGTTCTCAGCCTTGGTGTTCCTGGTGCGGGACCGAGGTTCAACAAACCGCACCGTGCGGGCGCTGACTTGGCGGATCGGTCTATCGATCGGCCTGTTTCTGCTGTTGCTGCTGGCAGGCTGGATGGGCTGGATCGAGCCGCATGGGCTGCATCCCAGGCCCTGATGCGATACCGTTACAGCCAGTAGACAAAGACGAACAAGCCGAGCCACACGACATCAACGAAGTGCCAGTACCAGGCGGCCGCTTCGAAGGCGAAGTGGCGGTTCGGGGTGAAATGCCCGGAAATGCAGCGAAGCAGCACGACAGTCAGGATTATGGCTCCAATCGTGACATGCAGACCGTGAAAGCCGGTCAGCATAAAGAAGGTTGAACCGTAGACACCCGATCCCAGGGTCAGGTTGAGTTCCGTGAAGGCGTGCACGTATTCGAACGCCTGCAGCCCGATGAAGAGGAAGCCCAGTGCCACGGTCAGGAACAGTCCGGCGATCAGTTGCCCCCGGTGCCCGGCCTTGAGGGCGTGGTGCGCCCAGGTAACCGTGCCACCGCTGGTCAGCAGGACCAGCGTGTTGATTGCAGGCAAGCCCCAGGCAGGCATATGAGTGAAGCCGCCGCCGATCTCGCCCGGACCGTCTGCGGTGTAGGGCCACAGTGCCTCGTAGCCATCCCACAGGTAGGTGTTGGTCAGCACGCCGGGGCCTTCGCCTCCGAGCCACGGCAGCGAGTACTGGCGGGCGTAGTAGAGGGCGCCAAAGAAGGCGGCGAAGAACATCACTTCCGAGAAGATGAACCAGAACATCCCCCAACGAAACGACATGTCGACCTGTGCGTTGTAGGTTTCGCTCTCGCTCTCGCTGATTACAGTGCCAAACCAGCCAAACATCATGAGCAACACGATCAGGACGCCGGCCGCCAAAAGCCAAGAGCCAGCCGCCGAGCCCAGCATCATCAACGCGGCACCGACCAAAGTGGCGCACAGACCGACGGAACCGACGATGGGCCAGTGACTGGGTTCAGGGATGTAGTAGAGCGTAGAGTTCGACATGAGAGATTAGCTTGATTGGGTCCCAGAGGTCTGGGAGACGTCAAAGAAAGTGTACGACAGGGTCAGGGTCTCGATGGTCTCGGGCAGACGTTCGCTGACCCGGAAAATCAAAGGCATTTCAACGTGTTCGCCAGCTTCGAGCGGTTGGCTGGTGAAACAGAAGCATTCCTGCTTGATCAGGTGTGGCGCGGCCATTTGCGGCGCGACGCTGGGAACCGCCTGGCCGGTCATGGGTTGTGCCGTGCGGTTATGCGCATGAAACACGGTCTGGTAAGTCTGCCCGGGCTGAACCTTCATCTCGAACTGGTCGGGGCGGATGTCCCAGGGCATGGAGCGGTCGACGTTTGCGACGAACTGCAGGGTGATTTGCCGTTCGACGGCAGTTTCAGTTTTGGGCGCGGCAGGAGCCGCCTGGGTCAGGTTGCCCGTTGATCCGGACAGGCCGGTGAGGTCGCATAAGATGTCATACAGCGGGACGAGCGCGTAGGAGAAACCCAGCATCAGCACGCAGACTGCTGCCAGCCGGATTGCCGTGCGACGATTCGGACGGTTCATCCCGCAGTTCCCACCAGGAAGTAGAAGCCGACGTAGATCACCATGGCGACTATTCCTACGATCCATGCAGTTCGCAATGCGGCGCGGCGCTCGGGCGTCCGGGGTTGTGTCACCGGACTACCGGCGGCGTGGTGAAGCTGTGATAGGGCGGAGGCGAGGGTAAGGTCCATTCCAGCCCTTCAGCACCTTCCCAGACCTGGTCCGTGGCTTTTTCACCGCCGCGGATGGTCACCAGCACGATGTACAGGAACAGCAACTGCGCGAAGCCGAAGCCGAATGCGCCGATCGAGGCCAGCATGTTGTAGTCGGCGAACTGCAGGGCGTAGTCGGGGATGCGCCGCGGCATGCCGGCGAGGCCGACGAAGTGCATCGGGAAGAACGTCAGGTTGACGAAAATGGTGGACAGCCAGAAGTGCCACTTGCCCAGACGTTCCGGATAGTGATTGCCAGTCCATTTCGGCAACCAGTAGTAGACGGCTGCCATGATCGCGAAGATCGATCCGGGGACCAGGACGTAGTGGAAGTGGGCGACCACGAAATAGGAATCGTGGTACTGGAAGTCCGCCGGCACGATTGCCAGCATCAGTCCTGAAAAGCCGCCGATAGTGAACATGATGATGAAGCCGATGGCAAACAGCATCGGAGTCTCGAACGTCATCGAACCCCGCCACATGGTGGCAACCCAGTTGAAGACCTTGACGCCTGTTGGCACCGCGATCAGCATGGTGGCAAACATGAAGAACAACTCGCCGGCCAGCGGCATGCCGACGGTGAACATGTGGTGGGCCCACACGACGAACGACAGGAAGGCGATCGAGGCGGTGGCGTACACCATCGAGCTATAGCCGAATAGCGGCTTGCGGGAGAAGGTCGGCAGGATGCTGGAGACCACCCCGAACGAGGGCAGGATCAGGATGTAGACTTCCGGATGCCCGAAGAACCAGAAAATGTGCTGGAACATGACCGGGTCGCCGCCGCCGGCCGCATTGAAGAAGCTGGTTCCGAAGAACTTGTCGGTCAGCAGCATGGTGACGCCGCCCGCCAGCACCGGCATCACGGCAATCAGCAGGAAGGCGGTGATGAGCCAAGTCCAGACGAACAGGGGCATCTTCATCATGTGCATGCCCGGCGCACGCATGTTGATGATGGTGGCGATGACGTTGATCGCGCCCATGATGGAGGACATGCCCATGAAGTGGATCGCGAAAATGACGAACGGCAGGGCATCGCCGGTCTGCAGGGTGAGCGGGGGGTACAGGGTCCAGCCGCCTGCTGGTCCACCGCCGTCCATGAACATGGTCGACAGCAGCATGGTGAACGCGAACGGCAGGATCCAGAAACTCCAGTTGTTCAAGCGTGGCAGGGCCATGTCGGTGGCGCCGACCATCAGAGGGATCTGCCAGTTGGCCAGGCCGGTAAAGGCGGGCATCACCACGCCGAAGATCATCACCAGCGCATGCAGCGTGGTCATCGAGTTGAAGAACTGAGGATCGACGAACTGCAGGCCCGGAGAGAACAGCTCGGTGCGAATCACCAGTGCCATCGCCCCACCGATGAAGAACATGATCAGGGCCAGCCACAGGTACAGCGTGCCGATGTCCTTGTGATTGGTGGTGGTGACCCACCGCCACAGGCCACTGGGGTGATAATCGTGGTGGTCGTCGTGCGCGTCGGCGGCGATTTCGCTCATGTCAGCTCCGTAGATTATTCGGCGGCGCCGGCGGTCTGCTTCTCGACCCAGGCGCGGTATTCGTCAGGGGGCACGGCATGGACCTCGATCGGCATGAAGCCATGATCGCGACCGCACAGTTCGGCACACTGGCCCCGGTAGACTCCGGGATCATCGATCAGGGTCCACAGTTCGTTGATGAAGCCCGGCACGGCATCCCGCTTGAGGGCCAGGTCCGGTACCCACCAGGCGTGAATCACGTCGTTGGCCGTGATCAGCATCCGGATTTTCGTGCCGGTGGGGATGACCAGGGGCCGGTCGACTTCCAGCAGGTAATTCTCGTCCTTTTCGGCCTGGTTGCGGATCGCTTCACGGGAGGTTGCCAGGAAAGAGTAGAAGCCGAAGTCGTGATCCAGGTAATCGTAGCGCCACAGCCACTGGTAGCCGGTGATCTTGATCGTCATTTCGGATTCGCCGGAGTCTTCCATCTTGATCAGGGTGGCTGTAGCCGGGACCGCCATGGCAACCAAGATGATGAAGGGAATCACCGTCCAGATTACTTCCACGGTAGTGCTCTCGTGGAAGGTCGAAGCCGTGACGCCGCGGGACTTCCGATGCATCAGGATGGAGTAGAACATGGCGCCGAACACGATGATGCCGATGACCACGCAGATCCAGAAGATCAGCATGTGCAGGTCGTAGACGATGCGGCTGACCTCGGTGACGCCGACCGGCATGTTCAGAGTATCCCAGCCGGCCTGCGCGGCACCCGCGAAAGGCAGCAGGAATACCACTGCCGCGAGGTGGTGGAGGTTCAGGACAGATTTTAAATTCGGTAACATCCGACGGATTCCTTCCGACATGTTTCTAGGTTCGGGCGCGTTTCGGCTGGATTAGCGAAAATCAAACGCATATTATATAACGTGGGGTGTCGACGGCTACAGGGGAATCGGCGCTCTGCGGCCTGACGCACGAGACGAGATTGACTGATTCTTTATTTCTTGCCGTCAGTCCAGCCAAACGGGATTCTTCTCGGCCCGCTCTCGGCGGCGGGTACGGATACTATACTGAGGCCATGCGGATTTTCTGCTTGCTGCTCGATTGACAAACAAGGGAGAACCATCGATGCCCGGGGATCGCGACGCGCACGGCTCTGAACGCGCTCGGGGCGGGCCTGAGAATGACGCCCGCCGCATCTTCTGGGCTTTTCTGCTGATCGGGGGGTTCATGATCGTCGAGGTCGTCGGCGGCGTGATTTCGGGTTCTCTGGCGTTGCTGGCGGATGCCGCTCATATGCTGATCGATACGGTGTCCCTGCTGTTTGCATGGATTGCCTTCCGGTTGAGCCGCCGTCCAGAGGACAAGATGCGGACTTATGGTTATCACCGCTTTCCAGTTCTCGCCGCCTTCACCAATGGTGTCAGCCTGGTGTTCATCGTCGGCTGGATCTTTTCCGAAGCGGTTGGCCGGTTCATCAATCCAACCGAAGTGCTCGCCGGTCCCATGCTCGTAGTGGCAGTGCTTGGCCTCCTCGTCAATATCGGCGCGTTCACGCTGTTTCTCGGAGCGAACCGCGACAACCTGAATGTCCGCGGTGCCCTGCTCCACGTAGTGAGCGACATGCTCGGCTCGATTGCGGCAGTCAGTGCCGCATTGATCATCATGACGACCGGCTGGATGCTGGCCGACCCGATTCTTTCCGTTCTGGTCTGTCTGCTGGTGTTGCGCAGCGCTTGGTTCCTGTTGAGAGAGTCGGCGCACGTGCTACTTGAGGGTGTTCCCGAGAAATTGAATGTACAAGAGATTGGTCCGGATCTGATCGCAAACATCCCGACCATCGAGGATGTTCACCATGTGCATGCCTGGTCCTTGTCGCAGGAGCACTCGCTGTTGACCCTGCACGCGCGCATTGCCGAGGACATCAACCCGGATTCGACTATTGCCGCCATTCGGGCTCGTATAAATGAACGCTTCAACATTGATCATGTCACGGTGCAAATCGAGTTGGAGGATTGCACCGACAATCCAGACGTGATGCCCGACTGAGGGTTAATTTCGGACACACAGATTCGGCGAGGCATCGCAGGTTGCCCAAGGCTGACTGTTTTCCAGTCAGAGACATGTTATATTATTACATTCAAAGATTATTGGTGATCCTAGTGAGGAATTCGGTTTTCGTTTGGCAGGACGGTTTTCGGAAGGGGAAAAAGATGAATCTGAAGAAGAGTTCCAACTTGGGAATTTTTACTGCGGCGATGCTGTTCGTCTGTGCCATTTTCGGGGTGGCGCAGGCCGAGGTCACAGACCGAGTCGTCGCCTCCATCAAGCCAGTCCATTCACTGGTCAGTGCCGTTATGGAGGGAGTCGGTGAACCCTACCTGATTATTCGGGGCACCGCGTCGCCACATACTTTCAGCCTGCGTCCTTCCGACGCCGAGGTTCTACAAAACGCTCGCATTGTCTTCCTGATTGACGAATTGATAGAGACCCCTCTCGCCAATTCGGTCGATACGCTTGCGCGCGACGCCCGCGTCGTCATGTTGTCCAAGGCGGAAGGCCTCGTCCACCGGTCGCTCCGCGAGGGAGGGGCATTTGAAGCCCATGACCACGGTGCCGGGGAAGACCATGGAGATCACGAAAAAGATGAACATTCGGGTCGGGAAGAGCACCACAGTCATGAAGCAGATGACGATCATGGACACCACGAGCACGGGAGTCATTCCGACGAAAGTGCGGATGTCCACGAAGGCGAGGAACATGCCGCTGGCGACCTGCATATCTGGCTCGATCCGGTGAATGCGGGGGCGATGGTTCGCACGATCGTCGGCACTCTGTCTGAAGTGGACTTTGCCAACACCAAGACTTACACGGCCAATGCCGAGGCACTTCTCGACCGTCTGGATGACCTGACTGCGGAAATCGCCGAGGACGTGGCTCCAGTGCGTGACAGGCCCTTCATCGTATTCCACGATGCCTACCGGCATTTCGAGGACCGTTTTGGCTTGACCGCAGTCGGCTCAGTCGTAGTAAGTGCAGAGCAATCGCCGGGTGTCCGACGCATCATGGAACTACGCGATAAGGTTCGTCAACTTGGCGCGACCTGCGTATTTTCCGAAGTTCAGTTCGAACCGCGCCTGGTCGACACGATTATCGAAGGTACGCAGGCGAAAGCGGGTATTCTCGACCCCATCGGGACCACTGCGGAAAGTGGGCCCGGGGCATATTTCGACTTGATTCGCAATATGGCAGCATCGTTTAAAAGTTGTCTGGCACCGGCAGGTTAGAGTCCCTAAAAATGCAAAAAAAGATTGACAGGGCAGACCCGAGAGTCTGGAATCGTTTTGATTGATGTCGGCAAGTTTGCCGAGTGAAATCGTGAGGTTTGCCATATGGCGATAAATAACATATATTTAGCCATATGGCTAAACTTGTCTCTATTTCGCATGATGCGGTACCCGTTTCCGCTAGCATCAGCGACGCGGAAGCGGGTGCCATGCTGCGTGCTTTTTTCAACCTGGCGAAGCACTGGCAACTGAACGACCGGCAGGGGCGTATCCTGTTGGGCGAACCAGCAGCGCGGACCTACTCCCGCTGGAAAGCCGGGCACGTTGACCCGTCGCGCATCTCGCGAGACATCCGCGAGCGCCTGTCCATGCTGATGGGCATCCACAAGAGCTTGCGCTACATGTTTTCCGAGTCGTCGCAGACCTACGACTGGCTGCATAAACCGAATCGGGCGTTTGGGGACGAACCTGCATTGAGCCGTTTGTTGGCCGGGTCCATTTCTGACTTGATGGCGGTCCGTGCCTATCTCGATGCGGAGCGGGGCGGGTGGTGATCCCTCCCCTTAGCCGAGTTTGTTGGCGGCAGACATTCCGTCTTGTTCGATCAATTTATCCGCCAGTCGATTTGTTCGAGGACATTGCTGATCCTGCTGATTGGGAATTGATCGCCAATGCAGAGGCCAAGACCAATCCGCGGGTGCGCGACGAAATTGGTGCGATTCACTTGATCCCGCCGGAACGCCGCATCTCGGGACCCGGCGCCAGTTTGGCGATGGCTCCGTTCTGCCACATTTCAAGTGATCGGCCAAGTCGTTTCAGTGACGGGCACTATGGTGTGTGCTACGTAGGTGACCGCTTCGAGGTGGCATTCGCGGAATCAGTGTTCCATTTCGAACGCTTCATGTCGGCGACGGAAGAGGATGCGTCTACGGCGGACTATCGGGAACTGGTCGGACGTATGGACGCGAATCTGCACGACTTGCGCGGCGTCGCTGTTTTCAAGTTTGCGTTGGATGCTGACGATTACACCCCTGCGCAATCACTGGCGCGTGAATTACGACAGGGGCATGCCAGCGATGGGATCGTCTACCCAAGCGTGCGCTATCCTGCCGGCGATGCCACTGCAGCATTCTGGCCCGATGTGGTGGGCATTCCTGTCCAAGGCAGGCATCTACGCTATCGGTGGGATGGGAATCGGGCCGATGCCTGGCTGATGTATGACGAGGAAGGTTGGCGGCATTTTTCGTGAGGAAAGGACTTAAAGAAACTGTGGGGAGATAGAGAGAACGTCACCTCCAACTCGGGATTCAATCAGGGTCCGAAACTTTTTCCTTGTTTTTCATTTTTTTCTGCTGCCAAAATTCCAGCAGGGGAGCTTGGATTAGTACCGAGAACAGCACTACCCCGAAGCCGATGGATTCAATGGTCCACCAGTATTCAAGCTCGATCGGCACACTCAGCGCCAACCCGATGGTGACGGCACCGCGGGCGTTGCTGAAATACAGGATGTTGTGATTCGGCAGCTTCTTCAATGCCTTGTTCGTCCGGGCCAGCAGTGGCATGACGAGGGCAAGCCCGGCGACGCGGGCCAGGATGACTGCGCCGATCCCGATCAGGATCGCCAGGTAGCGGTCGGAGAAGATGTCGACCGCGATGCTCAACCCGAGCATCAGGAATAGCAGGGATTCGGCCAAAGTGGCCATGAGGCGCCAGAATTCGTCCACGAAATGATCCTGCGGGGCATCCAGATCCTGGTGCATGGTTCGGCCCATGATCAGCGCCGTCGCCAGTACGGACAGGACGCCGGAGACATTGAGCACGTACTCCGCGACCAGGTAGGCCATGTAAGCGGTCACCAGGGTGAACAGGGCCACTTCGTGGGGAGAGGGTTGGCGCACCCGGAGGAAGATCAGCGCGAAAAAGCCGATGCCGATCCCGACAATGGCGCCGCCGACCACCTCCCAGGCGATGTACAGCGCAATTTCCTGTGCCCCTAAAGTCAGGTCGGGCTCCAGGGCGAATGCCAGCAGCAGAGTAAACAGCACGATGGCGAATGCGTTGTTCAGCAGACTTTCGCCTCTGATCAGCGTACGCAGGTCCGAAGGCAGATTCAGATGCTTGAACACCTGCTGGAGCGCCTGACTGTGGGTGGCGATCAGCATGGTGCCGGTCAGGAGGGCTGCGATCCACGGGAACCCGGTCGGATGGCCCATGCCGTAATAGATCAATACGGTGGTGAACACCAGAGAAATCAGTGCCAGCGGCATCGCCAGCAGGATGATGCCGAACAGGTTCCGCCCGAAGCTCGGAGCGTCCATACTGTAGGTAGCGGAAAAGATCAGGACCGGCAGGAAAACGTAGAAGACCAAGTCACGCAATATGCCGCTGTGGAGGCCCAGCTGGTCGGCATCGACCAGTTGGCTGCCGAAGGCGAAGCCCAGAAGCAGTAGCAGTGCCTCGAATGGAAACCTCAGGTGGCTGGAGAGAGGTTTCAACACCAAGCCCAGGAGCAGCAGGCCCGCGAGGCTCGAAATCAGCAAAACCAGTTCCATGGCGAATTCAGGCGGCCCGGACGGGCAGGGAATAGAGTTTGTGGAGCGAGATGCTCAAGCCGTTGGGCTGCACGATGCGCGCATGGGTCCGGTTCAGTGCGCGCGGGTGGGGCACGCCGCAGGAATGGGCGATCATGGCGACCTCCGCTTCCATGTTGCGGGCCAGGTGGGCGACCCGGACGGCCTTGTCCGTCGGGTTCAGGCCCTGCTGCAGCCGAGGATTGTGCGTGGTGACGCCGGTCGGGCAGGTATTGCGGTTGCACTGCATGGCCTGGATGCAACCGAGTGCGAACATGAACGCGCGTGCCGAACAGATGAAATCCGCCCCCAGGCACAGTGCCCAAGCCACATCAGAAGGGTTGACTTGTTTGCCGGACGCGATCACGCGGATGCGCTCGCGCAGGCCGCTCTGCTCCAGGCGGTCAACGACCATCGGCAGACTCTCGCGCAGCGGCAGCCCGACCGCGTCGAGCAGCGGCATGGGTGCGGCGCCGCTGCCGCCGTCGCAGCCGTCGATGGTGATGAAGTCGGGCGCAGAGGCCGGGCCCCGTTTCAGGATTTCCTCGACCCAGTCGTCCAGCACCCGCTCGGACCCGACCACGGTCTTGAAGCCGACCGGCTTGCCGGTCAGGTCGCGCACCCGGGCCACCATGTCCAGCAACTGCGCGGGGTTGGCAACCTCGGGGTGCCGGCGCGGGCTGATCGAGGTCCGGCCCTCCGGGATGCCGCGGATGCGGGCGATTTCCGCGGTCACCTTGACACCCGGCAGGATCCCCCCGAAGCCGGGCTTGGCACCCTGGGAGAGCTTGATCTCGAACATGCGCACCTGCGGGTTCTCGGCCAGTTCGCGCAGGCGTGCCTCCGACAGGTCGCCGTGCTCATCGCGCACGCCGTACTTGGCGGTGCCAATCTGGAAGACCAGGTCGCAGTCGCCCTCCAGGTGGTATGGGGACAGCCCGCCCTCGCCGGTGTTGAGCCAGCATCCCGCCCGAGCCGCGCCGCGCGACAGCGCCTGGACGGCAACATTCGAGATGGCGCCGTAGCTCATAGCCGAAATGTGGAAGAAGTGTTCGCTGGAGTAGGGTTCGGCGGTGTCCGGGCCGATGACCAGAGGGGGGCACTGGGCATCCTTCTGGCTGAGGTCAGGATAAGGGTCGTTGACGAACAGGACAGTGCCGGGGCGCGTCAAATCCCGGGTCGAGCCGAAAGGCAGCGTGTTGGTGATATTCTTGCTGGCGCGGTAGGCCCAGGAGCGTTGCGCCCGGTTGAACGGCATCTCTTCGCGGTCCTGGGCGAAGAAGTACTGGCGGAAGAATTCGCCCAGATGCTCGAACCAGTACCGGAAACGGCCGATGACGGGATAGTTGCGGCGCACCGCATGGCGGGTCTGCGTGACGTCGACGATGTAGAGCATCATCGCGGCCAGGATCAGCACCCCGATGCCGAACAGCAGGACCGAGGCCAGCAGGTCCACTGCGCCCAGCAGCAGATCCATAGAGACCGGTGTGATTTCTGTCATCCGCGCCTCCTAGTGGGAGTTACAAAGGGGCGGCATTCGTCAAACTACCTCTGAGCATCTAGTGTAGCACCGAGAGTGCCAGTTCCTGCGCCCTGCGCAGGTCTGGTTTGCCGCTGCCGAGAAGCGGCAGGGCCTCGACGGGCAGGATCAGCCGGGGGCGCGCCAGTTCCGCCACTCCCTGTTCGCCCAGGGCCTGCCTCAGCTGGCCTCGGTCCGGTTCCGGATGCTCGGTAATCAGGACCAACTGTTCCCCGCGGGTCGGGTGGTCGATCGCGCAGACGATGTGGCGGGATTCCGGCCAGACTTCACTGACCTGCTGTTCCACATAGGCGAGCGAGACCATCTCACCGCCGATCTTGGCGAAGCGCTTGGCCCGCCCGTGCAGGCTCAGGAAACCGTCATCGTCGAACTCGGCGACATCGCCGGTGTCGTGCCAGCCGTCCTCCGGCGGTGTCAGTAGCCGGCTTTCTCCCGGCAGCCAGTAGCCGGACATCACGTTGGGGCCGCGCAGAAACAGTCGACCCCGAGCAGAATCGGCGCTGTCCTGGGAATCATCCAGCGGTTCCAGGCGCGCCTCGATTTCCGGCATCAGGCGGCCGACCGACCCGGGCCGGTTGCATGCCAACGTGTTGGCACTGACCGCAGGGGAAGTCTCGGTCACCCCGTAGCCCTCGTGGACCGTCAGCCCGAAGCGTTCCTGCCAGAATTTCCGGGTGCTTGACTTGAGCGGTTCGGCGCCGGCCACGATCAGGTGCAAACTTTGCAAGTCTTCCCGGTCTGCCGCCTGCCCGTAGCCGTTCAGGAACGTGTCGGTGGAGAAGAACACGGTGATGTTGAGCTTGCGGATCAGTTCGGGGATTTGCTTGTAGTGAAGCGGGCTGGGATACAGGGTGCAGCGCAGCCCCGACATCAGCGGCAGCAGCAGGCCGACGCCCAGGGCGAACGAGTGAAAGGTCGGAAGGCACAGCAGCAAATGATCCTCGGGAGTCAGGTCGAGCACCGCGCGGACCTGGCAGCGATTGCGCTGCAGGTTGCGGTGGCTCAGCACCACGCCCTTGGGCTCGCCCTCTGATCCGGAAGTGAACAGCACCACGGCAGGGTTCGAGGCATCTCCGCCCGCCGGCATGCGCACGGCGCGCCAGGCGGCGAGAAGCTTCATGCCGAGACTCAGTTCCGACCTCAGGTCTTCCAGCCAGACCAAGGTGTAGTCTTTGGCGAGCGCATCGACCAGATCTCCAAGATCGGCCTTTTCAATGAATCGGCGGGAGGTCACGATGTGGGTGAGCCCCGCAGTGCGGCAGGCGCTGACGAGATTGGACGGCCCGGCGGTGTAGTTGAGCATGACCGGGATGCGGTGCAGCGTATGTAGGGCGAAGAAGGTGATCGGCGTGGCGACGGCATTCGGCAACAGGATGCCGACCGTGTCTTGCGTCTTCGGCAAGGCGCGTCCCAGCAATTGGGCGACGGCGTGGGCTGCCCGTAGCAGTTGGCGATAGGTCAAGGTCCGCTCCAGATCGGCCAGAATGGGGCGATTGCCTCCGAACCTTTGGATGGCACCGTACAGGGATTGCAGTGTCGTGCACTCCTTGCTGTGCATCCGGTATTCCAGCTCGCACAGCAGGTCGTAGATCTTCAAGGCGTCACGGCGGGTGGTTCCGGGCTCGTCGGCTGCACGGGGCGGCAAGGGACAACTCTCGAATCCCACCCGGATGCGCGGGTAGAAGCGGGGCATGTAGAGCTCCGGGTCACTGACGTGCGCAACTTCAACGGGTCGGCCCGAACGCTGCCGGGCGATCTGCATCAGTTCGAACAGCGAGGCCTGACCCTCCGGGCCGGCCGAAGGGAGGATCAGCGTGACATGCGAAGGCACATCCTCGCCCCCTGGCCATTGGTCGTCCAGGGCGGAGGGATTCAGCGGTCTCAGGCGAACCCAGCAGGCCAGCAGACGCAGGCTTGTACGGTGCAGCAACGAGGGGTCGAGATAAATTTCGAGCTTGCCGGGAATGGTTGCCGCAAGGGCCCAGGCGACCCATGCACTCCCCCGGCGGACGAACACCAGCGAACCGGGTGGCGGTGTCTCCGAGGTCAGCGTGACCGATGCAACCGGCCAAAGCAGGATATGGCGGAAACTGCCCTGCGTGATATGCAGCAGGATCAGGGCCGTCGCGGCTGCGGTGGCGGCCATGGCCAGCCACACGGTGACGATCGTGCCGCCGGACTGGAAGATGACGATGGACCCCACCGAGGCCAGCGCCATGAAGATGGAGTTGAGGATGTTGTTGCAGGCGATGATCCGTGCACGCCGTTCTTCCGGTGCGCGCTGCTGCACCATGGTGTACAGGGGCGTGACGTAGAAGCCTCCCGCCACGGCAACCGCCAGCAGGATACCGAGAGTCGTCACGGCTTGCGGATCTTCCAGCAACGCATCGAATCCGCGAAGCGGAACTTCGGCCGGCGGGACGAGGCCGAGCAGTACGAATCCGGCCCCGAGGGCTGCCGCGGCCAGCGGTGCCCAGGTCGCCCGAGCTGTGCCTCCGAGCCAGCGATTGCAAAGCAGGGCACCAAGACCGACCCCGACGGTGAAGATCGCGAGCGCCCCGGCCAACGCCTGTTCGTTGCCGGCCAGTACATCCCGGACGAACAGGGGCAGCTGTATCAGCAGGCCCACCCCGATCATCCAGAACCAGCTGATGGAGAGCATCAGCCAGGCCAGACGCGGCTGGCTCAGGCCTTCGCGCAGGATTCGCGAGGTTTCGCTGAATGGCTCAAAAGAGAGCTGCAACGCAGTGTTGCCGGGAGGTTGCGCCGGGATCCGATGGCTCGCCAAGTAGCCTGCAGCGGCACTGACCACCAGGATGCCGGGCACCCAGAGGGAGGCGTCGGGGACGCCCATCAGAAGAGTTCCGGTCAAGCTTCCGGCAAGGATGGAGATGAACGTGCCGACTGCCACCCAGGCATTGCCGGCCAGCAGTTCGCTCCGGGGCAACAGGTTCGGCAGGATGGCGTATTTCACCGGCCCGAACAGGGCGGATTGCAGTCCGGTCAGGAACAGGATGACAAACAGAAAACCGACCGATCCGGTGGCGAAACCGATCCAGGTCAGCGCCATCAGGACGCACTCCGCCAGTTTGATGTGTTGGATCAGCCGGTGGCGGGGGAAATGATCGGCCAGTTTTCCCCCGAGGGCGGAAAAAAGCAGGAAAGGAAGCAGGAAGACGCCTGCGGAAGCGGCGACCAACTCTTCGCTGCCGAACCCGGCCAGTTCGGTGATGCGATAGGTGATCAGAACGACCAGCGCGTTACGGAAGACGTTGTCGTTGTAGGCCCCGGTCAGTTGGGTGAAGAAAAAAGGCCCGAGCCGTCGTGTCAGCAGCAGACGGAAAGTCGAGGACATGGGCGGCGTCTGGATTACAGTTGGGTCGGATTCTCAGCGTCGCCGTAGACTTCCTCAGGGTCGAAAGTTTTCTCGCGTTCCAAGTTCTCCAGCGCCTGCCCGGCCGAGTCCCCTGTCGGCACCTTCCGGTAGAAACAGGATCGGTAGCCGACGTGGCAGCTGGCGCCGGAGTCCTCCACCGTCACGCGCATCCAGACCGTGTCCTGGTCGTCGTCGATGCGCAGTTCGCGCACCTTTTGCACCAATCCGCTGGTGGCGCCCTTATGCCACAGGCACTGGCGGCTGCGGCTGTAATACCAAGCCTCGCCGCTTCGGATGGTTCGTTCCAGCGCCTCGGCATTCTGATACGCGACCATCAGTACTTCGCCGGACGCGTAATCGGTGGTGACGACAGGAATCAGGCCGTTCTCGTCGAACTTCGGAGCCAGCTGATCGCCTTCTTCGACCTGCTCGACGCTCTCCCGCGGAGAAAATAATGAAGCCATGTTGTAAAGAAGAACTTTTGAACGATACAGTCTACATGACGCGTCGCCAGTGGCTGCCGTCCGCCAGGTCTTCCACCGCGACCCCGGCCTCCAGCAACTGGTCTCGAATGCGGTCGGCCGCCGCGTAGTCCCCGTTCTGTCGGGCGGATTGCCGCTCGGCCAGCAGGGCTTCGATCTCGGCGTCGCCCAGGCCGTCGGAAGTCGCGCCGGCGTGGAACCATTCCTCGGCAGAGGATTCGAACAGCCCGAGCATCCGGGCGCCGGCGTACAGCCGCCGGGCGGCCTCCGTCCGTTGTTCTCCTTGTAGATGGGCCAGGGCCGCGGCTTCGTGCCGCAGGCATCGCAGGGCCAGCGGGGTGTTGAGGTCGTCGTGCAGGGCCTGCAGGAATTCCGCACCCGGCTCGATCCCGTCGGCGTCCGGGCTTCCCGCATCCTGCCAGGCACGGTAGAGACGGTCCAGGGTCTGGCGGGCTTCGACGATCAGGTCGTCCGTCCAGTCCAGCGGCTTGCGGTAATGCGCATGCAGCAGGGCAAGGCGCAGCAGTTCGCCCGGGTGCCGCTCAAGCAATTCCCGGACCTGGCGGACGTTGCCGATGGACTTGGCCATCTTCTCGCCGTCGACCGTGACGTAGCCGTTGTGCATCCACAGCCGCACGAACGATTCGCCGGGATAGGCGCAGCAGCTCTGCGCGCGTTCGTTCTCATGGTGAGGGAACACCAGGTCCTGGCCGCCGCCGTGGATGTCGATGGTCGGGCCCAGGTGATGCGCGATCATGCACGAGCATTCCAGGTGCCAGCCCGGCCGGCCCCGCCCGAACGGGCTGTCCCAGCCAGCCTGCTCCGGCGTCGAGGGCTTCCACAGGACGAAATCCGCCGGATTGCGCTTGTAGTCGGCCACTTCCACCCGGGCGCCGGGGTTCATTTCTTCCACTCGCCGCCCCGACAGCTCGCCGTAGCCGTCGAAACGGTCCACCGCGAACAGGATGTGTCCGTCCGCTTCGTACGCATGGCCCGAATCCAGCAGGGTCTGAATCATCGTCAGCATGGCCGGGATGGTTTCGGTCGCGCGCGGCTCCAGATCCACCGGGAGCCCTCCGAGCGAGGCGCAGACTTCATGGAAAGCGCCGATGTAGCGGGCGGTCAGTTCGTCGTACCGGCAATGCTCCTGTTTGGCCCGGTCCAGGATCTTGTCGTCGATGTCGGTCAGGTTGCGCGCATAGACGACCTGGGGGTAGAGGCGACGCAGCACGCGGGTCAGCACATCGAACACCACCAGCGGGCGGGCATTGCCGATGTGGATGTGGTCGTAGACGGTGGGGCCGCAGACGTACAGGGTGACGCGCTCGGGGTCGAGCGGGGCGAAGGCAACCTTCTTGCGGGTTGCGGTGTCGTGCAGGTGGAGCATTGGTCAGTCGCTGAGTTTGCGTTCCTGCAGATCGATGTCACGCTGCTGCTCGCCAACGTGTCCGGCCAGGTAGAGGGCGATGGTGAGTGCCGCGGCCGTACCGACCGCCATGGACTGCTGCCAGACCGAGGGCCCGCCGCTCAGAAGCCGAAGAAGCCATAGCAGGCTCAGGTATGCCAGATAGAAAAACCAGAATGTGACGGGCACCAGCGCAGGGTAAGGGGGATCATTGAACTGGATCAGGTACAGAGCCGCCAGCGCCACCCCCACGGCCAGCAGGATTACCTGGGACAGATAATTCGAAATGAGGGTGCGAATGCGGGACATCAGGTCAGAAGGGGTCACCTGTCAGATGAACAATTTTAGAACAGAGCGCACCGGCGTCTCTCGCCGGTTCTTCGCTCCAAGGCCGAATCGTCAGGCGAACCGGGAGTGGACATGAGATAAAATGGCGCTCCTCACAAGGAGTAGGTAGCACTCAATGGATCAAATCTATCGAGACGCGGTCACCCGCATGGAAGAACTGGGCGTCGATCCCGAGTACATTCTCGGCTGGCAGGGCGGTTATCTAGGCCACCCGACGCGAGAGGAGCAACGCCTCACCGAGGCCTATCAGGCCGGATTTGAGGACGGTCAGGAAAAGGAAACCGGTAATTTCGAGAACTGGGCGTAAGCGAAAGAAAAGTTAACATTTCACGCCCCACGGCGGTCATTCTCTATAGTCTTGAATATACCATTTAATGGTATATAATTTTTGTTGTGGCTTGGACTGTTTATCTAACTCGGAAAGCATATAAGCAGTTAGCTAAGTTGCCGTCATCCATTCAAGATTTGGTTGATCTCTCGGTGGCTGATTTGGAGGCATATGGAGTTAATCCACAAGGTTGGGACATCCGAAAAACAAACAATGACGAATATCGATTACGCTTGAACTACCGTTATCGAATGCGTTACCGAGTCATAGACCGACAGATACTGGAGATTGAAGTGTTTTATGTTGGGCACCGGCGGGAGGCTTACCGATGAGTCAGGCATTGAAAATTCATCATGATCTTGCTGATGTGGTTGTGCAGCCAAACAGCAAAATCAATGGAGTCCGTTTAAAAGAGATGATTCTTTCCACTTTGGATTTGTATCTGAGTGAAGATCGAGTTTCAGCAGAGGTTCTCCATGGCGAAGCCAAGCGGAGACATGGCGATTATTACCAAAGTTTCGGGTACTACCTACGCCTATACCGTCAACGTGCTGACTTGACACAGGTGGAACTGGCCGATCGGACTGGTATCCTCCAGCATCATTTGTCTGAAATGGAGAACAATAAGCGGGTGCTGGGGAAGTCGAATGCCATGAAACTGGCGAAAATACTGGATTGCGACTATCGAAGGCTCTTGTAGGAGGACAAAGTTTTTCAGGGCGCCTTATTTGTTGGGCTATTTCCCGCCTGAAACCAGGCTACGGAGAGTCCGCCGCAGCGCGGTTGCGAGCTTCGGTGCCTCGCGGTCGATGACATAAGTGGCGATCCATTCCTGATCCTTCTCCCCCATGCTGTCGGCCACCGCATCGCCGAGTTCCCGGCACAGAGCAAACCCCGGCCCTTCTCCCTCGGACCACTGACAGTCGGCATAGGCTTCGGTCTGCGCATTGAGTTGTTCGATGAAGTAGGTCGCGTGTTCTCCCGGGCCATCGCATTCCAGTCGGTTGTCCTGCATCAACGCGGCCAGATGCTTGGCCAGCGAGGGAATCAGCAGGGCCCGCTCTTCGTCGGACAGCCGTGATTGGATTTCTCGGTCGACCAGATGTACGCCGAAGATCGTGAACTGCCCGATGACGTCTAGCCGCTGCGACCAGTCGGCGGTCTCGAATCCTTCGTTCTCAAGTGCCAGCAGGGCGTCGCTGGCGAGCCGCCAGATATTGACGGACAGGGCGCTGGCCGTCTGGCTCGCGCTGCGCGGCGTTTCACGCAGGTTCCAGTGTCGGGAAAGACGGGGCATGGCAGGACTCTAGCAGGAATTCTAATGCGCGCGCCTTAAATGACTGCGCAAATCTCGCGGCTTAGCAATTGAGAAGGCTCTTGGAAAACCGAAATTGTGCCAATCTGCACCAATAGTATGATACTTTTGTCATTCCGTGGGGGCCGTTCTTATGGGCACAACACGCAAAACAATCGCCGTTGCCGACCAAGCAAGCCAAGCCGACATAGAGGCGGTCTGTGCCGCACTGATCGAGGGAGAGGAAAGCGGCGACCCGCAGCCGTTTGATAGTCGTCAGTTCAAGCAGGAAATGGCGGCAAAACATGCCGGCAAAACCCGTTGAATATAGGCTTGCTCCGATTTTGCATGATCGTATGCTGGTCACACGACATTTTTAGACGACGGTAGGAAGGACAACACCATGCAGGCCATCGAACCTTTGTGCGAGCGCGTTCAGGCCAACTGCGACATCGCCGATGCCCGTCATGCGGGCGCCCTGACCATGTGCGTGTACCTGCTGAAGATGCGCGAATACTTCCGTTGGGAGATGGGCCTGGATTTCACGGCAAGCCTACCGAACGACGTGGTAGGGCGCTGGATCCAGGAACGGGAAGAGCGCTGGGAGGAATTGGGCGAGGAGTCGTACCGCCCGGTGTCGATCCGGGGGCGGGAATACGACCCGTTCGATACCGAGGGCATCAATGAAGCGCTGCTGCCGGAGGGCTACGTGTACAGCGCGGGGCTGGGCCTGCACAAGGTCCCGCACTTTTTCCTGGGCCGGTTGCTGGGCGAGCAGGGCCAGGGAGGTTGTCGGATCTATGAGGCCCGGGAAGAGTGCGCGCGGGACCTGGCCGCGCCGCCCGCGATGACTCTGGGCCAGACCATCTTCGTGCGTCGGGAGTCCTTGCGTCGCATGCTGTGGGAGCGCTTGCAGGAATGGCGTTGGAACCGGCAGGAAAATGCATTGGGCGAGGCTCTGCGTTGTTATCCGTTCGACGAGGATCTGGAGTCGGCGCTTGATGCGATGACGGAATGCGAAGCGCGGACTTTGATCCTGCATGAAATCGGCGAGATCGAGGTCGGTCGGGAGTTGGGAGAGGATTGGCACGAACTGTTGCATGCTCTGCCCCGCGGGATGGCGGAATTGGGCCTGCGCGCGGTGCGCGACCACTGGGCCGATTGCCAGGTGACATTGCCGGCCTTGCTGGAAGACGGCAACCGTGCGGCGCTGCTGTTCTATCGAGCCGGCCTGACGGCCATGCGCCGGCAGTTGTTCCCGGAGCTGGTGGAAGCGTTTGACCACTGGCGGGACGAGCATGATGAAAGCGTCCTGCTGAAAACGGTCGATCAGGGCCGTGCCCACTGGGGAGAAACCGCGAAACAACTGCTGCATGCCGGCAGCCGGAGCCGGACTCCCGCGCGAAAGTTGACGAGCATGCTGGAAGCGGCGGCGCTGTGAGTGCGTCTCCGTCTGAGCTGCGCGAAGTTCTTTCCGGCAGTTTCATCTGGCAGCAGGATGGCGTCCTGACGCCAGCGCAGTGCCAGGCCGTCATCGAGCGCTTCGAGGCGCATCCGGGCAAGGTGTCCGGACGCACGGGCGCCGACGCGAGCGAGCGACCCGAACTCAAGCGGTCGACCGACCTGGCCCTGGTCGGGCCGGAGTGGGAGGATGTTGATCGCTGGCTGTTTTCCTCCCTGTCCGCCGCGTTGCGGGAACTGCAGCGTCACCACCCGTATTTTCGCGGGCGGTTCAAGGATCAGGGATATGCAGTGCAGCGCACCGACGAGGGCGAGTACTATCACTGGCATGTGGATGCGGACAGTACGGCCCTGGCGGATCGGCAGTTGGTGGCAATCTGGTATCTCAACGACGCGGCGGGGCCGGGCGGGGAGACCGAATTCCTGCACCAGGAAGTCAAGATAACGCCGGCGGCCGGTCGGCTGATCCTGTTCCCGCCGTTCTGGACCCATCAGCACCGAGGCGTCACTCTGCGGCAGGGCGTCAAGTACCTGGCGACCACCTGGATTGTTTTCGCTTAAGATGGGGTGGGGCGCGCCGACTAGAATAGTCGAGTATGCGCTTGACTTCTTATCTACGTCTTCCAGACCCGGCAATTTGGCGGCGGGTCGCGGGGCGTTGGATGCACCGGGGCCGGATTTATGCGGCTCGTGCGCTCGAATTCTGGCGGTGGGCGGTGGAGTGGCTGGAGCGCCGGGCCATCGTCTGGCTGCTGGTCGAGAAGAGGAAAGGGGAGGTCTTGTCGCCGATCAACTTCGAACACCTTCTGGCCGAGGTCCGCATGGGCGATGTGCTGTTGGTCGAAGGACGTACCCGGGTGTCGCACGCGGTGCGAAACATCACGAAGAGCGTGTGGACGCATTCGGCACTGGTCATCGGCACCCTGGACAAGATCCGGGACCCGGCCCTGCGCGCGGTTGCGCGCAGCTACCTCCAGGACGATGAGCTGGAGGACCCGCTGATCGTGGAGTCCGAGCTCGGCTGCGGCACGATCATTTCCTCGATCCTGCGCTACCGCGACCACCACCTTCGCCTGTGCCGGCCGCAGAGGTTGAGCTATGCGGATGCCCGCCGAGTCTCGACCTACGCTCTGCTGCACCTGGGTGCCGGCTACAACGTCCGGCAGATCCTGGACCTCGCGCGTTTCCTGGTGCCTTGGTGGACGGTGGTCCCGCGCCGCTGGCATTCGTCCCTGTTCGAACACAACTACCGGGACCCCACCCGGCTGATCTGTTCGACGATGATCGCCAATGCGTTCAATCGGGTCCGCTTCCCCGTGGTCCCGCTGGTCGTCCAGGACGAAGGAAAATTCCGTATGCTGCAACGCAATCCGCGCCTGGTTACGCCGCGCGACTTCGATCACTCTCCGTACTTCTCGATCATCAAGTACCCGCTGCTCGGCGAGGACGACATCGGGTTCTACAAGAAATTGCCGTGGTCGGAGCAGGGCCTGGCCGAAGAGGCCCAGGACAGTCTGGAAGACTGCAGCATCATGCATGTCAAACTGAACCAGCCGGAACCCGAGGATAGCGAGGAGAAAGACTGATGGGCGGTTTTCTGGGTGCACTCTTCTGCCAGTTGGCCGGGCTCGTCCTGCTGCTTGCGGGCTTGGCGTTGATCACGGTTCATGCGGCGAACTTCTGGGTCTGGCTGGCCGCGGCGGGGCTGGCGCTGCTGCTGTGGATGCTGACTTTCGCGCCGCCGTTCTGGTGGGCCTTCCTGGTGGTTGCGGCGTGGGCGGTGCCGGTGCTGATGTGGGTGCATTCGGGCTGGCGGCAATCCGTGATCATCCAGCCTGCCTGGCACCGGTTGCGCAAGGCATTGCCGCCCTTGTCCGACACCGAGCGCGAAGCGCTGCAGGCGGGGGCCGCGGGTTGGGAAGAGGCGTTGTTCACCGGATCGCCCGATTGGGACGGGCTCCTGCACGGGAAGCCTGCGGAACTCACCGAGACGGAGCAGGAGTTTCTTGAAGGTCCGGTCGAGCGCCTGTGCGCATTGCTGGACGACTGGCGCATCACGACGGCCGACTACGACCTGCCGCCGGAGGCCTGGCAGCTGATCCGGGAGGAAAAGTTTTTCGGCATGGTCTTGCCGGAACAATACGGCGGCCTGGGATTTTCGGCGCTCGCCCACTCCGAGGTGGTCATGAAGATCGCCAGCCGCAGCGTCACCGCGGCGGTCACGGTCATGGTGCCCAACTCGCTCGGTCCGGGCAAGTTGCTGCTGCGCTATGGGACCCAGGAGCAGAAGGACCACTACCTGCCCAGGCTTGCGCGAGGGGAAGAGACGCCCTGTTTCGGCTTGACCGGGCCGCATGCCGGATCGGATGCGGCCTCCCTGCAGGATAGCGGCGTGGTCTGCCAATGGGATGAGGACGGCGAAAGCGTCCTGGGCATCCGACTCAACTGGGAGAAACGCTACATCACTCTGGCGCCGGTGGCGACGCTGATCGGTTTGGCCTTCCGCCTGTACGACCCGGACGGCCTTCTGGGCGGTGCGCGGGATTTGGGGATCACGCTGGCACTGATCCCGGCGGACACGCCAGGGGTTGAAGCCGGACAACGGCACATGCCCCTGCAAGTCCCGTTCATGAACGGGCCGGTTCTGGGACGCGACGTGCGGATTCCCATGGACCAGGTCATCGGCGGGCGCGAGGGAGCCGGGCGTGGTTGGCAGATGCTGATGGAATGCCTGGGCGAGGGGCGGGGCATTTCGCTTCCCGCCTTGGCGGTGGCTGCCGGCAAGACGGCGACCCGCCGCACGGGGGCCTATGCCGCCGTCCGGCGCCAATTCTCGTTGCCGATCGCCCGGTTCGAGGGGGTCGAGGAAGTGCTTGGCGGGATCGGCGGGAACACGTACCTGATGGATGCCGTGCGAACCGAGATCGCGCGCCAGGAAGATTGCGACGAATGTTCTTCCGTGGCATCGGCGATCGCCAAGCAGCAGCTGACCGAGCGCATGCGCCAAGTCGTCAATGGAGCCATGGATATCAATGCCGGCGCGGGAATCTGCGTGGGCCCGCGCAACCAGGTGGCCCGCCTGTACCAGGCGGTGCCGATTGCGATCACGGTGGAAGGCGCCAACCTGCTGACCCGCAACATGATTATTTTCGGGCAGGGTCTGGTGCGTTGCCACCCCTACCTGCTGCAGGAGATGGAATGCCTGCAGATGGAGGAAGAGGGCGAGGCGCTGGAACGGTTCGACCTGATTCTGGGTCGGCATGCAGGCACCACTTTCCGCAGCGTCAGCCGCGCGTTCGTGCTGGGCCTCAGCGGCGGGCGTTATCCGCTATCGGACCTGCCTCCGGCGCCATACCGGGCCTTGGCCTGGCAGAGCGCTTGCTTTGCCTGGGTGGTTGACGTGCTGTTGCTGCGCTACGGGGGAGTGCTCAAACGCCGAGAACGCCTGTCGGCGCGCTTGGCGGACATGTTTTCGGCCCAGTACATGGCGGTATGCGTGATTCGCCGGTTTCAAGCGCGGGGCGGCCGCGCGGAAGAGGTTCCTCTGCGCGACTGGGCCCTGATGGAATGCCGACAGCACTTCATCGCGGCACTGGACGGACTGATTCGCAACCTGGACAACATCTGGTTGCGCGCTTTGCTGCGTGCCTCCACCCTCCCGCTGGGGCGCCTGGGCCAGTTCCGGGCCGATAAGGGGGATAGCGCCGTGGCTCGTTTGATCACGACGCCGGGTGAGGAACGCGACCGTTTATGCGGAGGGATTTATTTGGGCGAAGACCCTGACGATCCCTCTGTCCGGCTGGAGCGAGGCCTGATCGAGGCGGAAAAGTTGGAGCCGGTCCGGCGCGCATTGCGCCGTGCGGTGCAGGAAGGGAAAGTCACGGCGGGTGAAGAGGGCGTCGACCTGGATCAAGCGGTGGAGGTCGGAGTCATGACTTCGGAACAGGCGGATCAGTTGCGCGAAGCCGACCGCCGGGTGGACGAGATCATCGCGGTCGACGCATTTGCGCCAGGGGATTGGGCGCGCGCTGCATCCGTCCTGCCGAGCGACCCGCCGGACCGTGCAGCGCAATGAATTATCGGGCGATATGAGCCATGCAACTGAGTTACGGGCGCACAGTTTACGTCGTTGATGGTCGGCGAACGCCGATCCTCAAGGCCTCCGGTTCTCCGGGGCCGTTCTCCGCGAGCGATCTGGCGGTAGCCTGCAGCCGGGACCTTCTTATGCGGCACCCGAAGGCCCGGGAGAACATACAGGAGGTGGTCTGGGGCTGCGTGATGCCCAGCGAGTCCGAAGCCAATATCTCCCGAATCATCGGCCTCCGTCTGGGGCTCGGCCTCGGCGTGCCCGCCCACACGGTTCAGCGTAACTGCGCATCCGGAATGCAGGCGCTGGATGCGGCGGCGCATCGCATCGCACAGGGTGCCGCGGACCTGGTTCTCGCCGGAGGGGTCGAGGCGATGAGCCGTGCCCCTGTCCTCTTCGGGCCGGACGCCGTGGCTTGGCTTGGGGGTTTCAGCCGGGCGAGGGGCCGCTGGGCCCGGTTGCGCATGCTGGCGAAGCTCAGGCCCCGGATGTTGCATCCGGTCATCGCCCTCAAGTGCGGCCTGACCGATCCGGTGGTGAACCTCAACATGGGCCAGACTGCGGAGGAACTGGCCTATCGTTTCCAGATTTCCCGCCGGGCCATGGACACTTTTGCGCTGGAAAGCCACGAACTTGCCGCACGGGCGCAGGATGCGGGGGTTTTCGACGATGAAATAACGCCTCTCTACGAGGGGGTGACCGGCAAAATCTATGCCCAGGACAACGGGGTGCGCCGCGATTCTTCCTTGGAACAGTTGGGCCGGTTGCGCGCGGCGTTCGACCGTCCGAGCGGCAACGTGACGGCTGGCAACAGTGCGCAGATCAGTGATGGCGCGGCCGCGTTGCTGCTGGCTTCGGAAGAGGCGATCGAGAGGCACCATTTGCCGGTTCTCGGCATTCTGCACCACATTAGCTGGGCGGCGCTGGACCCGGTGGTGATGGGGCTGGGCCCGGTGCACGCGATGCGGGATCTGTTCGACCGGACCGAGGTCACTATTCCCGAAATCGATTGCTTCGAGATCAACGAGGCGTTTGCGGTACAGGTTTTGGCGTGTCTGAAAGCCTGGCAGGACGAGACTTACATGCATGAGGTACTGGGCCGGGGCGGCTGTTTGGCGCCGATCGACAAGGAACGGCTCAACCCGCACGGGGGCGCGGTGGCCATCGGCCATCCGGTGGGCATGACCGGGGCGCGGATCGTGCTGCACGTCCTCAAGCAGCTACAGCGCATGAAAGGACGGTTCGGAGTCGCGAGCCTGTGTATCGGCGGAGGCCAGGGCGGTGCGGCATTGCTGGAGCGCGTGTCATGAGCGATTGGCGGCACTGGCGGCTTACGGCGGGCGAGGGAGGGAACCTGGAGTTGTTCCTGGCGGTGGACGACCGCTCGGTCAATGTGTTGCACAGCGGGGTGCTGGACGAACTGGAGGACGTGCTGGAGCACTTGTACACCGAGAACCCTCCGGGCGTCATTCTCGGCTCGGACCCGGAACGCGCATTCGCGATGGGTGCGGACGTGACTGAATTCGCGAAACTGGAAAACCGCGACCAAGCCTTGGCGATGCTGCACCGAGGGCAGAAACTGTTCGAGGACTGGGCGAATCTGGAGAGTCCGACCGTTGCTGCAATCCGAGGGCACTGCCTGGGCGGGGGGCTGGAACTGGCGCTGGCTTGCGACTACCGGATCGTGGAGAGCGAACCGCAGGTCCAGATCGGGTTGCCCGAGGTGCGGCTCGGCATCCACCCGGGATATGGGGGGTCCGTGAGATTGCCGGCCTTGGTCGGTGACCTGAAGGCATTGCGGATGATGGTCACCGGCAAAACCGTGTCCGGCGCGGCGGCGATGAAGTTGCGGTTGGTGGATGCGATGGTGCCGCGGCGACAATTGTATGCGGCAGCGCGAGAGATGATCCGGCGTCGCCCTGCCCCACACCGCCCGTCATGGCGCGACCGGTTGCCCCACGCGCCGGCGTTGCGCGGCGCGGTGACATGGGCCTATGCCCGCGGTATGAAATCGGCCGCTCCGGAGGAACATTTCCCGGCGCCGTACCGTCTGCTCAAGCACTGGCAGGATTTGAGCGAGGATTCCTCTGAGGCGCTCGAGTCTGAAGCACAATCGGTGGCAAACCTTTTCGAATCGCCGCAGGCGCGCCAGATGACCCGGATATTCCTGCTCCGCCAGGAACTCAAGAGCCATGCCTCCAACGGCAAGAAGACCTCCAGCGTGCATGTCGTCGGGGCCGGCGTGATGGGAGGTGACATTGCTACTTGGTGTGCCCTGAACGGGCTGCGGGTGACGTTGCAGGATACGGACCCGGAACGGATCGCTCCGGTGATCCGGCGTGCCCGCCGGATGCTCGACCGTCGTCCGGAAGACACGCAAGCCACGCTGGACCGTCTGATTCCAGATCCGGAGGGGCATGGTGCCGGATTGGCAGACCTCGTGATCGAGGCGATTCCCGAGAACCTTGAGGCGAAGCAGGAACTGTACCGCCAACTGCAATCCCGGATGCGTCCGGACGCTTTGCTTGCGACCAACACGTCGAGCCTTCCTCTCGAAGGGCTTGCGGAGGTTCTGGACGAACCCACCCGGCTGGTCGGCATTCATTTCTTCAACCCGGTATCCAAGATGCCGCTGGTGGAGGTCATCTACCATGACTCCGAGCAGCAGCCTTTAATCAACCAGGCCGCCGGGTTTGTCCGGCACATCCGGCGAGTGCCGCTGGTGGTGAAATCCTCACCGGGTTTCCTGGTCAACCGGGTGCTCATGCCCTACCTCCTGGAGGCGGTCCGCCTCCGGGAAGAGGGGATGTCGGTGGCCACCATCGATCGGGCGGCGACGGAGTTCGGCATGCCCATGGGTCCGCTGAAGCTGGCAGACATGGTGGGGCTGGATGTCTGCCTTGCCGCCGGTTCAGTCCTCGCCGAAGCCCATGGAGCGGAGATTCCCGGCGCTTTGGCCGAGGCAGTCGAAGCTGGCAACCTGGGGCGCAAGACCGGCCGGGGCTTTTACCACTGGAAGAACGGAGAGGCGAGGCGCCTGCACGGCAGAAAGCCGTCGCAGGATTGCGGGGACCGGCTCGTCCTCAGCATGGTGCGCGAAGCGGTGCATTGTTTGCATGAAGGCCTGGTGGAGCGTGCGGACTGGATTGACGCGGGGCTGATTCTGGGGACCGGCTTTGCTCCTTTCACCGGCGGGCCGTTGCAACTGGTGCGCCAGAGAGGAATGGAGACGGTTCGTCGGCGTCTGGAGATTCTTGAAAAGCGTTGCGGGCCGAGGTTCGCCCCTGGACCGGGTTGGGACTCGGAGCACCTGCGCAAGACGACTCCATGAGCATCCTGGAACGGATTTCGCACGACCACACTCTGGGACAGTTGTTCGAAGAGCGAGTCGCGGCCACGCCGGACGCGGTCGCCTACATCGAATACAGCCACGTGCTGGGGAAATGGTTCAACCACAGTTGGGAGTCGGTCCATCAACAGGCCGGCCGTGCCCAGTCGCTGCTCAAGGGCTTGGGCCTTGGGCCCGGCGACCGGATCGGCATCATGGCGCATGGCGGGACTTACTGGGTCACCCTGGATCTGGCTGCGGCGGGCCTCGGAATCGTGACCGTCCCGCTTTACCACCGGGATCGAGGAGGCAATGTCGCCTACGTGGCCGAGCGCAGTCGCATACGCGCCCTGTTCATCGGCGGACACGCCCAATGGGAAGCTATCGGGGATGAGCGCGACCGAATGCCCGACGTCAAGCACATCTTCAGCGCGGTCCAGATACCAGACACGGAAGTCCGGCCGTTTCTACTGGAGCTTTCCTCCGCACCGCCATCACCGTACCAGGTGATGCAGAAGGACCCCGCTTCCATTGCGACCATCGTGTTCACTTCGGGCACTACCGGTCGGCCCAAGGGGGTACAACTGACTCATGCCAACATCTTGAGCAATGCGATCGCGGCGACTGCTGCGGTTCCTGTCGGGTCGGAGGATCGACTGTTGTCTTTCCTGCCGCTGTCGCATATGTTCGAGCGGACGGTAGGCTACTACTCGCCCATGCTGCGGGGTTCTACGGTGGCATTCGCCCGTTCCATTGCCACTTTGCGCGAGGATCTTCGCTTGCAGCCGCCTACCGTCATGGTGTCGGTGCCGCGTGTCTACGAAAAAATCTATCGTGCCCTGATTTCAAGGCCGCCGCTGAACAGTCCGGTCGGGCGGTTGCTGGTGTCCCTGAGCCGCAAGGCAGGTCGTGCGGGTCCTTCCCCTTTATGGCGAGTCCTGGGCCTGTTGCCGCGCCGCTTGATCGGGCGGAAGGTCCTGCAGGGCCTGGGCGGAAATTTGCGCATCGCCATCACCGGCGGTGCGGCGATGAATTCCAGGGTGGCGGATTTCTTCGCCGGCATCGGGCTGAAGGTCCTGCAGGGCTATGGCTTGACGGAGACCTCTCCGGTGGTCAGCGTCAACCGGGAAGCAGACATCCGGCGCGGTTCGGTCGGCCCGCCGATCGAAGGGGTGGAAGTGCGGCTTGCCGAAGACCAGGAACTGCTGGTGAGGGGGAGAGGGATCATGCAGGGTTATTTGGAGGACTCGGAAGCAACCCAGGCAGCCATTGACCCTGAAGGGTGGTTCCATACGGGTGATCTGGCCCGCATTGAGGAAGACCATATCTACATCATCGGGCGGGCGAAGGAAATCATCGTGCTGTCCAACGGGGAGAAAGTCCCGCCGGAGGATCTGGAAAGCGCCCTGTGCAACGACCCTCGAATCAGTCAGGCTTGGGTCGCAGGAGAAGGGCGGCCATTCCTGTCGGCGGTGGTCGTGGTCGAGGAGCCGGTGAACGAGGGCCAGCTGCTAGATTCGATCGACAGCCTGCTGCATGATTTCCCGGGATATGCGCACATCAGGCGCTTGCATGTCGAAACCGAGCCATGGACCGAACAGAACGGTTTCCTCACAGCGACGCTGAAGTTGCGCCGCCGCGCCCTTCACGAGAAATACGACTCGATTGTTTCCGCGTTTTACGGTTGAGGCCCGCACTCAATCCGGGTCTGCGTCATGTCCCCGCTGGTGTCGATCACGACCTCCCGGACGTCGGGAGTCCGTGCCACGATGTAGGCGGCCATCATTGTGGCCAGCTCCTGATTTTGATTTTCCATCGCCGTCAGCAGCCGGTCGGCGACGATCTGGCAGCGCTGGAGAGTGTCCGGATGATCCACCCAGACCCGGGACATTTGCCAGCCCTGGTTCATGTCGGCATCCATGCGGGCGAACATGTCGGCGGCTTCTTCGGGCATGCCGTCCGGAATCCGGATCGGATAGGAATGCTCGTTGATGGTGATGTTCAGAATCATGTCATCGGCCGGGAGGCCGTCCCATCCTAGGGCGCTTCACGATTTGGTGTGGAAATCGGGGGGTGAACCCCGGTAGTTCCACGACATCGTTGACGGATCACTGGCGGTGTCCACTAGGCATTCCATGAAGAATGCTTCCGCTTCGTTGTCCCCTCCCCGTCCCGTCACCGGA
>LXNI01000516.1_pt1 | contig 43395 bp, 38 predicted proteins | sample 809091 | NCBI WGS metagenome assembly LXNI01 (sample SAMN04870527, study PRJNA318959) | sponge metagenome | biome: 01000161; feature: marine sponge reef; material: water | host: Sarcotragus foetidus | place: Greece: Milos, Mediterranean Sea | collected 2013-05-29 | depth 5-7 m
CATTGCGTGCCTTTGAGGCGGCTGCTCGCCATCTGAGCTTCAAATCGGCGGCAAACGAGCTGAACGTGACGCCTGCGGCCGTGAGCCACCAGGTGAAAGCGCTCGAAGACCTGCTCGGTGTGCCTCTGTTTCATCGGCTGACCCGCGCGCTTCGGTTAACCGAAGCGGGTCAGGCGGCTTTGCCTGCGCTGACCGAAGGGTTCGACAAGCTGGCAGAGAGTGCGAAGCGGATACGCGCCCATAGCGATAGCGGGGTTCTGACGATCAGCGTCAGCCCGTCGTTCGGATCGATGTGGCTTGTCCCCAGGCTCGACCGGTTTCGCAGCAGGCACCCCGATATCGAAATCAGGATCGACGGCACCGACCGCCTGGTGGATGTAACCGGCGGCGAAGTGGACGTGGCGTTGCGCTACGGGCCCGGTAACTACAAAGGGGTGCAGGTCGATTTCCTGTTTAGCCAGTTCAACACCCCGGTGTGCAGTCCGGCTCTTCTGAAAGGGGATAATGCCCTGTTGCGCCCCGAAGATCTTCGCCACCACACTCTCCTGCATATTGAATGGAAAGATGCGGACGCCAGCTGGCGCATGTGGCTCATGGCGGCGGGCCTGCATGACATTGAGCCGACCCGGGGTCCACACTTCACGCAAGAAAGCATGGCCGTACAAGCCGCACTCGATGGGCAAGGCGTTGCCTTGATCGGGGACAGGTTGGTGGCGGATCATCTTGCCGCCGGGCGGCTTGTCTGTCCGTTTCGCCCGGACCTCAAGACACCGCTGAAATTCTCCTATTACCTGCTGAGCGCCAGAAATGGCACGACAAAGAAGGTCGCTGCATTCCGCGATTGGCTGCTGGGAGAAGTGCAGGAGCATTGTATCGACAGCGAGACGGAAAGCCGCCAATAAAGAAGGCCTAAGCCAAGGTCATGTACCGTTGTTCGGCGCTGCGATTCAGTCTCTCAATTTATGTGAACACAATGACCTGGCATGTCTATCGGCGTCCAATAGCCTCGCAGAAATGCAGCCAGCCGGGTCCGGATTTCTTCGAGGATCGCGCGCATCGCCTCGACCTCCTCAGAATTTCTGCCGGCAGCGCCGGCCGGCGATTCTGCAGCTGGAACGCCCCAGGGGTAAGGTCCGCGCGCGGGCCGGCCGGCGCGACGTGCGCCTGCACGACCTCAGGCATTCCTTCGGGGAGATTCAGCGAAGGTCGGCTGGCGATCCCCCGCTTCACAGCGCTCCAACTCCAAGAAGGTGCGCAGTCCCTTTGCCGCGTCTTCATCGAACCTCTCGCCCGTTACGGCGAGGTTCGCCATGCGGTCGAACCGGAACGTGCGGAAATCCTGCCGGAGCTCGCACCAGGCCGAAAACATCCAGCCATCGGTCAAATTCCAGATCGCGAGAGGACGCACGCGGCGCCCGGTCCGGTTCCCGTCGCCGTCCCGATAGTCGAACTGCGCGATCTGCCGCTGCCGGATCGCCTGGCGGAGCAAGGCGACATCCGGCGTTGCGCCGTTTCTGCCTTGAAGACTGAAGTAGGGCGCATCGGCGAGCTTGCGGTCTTCGGGCCGAGGCATGCCTGCCTGGAGTTTCGCGCGCGCTTCGCGCGCCGCCGTCGCCAGCACGCGATCGCCGGCGCTTTCGACGAAGGAAAGGCCTACGGCAAGCGCTTCGATCTGGTCATGGGTAAACGTGACATTGGGCAGGTCGAAGCCCGGCCGCAACAGATAGCCGACGCCGGCCTCGCCCTCGATCGGCAGGCCGGAGGCCTGGAGGTGGGCGATGTCGCGATAGATCGTGCTGACGCTGACTTCGAAATGCTCGGCAAGGTCGCTGGCCCGGCTGACGCCGCGGGTCCGCATCTCGTTGACCAGCCTGAACAGTCTTTCGGCACGCCTCATCGGTTTCGCGCACGACCCGGATTTCGAAAATGTCGGGGCACACCCTTTCTCATTCCGTGCCTATAGCACGATATCGGCGAAGCCCGACGGTTCCGATACTGAGACGCGCTCCGGGCCGTCCGCGATGCCTGCGGGCGTTCAAGTAAAAAAACCGGAGCGTTCCGGAGCTTCCCGGGTTTGCGCTCAGTCGGCGGCCGTGGCCTCCATCTCGAACATCAGCGGCGGCAGGGCGAGCCGGGTAACGCCGAGAAGGGTCGTCGGAGGCGCGACATCGACAGGCCCGAAACGCGATCCGAGGAGATCGAAGTGCTTCAAGGCCTCGTCGACGTCGGTGGTGTAGATGTTGAGCCGGACAATGTCGGCGAGGCCCATGTCGGCAGCGTTCAGAACGGCTTCCAGATTGTCGAGGGCAAGCGCAATCTGACTGCGCATGTTTCCCGGGTGCTGCGGGTTGCCGTCGGCGTCCACTGCGGTCTGGCCTGCACAGACCAGGCGCCGGTTGGCGCCAACGAGCAATTCGGCCTGATTGTAGCCGAAATTCAGCGACCACGGCCAAGGGTTAACGGCTGTTCGCTTCATGGGTCAGGCGCCCTCATCGACAATTCAGGGAACGCCCATGATGCACAGGCCTCCTTTCACCGTTGTGACAGGAGCTATCGAGCCGCAAAGGGATTTTGGTGAACCCGGTTCAAGGCACGCCGCCGGACAATGGGCGATCGCCGGAATTCTCCTCGACGCGGAACGGACGCCCGGCGGGCTGCCGGGCGGCAGCGTAGCTTGGCCTTTCATGAGGTCTTGCTGCCTGACGTCGGGCCCGACCGCACGATCACGGTAGCCGATGAGATCCTCATCCGCCCCCGCCGCGGAGACCGGTGTCAAGCTATTCGCTCGGCAGATTTCCATTATACTGTCATGAAGATTGCATGATTCTACCGCTACCAGACATCTGATGGCTGCCATTGAACTGACGAACGTGACCAAGTCGTGGGGCAAGACAGTCGCCGTCGGCGACATCTCGTTCACCGTAGAAAGCGGCACTTTCGTCGTCCTGCTGGGGCCTTCCGGGTGCGGGAAATCGACGACTCTCCGAATAATCGCCGGCCTTGAGGAGATGACGGCCGGCACGATGATCATCGACGGCCGCGACATGTCCCATGAGCCGCCGTCGGCCCGTCGCGTCTCCATGGTATTTCAGTCCTATGCGCTGTTTCCGCACCTGGATACCCGACAGAACATCCTGTTCGGCCTCAAGGTCCGCAGGATCGAGCGGACGGAGCAGGAGCGCCGCCTGGCGCAGGTCGCCGAAATGGTCGGCCTGGACCGACTTCTGGATCGCAAGCCTTCGCAACTGTCCGGAGGGCAACGGCAGCGGGTGGCTCTGGCCCGGGCCATCGTCGCAGAGAATTCCATCTGCCTGATGGATGAACCGCTTTCAAATCTGGACGCCAAATTGCGACACGAAATGCGGGTGGAGATCCGCGCACTCCAGGAACGCCTCGGGATGACGGTCGTTTATGTGACCCACGATCAGACCGAAGCGATGAGCATGGCCGACAAGGTTATCCTCATGCGCGAAGGCCAAATCGAGCAAATCGGTACGCCGGATCGCCTTTACGACGGCCCTGCGACTAAGTTCTGCGCCGAATTCATCGGGACGCCGCCTATGAATATCCTGAAGCTTGCCGACACGGAGGATGGCGCAGTCATTGAGGGGAGCGAGGGGCCTTCCGTTGTCGCCGGTTCGGGGCAGAACTATGAGCTGGGTATTCGCCCCGAACATATCGGCATCGAGGCATCGGGTGGCGTTCCGGCGACCGTGGCCTCCAGCGACTATCTGGGAGCCGATACAATCGTTTCGGCACAAATCGGCGCACAGCAGATTTTGGTAAGGGCCCCTGGACGCTTCGGCCTTGCCTCAGGAGAAACCATCGGCCTGAGCTGGTCCGAGGTACATACACATGTCTTCGACGCCGGAAACGGGCGCCGTGCAGACGAAGTCTCGAAACTGTCGGTCGAGGCGTGACGAATCCTAACGCCATATCGGATGACCTGCCGCATCGATCGGATAAACCGAAACCGGCATCCCGGATTTCGAAAACCACCAGGAGGAGAATGAAATGTTCCGAAAGTTGAAAACCCTGATCGGGGGCGCTGCGCTTGCCCTCGGCCTCTCCGTCAACGCGGCGGGCGCCGCGCCGGTCGAGCTGACCATGTACTATCCGGTTGCCGTGGGCGGTCCGCTTACGAAGATCGTCGACGGAATGGTTGCCGACTTCATGAAGGCCAACCCGGACATCAAGGTCAATGCCATCTACGCCGGCAACTACAACGATGCGCGAATCAAGGCGCTGGCAGCCCTGAAAAGCGGGCAACCCGCCCAGCTGTCTGTGATGTTTTCGATCGACATCTACGAACTGATCGAACAGGGCGCCATCGTCGCTTTCGACGATATCGTCGAGACGGCGGAAGAAAAGGCCTGGCTCAAGAAATTTTATCCGTCTCTGATGGAAAACGGCATGACGCAGGGCAAGGTCTGGGGCATTCCGTTCCAGCGTTCGACGATTGTCATGTACTACAACAAGGACGCTTTCCGCGACGCCGGCCTCGACCCCGCAAAGCCCCCGGCGAACTGGGACGAGCTGGTTTCGATGGGCAGGAAGCTGGTGAAGAAGAGCGGCGGCCAGACCGCGCGCTGGGGCGCCATGATCCCGTCCACCGGCTATCCCTACTGGATGTTCGGCGCGCTGACCAAGCAGAACGGTCAGGTCCTGATGAACGCCGACGGCAACAAGACATATTTCGACGCGCCGGCGACCGTCGAAGCGCTGCAGTTCTGGCGCGATCTGGGCAACAAGCACGGCGTCATGCCGTCCGGCACCATCGAGTGGGGGACGCTCCGCAAGAACTTCCTCGAAGGCAAGACCGCCATCATGTGGCATTCGACGGGCAATCTCACCGTGGTCAAAAGCAAGGCGAAGTTCGATTTTGGCGTTGCCATGCTGCCGGCCAAGAAGAGCCGCGGAACGCCAACCGGCGGCGGCAACTTCTACATCTTCAAGAAGAGCTCTCCGGCTGAGCGCAAGGCGGCCATGAAGCTCATCCGCTTCCTGACCGAGCCTGCGCGGACGGCGGAATGGAGCATGAAGACGGGTTATATCGGCACGCGTCCCGACGCGTATCAGACCGAAGCCCTGAAGAAATATGTCGTCGGCTTCCCGCCCGCCGCCGTAGCGCGCGATCAGCTCAAATTCGCGACTGCGGAGCTTTCGACCTACCAGACCGGCCGCGTCCGGAAGCTGCTGGACGACGCCATACAGGCCGCACTGGTCGGGAAGAAATCACCTCAGGACGCTCTCGGCTCGGCCCAGAAGCAGGCGGACAGGCTGTTGAAGCGCTATCGGTAGAACGACTGTCAAAGCGGCCCGGAAACGCCGCCAGGGGTTTCCGGGCCGCTGCCTTTCGCCGCCGCTCGTATGAGACGATCCACTTCAAGCATGAATCATGTTTACGGCTGGTTGCTGCTGACACCGGCCGCCATTCTGTTGATTGCCTTTACCTATTATCCGGCGGCCGCAACGCTGGGGCAGAGTTTTTTCTCCGCCGGCACGGCATTGAAACCCTCGGTATTCGTCGGCGTCGAAAACTACAGTTTCATGCTCGACGACGAGGTCTTCTGGCAGGTTTTGAAGAACAACCTCTGGTACGCCGTCGGAACCATTCCGGCAAGCATCGCCATCGCCTTGCTGATGGCGGTCTGGGTGAACGGAAAACTCCCCCTGCGGGGCTTTATCCGCATGAGCTACTTCACACCCACCGTCCTGCCGATGATCGCAGTCGCCAATATCTGGCTGTTCTTCTACACGCCGCAGATCGGGCTGATCGACCAGGTTGCCGGCGTCCTCGGATTGACGACCTACAACTGGCTGGGAGACCCGGACACGGTGTTGACCTGCATCATCGTCATGACGATCTGGAAGGAAGCCGGCTTTTTCATGATTTTCTATCTTGCGGCGCTGCAATCGCTGCCGCCGGAACTTGAGGAAGCGGCGAAACTGGAGGGCGCCGGTCGCTGGTATTATTTCCGACGGGTCGTCTTTCCCTTGCTGATGCCCACGACGCTGTTCGTACTGATCAACGCGGTCATCAATTCCTTCAAACTGGTCGACCAGCTTTTCATCCTGACCAAGGGAGGTCCCGACAACGCCAGTTCCCTACTGCTGTATTACATCTACGAGGTTGCCTTCAGCTTTTTCGATCAGGCCTACGCCTCGACCCTGACGGTCGTTCTCCTCGGGAGTCTGGCCATCATCGCAATCGGCCAGTTCGTTTTTCTGGACAAGCGGATCCACTATCGATGACCCGGCGCTCTGTCAGGATCCGGGACGCAGTGGAGGCCGGCGCCGCCTGGCTCCTCGCCGCCATCTGGCTACTGCCGCTCCTCTATGCTTTCTGGAGCGCCTTCCACCCGTCCGAATATGCGGTCCGGTTCGAACTCTTTGCCCCGCTCACGCTGGACAATTTCCGCGAAGCCTGGTCGCAGGCGCCCTTCGCCCGCTACTACCTGAATACCTTTCTTCTGGTGAGCTCGGTCCTGGCCGCCCAATTCGTCCTCTGCACGCTGGCCGCCTACGCCTTCGCACGGTTCGAATTCCGCGGCCAGAACATCGCCTTCTCCCTTGTCCTGGTGCAGTTGATGATCATGCCGGAGGTCCTGATCGTCGAAAACTACAGGACCATGAGCCAGCTCGACCTTGTCGATACCATTACCGGTATCGGCCTGCCCTACATGGCGAGCGCGTTCGGAATCTTTCTGTTGCGGCAGACTTTCAAAACCGTACCGAAGGAGCTTGAGGAAGCCGCCCGGGTCGAAGGCTGCAATGCGCTGCAGATCCTGTGGAAGGTCTATGTGCCGCTGGCCCGCCCCACCTACATCGCCTACGGGCTGGTTTCCGTAAGCTACCACTGGAACAACTTCCTGTGGCCGCTGGTCATCACCAATTCCGTGACGACCCGGCCCCTGACCGTCGGACTGGCCATATTCGGCGCGCCGGAATCGGGCGTCGAATGGCCGATCATCACCGCCGGGACTCTGCTCGCGGTCGCGCCGTTGCTGGTCGCCTTCCTGCTGTTCCAGCGGCAGTTCGTGCAGTCGTTCATGCACGCCGGGATCAAATGACGACTGTTGTCAGCTGGAACATCCAGGCCGGCCTCGGCGTCGACGGGCGAGTCGATCTGAACCGCATCGCCCGCGTCATTACTGCCTTCGCCGATGCCGACGTCATTTGCCTGCAGGAGATCGAATGCCCGGGGCATCCGGCCTCTGGAGTCGATCAGTTCGCCGCAATCCCGGATCTGTTCCCCCGCCACACCGCCATCGACGGACCCTGCGTCCAGCGCGGGGCCGGACGCGGGGAATACCGTTTCGGCAACATGGTATTGTCGCGACTGCCCGTACTGAGCGTGTTCCGGCACCATCTGCCTTGGCCGGCGGCGCCCGGTGTGAAGCACATGCCGCGGCAGGCGACCGAGGTTACGGTCGCGACACCTGCCGGTCCCTTGCGGTTGGTCACGACCCATCTGGAGTATCATTCACGGGCGCACCGCCATGCCCAGGTCGCGCGCCTGCGTGAACTGCATGCCGAGGTCGCGGCCCAGGAGAGGAATCCGGCCCAGGTGCACGCGCAAGGCCCCTACGCCAGCCCCGTGCGGCCCGCCACGTCGCTAGTCTGCGGCGACTTCAATATGGGCGCAGACTCTGACGAATACGCGGCCATGTTGGAGCCATTCGACGATGGTGCGCCCGGGCTGATCGATGCCTGGCCGGCACTGAATCCGGACCGTCCCCACGAACCCACCTGCGGGGTGTTCGATCGCGTCCAGTGGCCGGCCGGGCCGCATTGCCGGGATTTCTTTTTCGTCAGCGAGGATTTGCTGCCCCGTCTCGTATCCCTGCCGGTCGATCTGGAGACCGACGCCTCGGACCACCAGCCGCTGGCGCTCACTCTCGACGACAGCGGCTGAAACAGGGTGCCTGAGGACGGCAAGATCCACGATCTGGCGATCGTCGGCGGCGGCATCAACGGTGTCGGAATTGCCCGCGACGCGGCGGGCCGCGGCCTCTCGGTGCTGGTCGTCGAGGCCGGAGACCTCGCCGGCGGTACGTCATCGGCCAGCTCGAAATTGATTCATGGCGGCCTGCGATACCTCGAGCACAGGCAATTCCGGCTCGTCCGCGACGCGCTGAAAGAACGCGAGGTGCTTATGGCCAGCGCGCCGCACCTCGTACGGCCGCTGCGGTTCGTGCTGCCGCATGTGCCCGCCATGCGGCCGCGACCGCTGATCCGTCTCGGCCTCTTCCTGTACGATCGCCTGGCGCGCCGGCGTGCCATCCCGGGATCTGCCGGAGTCGACCTGGCGTCGTCGGCCCTGGGAGCGCCCTTGCGCCGCGAATACAGCCATGGATTCGCCTACTGGGATTGCTGGGTCGACGACGCCCGGCTGGTCGTGGCCAGCACCCGCGGCGCGGCCGAACACGGTGCCGATATCCTTACCCGCACGTCCTGCGTCGCGGCCGACCGGCTTGACGGCCACTGGCGCTTGAGGCTGCGCGACGAAGCGACCGGCGAGGCTCTCGAGGCCCGGGCGCGCAGTCTGGTCAACGCCGCGGGTCCCTGGGTTGGACGGGTCGCCGGCTCTATCGATCCCGGTACGACCGCCACTGCCGGGAACCGCATGCGGCTGGTCAAGGGCAGCCACATTGTGGTGCCTCGAATCGCCGGCGCCGAAGATGCCTATATCCTGCAGAACGACGACCGTCGCGTCGTCTTCGTTCTGCCGTTCGAGGACCATTACTCCCTGATCGGCACCACCGATGTTCCATTCGAGGGGGACGCTCGCGCGGTCGCGATCGATGCGGCCGAAACGCAATATCTGATCGGCGCCGTCAGCCGTTTTCTGAAACATCCGCCCACAGCGGCGGATGTCGTCTGGTCATACTCCGGCGTTCGGCCGCTATACGAGGACGACAAGTCCGCCCCGGCATCCGCGGTCACGCGGAATTACCGGCTCGAATTGGAAGGCGGCGGAAATCGACCGCCCTTGCTGACCGTCATGGGAGGCAAACTCACCACATATCGCCGCCTCGCCGAGGAGGCCGTGGACAGGCTGGCGCCGCACCTCGCAATCGCCGGCGGGCGTTGGACCGCGTCGGCACCTCTGCCGGGGGGCGACCTGCCGGGCCCCGACGTCGATGCCTTCGTCGACGACCTGGCGCGCCGGTATGACCGGTTCGACCGGGGATACTTGGTCCGCCTCGTCCGCCGCCACGGCCGTGTTGCCGAAGATGTCCTGGGCGATTGCCGCGGCCCGCAGGACATGGGCCGGCATATCGGCGCCGACCTGTACGAGCGGGAGGTTCTTCACATAGCAGCCAACGAGTGGGCGCGCCGGCCCGAGGACGTACTGTGGCGCCGGACCAAGACCGGCGTTCATCTCTCGGCAGCGGAGCGAGAGACTGCGGCCGAAGCCCTGGCGGCAATGCTGTGACCGCACCGAGACCCATCGCCGAATGGCCAGCCGCGGAACGCAGCAGTGTCGCGGGCGTGTTCACCGATATCGACGACACGCTGACCACCGGCGGACGGATTCCCGCTGCCGTCTTCGGCGCCATCGAGCGTCTGCGGGACGCCGGACTGCTGATCGTCCCGGTAACCGGCCGGCCGGCGGGCTGGTGCGATCTGATCGCACGAGCATGGCCGGTCGACGCCGTCGTCGGCGAAAACGGCGCCCTGGCCTTCCGCTACGACGGGAAGGCGAAGCGAATGCTGCGGCTCTACGCCGATTCGGTAACCGAACGCGCCGGGAAGATGCAGCGCTTGGGGAAAGTGCGCGACGCAATCCTCGCCCAGGTGCCGGGCGCGCGTGTTTCCGCCGATCAATCCTATCGGGAAACCGACCTAGCCATCGATGTCGCCGAGGATGTACCGCGCCTCGACGAACCTGCCATCGACCGGATCGTTGCCATATTCGAGGAACACGGCGCCACCGCCCGGGTAAGCTCGATTCATGTCAACGGCTGGTTCGGCGACTACAGCAAGCTCAGCATGACCCGCCACATGATGTCGGAATTTTTCGGCCTCGACCTTGACACCGTGAAATCGGCGTATGCGTTTATCGGCGACTCGCCGAACGACGCGCCCATGTTCGACTATTTCCCCGCCGCCGTAGGCGTCGCCAACCTGCGCGACCTTGCCCATCTGTGCCCGAGCCTGCCGAAGTGGATCGCCGAGGCGCCGCGATCCAGGGGATTCATCGAACTGGCTGAAGCCATTCTCGCTGCAAGAGCGTGAGTTATTGCCTGTTCTGTCGGGATCGGCGATCCGGGGCCGGCGAACCCATCCATCTACTGCGCGGGCCGCTGCCGGGGCCGCCGCCGAGCCGGCCGGCTTTCCTTGACAGCGGGTCTGCCTTAGGTGAACCGGCGAAAGCGGCGGGCGGGCCGGACACTCTTGCACGAGGCATGACATGGCGCTCAGCGTGGCGATCCAGATGGATCCCATCCACACAATCGATATCGGGGCTGACAGCACCTTCGTGCTGGCGATGGAGGCGCAGGTGCGCGGCCATGCGCTCCACTACTACACGCCGGACCGGCTGCGCTTCCGCGACGGCGTGGTGAGCGCGCCGGTGCAGAGCCTGACCGTGCGGGCTGAGCGGGGCAACCACGCGGACCTGGGCGAAGCGCGCCTCACCGACCTGTCGGAGATGGACGCGATCCTGCTGCGCCAGGATCCGCCCTTCGACATGGCCTACATCACGACGACCCATTTCCTCGAGCATATCCACCCGGCGACGCTGGTGGTGAACGACCCGGCCGAAGTGCGCAACGCACCGGAGAAAATCTACGTCAACCGCTATCCGGACCTGATGCCGCCGACCCTGATCTCGAGCGATCCGGAGGCGATAAGGGCGTTTCGCGACGAGCATGGCGACATCGTCGTCAAGCCGCTTTACGGCAACGGCGGCGCTGGCGTGTTCCATCTCCGGCCCGGCGACGACAATCTGGGCTCGCTGCTGGAAATGTATGCCGAGCAATTCCGCGAGCCGGTGATCGCCCAGCGCTACCTGCCGGAAATCCGCCAGGGCGACAAGCGGATCATCCTGGTCGACGGCGAACCGGCCGGCGCAGTCTCGCGCATGCCCAACGAGGGCGAGGCGCGGGCCAACTTCCATGCCGGCGGGCAGGCGAAGAAGGCGGAACTGACCGACCGCGAACGGGAAATCTGCAACCGTATCGGCCCGGACCTCAAGGCGCGCGGGCTGGTCTTCGTCGGCATCGACGTGATCGGCGACTGGCTGACCGAGATCAACGTCACCTCGCCGACCGGCATCCAGGAGACAAACCGCCTCTCCGGCACGAAGATCGAAGCCCGCATCTGGGACGCGATCGAAGAGAGGCTGGGGGGGTCGGGATAAAGGGGTTTACGAGAGCTCGCCGCTTCCTTCGTCACAGGTCATTTCGACCGGAGCGGCGAAGCCGCGCAGTGGAGAAATCTTTGGGAATTATATGCCTGACTATGCCGCACGGGGCGGCGGCGCGCGGCTGACGCCGCGCCACCCCCACCCGGCGCGCGTCACGCGCGCCGACCTCCCCCTCTTCAGAGGGGGAGGCAAAAAATAAACCAGAACAAGAGTTTAACCTCCATTTTCCTTCCCCCTCTTCAGAGGGGGAAGTGGCCCCGGATGAAATCCGGGGTCGATAGGGGTGAGGGTGCGGCGATCGCTCATTACCACCGGACTGTCCGCGCCGTCGGCCGGAAACCCGGCACCGCATAGTCAGATATATAACACCCAAAGATATCTCCCCTCCGCCGCCCTTTGGGCGGCTCCGGTCGATAGGACGGTTCGGGTCAGGGGCGCCGTCCCGCAGCCCTACCGCTGCAATATATCACTCACTTCCTTCAGCTGCGTGCGGGCGCGGAGCAGGAAAAAGCCCTGGGCGGCCAAGTGGTTCGGCTGGATCATGCCGTCCGGCGCGCCGTTGCGCACGATGAGCGGCTGCAGCTCGGCGGCCCGGCGCAGGCTCTCCATCATGTTGTCCCACACCTTCTGCGCCTGCTTCTCGGCCAGGATGCCGGCGAAGTCGGCGCCGAGTTCGCGCAGGATCATGTAGTAGCCGTAGACCCGGCCCTTGGTGCGGTAGAACAGGTCGTCGGAGCGCGTGTCGAAGACGATGCCGCCGAACTGCTCGACCCGGTCGGCGATGCGCGCGGAATCCGAGCCGATGTCGGCGTTCACCCGGTCGATCAGGGTCTGGAGATTGTCGGCGCGCCGCTCGAAGGTCGCAGCGCCAGCTGCGAGCCGCGCGTTGTAGCGCAGCAGGGAGCGCATGGCGGCGCGGTACTGGGCCTCGGTCGAGGACGTCGGCAGCAGGCTGACGCTGATATCCCAGACCCAAGTGTAGGGCGAGTAGCGCAGCTTGCCCATCGCGTCTTCGAGATCCTTGTCGACGGCGCTGGAGCCGCGGTTGCGGCCGATCTTGTCGGCCATTTCGATGGCGAAGCGGCCGAGCGCGTCGCGGATGCCGACCTGGAAATGGGGCAGGTTGTCGAGCGCCCAAGAGGGATAGATGAACGGGTCGTTGGGCGTCCAGGCATGGTCGACGGTCTCGCGCCGGATCAGCGCCGCCGCCATAGCGACTGCCCGGCTGGCGCCCTTTTCCGCCGTCGCGGTCATTGCGGTGTCGTCGCCGATCCGGTGCATGACCGCCATGCCGACCGGATAGTAGAGCAGGACGACCGCAAGCAGCCCATAGAGTGCCCAGCGGGCGAGCCGCCAGCGCAGCCGTCGCGGCGGCGCGGCGGCCGCGGCAGGCGGCGGCCGGTTCCGGGGCTTGCGCCGGAACAGCCGGGTGAGCATGCCGGGCTTCCGGTTCCCTTCGGCGTCGATTACGCCGCGGCGCGGCCGGCCGGGATCGTCGTCGAACAGCGGATCTGCTTTGCGGACCATCGGCAACAAATGGGGGATGCCGGCGGCGGCAGCAAGGGTCGCCGGTGTCCGAACGAGCCGGCCGGCCCCCGTCAGGCTTTCAGGAAGCCGACGATCCGGTAGGTTTCCGCCAGAATGGGATCGGCGATCCCGCGCGCCTTGTCCGCGCCGTCGGCGAGCACCCGGTCGATCTCCGCCGGATCGCCGAGCAGCCGGCGCATTTCGGCATTGATTGCGCCAAGCTTGTCGATGGCAAGGTCGGCAAGCGCCGGTTTGAAGCGGCCGAAGCCCTGTCCCTCGAACTCGCCGAGCACGTCTGCGACCGGCCGGTCGGCCAGCGTGGCGAAGATGCGCACGAGATTGAAGGCTTCGGGCCGCGCCGCCTCGACGTCCGGCTTGACCGCGCCGTCCGTCCCGACGACGTCCGGCCCCGGCAGCGGCTCCGGGTCGGTCTTCGCCTTGCGGATCTTGAGCGCGATGGCGTCGGCATCGTCCGTCATGTTGATGCGGCTCATGTCCGACGGATCGGACTTCGACATCTTCCTGGTCGCGTCGCGCAGACTCATCACCCGGGTGGCGCCGCCGAAGATCATCGCTTCCGGCGGCGGAAAGAATTCGACGCCGAAGTCGTGGTTAAACTTGTTCCCGATGTCGCGCATCAGCTCGACATGCTGCTTCTGGTCTTCGCCGACCGGTACATGGGTCGCATGATAGAGCAGGACATCGGCCGCCTGCAGGGCCGGATAGGCATAGAGGCCGAGGGAAGCCTTCTCCCGGTCCTTGCCGGCCTTTTCCTTGAACTGGGCCATCCGGTTCATCCAGCCGAGCCGGACGACGCAATTGAATATCCAGGCGAGCTGGGCGTGGGCCGGCACGGCCGACTGGTGGAACACCACCGAGAGCTTCGGATCGATGCCCGAAGCGAGCAGGGCGGCGGTGACCTGGCGGGTCTGGCCGGCAAGCTCCGCCGGATCCTGCCACACCGTGACCGCGTGCAGATCGACCATGCAGTAGATGCAGTGAAAGCCCTCGTGCTGCAGCCGCGCCCAGTTGCGGATCGCGCCGAGATAGTTGCCCAGCGTAACGCCGCCGGAGGGCTGGATTCCGGAAAAAATGCGGTTCATGGCAGGAGTCGGATGGCGCGGCAGGAGTTGACCGGTGCAGGACTAAGCCCATCCGCGCCGTTCCGGTCAAGGCGGCGGAATGGTCCCGCCCTGCCGGCCTGCCCGGTCGGACCGGCGCAGCATTCCCTTGATCTCGCCGACCGAGGCCGCGCGCAGCAGCAGGCAGGCAGTGGCGTAGACCGCTGCGCCGCCGGCCACCACCGCCAGGATTGAGAGCACCCGCTGCCAGACCTCGCCGGAAAGCCAGGGCCACAGGGCATCGACCGCCGGCCAGAGCAGGCCGGCCATGACCAGCGCGGCCAAGGCAAAGCGCGGCAGGCGCGCCCGCAGGCGGACATCGACGGCAAGGTGGCCGCGCCGCACGAGAAACCAGGCAAGCAGCCCGGTGTTGATCCAGGCGGCGACCGAAGTGGCGATGGGAATACCCAGATAGCCGACCCCCAAGGGCCAGACCAGTAGCGGCGACAGCACCATGTTCGCAATCATCGAAATGACCGCGTAGATCATCGGGCTGCGCGTGTCCTGCCGGGCGAAGAAGCCGGGCGACAGCACCTTGATCAGCACGAAGGCCGGCAGGCCGGTGGCGAAGACGGCAAGGGCCCAGGCCGTGGCGGCGGCGGCGTCCGGCGTGAACCTGCCGTACTGGAACAGGACGGTGACGATCGGCAGCGCAGCGACCACAAGCGCAGCGGTTGCCGGCAGGGTCAGCAGCATCGACAATTCGATTGCCCGATTCTGCACGGCGTTGGCGCCGCGCCGATCGGTCTGCAAAGTGCGGGAAAGCTCCGGCAGCAGCGCGGTGCCGATGGCGATGCCGACCATGCCGAGCGGAAACTGGTACACCCGGTCGGCATAGTGGATATAGGAGACGACGCCGGTCAGGAAGGTGCCGATAATGGTACCGACCAGGATGTTGATCTGGGTCATGCCGCCGCTGATCAGCCCGGGCACCATCAGCTTGAGCAGCCGCTTGACCGCGGGCGTGAAGGCGGGCCAGCGCAGGCGCAGGCCGAGGCCGGCACGGCGGCAGGCCCATGCGAGCCAGATATATTGCCCGATACCGGCGACGGCGACGCCCCAGGCCAGCATGTGGGCCGGCGTCTCGAACCGGCCCCGGGCAAACAGCAGGCCGAGGATCAGCACGGCATTGAGCAGGATCGGCGCGGCGGCGGCGGCGGCGAAGCGGTAGGCCGAATTGAGCATCCCGCTCATCAGCGCGACGATCGCCATGCAGAGCAGATAGGGCAGGGTCAGCCGGGTCAGCAGGACGGCGGTGTCGAACAGTTCCGGCCGTTCGGCGTGGAAGCCGGGCGCAACGACCAGCAGCACCTGCGGCATGAAGATTTCGACGACGACCGTGAAGACCGCGAGAATCAACACCAGGACCGAAAACACGCCGTCGGCGAACAGCAAGGCCTCGCGCCGGCCGCTTTCCTCGAGCCGTTTCGAGAACAGCGGTACGAAGGCGGCGGCGAAGGCTCCTTCGGCGACCAGGCGGCGGAACATGTTGGGAAAGCGGAAGGCGACGATGAAGGCTTCGATCACTCCGACGGCGCCCAGAAAATGCGCCATTAACATATCGCGCACAAAGCCGAGAATCCTGCTGGCCAGGGTCCAGAACGCCACGGTGGCCGTGGATCGAAGCAGCTTCATGACGCGCCGCCCCGGAGAGTCTCGGGCGTGTAGTAGATTAGGCGGGCGCCGGCCTGCCCGTCGGCCGCCACCTGGTCGATCAGGTCGAAATCGCGCCAGTTTGCCGTGAGCAGCGTCGCACCCGCTGTCCGGGCGGTCAGGTAGATTGCAGCGTCGGCATAGAAGCGCCGGCGATCAGCCCGGTTGCCGCCCTGCAGCCGCGCCAGCACGCCCGCGATCAGGCCCGCCGCCAGCCAGCCCGATGCCGGCAGCGTGCTGGTTCTCCTCGTCTCGACCTGGCGCAGCATGTCTTCAATCGTCGCCCGGGAGCGATCGGCATGCGTGGCCTCCGGTGCCATGGCGCCCAATCCGAAGGCCAGTTCGCCGAGGCAGACCGCGCAGTGGAAATGGCGGCGGCCCGGCAGCAGCGCGTGCAGGGCCAGCGGCATCCGCCCCGCCAGGGCATCGATATAGGCGCAGGTATCCAGCAATACCGGCCCGGCGAGGCTAACTTCCGGAAAGAACGGAAGCGCCGAACGGTCCCTGAAGCTGAGGGGCGTTCGGCGCTTCTCCTGTCGGATGCGGCGCTGCCAGCGCGCCAGGTCGGCAGTCAGGCTCACAGATCGATCGTGAAGTCCCGCGGCAGCGAACCGCGCCGGGCCGCGAGCCAGGAACCGAACCCGTCGGGATCGGCCAGCGCCTCCAGCCCGGCGCGTACCAAATCGGAATCCCGGGCAAAGCCTGTGGCCGCCCGGGCCCGTTCATAGAGGACATCGTCAATCCGCGCCGCGATACGGCGGTCCTTGGACGCCGATACGGCCGCATACGCCACGCCGTCCTCGGCCATCTCCATGCCGTATCCGGCCCCGGAGGCGGTATCGTCGGAAACCGCGACGCCGACCGCCCCCAGCAAGTCCCGCAACTGGGCCATCGTCATCGTGATGGTTTCAGCCATGCCTCCCTCTCTTTCGGCGGAGTTTGTTGCACAATTTCTTAATTTCGTCAAACAAATTATGCCGCTGCATACTCCGGAGCCACGTTGAGGGAGGCGAGCACGGCTTTGCGCACCTCTTCCTGTTTCTGCGCGTTGGTGATCTTCATGCCGAAGACATCCTTGACGTAAAAGACGTCGACAACGCGTTCGCCGTAGGTCGAAATCTTGGCGGTGCCGATCTGCAGGCCGCATTCCGTCAAGGCGCGGGTCACGTCATGCAGCAAGCCGGGCCGGTCGCGGCCGTTGACTTCGATAACCGAGAAGAAATTGCTCGCGGTATTGTCGACCAGCACGCGAGGCGGCACTTCGAAAACGTCGCGCGCGCGCCGCGGCAGCGATTCCCTGCCGGCCAGTTCGCGCCACGGCCGCAGTTCGCCGGTCAGGCTGTTGGCGATTCGCTTTTTCAGACGTCCGAGCTCGGCTGAATCGGAAATCGCTTTGCCGCCGGCATTCTGGATCGTGAAAATGTCAAGCGCGTGGCCGTTGGCCAGAGTGAAGATGCGCGCCTCGACGATGGATGCGCCATACAGCGCCATTGCGCCGGCAATCTGCGCAAACAGGCCGGGATGATCGGGCGTGTAGACCGTAACCTCGGTAACGGAGCGTTTCTCGTCGATCCCGAAATCAATCGAGATATTGGCCTTGTCCCGGTGCGCCTTGCGGGTGACGGCGGCATGGCGCGCCTGGGTTGCGCTGTCGAGCGACAGCCAGTAGGCGGTGTAGCCGAGTTCCAGATAGGCATCGATGTCCCGGGTCGGCCAGTCCGACAGCCGGGCGGCGACCGCATCCTTGGCCCGCCCGACCCTCGCGGCAACCCCATCGGCCTCAACGCTGCCGCTGAGCAGTTCTTCGGTCCGATAGTAAAGTTCGCGCAGGAGCGCCGCTTTCCAGCCGTTCCACACGGCCGGTCCGGTGGCGCGCATATCGGCGACGGTAAGAACCAGCAGCAGCCGCAGCCGCTCCGGCGACTGGCATTGATCGGCGAAATCGCGAATCGTTTTCGGATCGTCGATATCGCGCTTCTGCGCCGTGTTGCTCATCGCCAGATGATGCAGGACCAGCCAGGAGACGGTCTCCGTTTCCTCGCTGTCCATCCCGAAGCGCGGGCACAGTTCCTGGGCCACTTCGGCCCCGAGGACCGAGTGATTCCCGCCGCGGCCCTTGGCGATGTCGTGCAGCAGCACGGCGACATAGAGCGCACGCCGCGAGGCGACCTTGTGGACGATTTCGGTCGCGAGCGGATGGTCTTCCGCGAGGTCGCCGGTTTCGATCCGGTGCAACAGACCGATCGCCCGGATCGAATGCTCGTCGACCGTGTAGACATGGTACATATCGTGCTGCATCTGAGCGACGACCCGGCCGAAATCCGGGATGAAGCGCCCGAGCACGCCGGCCTCGTTCAACCGCTTCAGTGTACCTGCCGGATCGTTTCTCGACGTGAGCATGGCGAGGAAGCTGGCGTTGGCTGCCGAATCCTGGCGAACCGCCTGGTCAATCGACTTCAGCGATTGCGTGACCTGCCTGAGCGCGGCCGGGTGAACGTCGAGCTGCTGTTCCTGGGCGGTCTCGAACAGCCGCAACATGTTCACCGGATCCTGCCGAAAGACCTTGTCGTGCTTTGTGTTGAGCCGGCCCGACCGGGCCACGAAATCGCCGAATTCCCGCTCGCCGCCAAGCCGGCCGGGCAGCCGGACCCACGGCCGCCGCTTGGTTTCATCCTCCAATGCAGCGCAGAAAATCCGGGTGAGGTCGCCGACATCCTTGGCGACCAGATAGTAATGGCGCATGAAGCGTTCGACACCGAGCTGGGCTTTCCGATCGCCATAACCCATCAGCCGGGCGATCTCGGGCTGGACGTCGAAGGTCAGGCGCTCTTCGGGCCGGCCTGTCAGATAGTGCAGGTGGCACCGGACCGTGGTCAGGAACGCGTGCGCCTTGCGGAACAGGCCCGATTCCTGATCCGAGAAAACATTGCGTTCGACCAGATCGTCGATCGCGTCGACCCGGTAGAGATTCTTGGCAATCCAGAACAGCGTATGGAGATCGCGCAATCCGCCCTTGCCGTCCTTGATGTTCGGCTCCAGGACATAGCGGCTGTCGCCCATTTTCGCGTGCCGCACATCGCGCTCGGCCAGCTTCTGCGTGACGAAACTGTTGGCGCCCTCGGTGGCGGTGAAATCGCGGAATTTCTGGCGCAGGCTGCGGTAAAGGCCGGCATCGCCCCACAGATACCGGGCCTCGAGCAGAGCGGTCCGGATCGTCAGGTCGGACTTCGCCAGCCGGATACACTCGTCGACGGACCGGGTGGCGTGCCCGACCTTGAGACCGAGGTCCCACAAGGTATAGAGCAGGAATTCGACGATCTGCTCCGCATGGGGCGTCAGCTTCCAGTTCGACAGGAACAGCAGGTCGATATCGGACTGGGGTGCCAGCTCGCCCCGGCCGTACCCGCCGACGGCGACGATCGCCTGTTTTTCGCCTTCCGTCGGATTTGCCACGGGATAGACCCGCTCGTAGGCGAAGTCGTAGACCACGCGGACGATCTGGTCGATGAGGAAGCAGTGTGCCTGGACGCATTGATGGCCGCGCAGCGCCGTATCGGCCTCCCGGTTGAAACGCTGCCGGATTTCCAGGCGCCCCGCTTCCAGCACCGATTTGAGTACGCCGAGAACGGACGCACGCATCGCCGATGGGTCGCCAGCCTTCTCGGCAACGGAATCGAGCCGCTCGACAAGCTCGCGCCGGTCGACAATCCGGCGTTGGTTGGCAAGCGGTGCAGCGCTCGAAAAATCCATGCTTCGGTCGGTTCGATGAGTTTGCCGGACTGATCCGCGGTTGCGCCGGCGACACGCAGCCGGTCCGACGCACACGCCTCGTATAAACTATAACCATACGGGAAACAGGCCAGCCGCTGCGCAGGTGCCGGAGCGGCGCGGTCGGCGTTGTCCTCCGCCAGGGTGCCGCTGCCGGCATCGGCGCGACGTTGCGGCACAGGCGGGAAGATGCGGGAACCGCCCTGCGTCGCCATATCTTGCACAAGCCTCCGGACACCGACGAGCAGACTATGACAAGCCTGTCCCGTGTTGGAATCGCCGGCATCCTCGCCGCGGTCGCCGCCGCTGTCATATACCTTGCCGTCCTTTCCGGCCAACCGGACGGACCGGCGGGCAGCAGCGCAAGCGGCCAGACCCGGGCGGAGAAGCTGTTCGCCGGGCTCAAAAATTCGGGACGGTTCAAGGCTTCGGGCGGCTCCGTCAGTTGGGACAGCGCCGAGGCGCTTGGCGACGAAGGCGTTCTGATCCGCAAGCTCAGAATCGGGGCAATGGACTGGGACGGACGGCCCACGACGCTCGCGGCCGACGAAATGCGCGTCCGGCGGATCGACTGGAACAACATCGAAATGTCGCCCTACGGCGATATCGAAATTCGCGGATTGACTGCCACCAACGGCAAAATCACGGCCTTTGCTGCAGCGACCGGCGCAACGGCTTTCGTCGCCGATCTCAAGGCACGCTGGGACTACAAGCCCGACACCCGGATCGCGGATCTTCAAGCCTTCGATTTCACTGTTCGGGAATGGGGTGTCTTACGCGCGCAGGCGCAGCTTCACGGGTTGGATTTGGCAGCGCTGGAGGAGTTGCAGAAAGACGGCGAAATCGATCCCGCCTACGTCGCGGGTCTGATGGCCGGTGCGAAAATCGGCAAATTCGAAGTATCCTTTACGGACCGCGGCGCAATCGACACGCTGGCCGCCAGGCGGGCGGAGGAAACGGGCCTGGACAAGGAGAAGGTTATAGACCGGGCCTTGGCGGGGCTGGCCGCGCAGAAGTCCGGTCAGCCCTTCGATATTGTCCGGCAGGCCTTCGACGCCCTGATCGTGTTTGTGAAAAAACGGGGCACGATCGCCCTCAAGGCAGCGCCGAAGAAACCTGTCCCGCTGCTGCGCCTGGCGCTGACGAGCAGGACCAGCCCGGACCGCATCGACAGGCTGGCGCGCGAGTTCGGCCTTTCCGTCGAGGCGCGCTAGCCGTAGCGACGCGGCCGGTCAGTCCCGCGCGGCCGCTTTCAGCCGGTAGAGGAATTCCAGCGCCGCGCGCGGCGTCAGTTCGTCCGGATTGAGTTCCGCCAGCAGCCGTTCGGCTTCCGACGCAGCGGCAGGGCGGGGCGGCTCCGCAACGCCGGCACTGAACAGGGGCAGATCGTCGGCCAGCCGCTTGACGTTCGCGCCTTGGTCGCCGGCTTCCAGGGTCGCCAACACCTCCTCGGCCCGCGCGATAACGGCGCCGGGCAGGCCGGCCAGCCGGGCGACATGGATACCGTAGCTTGCCTCGGCATCGCCGGGCGCCACCTCGTGCAGAAAGACGATCTCGTCCTGCCATTCCCGGACGCGCATGGTGTGCCGGGACAGCCGGTCGAGACGGGCCGAGAGCGCGGTCAGTTCGTGATAGTGCGTGGCGAACAGGGCGCGGCATTGAAGATTGTCGTGCAGGTGCTCGACCGTCGCCCAGGCGATCGAAAGGCCGTCGAAGGTCGCGGTGCCCCGGCCGATCTCATCCAGAATGACCAGCGAGCGGGGCGTTGCCTGATTCAGGATCGCCGCGGTCTCGACCATCTCGACCATGAAGGTGGACCGGCCGCGCGCCAGATCGTCGGCCGCGCCGACCCGCGAAAACAGCCGGTCGACGATGCCGATCGTCGCCTGCTGCGCCGGCACGAAACTGCCGGCCTGCGCCAAAATCGCGATCAGCGCGTTCTGGCGCAGGAACGTGCTCTTGCCGGCCATGTTCGGCCCGGTCAGCAGCCACAGGTTCCGGTCGGGGCCCAGGTCGCAGTCGTTCGGTATGAAAGGCGTATCGGGCTGCATCGTTTCGACGACCGGATGACGGCCGCCCGAGACGGCGAATACCGCATCGGGCGTCACCACGGGACGGCACCAATCGCCGCCAGCAGCCAGATCGGCAAGGGCGCCGCTGACATCGAGCTCCGCCATGGCCTGGGCTGCCCGGGCAATCGGTTCCGTCTGGCCCAGCGTTTCGGCAAGCAGGTCGTCGAACAACGCCAGCTCGATCGCCAGCGCCCGGTCCGCCGCGCGAACGATATCGGATTCCAGTTCGGACAGGGCGACCGTGGTGTAGCGGGTTGCGCTCGCCATGGTTTGCCGATGGATGAAGGGGCTGTCCGCCCCGGCCGGCATCTTGCCCGTTTGGGCCGTCGAGACTTCGATAAAATAGCCGAGCACATTGTTGTGCCGGATCTTGAGAGAGGGGATTCCGGTTTCCTCGCGCAAATCCGATTCCATCTGCACGATCAGACCGCGGCCGTTTTTCTTGAGCGCTGTCTGCTTGTCGAGCGCTTCGGAATAGCCCGGCGCAATGAAGCCGCCGTCGCGGCTCTGCAGCGGGAGGTCCTCGGCTAGGGCGCGGCGCAGCCGGTCGACCAGGGGGTCGTGACGACCGAGGCGGCGGACGAGATCGGTCAATTCCTCAAGACCTGTAAGGCCCCCGGCGCCGAGGACTTCGCTCAGCGGACCGGCTGCCGCCAGCGCATCGCGGATCGCCGCCAGGTCGCGCGGGCCGCCGCGGCCCAGGGTCAATCGCGAAAGCGCGCGCTCGGCATCCGGCGTCTGCTTCAGCAGGTCGCGCACCCTGTCGCGAACGCCGGAATCGTCCCTGAAGAAGCCGACCGGCCGGAGCCGCGATTCGATGGCCGCAACGTCGGTCAGCGGCGCGCCGAGCCGTTCGGTCAGCAGCCGGGCGCCGGGGCCGGTGACGGTGCGGTCGATCGTGGATAGCAGGCTGCCCTTGCGGTCGCCGGACAGGGTCCGGGTCAATTCAAGGTTACGCCGGGTCGGCGCGTCGATTTCCATCGTCCCGCCGCCGCTGTGGCGGACCGGCCGGGAAAGGTGCGGCACCCGGCCCCGCTGGGTCAGCTCGACATAATCGAGCAGCGCGCCGGCCGCTGCCGTTTCCGACCGGGTGAAGGCGCCGAACGATTCGAGCGAAGCCACGGCAAAATGCGCCGTGAGACGGGCGGCAGCGTTGAGGCTGCCGAAGCGGCTGGCCGGCTGAACGGTCAGCCGGTCGCGCCAGTCGGCGAAGGCTTCGTACAGCGCCGGCTGTTCGATCAGCGCATCGGATACGAGAATTTCCGAAGGATCGAGCCGCGCCAGCGCCGCGCCCAGATCGCCGGCTGCGACCGGCTGGGCGGCAAAGTCGCCTGTCGTCATATCGAGCCAGGCCAGGCCCAGATCGCCGCCCGCCTCGGCAAGCGCCGCGAGATAGCTGTGAGCCCTGGCGTCGAGCAGCGTATCCTCGGTCAGTGTGCCAGGCGTGACGACCCGGATGACGTCGCGCTTGACCAGCGCCTTCGATCCGCCGCGTTTCTTTGCCGCGGCCGGGTCTTCCATCTGCTCGCACACCGCAACCTTGAACCCGGCGCGGATCAGCCGGGCCAGATAGGTCTCCGCCGCATGGACCGGCACGCCGCACATCGGCACATCCTGGCCGGCCTGCTTGCCGCGTTTGGTCAATGTGATGTCCAGCGCGCCGGCCGCCGCCACGGCATCGTCGAAGAACAGTTCGTAGAAATCGCCCATGCGGTAGAACACCAGACAATCCGGATGCGCCGCCTTCACCTCCCGGTAGTGCGCCAGCATCGGCGTGAGGCCCGGCTTTCCGGGCGGCTGGACTGGGACGTTCATGGGCAGAGCAAGCCAGAGCCTTCGTTCGGTAATCCGACGGACATGACCGCTATCCTCGCCAAGCTTGCGCCCCTTGTCGATATCGGAGGCCGGCACGCCGTCGCCGATCGGGGGGTGTGACGGCGGCGGCGATGGGCATGAACGGCGCAGCGCCCTATATCCGCGGTTGACCGCCACTTCGTCTGCCAGCGCCGCCGCCATGTCCGAATCCGAACACATCACCGACCAGGAAGCCCTGCTGATGCACGCCTCCGGGCGGCCGGGCAAGATCGAGATCACGCCGACCAAGCCGCTGACGACCCAGCGGGACCTGGCGCTTGCTTACTCGCCTGGCGTTGCGGCGCCGGTCCTGCGGATCTCGGAAGACGAGGGTACGGCCTACGACTACACGGCGCGCGGCAACCTGGTGGGCGTCATTTCCAACGGCACGGCCATTCTCGGCCTCGGCGATTTGGGTGCGCTGGCCTCGAAGCCGGTGATGGAGGGTAAGGCCGTCCTGTTCAAGCGCTTTGCCGATGTCGATGCGATCGACCTTGAGGTCAGCACCGACGATGTCGACGCGTTCGTCAATTGCGTTCGCTACCTCGGCCCCAGCTTCGGCGGGATCAATCTGGAGGACATTAAGGCGCCGGACTGCTTCATCATCGAGCAACAGTTACGCGAACTCCTGGATATCCCGGTATTCCACGACGATCAGCACGGTACCGCGATCATTATGTCGGCCGGACTGATCAATGCGCTCGACCTGACCGGCCGCTCGATCCGCAAGGCGAAGGTCGTGATCAACGGCGCCGGCGCTTCGGGCATCGCCTGCGCCGAACTGATCAAGGCAATGGGCGTGCCGGAAGACCATGTCATCATGTGCGATACCCGCGGCGTCATCTACCAGGGCCGCGAGCAGGGCATGAACCAGTGGAAATCCGCCCACGCCGCGGCCACCGATGCGCGCACACTCGAAGACGCGGTCGCCGGCGCCGATGTGGTTGTCGGTCTGTCGGTCAAGGGCGCGTTCACCCGGACCATGGTCGAGACGATGGCCGCCAGGCCGATCGTCTTCGCGCTCGCCAACCCGGACCCGGAAATCACGCCCGAGGACGTCCGGGCGGTCCGCGCCGACGCCATCGTCGCGACCGGCCGGTCCGACTATCAGAACCAGGTCAACAATGTGCTGGGCTTTCCCTACATCTTTCGGGGCGCCCTCGACGTCCGGGCGTCGACGATCAACGACACGATGAAGATCGCCGCCGCCGAGGCGTTGGCCAAGCTGGCGCGCGAGGATGTGCCGGACGAGGTCGATGCGGCCTATTCCGGCCGCCGTCTGCGTTACGGCCCGGACTATATCATTCCCGTGCCATTCGATCCGCGCCTGATCGAGGCGGTGCCCTACGCCGTCGCCACGGCCGCTATGGAGAGCGGCGTCGCCCGCAAATTCATCGTCGACGAGGACGGCTACCGCCAGGACCTCCGCAGCCGGCTGGATCCGGCCGCATCCTCCCTCCAGCGCGTTTTCGACCAGGCCCGCGCGAACCCGAGAAAGATGGTCTTTGCCGAGGGCGAGGAGGAACGGGCCATCCGGGCGGCGATCGCCTATGTCACATCGGGCTACGGCACGGCCGTGCTGGTCGGCCGCGAGCAGCTGATCCAGGCGGCGCTGGACGAGGCCGGCCTCGAATTGCCTGCCGGGGTCGACGTGCACAACGCGCGCAAATCGACGTCGCACAAGCAGTTCGCCGAACTGCTTTACCAGCGCAAGCAGCGCGAGGGCTGGCTGTTCCGCGACTGCCAGCGCATGGTGAACCAGGACCGCAACGTCTATGCGGCCTGCCTGGTGGCGAGCGGCGAGGCGGACGCCATGCTGACCGGGCTGACCCGGCGCTTCGCCGTCAGCTACGAGCAGATCCGCTATGTCATCGACAACCGCCAGGGCGCCCGGGTCTTCGGCATGACGATGATCGTCGCGCGCGGCCGGACCGTGTTCATCGTCGATTCCAGCGTCAACGAGGAACCGACGTCAGTCATGCTGGCCGATATTGCCGAGCAGGCCGCCGCCAAGGCACGCGACCTGGGCCACGAACCGCGGGTCGCGTTTCTGTCCCACTCGAATTTCGGCAATCCGCTGACCGACCGGGGCGACCGGATTCGCGATGCGGTGGCGCTGCTCGATTCGCGCCGGACCGACTTCGAATACGATGGCGACCTTTCCGCCGATGTCGCCCTCGATCCGGCCCTGATGGAACTTTACCCGTTTTGCCGATTGTCGGAGCCGGCGAATGTCCTCGTCATGCCGACCCTGGACGCCGCCAACATCTCGGCCAAGCTGATGCAGAAAATCGGCGGCGGCACGGCCATCGGACCGATCATGCTGGGTCTCGACAAGCCGGTGCAGATCGCCCAGATGGGCTCGACCGTGAACGACCTGCTGAACCTGGCCGCCTTCGCCGCCGCGGATGCCGTCTGAGGGGGTGGGGCGTTCGGACAAGTTTCAATAATATTACCTATTGTTTCACTTTTTTCCTTGATATACCGATTTTTGTCTCCTATTTCGAATTCCGCCAACACCCGAAATGCGCCCGACATACTCTCCAGGATCGCGCTGCGCGGGCGCCTTTTCCGTCCGAACCCCTGCACTTATCTCCGCACCGCCCCGGCCGGCGGGCCGCTGCCCTCCCCCGGATGGATTCCCCTGTGAAACGGCTTCGCGCCATACAAGATATCCTTCCCCCGCTTCAGCGGGGGAAGTCCCGGAGCGAAGCGGAGGGAATGGGGGTGTTTCGGGTCGCCGGAGGGTTCGCCTTGCGGCGAAGCGCGCCGTGGGCACGCGGCCCCCTCCCCCAACCCACTCCCCTTGGGGGAGGGATATCGTCGGGAAGGGTCCGCCGCCGCCCATTTTGGTTTTGCCCGACTTTCGCAGAGGAATCCGCTGAAGAGGGGGAGGTATCGTGCGCCGCCCGGATTGGGAAAACCGGAAAACCCTCTGTATTTCCAGCCCTTTTCCTGTAGACAAATCATGAACAATCGTACAGCGATTTAGGGATTATTATCCCTGTGTACGGTATTTTGCGTCGCAACCGGCATGACGTTCCGGACCGCCGCTGTCCCGCAAAGCCAGGCGGTGCAAGGCGTCGCCCGAATCGCCGCAGCGCCGTGGCCGGCCGTCCCGGCAATTTTTTTCAAAAGATGGAACGGTCTGTCCAGGTCGGAGAAACGGGCCAACCTGTTGTTTTTCCGGTTCATTTGCCGGAATCGAATATTGAACGACCGTGCAAAAACGAAAGGCGCCTATCCGGTCGTGTCCCGTTCCGGCTTGCGGCGCCGAACGAAACCCGTTCCTTTCCCGTCATTCCAGCCGGAGCCCCGGATCGAATCCGGGACGGAGCGGAGGAACGACGGACAGAGGATCGACTCCGGACGGCGCGAAAAGCCGAAACTCGACACTGCCGAGACCCGTGTTCCATTGCCTCGGGCCGTTCACCGTGATGTCATGTCCGGCGCATACAGTGCCCGGTGGAAGAGGCCGTGCCGGGATCGCTCCGGACAACGGCCGGGATCGGCGACAGAGGGCCGGTGGTGGTCGACGCGCGCACCGATACTCCGGAGACGGATGGGGAAACCCCGCAGCGGATGCCCGAAGGGCCGCGCCGCCGCGTGCCCGCTGCCTCCGCCCCGCCCGAGAAATCCGGGCGCGACCTCGCGGCGCCCCTGGCCATCGGGGCCGCCGCCGGGGCCGTAGCCGGTATTGTCAACGCCGGCGCCGGCGCCCTGGAGGGCATACTGGCCGGCGTGGTCGCCGGCATCGCCGCGGCGCTAGCCTTCGGGGCCGTCAGATCGCGGTCGTTGCGGCGTCACGGGTCCGAACCCGCGGGCTTCGCATCGGCCGGAGCGGAAAACGCCGGCGAAGAGAATGCCGGCGCTGCCGTCCGGCAGGCGGCGATCGGTCTGGTGCGGAACCTGCCGGCGCCCGCCATCCTGGTCGACGAGCGCCGCGAGGTTGCGGCCGTCAGCCGGCCGGCCGAGGATCTGCTGCGCCGCGTGGCCGAGCGACGGCCGCTGCCGGATTCGATCCGGCACCCGGAATTGCTGTCGGCAGTCCAGCAGTCCATCGAGGACGGTATCGGGCGAGAGGTGACGATCCGCGAATCGGTGCCGCAGGACCGCCATCTCCAGGCCCTGGTCGCACCGCTCAATCCGGCGCTGGCGTCCGATTCTCCCGACCGGACGGAAGGCGCCGACGAACGGCAGGCCGGTTTGGAAGGCGCGCTGATTCTCCTGCGCGACCTCACCCCCCAGGTCCTGGCCGACAGGATGCGGGTCGATCTGGTTGCCAATGTCTCCCACGAACTGCGCACGCCGCTCGCCTCGCTGGCCGGGTTTCTGGAAACCCTGCGCGGACCGGCAGCGGACGATCCGGCAGCCCAGGTGCGCTTTCTGCGGATCATGGAAGAACAGACGGCGCGCATGACTCGGCTGGTTGATACCCTGATGTCGCTGTCGAACATCGAGATGGACGAGCACCGGCCCCCAACCGGCCGGGTCGAACTCAACGCCACGGTGCGGCGTGTCGTGGAAGCGCTGAAGATCGTCGCCGACCGGCTGGGGAGCCGGATCGTGGTGGTGCACGACCTCGAACCGGCGGAAATCGCCGGCGACGAAGACCAGATTGCCCAGGTCGCCCGGAACCTGATCGAAAACGCGATCAAATACGGCCAGCCCGGCTCTGCGATCGAGGTGCGGGTGTTCAGCCCGGACGCGCGCGGGACGGCTGCCGGCGCAATGGCGATGGCGGTGAGCGACAGCGGCAACGGTATTCCCGATGAGCATCTGCCGCGGCTGACCGAGCGGTTCTACCGTGTTGACGTTGCCCGCGCGCGCAGCACCACGGTGTCCCCAGCGGCGCCTTCTGGCGGCGGGGTTGCCGGCGCTACCGGCCAAGCCCCCGATTCCGGCGGCGCCGGGCTCGGACTGGCGATCGTCAAGCATATCGTCGCCCGCCACAGCGGGCGCCTGGAAATAACCAGCGAACTCGGCGTCGGCAGCAGCTTTACCGCCATTTTCCCACCGGCGCCGGCGGCCGCACCGGCGCGCGGCGGCGAAAGCGTTCCGGGACCGCCTGCCTAGCCGGGCGCGGGTCGGCTCAGGCCGTCGGGTCGTCGCGCAGCCTGACCAGCTGTTTGCCGAAATTCTCGCTGCGGAACAGCTTCAGCAGCGCCTTGGGCGCGCTTTCGATGCCGACTTCGATATCCTCGCGATACCTGATCCGGCCTTCGGCGATCCAGCCGGCCATCGCCTTAAGCCCCTCCTGCCAGCGATTCCAGAAGTCGGTGACGATGAAACCCGTCACGCGGAGGCGGCCGGTGAGAATCTGGCGGGTGTAGCGCGGCACCCGTTCCGGCTCGGTCAGATTGTATTCGCTGATCATGCCGCAGATGGCGACCCGGCCGAACGGGTTGGCGAGCGGATAGATGGCGTCCGAAATCCAACCACCGACATTATCGAAATAGCCGTCGATACCGTCCGGGCACGCTTCCGCAAGGGCCTGCCCGAGCGCGGCCGTATCCTTGCCGAACCCGCGATAGTCGATACAGGCGTCGTAACCCAACTCATCGACGCAGTAGCGGCACTTGGCGTCGCCGCCGGCTATGCCGACGACCCGGGCCGCGCCTTCGATCCGGGCGATCTGGCCGACCAGCCCGCCGACCGCGCCGGACGCGGCCGACACAACAACCGTGCCGCCCTCCTTGACGCCCATCACCTCCTTGGTGCCGAAATAGGCCGTCATGCCGGGCATGCCGAGGACGCCGACTGCCGTCGAGACCGGCGCGAGCGATGGATCGATCTTGCGGGCGCCCCGGCCGCGGGTCACGGCATATTCCTGCCAGCCCAGCCGTTCGTCGACGATATCTCCGACCGCAAAGTCCGGATGGTTGGAAGCGATAACCTCGCCGACCGTGCCGCCCTCCATGACGGCGCCGACCTCGACCGGTTTGGCGTAGCTTTTCCCGGCGTTCATCCGGCCGCGCATATAGGGATCGACCGACAGCCAGATATTGCGGACCAAGAACTCGCCCTCGCCCGGCTCTGGAACCGGCGTTTCCACCAGCCTGAAGGTATTCTCGTCGAACAATCCGACCGGCCGTTCGGCCAGCAGCCATTGGCGGTTCATTGCGGTCATGGGCGAAACTTCCGTTTTCGAATGATTCCGGACCTTGCCGGCGGGCTCTCAGCCCCAGCGCTCGCGATGGGCGTCCATGGCCGCGCGGGCGCCGGCCCGGATCAGAGAAAGGTCGCTGCCAGCGGCGACCAGATCGTAGCCGCGGTCGAACATTTGCGCGGCGGTCCGGCCGCCATAAGGCACGGCGGCCATCGGTTTGCCGGCCGCCTTGACCGCGGCTTCGGCGCTTTCGACGACGGCGAGGGCTTCGGCCGTCGGCGCGGTCGGGTTGAAGCCGCTGGTCGCCATCGTGTCGGTCGGGCCGATAAAGAGGATGTCCACGCCGTCGACCTGCGCGATTTCCGGGATGTTGGCGATGCCCTTCTTCGTCTCGATCTGCAGGACAGTGCAGACTTCGTCGTTGATGCGGTCCCAGTATCCGGCGCTGTCGTGACCGAAGCCAGTGGCCCGGATTGCGCCGACGGCGCAGCCCCGGTTGCCTGCGGGCGGGTATTTGCAGGCGCGGACCGCGGCTTCCGCTTCTGCCGCGGTCTCGACATAGGGCACCATGATGCCCTCGGCGCCGGTATCCAGCGCGCGCTTGATGTAGGGCGTATCGTTCCACGGCACGCGAAGGATGGCGGCCGGCCCGCCGGGCTCGCGGCCGTCGTCGTTGGCGGCGCCGATGCTGCCGGAACGCAGCGCCTGCATCTGCCCGGCCGCCCCCATCAGGTCGCCCGGCCCGTGTTCGTGATCGATAATGACGAAATCGACCCCGGCCCCGGCGGCGATTTCCGCGTTCATGCTGCTGTTGGCCACCAGCCAGAGGCCGAGGCATTTCTTGCCGGCGGCAAGCCGGGCTTTCACGGGATTTCTGCGGATCATGAGCGTTCTTTTTGGGGATGCCGGGCGCGATTTAGACATCCCTGTTTAGGGCTCGCGCAGCAGAAAGGGGAGTCCTGTCGCCCCTGCGAGGGGCCGCTACATGCCGCAGGCGGACTTCGCCCGGGCGAAGGCGGCGCGAAAACCGCTCAGGGAATAGGTATCGACGGTCCGTGTGCCGCGCGACGACCGGCCGATGACCGTCAGCCGCGCCCTGTCGGACAGGTTTTTCGCGATTTTCCGGTCCTGGGCCTCGCCCTGGGCCCAAGCGCTGTCGTCTTCGGTGCGGAGCTTGAATTCCGCGCCGTTGTTGAATTTCATCGTGGCGACGCTGCCGGCCTTGTACCGGTAGCCGGCGCGAACCTCAACCTGGCCGCGGAGCTTGTGCTTCGGCCAGAAGGACACCAGCAGACTGGTCTCGCCGCGGCGTTTGTATTTGCCCCGGCTTCGTTTCGGCATGGCGGCCGCATAGCAGACGGCGGCGGCGCCGACCCGCGCCTTGTGGACCTCCCAGTCCTTGTATTTGGCGACGAAACTCTTCGGCCCGGACTGCGCCAGCGTTGCCGGCGCCTGCAGGAGCGCGAATGCCCCCCCGGCAGCCATGCAGACTATCGCTGCACGATACCGGCGGATCATGGCCGACAGTGCGGCGGGATTATCCCGATTCACCCAGCTTTTCCCGGTTTCGCTGCTTTCGCACCCACAATGGCGGGCCGAATTCCGGCGGCGGCAGCGGCTCTGCCGGTCCGCCCGGCATCTCCGGCCGACGCGCGAAACGGCCCATCGACAGAAGCCGATCATACATCACGATCGCACCGGCCAAAGCAACGTTCACGGAGAATTTGGTCGGGATTTTCACGACATGCCGGCACAGCCCGGTGACCTCTGGCGAAAGGCCGCCGCGCTCCGGCCCCAGGATATAGGCCGCCTGCGGCGGATGCGTGAAACTGGGCAACTCGACCGCGCTCTCCGTCAGTTCGATGCCGACAAGGCAGCAGCCCGCCGGCAGGCGGATATCCTGCCAGGAATCGAAATCGTGCAGCGGAACGTGCGCCCAGCTCTTGGACGTGTCGGATTTGCCGAGTTCGCTCCGGCTGCAGGCGGCGTTGACCGTGAACAGGAAGCTGGCGCCGAAGGCGTGGGCGGTGCGAAACAGCGCACCTGTATTCATGGCCTTCGAAAGGCCTTCCGCACCGATGCCGAAATATCCGCGCATGGACAGTGATGTGGCCTGCCTCTATGAACCGGGCAAGATTATTTTGCGAAATCCGGCCGCCGCCTGGCGCCTCCGGTCTCCGCTTCATCATCCTCAGTCCATGACCGTCGATCCGTCGCCCAATCCCGTGCTGATCAACGTCACCCGCTCGGGCTTTCCGGAAAGCGCGCATCGCGGCGCGGTGTGCGTGATCGATGCGGAAGGGGAAACCGTGCTTGCGGCGGGCGCCGTGGGCCGCCCCATCCTGCCCCGTTCGGCGATCAAGCCGCTTCAGGCAATCCCGTTGATCGAAGACGGCGCGGCGGACGTCTGGAGATCCACCGGCGAGGAGCTCGCCCTGGCCTGCGCCTCCCACAGCGGCGATCCGATTCACCTGCGCACGGCGCGCGGCTGGCTCGAGCGGCTGGGCTTGCCGGAAGACGTTCTGGCCTGCGGGGCGCATCTGCCGCTCGGCCACATGTCGGCCGTACGCATGGAGGCGAACGGCGAAACGCCGTCGCGGATACACAACAACTGCAGCGGCAAGCATCTGGCGATGATCTCGACAGCGCTCAATGAAGGCCAGCCCCTGGAGGGATACGAGAGACCGGATCATCCCGTGCAGCAGCGCATCCGGGAAATACTGAGCGATATTACCGGCGCCGACCTGACCGGAGCGGCGCTGACCGTTGACGGCTGCGGCGTTCCGTGTTGGGCCATCCCGCTGCACGCGATCGCACGTGGCTATGCCCGCTTTGCCGATACGCGCGGGATGCCGGTGCCGCGCCAGTCCGCCATCCGGCGGCTCAAGGTCGCCATCGCAAGCCACCCCGAACATGTCGCCGGAGGCGATCGCTTCGACACCGCTTTGATACGCCGGAAACGCCAAGGCCTCGTCGTCAAGACCGGTGCGGAAGGCGTCTATGCAGCGGCCCTGCCCTATTTCGGTCTTGGCGTGGCGCTGAAGATCGACGACGGTGCGCGCCGGGCGGCGGAGGTGGCGATGGCCGCCGTCCTGCGCTATCTCGAATTGCTGGACGATGCGGACTGGGCCGCGCTGCGCCCCTATGTGGAGCCGCCGATCCGGAACGCCGCCGGCGACGTCGTCGGCAGTTTCGACATTGCGCCCGGCTGGCTGGGCAGAATTTGACAATCGAACGGGGTAGGGAACGCCATGCGGGCAGTCGTTGTACAGGAATGGACCGATCCGAAAGATCTGAAAGTGGATACGCTGCCGGTACCCGATCCGGGCGCGGGCGAGGTGCGGATCGCGGTCCGTGCCGCCGGCCTGAATTTCGCGGACACGCTGATCGTCGCCGGTAAATATCAGGAAAAGCCGCCCTTCCCCTTCAGCCCCGGAATGGAGGCCGCCGGCGAGATCGAAGCCGTGGGCGTCGGCGTCAACGGCCTGAAGGAGGGCGACCGGGTCATGGCGCTGACCGGCCATGGCAGCTTTGCCGAACGCTGTGTTACGCAAGCGAACCGGGTGCTGAAAATACCGGACCGCATGGATTTCGCCGACGCCGCCGCCTTCCCGGTCGCCTACGGCACATCCCATCTCGCGCTGCGCCATCGCGGGAATATACAGGCCGGCGAAACCCTCCTGGTTCACGGTGCAGCCGGCGGCGTCGGCCTCACCGCCGTGCAGATCGGCAAGGTGCTCGGCGCGCGTGTGATCGGCACGGCACGGGGCGTCGAGAAACGCGCCATTGCGGAAGCCAACGGCGCCGAAGAGACGATCGACTATTCCGAGGAGGATGTCCGGAGCCGGGTCCTGGAGCTGACCGGCGGCAAGGGCGCCAACGTTATCTACGATCCGGTGGGCGGCGATGTCTTCGACGCCTCGCTGCGCTGCATCGCCTGGGAAGGCCGCCTGCTCGTGATCGGCTTCGCCGCCGGCCGCATTCCGCAGGCGCCGGCGAATTACCTGCTGCTCAAGAATGCCGCCGCCGTCGGCGTGTTCTGGGGCGCCTACATGAAGAACGATCCGGCGGTCATCCTGAGCGGGTTCGAGGAGCTGCTCGGCTGGTATGCCGACGGCCTGCTCAAGCCGCACATCTCGGCCACTTTCGCGCTGGAGGAGACCGCCGCGGCGATGGCCATGCTGCTGGGCCGCAAATCGACCGGCAAGGTCGTGATTACGACTGGGGTGAACGCACAGGACTGAGCCGGCGCCTCGCCGGCATCGTCAATCCCGTCTGGCCGCCGCCTCGATCCGTTCCATATCGGCATCGGACAAACCGAAATGGTGACCGATCTCGTGGATCAGCACATGGCGGACGACATCGGCGAGCCGTTCCCCGGTTTCCCTGGCATAGGCGGCGATCGGGCGGGCATAGAGAAAGATGCGGTCGGGGGCCGGCGCAACGTGTCCGGCTTCCTTCTCGCCGACCGCGATGCCGCTGTAGAGGCCGAGCAGATCCCAGCGGGTGGCGCAGCCCAACTGCGCGAGGGTATCGGAATCCGCAAAATCCTGGATCGTGATCGCGACATTGTCGGCATGTCGCCGGAAATCGGCGGGAAGCGCCGCGTAGCACCGCTCCGCGATCGCCAGAATCCTGTCGTCCGGTTCGCCCGTCCCGGCCGCAGGCTCCGCCGCCGGCGCGCCTTGCCGCGGCCGGTTCTGCGGTGTAACGACGGGTATAGCCCGGTTTCGGCGGGGCGTTACGCGGTCTCTTGCGGCCATAGCGGCGACATAGGAAGCGCAGCGCGGCGCACAAGGCATGGCCGGGTCCGGCCTGGCAGGGGAGGACGATTATGACCCAAAGGCTCACCGGCGCGGCGCGCGCAGAGGCACTGGAAGGGCTCGAAGGCTGGTCGGACGTCGATGGTCGCGACGCGATTGCGAAAAATTTCCGGTTCCGGGATTTCAACGAAGCCTTCGGCTTCATGGCGCGGGTCGCGCTTTATGCCGAGCGGGCGGACCATCATCCCGAATGGTTCAATGTCTACAATCGGGTCGAGATCACGCTCAGCACCCACGACGCCGGCGGCGTCAGCGAGAAAGATATCGCGCTCGCCCTCTTCATCGATTCGGCGGCGGCGTAGACCCGGCAAAATCCTCTCAGGCGTCCTTGTAGCGTTCCATCGTTTCCAGCAGGGCGCGCCGGATTCCGGGCTCCATCGCCGAATGGCCGGCGTCGGGCACCACGATGTAGGCAGCCTCGGGCCAGGCCCGGGCCAGTTCGTCGGCCGTCACGATCGGGCACACGACATCGTAACGGCCCTGGACGATGGTGCAGGGCAGGTGGCGAAGCCCGGCGACACCGTGCAGAAGGTCTACGCCGTCCAGGAACATGGAATGCCTGAAATAATGCGCTTCGACCCGCGCCAGGCCGAGCGCCATGCGGTCCTGCTGGAAGGCCGAAACCGTATCGGGGCTGGGCAGCAGCGTTGAGCAGGCGCCCTCATACGCGCTCCAGGCCCTGGCGGCGGGCAGATGCACCGCCGGATCGGGATCGGCCAGGCGGTCGAGATAGGCGGTCAGCAGGTCGTCGCGCTCTTCCGCCGGGACGAATTCGGCGAAACGGCGATGGGCCTCCGGGAAAATCCGCTTCATGCCGGTGAGGAACCAGTCCAGTTCCGAACGGCGCCCGAGGAAAATCCCGCGCAGGACGAAGCCGCGACAGCGGGCCGGATGGGCCTCGCCATAGGCCAGCGCCAAGGCGCTGCCCCAGGATCCGCCGAACAGCCACCAGGATTCGATGGCGAGCAGCGTCCGCAACCGTTCCATATCCGCAATCAGGTGTTGCGTCGAATTGGCCTCGAGATGGCCGTGCGGCGTCGACTTGCCGGCGCCGCGCTGGTCGAACAGGACGATCCGGTAATGGGCGGGATCGAAATAGCGCCTGTGGGTCGGCGAGGTTCCGGCGCCCGGCCCGCCGTGCAGGAACACGACCGGGACTCCGGACGGGTTGCCCGATTGCTCCCAATACATTCTGTGGCCATGATCGAGCGCGACGAACCCGCTGTCATAAGGTTGGATCGCCGGAAAGAGTTCGGGCCGGGTGCCCGAACCGGATGACGAACCGGATCGGGAAACGGATGGATTGGCTTCGGCATGCATGACGGGCGGGCGGCTTGCCGGCGTTAACGGATATGCGGCGCACATCTCTAAACGAGCGGGGCCGGAAGGTCACCCTTTCCTTGCGCCGCGGCGGCCGGCTGGCGGTGCTGCTCGCCTGCGGTTTGCTGCCCGCAGCGCCAGCCGCCGGCGTCGATGCCGGTGCAGCGGCTGCGCCCGAAACGCTGCGGCCGGCCGGCGATGCGCGGGTTGTCGAGGTCATGACCGGCGCGACGATGCGGCTGGCGTCGGGCGATGTCGCCCGCCTCGCCGGCGTCGACGCGCCGCGCCCGGCGAACCGCGGCGGCCGACCCTGGCCCCATGCCGAGGCGGCGCGCCGGGCCCTCGCCGACCTCGTCCTCGGCCGGCCGGTCCGGCTGTTCCACGCCGGCCGCCGCATCGATCGCTACGGCCGCCTGATTGTCCATCCGTTCGTCGGGGACCGCTGGGTCCAGGGCGCTCTCGTATCGGCCGGCCATGTCCGGGTCCGCAGCTATCCCGGCAACCGGCTGCGTATCGCAGAGTTGCTGGCGCGCGAAGCGGCGGCGCGCCGGGCCGGCCGGGGCCTATGGGCCTACCGGCGCTATGCCGTGCGGACGCCCGATACCGTCCGGCGCGAGATCGACTCCTGGCAGATCGTCGAGGGGCGGGTGAAAGCCGTCGCCGGCTATCGCAGCGTCACCTATCTCAATTTCGGGGACGACTGGCGGACCGACTTCACCGTCCGGGTCGACGCCCGCGCCCGGCGCCTCTTTCGCACCGCCGGGATCGATCTGAAGGCGCTGGAGGGCCGGAGCGTGCGCGTGCGCGGCTGGGTGCGCAGGCGCAACGGACCGCTGATCGCCGCCACCCATCCCGAACAGATCGAGCGGCTGCCGCCAGCGGAAAGAAGATAGCGGAAAGAAGATAGCCGGCTGGCGCTATCCCGATTTCCGTTCTGCCCCGCCAGGCTCGCCGGGGTCGCCCGCGTCGCCGGCCGCCAAGCGTTCGGCGTCGCTGTCGGTCGGCACCCTGTCTGCGTCGCGGGCGCGCTTGCTGTAGATGAACCAGAGATTGCGGGCATAGATCATCAGGCCGCCCGCCTGCCCGCAGATGATGACCGGATCGCGCCGCCAGATGGCGTAGGTCAGCAGCGTCATTCCGCCCAGGATGCTGAAATACCAGAAGGCGATGGGCACGATGCTCTCCTTCGCCTTCTCGCTGACGAACCACTGGATAATGAAACGGGCCGAGAACATGGCCTGTCCCAGGAAGCCGACCATCACCCAGATCAGCTGGCCGGACGTCTCGACATTCATGACGCTTTTCAGGGTTTCGAGAAATTCCATGGGTTTTCGAATCCTTTCCGCACGGCGAACGGGCGACAGGGTGAAGGGGCGACGCTGCCCGCCAGCCACGACCAGCGCCAGACGGCACGGTGCCGCGCAAATCCGGGGCTGCGCAGATCCGGGACGCGGCGACAAAGCGCCGGGATGGTGTGCGCCGGGCGCCGGCCTATCTTGCCGGCCGATGTTTCACACCTTTGCCAACCCGGCGCGGTTCAACCGCCTCGCCCGCGCTGTTTACCCCTGGAGCCTGGCGGCGACGCTGATCTGCCTGGGCGTCGGCATCCCCTGGGCGCTGTTCTTCGCGCCGGCGGACTACCAGCAGGGCGAAAGCGTGCGCATCATGTATGTCCACGTGCCTTCGGCCTGGATGGCGCTGTTCGTCTATCTCGTCGTGGCGGCCCTGAGCGCGGCCAGCCTGATCTGGCGCCACACGCTGGCCGACATCCTGGCGCAGGCCGCCTCTCCCATCGGCGCCTGCTTTACCGCGCTGGCGCTCGCCACCGGCTCGCTGTGGGGCAAGCCGATGTGGGGCGCATGGTGGGTGTGGGACGCCCGCCTGACCTCGGTGCTGGTGCTGTTCTTCCTCTATCTCGGCCATATCGCACTGGCCCGGGCCTTCGACGATCCGCAGCGCGGCGCCCGGGCGGCGGCGCTGCTCGCCATTGTCGGAGTCGTCAACCTGCCGATCATCAAGTTTTCCGTCGACTGGTGGAGCACGCTGCACCAGCCGTCGAGCATCCTGAAGCTGAGCGGGCCGACCATCCACAGCTCCATGCTGTGGCCGCTGCTGCTGACCATCGCCGGCTTCATGGCCTATTTCGTGACGATCCTGATCCTGCGCAGCCGGGCCGCCCTGCTGGCGCAGCGCCGCCGCGCCCTGCAATTGCGGCAGCTCGACGGCCGCGAAACCCAGGCGGGTTGACCTCGGCGATGCCGCCCGGCCGCGAGTTCCTCCAGGTCCCCGGACCGACCAACATCCCGGACCGCGTATTGAACGCGATGCACCGGCCGGCGATGGATTTTTCCGCGCCGGAATTCGGCGCGCTCGCCCTGTCGGTGTTCGAGGATCTGAAGCCTGTTTTTGGCACCGATGGCGAGGTGTTTCTCTACGCCTCGTCGGGCCATGGCGGCTGGGAAGCTTCGCTTGTCAACCTGATGGAGGCCGGAGAGCGGGTGTTGCTGCCCCAGACCGGGATGTTCTCGGACAAATGGCGGGAAACCGCCGAGGGCCTCGGATTTGAGGTCGTTACGATCCCGACGGACTATCGCTCGCCCATCGACCCGGATCGCGTGGAACGGGCGTTGCGCGCCGATCCGGCCCATCGCATCAAGGCGGTGCTGGCGGTCCATGTCGAGACCAATACCGGCGTCCTTTCGGACCTCCGCGCGATCCGGCAGGCGATCGACGCGGCGGGCCATCCGGCGCTGCTGATCGCCGACGCGATCGCCTCCCTGTGCACGACGCCCCTGCCGATGGCCCAATGGGGCGTCGACGTCACCATCGCGGCATCCCAGAAGGGGCTCATGTCGCCGCCGGGCATCGCCCTCGTCGCGGCCTCGCCCCGGGCGCTCGAATTATCCGAAGCGGTAGCCACGCCCCGGGAATACTGGTCGTGGCAGCGCCGCCGGAAAGCGGAAATCTACCGCAAATTCTGCGGCACCGCGCCGGAGCATCTCGTTTTCGGGCTGCGCGAAGCGCTGAACATGCTCGCGGAGGAGGGTCTGGAGAATGTCCTTGTGCGGCACGCCCGGCTCGCCGGCGCCGTGCGCGCCGCAGTCGGGCGCTGGTGCGACGGCGGGCCGCTCGAATTCAATGCGCGCGACCCGGCCTGCCGCGCCGAGGCGCTGACCGTTATCCTGTCCCCGGACGCATTCGACATGGAAAGCGTCCGCACGATCGCCCGCGACCGGTTCGGCGTCGCGCTCGGTGGCGGCCTGGGCCGGAATGTGCTGCGGATCGGCCATATGGGCGATCTGAACGAGCCTACGATCCTGGGCGCGCTCGCCGGCCTCCAGGCCGCGCTGAAGGTTGCGGGCGTGCCCTGTGGGGCAGGCGCGCTCGACGCCGCTGTCGACTGGTTGGTGGGCGACCGGCGGGCGGACGGGCGGCGGGCGGACGGACGGACCCATCGCAGGCCGGAGGCTGCCGCTGCGGCCTGATCGGGGGGCCTGATCGGGGGGCCTGATCCGGCTGCAGGATGCACAAGCACCGCGGCACAATCCTGCAAGGCCGCCGATGCGGCCATGCGTCTGGCGGCGACGGCTTGTCGCCCGGCCGCCACCCGCTCATACCCGTGAGCCATGAGTTCGGAAGAGAGCCACGGAAATCCGCCCGCCGATGCGCCGCGCTCTGCAGCGGGCGCCGCCCTGCACCGGCTGCTTGGCGCCGGCCTCCTGCTGCTGTGTCTGGCGGTTCTGGTCCATCAGTTTGCCGGCCTGCGCGCCGCCGCGCTCGCCTCGTCGGTCTGCCTGGTGCTGTGTTACGCCATCGGCCTGGGCCTGGTCGGCTGGCGCGAACGCGGCCTGCTGACGGCCGCTGCGGCGATAACCGCGATCGCGCTGCTCACGCTGCCGGCGCCGGGAGCGCTGGTCGAGCAATCCCTGCAACGCGCCGCATTCCTCGCGGCCTTCATGATTCTGGTGGCGCTGCTGCGGGTCGGGGCCAGCCGCTCCTCGTCGGTACTGGCCCTCGGCGACTACCTGACCCGCCAGCCGCCCGGGAGGCGCTATCTTGCGATTCATGCCGGAAGCCACGTCATGGGCCTGCTCCTGAATTTCGGCACGCTCACCCTGATCGGCCCGCTCATCATGCGGGGCGTCGGGGCGACGCGCGCCGACGAACCCGCCGCCGCGGCGATCCGGGAGCAGCGTCAGCTATCGGCCCTGATCCGGGGATTTTCCTGGGTCATCGCCTGGTCGCCGACGGCGGTGACCCAGGCGCTCATTCCTGTCGTCATCATTGGCGCGGACGCGGTAGCGCTGGCCGGAATGGGCGCGCTGGTTGCCGTGGCGATCCTGCCGCTGGGCTGGCTGATCGATCGCGCGGTGGGCCAACGGGCGCGCCGCCGCCTGGCGCGCGACGGCCTGCTGCCGGCCGGGATCCGCCGGGAATTTCCCCGCGCCGCCGCCATCCGGTTTTCGCTGGTCTGCCTGGCGCTGATCGGGGGCTGTGTGCTGGTCGTCCTGGCGTCGGGCGCGATCGTGATCGTCGGGCTGATGCTGATGGCGCCGTTCGTCTCGCTGGCCTGGCTCTGGGTGCAGGCGCGGTCCGCCCGGTCCGCCGCCCGTTCTATTGGCCGGGCTGCCGGCGGGCAGCCGGCCGAAGGCGGCTCTTTCACCGCCCGGATCAATGAGGTCGCAACGGTCTCGATACCCCGCAGCATGCCGGAAGCGCTTACCCTTTCGACCGGCGGATATTGCGGTTTGATGCTGGCCGGCCTGCTCGACCCTGCGCGCATCGGCGAGTGGCTGCAACCGGGCCGGGTGCCGGCCGTGGCGATCTATCTGCTGGTCGTCGCCATCGTGCCCCTGCTGTCGAACCTCGCCGTGCCGCCGATCATGGTCGCAACCTTTTTCGGCAGCCTGCTGATCAGCATCCCGGGCCTCGATCTCGACCCGACGATGCTCGGCTTCGCCTTTGTCATGGGCTGGTGCCTCAACCTGACCGGCTCGCCTTTCGGCACCACGGCGCTGCTTCTGGGCCGTGCGACGGGGGTGAAGGGAACCGCGATGACCTGGCAATGGAACGGCCTCTTCACGCTGGCGAGCTTTGCGGTGGTAACCGGCGCCATCTATCTGTTCAGCGCCTGAAAGCCGGCGACGGGAAGCCGGGGACGGGAAGCCGGCGACGGGCCGCGTCGTTCGGCCGGCGGCGGCTGCGACACCGGATTGCGCCACCGATCCGCGCCGATCCGCTAGAAAGAAGGAAATCGGCTGGGCGAATTTTGCTGTTTCCCGAATGCCGGCTGCGCATGCGGCGCGCGCCGGTCCCGGCCAGCCCGCCTCGAAACGCAGGGTTTACATGATCGACAAAGTCGCCCGATCCGTGGCCGATGCCCTCGAGGGCGTCCAGGACGGTTCGACCGTATTGATCGGCGGCTTCGGCGAGGCGGGCGTGCCAAATGTCCTGGTCGAAGGCCTGATCGAACAGGGCGCGCGCGATCTCGTGCTGGTCAACAACAACGCCGGCGTCGGCCGCCACGGCATCGCGGCGCTCATGGCGGCGGGCCGGGTGCGCAAGATGATCTGCTCGTTCCCGCGCAGCGTGGGCAGCGTCGTCTTCCCGGAGTTGTACGCCGCGGGAAAAATCGAGCTTGAGGTCGTGCCCCAGGGCACGCTCAGCGAACGCATCAGGGCCGGCGGCGCCGGGCTCGGCGGCTTTTACACGCCGACCGGCGTCGGAACGCAGGTCGCGGACGGCAAGGAAGTCCGGCGCATCGACGGCAAGGACCACCTGCTCGAAATGCCGCTCCGGGGCGATGTTGCGCTGATCAAAGCGCATGTCGCGGACCGGTTCGGCAACCTGACCTACCGCAAGGCGGCGCGCAATTACGGCCCTTCGATGGCCATGGCCGGCCGGCGGACCGTCGCCGAGATCGACGACATTCACGGCGGCGGACTGGACCCGGAACGGATCGTTACCCCGGGCATCTTCGTCGACGCGGTTTTCAGGGTGGACCAATGAGCATGGCGCAACCGCTCACCCGGTCCCAGATCGCCTGGCGCATCGCCCAGGACATACCGGACGGAGCCTATGTCAACCTGGGCATCGGCATGCCCGAGATGGTCGCGAACTACCTGCCCGACGACCGCGAGGTCATGCTGCACAGCGAGAACGGCATCCTGGGCCTGGGGCCTTCGCCGGCGGAGGGCGAAGAGGACTGGGACCTGATCAACGCCGGCAAGAAGCCGGTGACGCTGGTGGAGGGCGGCGCCTATTTCCACCATACCGACAGCTTCGCCATGGTCCGCGGCGGCCATCTCGACCTCTGCGTGCTCGGCGCGTACCAGGTCTCGGCTGCAGGCGACCTGGCGAACTGGTCGACCGGCGACGAGAGCCGGCTGCCGGCGATCGGCGGCGCCATGGATCTCGCGATGGGCGCGCGCGGCATCTATGTGATGATGGAGCTGTGCACCCGGAAAGGCGCGCCGAAAATCCTCGAACGCTGCACCTATCCCCTGACCGGCAAGCGCTGCGTCAACCGGATCTATACCGACTACGCCGTGATCGACATTGCCGAAGACGGCCCGGTGGTGCGCGAAACGATCGACGGCATCGACCTGGCCGGGCTGCAGGACAAGGCCGAGGCGCGCCTGCGGCTTGCCGAAAACTGGCGCCCGCTCGCCGCGCCAAGAATTTAGGCGAAATTTCCTATTTTTTTATGATCGTTCATTTTTTCAATGCCGCGCAAACCGCGGATTTCCACCGTTTTCCAGCCAAGGGCAAATTAAAACAGACCGGTCTGTTTAACTACTTTTTTGTCACCAAGTCGACCGCTGGCGGGATTCATTTGTTCATATAATGTTCCTGCGCTCGGGAGTCAAGCCCTTTCAGCGCAAATCCCGTCCCGAATTCAGGCGCGAAACACAACCGGCCGCCCGATGTTCCGGGCGGCCGGCGCTCAGATTCGGCGATCGGACCGGGAGAGGGGCTAGGCCGCCTTCTTGCCGATCGCTTTCGGCGAGTTGGCGGACCCGATCGGGATGGTCCGCGGCTTGAGCGCTTCCGGGATCTCCCGGCGCAGCTCGATGACCAGCAGGCCGTTCTCAAGCGCGGCGCCCTCGACCTGGATATGGTCGGCGAGGTCGAAGCGGCGCTCGAAGGCACGGCCGGCGATTCCGCGGTGCAGATAGCGGGCGCCATCGGCCTTGTCGGCAACGCGGCCTTCGACGAACAGGGTGTTTTCCTTCACCGTGACGGCGATGTCCTCCTCGCCGAAGCCGGCGACCGCCATGACGATGCGGTAGGCGTCGTCGGACAGCTTCTCGATATTGTAGGGCGGATACGCGGCGGCGGTGCCGGCGCTCTCGTTCATCGCCGCTTCGAGCAGGCGCGAGACGCGGTCGAAACCGACGGTGGAACGGAACAGGGGAGAGAAATCGAGTCGGGTCATTGCACATCCTCCTTCGAAGCAATGTGACGGCCCCGGAGAGATTCGGAGTCGAATCGGGGCGCAAGGGCCGCCACCACCATGGTCGGCGGCCGGAGTTGACATGCCCCGGACCCGCAATCGGCGTCCGGAGCAGGGTTCATTTGGGGATTGTCTACGCGGCTTCAAGGGGCGGGGAAAACGGCGCCGGATTCGACTGCGGGTTCGGCGGCGTCACGCGTTAAGCGCAGGACCGGCCCTGTATTTTCCCCATTCTGAGAGGATTCTACTTCGAAACGGCAATGTCGCCGCAACATATCCTTCCCGCGCTTCAGAGGAATCCTCCGCGAACGGGGC
>LXNI01000517.1_pt1 | contig 43385 bp, 37 predicted proteins | sample 809091 | NCBI WGS metagenome assembly LXNI01 (sample SAMN04870527, study PRJNA318959) | sponge metagenome | biome: 01000161; feature: marine sponge reef; material: water | host: Sarcotragus foetidus | place: Greece: Milos, Mediterranean Sea | collected 2013-05-29 | depth 5-7 m
CCGAGAACAATGGTGCGGCCGATTTCGGTGAAAAAGCCGCCGTGGCCGTTATTCTCGACCAGCAGCGAGAACACGTCGCCCTTCTGGATGACGCGATTCTGGTTGTGCCGTGGGCCGATTGGCGCGGGGGTTCCGAGCGGCGCCGATGAGCACAAATAGATCCCCTGCTCACTTGCCAGGTTTTCGCCCTTGTGGCGGGCCACGGCGGCAACATCCGAATCGCGCATACCGGGCTCGATCGCCTCGATGGCGGCCTTCATGGCTTCCACCTGCTGCGCCGCGCAACCCCTCACCCGTTCCTTTTCTTCCGGGCTCTTGATCACCTTGATGCGGTCGACGGCATCCGAAAAGTCGACAAAGTTGGTGTTGGAGAAATTGCCCCGCTTCAAGTAGTCGACCATGGCAAACGACATTTGATAGGTCCCCAGAAGGCCGATGGTCCCCCCCTGATAAGGTTCGAGCGCCTTGGCGGCGAGTTCGGGGTCGTAATCCGCGGTGAAGGGAGCCGAAGCAAAACTGGGGGTGGTCATCAGGCGCTTGATACCACGGTGGATGCCGTCGCCTTCGACGGGAATTTCCCGGTCGCCGCCGAACGGACCCTGATGGATCAAGGTCATCGCATCGTCGCGCGGAAAAACGACCGTCTGCGGATAGCCATTTGTGGCTGGAATGTCGGTAAAGTACTTGCAGTAGCCGCCCATGTGGTCGTTGTTGTTTTGCATGAGGAGGACGTCGACACCTGCATCCTCCATCGCGCTGCGAATAGCTGTCCAGCGACGCTCCATCTCGGCGTCGGACAACGGCATGCTCAAACGTTCGGACATTTCAACCACGGTATTCTCCCTTCCCTGGACCGGCGCTCAACCGCCGGAAACAATGTTGATCATCTTATCCCGGTCACCTGCCAAGTAGGCACGGAGATTGGGTTCTTGAATAGTCAGCAGATTCTGCTCGTATTGATCGCTGCGTCCGCCGGTAAACGGCGTAATGAAGACGTTCTCCATATCCCAAAGCGGACTATTATCGGGCAGCGGCGCGGTCTCGAATACGTCCAGACCCGCCCCGGATATTTGGCTGCTGTTGAGCGCGTCGATGAGAGCCGCCTCATCGACCACGCCGCCGCGGGCGACATTCACCAGCATGGCCGTCGGCTTCATGGCCTCGAACACGTCGGCGTTCACAATCTTGTCGTTTTCCGGCGTGAACGGCACGAGGACAATGAAGAAGTCTGCTTCCCCTGCCGCCTCGAGCAGCTCGTCACGACCGTAAATTCGATCGAAGTTGGGCACCTCCCGCGGCGAACCCGAGATCCCATGGACGGTCATCCCAAACGCCTTGAGGACACCGGCCAGATGCTCGGCGATGGCGCCGACGCCCAATATGACCGCCGCGCGGTTGTCCAATACCCTGGGCAAAAACCGTTCCCACACATGGTCCCGCTGGTTTCGCGCAAGCCGGCCGACCTGCCGATACATGGCCATCATATGGAGAACCGTAATTTCCGACATCTGGGATCCGTGAATGCCCCGGCCGTTGGTCAACAGAATGTCGGGCCGCGCCTTGAGCAAATCGGTCAGGTGATCGGTGCCGGTTATGTTGCACTGGATCCATTTGAGCTTCTCACACATCGCAAGACGCTCCGGGGTTAGCCACCGGCCGATGGAAAACAGGATTTCGGCGGCCGGAAGATACTCCTCCGCCGCCTCGCCATCAGGCGCCAAAAGAAAACCGACGTCCGGAAAAAGCGGCGAGAGATGGCCGCGATAAAAGTCCGCCTCGGAATCGACGACCAGCAAATTGGTGACCATCCGCGGATCCTTCCTCCCCTGGAATTCGGCCACGAAATTGGCCGCGGATCATGCTCATTTTTGTCGGATCACGGCACCATGCGGAGAGATGAAAGTCAAGCGATCGGGCTTGCACAACCGAAACGGATGAAGAGCCGCCGCCGACGGCGCGCTTGCCGGCAAAACGGTCAACGATCTCTTGGAGCCCGGCCCCGTCGTTGTCGCCGAAGCCGGCGAGTGGGGCTACGTCGAATAGTAGTTGAGTTCGAGGATCACCCCGTTGGGATCCTTGATGAAAATTTGATAGAGGCCGCGGTCCGACAGGTCCCGGTCCCAATAACCGATATCGCGATCCTTCAGCAGGTTCAGGACCTCATCTGCGTCTTCGATGGTGAAGGCGATGTGATTGTCGATCCCACTGTCTTCCATATCTTCCTTGGTGCCCTGGCGCTCGGGCAGCGGCGTGCCATCCAGGTCCTCGCTCTCGTCTTTGACCAAATGAATAATTGCCCTGTCCCCGGCATACATCCAATAGCCGGTGGATTTCAGCTTGGGCCGGAAGCCGGCCTCCAGACCGAGAATGTCCTCGTAGAACCTTCTGCTGTCTTCCAATCGCTTCGATGCGATGGACCAGTGATCCAAGGAATTAACAATCATTTTGGGTTCCCCCTGAAATAGGCCCGTATATTGCCATGGGGGATGAGCCTCATCCAGCCTAGGCGCTGAATTCCCGGCGAAGCGCAGTGCTGTGTTCGCCGAGAGACGGGACCGGCCCCGGTTTCCGAAGCGTGCCCGTCAAACGCGCGGGCGGCGCGGGGATCGCGGCGGGCCCGGTCGCGGTGTCAACTTCGATACGGCGCAGATCGGGATGATCGGAGAACTCGGCCACCGAGTTGACCCGGCCGAACGCAATACCCGCGTTCAGGAGTTTCGCCGCCATCTTTTCGCGGTCATATTGATCGAACACGGACTGGATCTCGGCCTCCAGCCGTTGGACATTCTCCACTCGCAGCGCCGCGTTCGAATAGGGGCCCTCATTCGCATATTCGGGGCGGCCGAGAATGTCGGCGGCAAAGGATGCCCATTCCCGTTCGTTCTGAATCGATAGAACCAGGAGGCCGCCATCGGCACACCGGAAGTTCGAATAGGGGGCAATGGAGGGATGGCGAAGTCCCACCCGACCCGGAGCCTTGCCGCCGTAGTCGTTGTGGAGCAGCGGCACCGCCATCCAATCGGCCATACCATCAAAAAGGGAGACCCTGATCCCCTGCCCCTTGCCCGTTTGTTGGCGGGAAATCACCGCCTCCAGGATGGCGGAATAGGCGTACATGCCTGCGGAAATATCACAAACCGAGACCCCGACACGGCCGGGCGCCTCGGGCGTTCCGGTAATGGAGGCGAGCCCCGTCTCGGCCTGGACCAGCATGTCATAGGCCTTCATGTCCTTCGAGGGGCCCTCCTCCGCGTAACCGGAGATGTCGACGGTGATGAGATGCGGATGCGCCTCGCGGAGCGCCTCAGCGCCGAATCCGGCCCGATCGGCGGCCCCGGGGATCAGGTTTTGGACGAATACATCCGCTCCGGAGATCATCCGGTGAAGGAGCGCCTGGTCATCGTCATCCTTGATGTTGAGGACGATGCTTTCCTTCCCCCTGTTGAGCCACACGAAATAGGCGCTTTCACCATGAACGACACTGTCATAGGCGCGGGCGAAATCACCGCTCTCGCGCTCAATCTTGATGACACGGGCGCCGGCATCCGCCAGCCGCGAGGTGCAATAGGGCGCGGCCACCGCCTGTTCCAGGGTGACCACCAATAGACCTTCCAGCGGACCCGCCATGGTCCATCTCCTTCAATTGTCTTCGGCCTAGGGCTATCAGGAAACGACGGTGGAATCGAGGCACCCCGGCACCCATAATGGGCGGATGACTGAAATGGCCGTTCCCGTGCGCCGCACCCTGCTCTACATGCCGGGCGCCCGCATCGAGATATATCCCAAGGCGCTCGCCAGCGGTGCCGACATCGTTTGCGTTGATCTGGAAGACGCAGTCGCCGCGGACGCGAAGGATGCAACCCGCGCCAACACCTTGGCCGTCTTCGCCGACACGCATGACGGTTCCGTCGAGCGCCTGATGCGTATCAACGGGGTGGAAACCGCCGCCGGGCGAGCCGATCTCGCCGCCCTCGCCGAAGCCGATGCGCGGCCGGACGGCGTGGTGATCCCCAAGTGCGGCGATCCGGACCACGTGCGTACCGTTGCCGACGCCACCAAGGGCCGCGAAATGCTCATCCACCCGTTGATCGAGTCCGCGCGCGGACTCGAAGCGGCTTTCGAAATCGCGTCCGCCGACGAGCGGGTGGGTTTCATCATGCTGGGCTCCCAGGATATGGCCCTCGACCTCCGCGCCGAGCATGCGTGGGAACCGTTGCTCTACGCGCGGTCCCGGCTTGTCGCGGCAGCGCGCGCCGCCGGCATCGACGTGCTCGATGCGCCCTGGTTCGATATTCCGGACCTGGACGGGCTGGCCGCCGAAGCCGAGGCGGTACGGAAACTCGGCTTCACCGGCAAATCCTTGATCCACCCCAAACACGTGGAGGCGGTCAACGGCGTGTTTTCACCAACCGCCGAAGAGGTCGCCGAGGCCCGCGGGCTGATCGCCAAGTTCGACGCCCAGGATCAGGCGGCGGTAATGATCGACGGCCAATTCCTGGAGCCGCCCATCATCGAGCGGCTAAAACGCATCGCGGCTGCCGGAGAAAGGATCGGCCTCTAACTACTCGGCCGCCTCGGCCTCCGCACGGGTTTGGTGGAACAATTCACGAAGGGTCTTCGCTTTCTCCCGTGCCGCCTCTGCGTGCGTGTCCTTGACCGGACCATAGCCGCGGATCGACTGCGGCAACGCGGCGAGCTCGACGGCGGTCTCATAATTGGCCGCATTCAGGTTCGACAGGACATCTTCCAGCGTTTCCCGGTAAGCCGAGAGCAGCCTTCGCTCCATCCTGCGGTCTTTGGAGTAGCGGAAGATGTCGAGCGCCGTGCCCCGCAGGCCCCTCAGTTTGGCCAACAATCGGAGGGCAAAATACCACGGCGCCGGATACGCCATCTTCTCGGGTCGGCCGGTCACCGGATCGATCTTGGCGAACATCGGCGGCGCAAAGTTAAAGGCAATCTTGAAATTGCCTTCGAATTGTTCACGAAGTTTCGCCTCGAAGCGGCCATCGGTAAACAGCCGGGCCACTTCATACTCGTCCTTTACCGCCATCAGCTTGTAAAGCGAGCGGGCCACCGCTTCGGTCAAATCCGAGCAGCCGGGCACTATGGCGGCTTCGGCGTGGCGGACCCGTGCGACCGCTGAGCCATAGGTCTCGGCGAAGCCGGCATTTTGATATGCCGTCAGGGATTTCACCCGCCGTTCGATGATCTGATCGACGGTCTCGGGCGGTTGGGTATCCCCTTCGCCGCCGGCCAGTTCCAGCACCAGGGACAGGTCCTCGGCGGCGACCCGTCCCCAGGCGAGCGCCCGCAGGTTGGCCTCCACCGCGACACCGTTGAGGCGGATCGCCTGCTGCAGCGCACCGGGTGAAACCGGGAGATATCCTTTTTGGAGCGCAAAGCCGACCATGAAGATGTTGGACATGATCGAATCGCCCAGAATCCGTTCCGCGAGATGGGTCGCGTTCAGCATCGTGGCGCGCTCGGCGCCGATCTGTGCCGAGATGGCATCCCGGTATCCGCCGCCATCGATGGACATATCAGGCTGCTCCGCAAAGCTCGCCAGCGGCACCAGATGGGAATTCACGACCGCATGGCTACGATCCCGTGACAGAGTGGATATCATCTCCTGGCTCGCCGCGGTGATCATGTCGAACCCGAGAAGAACATCCGTCATGCCGGCACCAATGCGGGTCGCGGCCAAGTGCCCGACCGACCGGGCGATCCGCACGTGGGAACCCACCGCACCGTTCTTCTGTGCCAGCCCCGTCTGATCAAGTACCGACACCGCGAGGCCGTCCAAATGCGCGGCAACGCCGAGCAGCGCGCCGACGGTAATCACCCCCGTCCCGCCGATACCGCCCAAAAGCACATTGCAGCTGACATCGAATCCGGCGACGGCGGGAATCGGAAGGCCGGCCGCCGGATCGTCACCTGATGCCGTTTCCGGCTTGGCGGCCTTCCTGAGTGTGCCGCCCCGGACCGTCACGAAGCTGGGGCAAAATCCGTCGAGACAGGTGAAATCCTTGTTGCAGGAAGACTGGTCGATGGCCCGTTTGCGGCCAAATGGCGTTTCGACGGGACGCACCGCCACGCAGTTGGACGTCTCGCCGCAATCGCCGCATCCCTCGCAGACCAGTTCATTTATGAACATGCGCCGATCCGGATCGGGGAATGTGCCGCGCTTGCGCCGCCGGCGCTTCTCCGCGGCGCAGGTCTGGTCATAAACGATGGCCGTGATGCCCGGCACCTCCCGGAGCTCGCGCTGCAGCCGGTCCAGCTCGTGGCGCTCATGGACCTCCACCCCTTCGGCGAAGGGGGTATCTTCGGGGTACTTTTCGGGCTCGTCAGTGACCACCTGGATGCGGCGCACACCTTCGGCGCGAAGCTGACGGGTAATATCCGCCGGCGTCAGATTGCCCTCGACCGTCTGGCCGCCGGTCAGCGCGACGGCATCATTGTACAGGATCTTGTAGGTGATATTGACCCCGGCCCGGACCGCGGCACGTATCGCCAGCAGGCCCGAGTGATAGTAGGTGCCGTCGCCCATGTTCTGGAACATGTGCCCCGTCGTTGTGAACGGTGCCATGCCGACCCAGGTGCCACCCTCGCCGCCCATATGGGTATAGGCACCGACCGAGCGGTCCATATAGACCGACAACGTATGACATCCGATACCCGCGAGGGCACTGGACCCCTCCGGCACCTTGGTCGAGGTGTTGTGGGGACAGCCGGCACAGAACCAGGGCTTTCGCTCGCCAAGATCGGCATTGCGGCCTTCGGCCGTGGTCCGCCGTGACAGCGCGCTCAGGGCGTCGTTGAGACAGCTCTGCCGTTCTTCATCCAGGAAGCGGCCGGCGATGATCCGCGCCAACAGCGTGCCGGTCAACTGGCCGGATTCCGGCACCAGCGCCCGGCCCTTCTCGTCCCGTTTGCCGACCAGCCGGGGACGCCGGCCGTCGGGGAGATCGAATAACACCCGGGCCAGTTGGTCTTCGATGATATTGCGCTTCTCCTCGACCACCAGGATCTCCTGGTGCCCGGCGCAGAAGTCCCGCACCGGCTCGGGGACCAGTGGCCAGGGCATCGCCACCTTGAACACGTTGATGCCGAGGTCAGCCACCTGCTGGCCGGTCAGACCCAGCTCTTCGAAGGCCTGGCAGACATCCGTCCATGCCTTGCCCGTCGCAACGATGCCGAGACGTTTGGTCCCGGCGGCATGGGTCTGGCGATCGAGCTTATTCCAACGGACGAAGGCCTGAGCCGCCTTGAGCTTGACGTCCACATGCCGGGCCTCCTTCGCGACCGCACCGTCCGGCCAACGGAAATGAACACCGTCGGGCGGAATCCGAAAATCCCCGGGCTCGGAGAGCCGCATTCGGTCCAGGGAGCCATCGACGGACGCGGCGCTTTCCACCGTATCGGCAACGCACTTGAGGCCGACCCAGCACCCTGAGTAGCGGCTGAGCGCAATGCCCGCCAAGCCGAAATCGAGTAATTCCTGAACGTTGGCCGGATTGAGGATGGGGAGCATGGCGGCGATGAGCGCCTGCTCCGACTGGTGCGCCGTGGTCGAGGACTTGGCCATGTGGTCATCGCCGGCCAGCACCAATACCCCGCCATGCTTAGACGACCCCGCCATGTTGCCATGCTTGAGCGGATCGCCGGACCGGTCGACGCCCGGCCCCTTGCCGTACCAGATGGCGAACACTCCATCGTGTTTCGAGGGCTCGCTGACCCCCAACTGCTGCGTGCCCCAGCAAGCGGTCGCCGCCATATCCTCGTTGACGCCCGACTGGAAGGTGACTTGGTTTGCATCCAGGTGCTGCTGCGCCTGCCACAGGGCCGTGTCGTATCCGCCGAGCGGCGAGCCGCGATATCCAGAGATGAACCCGGCCGTATCCAGCCCCGCGGCCTTGTCCCGGCGATGCTGAACCAATGGCAATCGAACGAGAGCCTGCACGCCGGTCACGTAAATGCGACCGTCGTCGGAGGTGTATTTGTCTTCAAGGCTAAATGAGAATGACCCGTCCATCCGGACGCTGCTCCCGGTATTTCGGCTATTTAACCGCTTGCCGGGCCCGAGTTCAAACGGCGCCGGTCCGCTGTTCTCTCGCCGCCGCCTCGGCCCGCGCTTCGCGATACAACATATACAGTCCGCTGCCGACGATCAGCGCGGCGCCTGTCCAGACAAAAGCATCCGGCACATCCCCCCAAATGATGAAGCCTAGAATTACGGCCCACAAAAGCACCGTATATTCGAAGGGCGCCACGGCGCCCACCGGGGCGACGACGAAGGCCTGGGTCATGCCCGCGTAGCCGATCAGGGTGAACACGCCCATGGCCGCGTAGATGGCCACGTGCTCCGGCGGCATGGGCTTCCAGACCCAGGGGAGCGCGGCGCTTCCGATCAGCATCATCCCCAACATGACATAGAACACCAGCCGCAGCGTCGATTCAGTCTCCCGCAGCCAGCGCGCCGTGAGGTTGATTGTCGCAAAAGACAGCCCCGCCAGGAGCGCCAGGATAGCGGCCGGCTCGAAAACCCCCGCCCCCGGGCGCAACGCGATGACCACGCCCGCGAACCCCATGAAGATGGCCGACCAGCGGTGGATACCGATGTGTTCCTTGAACAAGGGAACCGACAGTGCCGCGGTCATGAAGGTCGAGCCGAAGACGATCACCGTCACATCGGCCAGGGGCATATATATCAGTGCCGTGAACATCAGTGCGGGTCCCGGGAACGCCAGGAGCAAGCGGATAAAATGGCCGCCGGGGCGCTTGGTCGGCAATTCGGCGAGCCGGCCGGTCGCCATCGCCCAAATGAGGAACGCCACGACAATGAACCAGCCCCTGACCGCGAGCACCTGAAAGACATGATAGTCGGCGCCCACCAGCCATTTGCCCGAAGCATCGACACCGCCCATGCCGAACATGCCGATGATCATGCAGCCGATGCCGAACAGGCGTCGGTCGCGGGACGGCGCTGGTACGCCGGTCATCGGTTATCCAACTTGAATGACATCGTCGCCGGGTTGGGCTTCGTAGAGCTTGGCAACGAGATCCGCCCGCCGGTCGAGGGTTGCCCGCTGATTGACGTAGCCCTTGTCGGTGATCTCGTTGGCATCGATTTGCGGCGGCTCGGTCATCAACAGAACCCGTTTCACCGAACGGCTGGAGCCGCCCGCTTCCTTGTTGTGGGCCGCCAGCTTCCCGGCAATGAAATCGCGGACCGCCGAATTGGCGGCGATGTCGTCCGGCGACACGTCTTCAGCCAAGTCGCCGATCTCACGGCAGCCGACGGGATTGGGCCAAACCAGAAGACCGATAAACGGTTTGTCGTGGCCACAGACGACGGCGTCCTGGATGGCCGGTGCCGCGGCGGCGATCAGATCGGGCCGCAGCACGCCGGGATGCACCCAGGTTCCCGTGTCCAGCTTGAAGTCCTCGGTTACCCGGCCATCAAACAGCAAACCCTTGGTCGGGTCGTCCGGGTCCTCTAACCGCATGCCGTCACCGAACATGAAAAAGCCGTCTTCGTCGAACGCCGCCTCGGTGAGATCGGGGCGGCCGAGATAACCGGGGGTGATGGTTGGACCCTTGCCGCGAATCTCCATTTTCTCGGCCACCGGCGCGAGCTTGACCTCTATCCCCGGGGCCGGCACGCCCACATTGCCGGCATGATCGATGATCCAGTGGGTCGCGGTGATCATCGGCGCGGATTCGGTCGATCCAAAGGCCGACGCCATAACAATCCGTTCGCCGACCGTGTCCAATGCCAGTTTCTCCAGCCGCTGCCACAAATCCTGCGACAGCGCCGCGGCCGCATAAAAGATAAAGCCCAAATCCTTGAAGAAGGTCTCGCGTAGCTCTTGGTCCTGCTCCAGATAAGGCATTAACATGCCGTAGCCGACGGGCACGTTATAATGGGCGGTCGGTGAAATCTCCCGGAGATTGGCGACCGTCTTCCCGATCAGACCGGGTGCCGGTTTCCCCTCATCGACGTAAAAGGTCCCGCCCGTCTTCAACACCAATCCCTGGCAGAAGTTGCCCCCGAAAGTGTGATTCCAGGGCAGCCAGTCGACGAGCACCGGTGGAACTTCGACATAGAACGGGATTTGCTGGACGTTCATCTGCTGATTGGCGCACAGCATCCGGTGGGTATTGATTACCCCTTTCGGCATGCCGGTGGACCCGGATGTGAAGAGGTACTTCGCCGCCGAGTCGGGATCGACGGCGGCAAACGCGGCATCCACGGCACCCGTTGCCGTGGTTCTCCGGAGTTCGTCGATTTGCGTGGCATCCCTCCCCGCGGGAGCATCCGCGCTATAGAGTATTTCGGCTCCCCCGAAATCTACAGCGTTCAGAACGCTTTCGAACATCCCGCCGCTGGCCGCGTAGACCAATCCCGGCTTCACCAAATCATTGATCAGCTTCACCTTGGCGAAGTCTTGGCTCATCAGCGAATAGGCCGGGGACACCGGCGCGACGGGAATGCCGACCTGCATGGCCGCCAGTGACAGAAGTCCATGATCGATGGAATTGCCCGACAGCAACATCACCGGCCTCTCCGGACCCAGGCCGCGGTCGAGCAGAGCCTGGGACATGCTGTCACAGATTCTTCGGGCCTCGGCGTATGTCACCTTCCGCCAACCGCCGGCGGCATCGCGCTCGGCCAAATATGTTTTGTCGGGTCGCTCCCCGGCCCAGCGGCGGAGCATGTCGCCCCACTGATTCTCATAGGCCTGCAGCGGGTCATCGTTGGTCAGCAAAACGCTCCCATCCGCGAGCGTTTCCATACCGATGGACGGTTTTGACATACTTATTCGGCGAATTGGCGCGATGGTCATGTCCTCCTCCCCGTCCGCGGAGCCTTTGGCTAAAATTCCGGGTATTCGGTCACGCTGATATTACCGGCACGCGACGGCCACACAGTGCCGGGCTGTTCACGAATTTGGCACCGAAGGTCCGTCGACTTCAATATCGATATTGTCATGTTACAGGACAGTTGATCGGCAAGGGCCTGAGCCTGGTGATCCTGATCGCGCTCCCTCGGATCGCTCTGATCATCCCCGATACGTTGTTCGGCAGGCGACCGCCATGGGCGGCGTCTACCGAGCCGCCATCCTCAACGAGCCATCCAGGCGGATCGTCTCACCGTTCAGGTAGCGGTTCTCGCAAATGTGAAGCGCCAGCTCGGCATATTCCTCGGGCTTTCCGAGGCGCGCCGGGAACGGCACGCTCGCACCCAACGACTCCTGCGCCTCGGGCGGGAGAATATCCATCAACGGGGTCAACAGAACGCCGGGCGCGATGGTGCATACCCGTACGCCGCGCTGCGCGAGGTCGCGGGCGATGGGCAGCGTCATCGAAACCACGCCGCCCTTGGACGCCGAATAGGCCGCCTGGCCGATCTGACCATCATAGGCTGCGACCGATGCGGTCATGATGACAACACCCCGCTCACCGTCCTCAAGCTCTTCGGTCTGGGTCGCATGGACCGCAAACAGGCGCGTTGCGTTGAAGGTGCCGATGAGGTTGATCGTGACGATCTTGGAGAACAGACCCAAATCGTGAGGACCATTGCGCCCAACCACCCGGGACGCACCGCCGATGCCGGCGCAGTTGACCAAAATGCGTGCCGGCCCGTGGGCATCCTTTCCGGCGTCCAGCGCGGCCTGAACGGCACTTTCATCGGTGACGTCGCACGGCGCGAAAACGCCGCCCAGTTCTTCGGCGACCTGCTTGCCGAGGTCTTCGTTCAGATCGGCGATTGTAATCTTTGCGCCCTTGGCGGCGAGAAGACGGGCCGCGGCCGCGCCCAGGCCCGATGCGCCGCCGGTGACAAAAGCGGCGTGTCCGTTGACGTCCATCTCAGTTCCCCGGAAGTTATGTGCTGGCTCTCGGCTTGTCCCAGATGGCCGTGTTCTCGTCTGTCCGTTTGCCTTCGACATCCGCCAATGCCGGCGTCGGATTATAGTGTGCCGGTTTCGGCTTGCCGGCCGCGAGGCGCGCCTTGGCCTCTTCCGGCGTCTCCAATAGCGCCTTGGCCTTCAGCGCTTCTTTCCGATCGATGGGCAACGGGTCCATGAGATTGCCCGGCGGCATCACGTCGGCATGGTAGTACGCCATCTTCTGCTCGTCGGGATCGATCTTGTGGTCGAGATTGAGATCCCGCTGATTGACGCCCTTGCGGGGCTCGACGGCAACACCGTCGACGATCTCCATATCAAGCCACCATTTCTTCACCGGGTTCCGAACCCCGTGGCGCAGGAAATCGTCCAGCCACACGGCGATCGGTACCAGGAACGGTTTCGACCAGCGCTGGTTGACCCCAAACCAGGAGGCAATGCGGGTCATGATCGGACCTTGGGCGGTCACCACCTTGTTCAAGGGGCAGGTCTTCATGCACCGCCCGCAGGCAAGACCCTTGGGATTGGTGACCCGGTAGCGGGTGCAGCGCTCCACATCCGGCTTCCACATTTCATAACCGTTGAACATCACCTTCTTACCCCAGGAAATACTGTCACAGGGGCATTCGCGGGCGCATTTCCAGCAATTGCCGCAGAAATACTGGAGGCCGAAATCGACCGGCTTATCCACCTCGAGCGGGATATCGGTGGTCAGCACGACAGTCTTCAGGCGTGGACCGATAAAGGGATTGAGAATCACTTCGCCGATTCTGCTGAGCTCGCCAAGGCCCGCCCAAAGGGTTACCGGCGTATGCAGCACGTCCGAATCCGCGTTGGTCTGGGAGCGGGACGAGAACCCGAGCTGGCGCAGCATATCGCCCATGATCCCGGCGATCTCGGCGCCCCGCATATAGGCGCGCATGGATTGCGCCCCGGAAATGAAATCGTCGCCGGAGGCTCCTTCCATGGTCTCGTAGCCCTGGTCGATCAGCATCACCACCGCATACTTGTGGTAAGGCGTGATTTCCGAACCGTCCTTCTTGTGGGAATACCAAGCGTACTCCGGCACTTCGCAAATGCCGGTTACCTCGGAGCCGAGGAAATAACTCAACGACTTGATGGCCCGTGCGTTTGCCGCCGGGTCGTCATAGCCGGGCGCCACCGGCGCCACATCGCCGCCTTGGTGCGGCACCATGGACTTGATCAGGCTAACCATGGCCTGGGCGAAGGGGTGCTTGAAGGCGAACCGGTTGCGCTCGATGCGCGACTTATCACCGAGGTCGCCGCGGGCGGCCCGCTCGAAAAACTCGGCGCGTTTCGGCACCCGGGGAATTTCCTCGTCGATGATCAGCGTCGTCGGTCTCTCGACCCGGTCCACCTGCTCCATCGGGAATATGCCGAGGTCGCTACGGCGCTTCCTGCGCCGGTTCCACTCGATTCCCGGTACCGCACCGCCCACACCGAGCCAATAGGTCAAACCTTTGGCGTTCCTCGCACTGGCGTGCAGCGGCTGGTCGGTCTCCAGCTCATATGCCGTTGTCACCACGGCGATCTCGAACTCCTTACCCAGATAGGGATTGGTGATTCCGTCGCCGTCGCGCAGCGCCACACCGGCGATGACCGCCAACCGGTCCATATCCACGTCACCCTTGTAGGCGTCGTGGGCTCTGGACTCGAAGCCCATGTACTGGATGTGTTCGGCGACCGAGATGGCGACCTCGTAAGCCCGCAGGGACGCCGCCTCTTTTTCCAGATCGAGGCACCAGGCATGGGCCAGATTTTCCGGTTCGGGCACCCGTCCATGAGCCTGAACGATGACCACCGCATGGGTGTGGTTGGACGGCGCCGCATCGGCATACCACGCGTTCTCCGGAATTTCGCAGATACCGACCTGGGCCACGTCCAGGAAGTAGGCAGCCCCCTTGATGTCCACCGAACGGCGATGAAGGTCATCGGGCACCGGCGCCTTGGGCGGCAACGGGTCGTTGACCCCCAACCCTCGGAAGATGTCCATATACTTGGCAAGGGAGACACCGAGCGGTCCCGTGTCGGCGCCATTTGCGACCGGCCTCGCCGCTTTGGAACGCGCCGCTTCGCCGGCGAGTACGCTCACATCCCGCTTCAACCGCTCAAGCGGGAACGGCCCGTATTCGAACGGTCGCTTGTCGTTGCCGAAGAAAATCATTCCATGTCTCCCATCTCTTATTGTTATTCTTAAATTATGTTCGGATAACGAACAATATGCCAATTGTGCACGATGATACCATAGACGCAATTGCAGCGTTTGAATGGATTGCGACAAGTCCGACTGGTGGAAAATCGTCGGTTTGGGATTGATGGGCAGGGGCATTGCTTGATCCGGTGCCCGTGCTATGACTTGGTTCAACCTCGGTAGCCGCGGATGGCGTAGATGAGCCGGTCTTCTGACCTCGGACCCAACCAAACACTCATTGGCCGGCCCGGCTCGCGCCATCAACTCGCAACGCCGGCGCTGATCATCGAGCGGGACGCGCTCGAACGCAACATTGCCAAAATGGCCCGGGATCATGCGGCGATTGGTCTCAATCTCCGGCCCCACGCCAAAACGCATAAATCCGCGGCGATAGCCCGCAAGCAGATTGATGCCGGCGCCTTGGGAGTGTGTTGCGCCACGCTCCGCGAGGCCGAAGCCATGGTGGCCCGCGATATTCCCGGCGTCCACATCTCCTCGCCCGTGGTCGGCGACGGCAAGTTGCGCCGGCTCGCGGCGCTCAACGCCGAAGCCGAGGGGCTGATGGTGGCGGTGGACAATCGACAAAATTTGGCGCAACTCGATGAGGCCGCCAACGCGAGCGGCGACTCCTTGAACGTGCTGGTCGATATTGATGTAGGTATGGCGCGAACCGGCGTCGGGACGGTGGAAGGCGCGGTGCGCCTGGCCCGGGCCGTATCGGATGCGGAACGTCTTAGCTACAGGGGAATCCAGGGGTATTCCGGGAAGGTTCAGCACATTGAACATCTCGGCGAGCGGACGGAAGTGTACGGGGCTCACCTCGATCACCTGCGCAATGTCGTTGAGGCATTGAGGGATGCCGGTCTGGCGCCGGAAATCGTCTCGGGCGGCGGCACCGGCACCCATGGGATCGACCGTGAGGCAGGCCTGTTCACCGAACACCAGGCGGGCTCCTACATCTTCATGGATGTGGAGTACAACGCGGTCGAATTTGACGAGACCGGCGAGCACCCCTTTGAAACCGCGCTGTTCGTCCAGTGCTCGGTGGTGAGTAACAATGCCGAGGGCTTCGTCACCATCGACGGCGGCTACAAGTGTTTCGCCACCGACGGTCCCAAGCCCCGGATCGCCGCAACAAGTATCGAGGGCGCGGGATTCGACCGGTTCGGAGATGAACACGGCAAGGTCATTCTCCCCGAGGGCGCCAATGAGAAGCCCGGTCTCGGCGACTCAATCCTGCTGATCACCCCCCACTGCGACCCAACGGTCAATCTCCATAACTACTATCACGTCGTCGACGGCGATACGCTGGTCGATATTTGGCCGGTGGACGCCCGGGGCGTATTGTAGCGGGTTCATGCAGGGCACCTCTCCATACCGCCGCGGTGATCCCCGGGACACGCTGGTTCAGGAAATCCGGGAGCAAAAAGGACTCGATGAGGTTCCGCTGTTCCGCAAAGACGGCCCAAAGTCGGACAAGTTCGATGTTTTCGAATTCATCCGGGACTGGGAATCCTACGCCCCGCGGCGGAACGGCGCTGTTAACCCGGACAAACCGGAAGGTGAAGACCCGGCGCACCTCGCCGCCCTGATCCGCGCAAAAGCACTGGAGTTCGGCGGCGACGACATCGGTTTCGCGCTACTTAAGCCGCACATGATCAACCACGATTGCGCCTTCGATCAGCCCTACATCGTCTCGATCATTGTCGGTGAGAATTATGCCCGCGTCCTCGAAGGCGCGCTCGCCGTGGAGATTGAAGCCTACCGGGTGTATGTGGAGTGCGCCCGTATCTCCACCGAACTCGCCGAATATATTCGCGGTCTCGGCTTCGCGGCACTCGCCGAACACAATGGGACGGGAGAAATCCAGGCCATCCCGGCGCTCTACGACAGCGGACTCGGCGAGCTTGGCAAGCACGGCAGTCTTATCCATCCCCAACTCGGTCCCAGCTTCCGGCCCGGCTTCGTTATTACCGATGCGCCGGTGGTCACCGGAACTCCCAACATCTTCGGTGTTCAGGCCACATGTGAGAGCTGCCGGATTTGCGAGCAGATTTGCCCGCCCGGCGCGATCAAACCCAGCGACGATTTCGTCGTTACCGAAGGGGTGAAGCGATGGCTGGTGGATATCCCAACCTGCTATGAAGCATCCCGGTTCCGGGACGAATACTGCCACATTTGCGTCGACGTCTGCCCCTATCAGCATAGGGTGAACAAGGACCCGGAACGGGTCGAAATTTACAAGACGTTGATGAAGAAACGGAAGCAGGCCGGCTACCGAACCCCGGCCTGGTTCACCGAAGACGAGGAACGGATTCTCGGGGACATGGATTAGAATTAGCTGTCACGCCGCCGGCGCAGGGCACCGTTGCGATTGAGCCATAGGAAGTACGCCCAGGCGACAAGGGCAAGCATCGCCGCGGTGATGATGGGTGCGGTCAGCCCGAAGGCCGAGGCGCCGAGCCCGAGAAACAAGGCCCCCAGTGCCGGGAATGCGCGGAAGGTCGTCCCCAAGAGGCCCATGACCCTGGCCCTCATGCGACTTTCGACAACACTCTGGACAATGATCTGTCCCGCGACCGACACGGTGTTGGTGCCGAACCCGGCGACCACGACCAGCGCCAGTGCAATCCAGAAATTCGCCGTCAGGCCGAAGGCGATCAGCGCCAGCGCGCCGGTGCATAGATTGACGGCAAATATCCGCGCGAGCCCGGTGACCCGGCCCCTGACCGCCAGCCAAAGGGACGAACAAACCGCACCCAAGCCGAACCCCGCCAGCAGCCAGGCGAGGCCGCTTTCGCCGCGTCCGAAAATGTCGACGGCGAACGCCGGCATGAGTTCGGGCGCCGAGCGCAGGCAAATTCCCATGACCGCGGAGAACAGGATGAAGGTACGAATATGCAGATTGCCCGCCGTGTAGTAGAGGCCATCCTTGAAGTCCGCAAAGATTCCTTGGGACGATTCCTGACGTTCCTCCGGCTCGATGGTCCGGACCAAATACAGCATGACAACGAAATAGATGAAGCCGCCGGTGATCAATGCGAAGACGACGCCCGGAGAATACGCCACCAATAGCGGTCCGGTTATGGCGGGCCCGATAAATCGGCCGGTCTGAACGGACCCCGACTGCAAGGCGACCGCGGGAGAGATATGGTCGCGGGGGACGACCTTGGCCACCAGCGCCAAGTGCGCGGGGTTGGAAAATCCGGCAACGCACCCTTGCCCGAACGAGAAAACCAACAGCAGGACGGGCGTCATGATGCCGCCGAGGGTCGCAACGGCAATCAAGGCGATACTGAACGCCCACGCTATTTGAGCGAGGCGGCCGACACGCAGCGAGCCGTACTTGTCGACCACCGCACCGGCAATGGGCCCCAGGAGGATCATCGGCACCATCTCGGTAAAGACGACGAAGCCGAGCCATTTCGGATCTTCCGTCAGCTGCCAGGTCAGCCAGCCGAGCGCCGTCCGGTAGGCCCAGAAGCACACCGTAATGACCGACATGCCGTACCAGTAGCGCCGGAAATTGACGTTGGACATGGCCCGGTTGATGTCGCCGAGCGCCTTTGGTCCCGCCATCGTTCCCCCTCAACGTTGTGCGCAGTCTAGGCGGTCGGCGGGGCGACGGCGAACACCGTCCCGCCCCTGTCCGGCAATCGGTCGCTGACCGCTTCAAAAGTATTCGGGCAGCGCTCGCGCAAGTGCGGCTCGGATGCGTTCCTTGACGGGTTGATCGGCGCGCGGCCGCTCGAATGTGCGGCCGGTGACGCGCTCGTAGAGGGCGATGTAACGGCCGGAGAACTCCATCAAGGTTTCCGCCGGGATTTCCGGGATCGGTTCCGAATAGGGATCGCACCGCTCCGACACCCACAACCGAAGGAATTCCTTGTCCAGACTGTCCGGGTTCTCCCCGGCCGCGAACCGGCTTTCGTAGGTCTCCGCAATCCAGTAGCGGCTGGAATCCGGCGTGTGAACCTCATCGGCCAACGTGATGACGCCGTTTTCGTCGACACCGAACTCATACTTGGTGTCGACAAGGACGAGGCCGTTCCGGGCGGCGATCTCCTGACCGCGAGCAAATAGAGCCAGGCTCTTGTCCGCCAACTCGTCCCATTGAGCTTGGGACACGAGCCCCCGCGCCACCGCGTCCGCCGGCGTGACCGGAACGTCGTGCGCCCCCACCGCCCCCTTGGTGGTCGGGGTCAGGATGGTCTCGTCGAGCCGCTGGTTCTTCTTCATGCCGTCGGGGAAAGGGTGTCCGTAGAGCACCCGCTTGCCCCGCTCATACATGGGCCAGACGGCCGTATCGGTGGAACCGGTGAGATAGGATCGGACCACCATCTCCACAGGCAGCATCTCCAGCTGCCTGACAATGGCGACGTTGGGGTCGGGGTCATCGATCACGTGGTTGGGGCAAATGTCGCGGGTCTGACCAAACCAGAACCGGGCGGTCTGATTGAGAACCTGTCCCTTAAAAGGAACCGCGGCCAGCACCTGATCGAAAGCCGATTGCCGGTCGGTGGTGATGAACACGCTCCGCCCGTCATCAAGCGCGTAGGTGTCCCGCACCTTGCCCCGATAGAAATTCGGGAGTTCCGGAAACTCCGCCTCGGTGAGGCAGTTGGCGATGAGGGTCTCAGCGTCGGTCATGGCTAGAGATACGGTGCAAGCCAGCCGAGCGAGTCATCGGTGGTCGTCCTGGGGTGGTACTCGGCGCCCAGGAATCCTTTCCAGCCGACCCGGTCCATGGCCTCGAAGACATAGGGATAGTTGATCTCGCCGGTGCCGGGCTCGTGGCGGCCCGGCGTGTCGGCGAACTGGATATGGCCGATGCGTTCCAGGTTCGCCTCGACCGTTCGGACCAAATCGCCCTCCATTATCTGCATGTGGTAGAGGTCGTGCTCGATGCCGAGATTGGTGTGCCCCGCCGCCTTGATCAGTCCCACCGCCTGCTCGGTGGAATGCAGCAAAAAGCCCGGCCGGTCGACTGTGTTCACCGCCTCCGTGATAACCCGCACCCCGATCCCGCTCATGGCGTCCGCCGCCAGATTGAGGTTTCCGGCAAGAGTTTCCAGACAGGCGTCCCGTGTGAATTTCTCCATGGAGGGCCACCCGGCCAATACATTGACGTTCATGGGCCGCAGCGCGTCCGCATACCGGAAGGTCTCTTCGAGATACGCCTTGAACGTGTCCTCTGCGCCGGGCATGGCGGCGGCACCCGGCTCTCCCTGGTCCAGCGCCCCTACCTTGTGATTGAACACGGCGACGGGCAATCCAATGCCGTCAATTGCCGCCTTCAAATCATCGAGGCCGGTTTCATAGGGGAACTGAAACTCGACCGCTTCGAAGCCGGCATCCTTGGCCGCCGCGAACCGCTCGAGAAACGGCAGTTCGGTGAACATGGTCGAAAGATTGGTCGAAAAGCGCGGCATCCGCCGGGGCCTTCCCTAGTCGGGTGGTTCGAAGCGCAATCTTCGCTGTACGGGGAAGAATCGCAAGTCCCAACGCTCGGCGACCAATCCCCAAATGCCCTGGGGCGCCTTCAACATGATGACCACGGCAACGAGGCCGAGGAGGATCAGATACCACGTGCCGAACTGCGCCAACGGTTCGCGGAGCAGGAAGAAAATCAGCGTGCCGATGATCGGGCCTTCGATCGTGCCGATGCCGCCGATAACGACGATGAAGATCACCGTCGTCGTCCAGTTGATATCAAAGGCCGCCGCGGGGCTGATCCGCAGCTTGGTGAGGAAGATCAACGCGCCGATGGCCGTCGTCCCGAAGGCGACGAAGATGTAGATCATCAGCTTGGCGCGGAAATTGTCGACGCCCAGGCCCGCCGACGCCTCCTCCGAATCCCGGATAGCCGTCAAGGCGAGGCCGTGGCGCGACCGCAATAGCCCGTAGACGATGGTGATGATGCAGATCACCACCGCTAGGGCGACGAGGTAGATCACCGCATCCCGGCCCGAGCGCGACGAGGCGATATCACGCACCACGCTCACCGGCAGGCTGATGCCCGATCCGCCGCCGAGGGTCTGAATCTGGGCAAAGCCCAGGAGGAAGACCTCGGCCACCACCCATGTGCCGATGGCGAAGTAATGACCCCGCAATCGAAATACCAGGAAGGCCACGGGCAGGGATACCACGGCGCCGATGAGACCGGCGAGCGGGATGCTCCAGACCGCCCCGACCGGCGTGAATATGGCCAAGGCGAACAGCATATAGCCGCCGAGACCGACGAAGGCCTGCTGCCCCACCGAGACCAGCCCGGCGTACCCGGCGAGCAGGTTCCACATCTGGGCGAGCGCCAGAATATAAAAGATCTCCACCAGCAGCCGCATGGTCGCCCGATCGGCCCACCACGGCGCCGCGGCAAGGAACAGAAGCAGGAGAATGCCGGCGACCGCACCGCCCCGGCTGGCACGGGTCGATCGGATCACCGAATAGCGGCCCTGGGTCGCCGCCTCAGTCATCGCGAGTCCTCGGGAACAGGCCGTTGGGCCGGATGGCGAGTACGACTAGGAAAGCGATATGGCCGGCAAGAATCTGAAATCCGGGATCGATCTTTGCGCCGATGTTCTGGGCAACGCCCAGGATAATCCCGCCGGCGAGGGTTCCCCAGAGGGATCCAAGGCCGCCCATGATCACGGCTTCGAAGGCAAACAGCAGGCGCGACGGTCCGACCGACGGATCGAAATTCGTGCGGACACCGAGAAACACGCCGGCGATGGCTACCAGCACCAGGGCCAGCGCCATGGCCAGGCCATAGACGTGGCGGTGGTCGATCCCCATCAATTGCGCCGTCACCGGATCGTCCGAGGTGGCGCGGAACGCACGGCCCAAACTGGTCCGGTTAAACACCACCTGAATAGCGAAGATCAGCACCACCGCGGTCGCGAAGATGATCAGGGGGAACACCCCGACGGCGAGGTTCTCGGTGAGATTGATGCTGAGGGTCTCGAACGCGCCAATCTTCAGGCGCTGGGAATCGGCGGAGAAAACTTCCAGCAGCAAATTCTGGACAACGATGGAAAGCCCGAAAGTGACCAACAAGGGGGGCAACAGATCAGGACCCAGTGTCGGGTTCAGCACACCCCGCTGCAGGACGTAGCCGAACACCGCCATAATCGGGATAACCGCGATCAGGCTGACAAACGGTCCGACGCCGGTGCCCTCCACCACGACCAAGGCGACAAAGGCCGCCAAGACGATGAAATCGCCATGGGTAATGTTCACCAACCGCATGACCCCGAAGATGATCGCAAGGCCGGTGGCAAACAGGGCATAGAGACCGCCCGTCAACACGCCCTGGAGGATGGAGTTCACCCACTCGATCATTGGGATTTCCCCAGATAGGCGTTGGCGATGTCGTCGCGGCTCATCTGCGCCGGGCTGCCTTCCAGGGAAATCCGCCCCTCCTGAAAGCAATAGACCCAGTCGGCGACGTCAAGGGCTTGGTTGATATCCTGCTCGACAATCAACAGGGAAACGCCTTCGGCCTTGATGGCGGGGACGGATTCGTAAATGTCCTTGATGATGATGGGCGCCAGACCGAGGGACAGTTCGTCGCACAGCAGGAGCTTCGGGTTGGCCATCAACGCCCGGCCGATCGCGACCATCTGCTGTTCGCCGCCCGACAACGCGGTGCCCGGATTATCGCGCCGCTCCTTCAAGCGCGGGAACATCTCGTAGACCCGGTCCAAGGACCACGTGCCGGGACGGCCGTCGTAGCCGCCGATCACCAGGTTTTCTTCGACCGACAGGCTGGGAAACAACTTTCGGCCCTCGGGCACCATGGCGATGCCGAGACCCGGGATATCCGATGCCTTGCGCCCGGCAATCGACCGGCCATCATAGGTAAATTCGTCGGCGGCGTATTTGACCAACCCGGTGACCGAGCGGAGGAAAGTGGATTTCCCGGCACCATTGGCGCCGATCACAGCCACCGTTTCACCCTCGTTGAGGGAAAAATCGATCCCGAACAGAGCCTGAAAATCGCCGTAAAAGGCGGTGAGATTTCGGACGGCTAGAAGGCTCATTCGACCGAGATCCCCATATAGACCTTTTGGACCTCGGGCGAATTGATCACCACCTCGGGGTCGCCGTCGTCGAGCTTTTCGCCGAAATTGATGACGATCAGCCGATCGACCACGGAAAGAAGGGCATGAACAATATGCTCGATCCAGATGATCGACATGTTTTCCGCGCGTATGCCATTAATGGTCGCCACCAGATCGATCACCTCGGGCTCTGTCAGGCCACCGGCGATTTCGTCCAACAAAAGCACCCGCGGCTTGGTGGCGAGCGCGCGTGCGAGTTCAAGCCGCTTGCGCTCCAAAAGCGTCAGGGAACCGGCAAGCGCATTGGCCTTGGGCGCAAGCCCGGTGCGTTCGAGGATCGCCGCGCAATGGTCGGTACTTTCAGCTTCGCCGTCGCCGCCGCCAAAGGCCGCGCCGACGAGCAGGTTTTCGAATACGGTCATGCCGCCGAAGGGGTGGGGGATTTGATAGGACCGGCTGATACCCGCCCGGCATCGATGGAAGGCCGAGGCCTTGGTAATGTCCTGCCCGTCATACGTGATTACGCCGTGATCGCTGCCCAGCGTGCCGGTAATTAAATTAAACAGCGTCGACTTGCCGGCCCCGTTTGGACCGATGATTCCCAACGCCTCCCCTTCCTCCAAATGAAGGAAGAAGGAATTGATCACCTGCAGTGACCCAAAGCTCTTGCCAAGATTCTCGACGTTGAGAAGCGGCACCCCGGTCTCCCTGTTTCGGCCCGCCTCCCCGGAATTGTATCCAATGTCATGGGCGGGCCACTCCGTATTGCGGGGATGGGACTCGTAAGTCAAGGGCCGCCCATACCCAGCATCAAATTGACATACAGGTTTGATCAGGCGGGCTGTGACGCCTTTCGCCGCACGATCAACTCGCGAAGGACCAGCAAGGCGCCGACGATCGCGCCGGCAATATCCGATTGCGCGCCCCAGGCACCGGCCCCGGCGGGAAACAGAAGCGCCAGGCCGGCGGCCACGTAGAGGATGCGGAAAACCGCACCAATCGACCGGAACAAGTGGCCCATCAGGCCAACGGATACCAACCACACGCCGCCGAGCGCAGTAACGAACGCGAGACCGACCTCCACGGCGGTTCCCTCCATCAACAGGCTGGGCGAGGCGATGAACAGGAAGGGAATGACGAAAGCGAGCCAGCCGAAACGCATGGCGGCGAAGCCCGTGCGCATGGGATCCGAGTTTGTCAGGGTCGCGGCGGCGAAGGCGGCAATGGCCACCGGCGGCGTGATCATCGACATCATGCCGAAATAGAGGATGAACAGGTGCGCCGCGATAGGCGCCACGCCGACCTCGACCAATGACGGCGCGACGAGGGTCGCGAGCAGCAGATAGACGCCAATGGTCGGCATGCCCATGCCGAGAACGATGCAGATCACCGCGGCCAGCAGCAGCATGATGATCAAATTGCCGCCGCCCAGCTTGACCAGAAAAAGGGTGAGCCCGAAGCCGAGGCCGGAAATATTCAGGACGCCGATGATGATCCCGGCGGCCGCGCCGATCATAACGATATTGAGCACCGCCATGCCGGTCGCCCGGAGTGCGTCCAGGAGATCAACAATGCCGAGCCGCTTGCCCTTGTAGCCGAGCACCATGGCCGTAGCGATGATGACCGCCGCCGACGACAACGCCGACAGTTCGGGCGAGAAGTTCCACCAGAACAGCGCGACGATCAGGACGGCAAACGGCAGCGGGAAGAACCATCCCGCCTTCAAGACCTCCCAGCCGTTGGGAATCTCCTCGGCCGCTACCCGGTCGATGCCGCTGCGGGCGGCTTCCAGGTCGGCCTGAACGAATAGCGCCACGTAATAGAGGATCGCCGGAATCAGCGCGGCCAGCACCACCGAGGCATAAGGAATCTGCAGGAAGTCGGCCATCAGGAAGGCGGCGACCCCCATGATCGGCGGCATCAACTGGCCACCGGTGGAGGCCGTCGCCTCGATGGCGCCGGCGTCGTGCGCCTTGTAGCCGCCGTTGCGCATCAGGGGGATGGTGATAACCCCGGTGGACACGACATTTGAGACGACGCTTCCCGAGATCGACCCGAAGAGCCCGGAGGCGAACACCGAGATTTTCGCCGGCCCGCCCCTATAGCGCCCCATGAGCACCATGGAGATATCGGTGAAGAACCGTGACCCGCCGGATTTGAACAGCACGTTGCCGAAGAAAACGAAGGCGGTGACCACCGTGGTCACGATGATCATCGGCGTTCCCAGGATCGCGGTCGGATCCCAGGCGAGATAGTAGGCGAGCTTGTCCCAGGCCAGCGGACGTCCGGCCAATTCGCCGGGGATCAGGTGTCCGATGAGCGCCAGGGCCAGAAAGACGAGCACCAAGCCGAAGAGCACGTTGCCGGTGGTCCGCCTCAGCCCTTCGAGCACCAAAACGATGATGACCATCCCGGCGATCATGCCGTCCGGCGGGCGCTCGACGACCGCCTCGGCCAGCACCGGGAACTTCCACGCCATGTAGCCCGCCGACATGAACGCCGCGGCGGCGGCGGCCAGATCGTACCAGGGTACGTGGATGCGAGGCGTCTTGCGCTTCGCCGGCTGGGTGATGAACACCAGCGGCAGGGCGAGGGACAACATGCCGCCGAGATATTGCTCGGTGTAGAGCTCAAGCCCCAAATAGGTGTCGTAAACGTTGACCGCCCAGCCGATGGCGCCGAGGGTCAACAGCGTCGCGAAAACAGCGACAAAGCGAACCGCGGCCGGCGATGCCAGCCGCGGTTTCTCGCCAATCTCCAGTTCGTCTGCCAAGGCCCTTAGGATTTAGGCGGCCACTGCCCCATCGCTTGGAAGAACTCGATGGCACCCGGATGATATTTGAGTGCGGAGAGACCCTTGGTGGCGGTCATCTTCTTCGGATTGAACAGCACCAGACCACGGAACGAGGCCACCAGGTCCTTCTTGTTCCCGGCCAGGGCCTTCATCACCGCGCCGACGGTCTTGTTGGGCACGCTTGAATTGGCGATCAGGATCAAATCGTATCCCATGATCGGGGTCGGTTGGGTAACGCCGGGCTGACCCTTGCGGGGCCGCTCGGTGTGCACATAGGCGACGGGCACCCATTTGCGCAGCCGGACCATGCCCTCAGGCGACGCGTCGAGCGGCAGCAGCCGGAGCCCGCCCACCTTGGCGTTAACCTCCCGCACCTTGCCCGAAGCCACGGCGAAGAACAGGGCATCGGCCCGGCCGCGGGAGAACTCGTCCGCACCCCTCAGCACGTTGGGCACCCGCACCGGCTTGATGTCGGCGACGGTCATGTTGTGGTTGGCCAAGTGGGCGTCGATCAGATGGCCGACGATTTTCTGTGTCGTATAGCCGTAGGCCAGCCGCTTGCCCTTCAGATCGGTGAACTTCTGCACCGGCGAATCCTTTTGGACGAAGAAACCGACGGCCAATGGCCGGAGCCGGGCAACGACCCGAACATTCTCGTGGGCTTTGTTGTAGATCACCTTGCCCGTATAGGCGAAGCGCGCTTCCAGGTGACTGGTGAGCGCGAACTCCAAATCGCCGGCATTCATCGCCGGGACATAGATGCTTGATCCGCCGGATGGACGCACCCGCATCTGCATCCCCGACTTTTCGGACACGACCTTGGCGATGGCGGAGCCGACCCCGTGGGTCAGAGCACCTGGCCCGGACGTGCCGATACCCAACGTCTGCGCATGAGCACCTGCGCCAATGACGAGCGTCGCGGCGGCACCGGCCGCCAATAAATATTTGATCATAGATACCTCCCCGGTTCGGGCACCCTCATGACGGCGACCCATCTCTTTGCAGTGCTGATTGAAGGCCGAGCGGAAAATTGAGTCAAAGAAAAAATGATCGTGATCCGTTTCCTGCATATGGGGTTCATCCGCTGATGAGGAATTGAATTGTTCGCTACCAGCCTGCTCGCCATGATGACCGCCATGAATTTCATACTCATCAAGGAGGAACGAATGGGAGACGCACCTGACCTGAGCTGGCAGGGACTCGTCGGCATGTGCCGGGACAAGGGATTGTTGGCCAAAGAGCTCTATGTCGTGTTCACCAAGCCGACCGGCGGCCTAGAGGCCATCTTCGACAACCTGGAGGAGCACCTCGCGTTTCAGGGCGAGTTGGAAGCCAAAGGCATCATGTTCGGCGCAGGTCCGTTCCCCAACGATGCGGGCGGCGAATGGGGCGGCGAAGGTATGGTAATCATCCGCGCCGACAGCCTGGAAGAGGCCAGGAAGATCGCGGATTCGGATCCCATGCACGCGAGCGGTGCGCGGGACTACACAATCCGGCCGTGGCTGCTGAACGAAGGCCGGGTCACGGTCGATCTCACCTATTCCAGCGGCCGCTACAAGATGGACTGAGCAAGCCATTGGTTAGACGTGAAAACGCCCGGGCGGAGACCCGGGCGTTTCCGAATTTAGCGTGATTGCCGGCTATTTCTTGCGCCACAGGCGGTGATAGCCGAGGTTGGCGTCGTTCGGCGTGCGAACCCCGCCCACATGCTTCTGAGCCATCATGGCGGCAGGCGCATATTGGAACGGCATGTAGGCCACCACTTCCGTTTTTGCCTTCTCGAAAGCGCAATGCGCCGCCTTCACCTCCGCATCGCCCCGCGCCGCCTTCACCTTGGCGATGGCCGCATCCAGCTTCGGTGAATTGATCCGCCAGATATTGTTCTTGTGCTTGGAATGCAGATCCATGTTGAACACCGTCGGATGGATCAGCGGCCCGCGCGGGTTCATCCATGCCGGGGTTTCGCCCTTGACGATCTTGAATACCACACCGGTAGGCCCGCGGCCGCCGACCTTGATCTCGCTTTCGACACCGACCTTCTTCCACATGGCCTGAATAATCTCGATGGTCTTGCGGAAGGACGGAATGTTCAGTGTCCAAATCTCGATCTTCGGCACCGGCTTGCCGAAGTCGGCCAGCAGCGCCTTGGCCTTCTCGACATTGAACTCGGGATAGGCAATTCCCTCGCAGTGCCACGGTGAGCCGGGCGGGAACGACTGATCGGCAAAGATCGGGGAGTTCCGGCCGACGATCCTGATGATCGCCTTGCGGTCGATGGCGTGGGACAGCGCGCGGCGGACCCGGACATCTTCCAGCGGCGCATGGCTGGCCTGGAAGTTGATCGAGAAATGCAACTGGCCGCGCGTGCCGTTGGCGATATTGAACTTATCGCCTTCCTTGCGGGCGCGCGCCAGGCCGGAGCCGTTCAACGACCACATCACATCCAGATCGCCCGCCGCGAACGCATTCCATGCCGCCGCGGTCTCGGGTCCGGTCGTGATGCGATAGAAAATCTCGTCCAGATGCTGCGAACCGGGATCCCAGTAGTTCGGATTCTTGACCAGAGTCACGCCCTTGCCCGGCACCCACTCCTTGACCATGTAGGGGCCGGCGCCGGCGGACATGCGGTTATAGTTCGGGTCGTCCTGGAACTTTTTGGCGAAGCTCGGTCCGTTGGTGAACCAAACGTAGACACCGCCGTCCGCCATCACGTCGCGGAAGGCCAGATTCGGCTCACCGAACTGGAATTCGATGGTGTGATTGTCAATCGCCACGACCTTTTGAAGGTTGGAGCCCAATTGCGCCCGGAAACGGCTGGCCAAGCTGCTGCCCAGCAGGCGGTTCCAGTGATGGACATAGGCCTCGGAGGTCAACTCTTCGGCGGGATTGGCCGCGTGCGGGGCAAACTTCACACCCTTGCGCAGCTCGACCCGCCAACGCTTGAAATCGTCAGCGGCCGTCGCCTTGACGGCCAGCTTGGGCACGATCTTGCCATCGGCATCCTTCTCGAACAGCTTGTCGTGAACGGCATTAAGGACCTGAAACCGGCCCATCCCGCCCTGCGGCACCTTGATGTGGTCGAACCCACCGATGTCACGGTTGATATGAACCGTCAGCTTGCCGCCTTTGACCGGCTGCTCCTGACCGACAGCGCCGGTCGCGGCAACGGCCACGGCAATGACTGCCGCCGAACCGGCAAGCAGCGCCTTGAAACCCATGAATTGTGTAATTGTCGGCATAAAGAACTCCCATAAATGAATGACGCTTGTTTGTTTTTCTGCGTCAATTGCTTCCCAGTGTTTCAATGTCAGGCGACACGCCGAAACGAGGAAGAACCCTACGGAGCACTCTTATACAAGTCAAGAAATGCGGCGCATGATCCGGCAGGAAATCAGCAAAAAACGAGGCCCGCGCCGAACGGCACGGGCCCCGTCGTCGCACAACACGGTTCGGCTATTTCTTGCGCCAGAAACGATGATATCCGAGCAGCGGATCGTGAGGCGGCACCACACCGCCCACGTGCTTCTGCGCCATGATGGCGTTCGGCGCGTACTGGATGGGCATGTAGGGCACCACTTCCGTCTTGGCCTGTTCGAACCCGCAGTGGGCGGCCTTGATCTCGGCGTCGGTGCGCGCCGCACGGACCTTGGCAATCGCCGCATCAAGCTTCGGCGATTTGATGCGCCATATATTGTTTTTGCTCTGCGAGTGCAGATCCATATTGAACACCGTTGGGTGAACCAGGGAACCGCGCGGATTGGCCCAGGTGGGTGTCTCGCCCTTGACGATCTTGAACACCACACCGGTTGGGCCGCGGCCGCCGACCTTGAGCTCGGATTCGACGCCCACCTTCTTCCACATGGCCTGAATGATCTCGGCGGTCTTGCGCATCGCCGGGATGTTCAGCGTCCAAATGGGCAGTACGGGTATGGGCTGGCCGAACTCGGCAAGCAGCTTCTTCGCTTTCTCCGGGTTGAACTCCGGATAGGCAATATTATCGCAGAACCACTTGCTGCCCGGCGGGAAAGATTGATCGGCGAAGGTCGGGGCATTGCGGCCGACAATCTTGACAATCGCCTTGCGGTCGATTGCGTGGGCCAACGCCAGACGAACCCGGTTGTCCTCAAGCGGCTTATGGATGGTCTGGAAATTGATCGACATGTGCAGCTGACCACGATGTCCATTGGCGATGACGTACTTGTCGCCTTCCTTGCGGGCACGGGCCAAGCCGGACCCGTTCAGCGACCACATGACATCGAGATCACCCGCCGCAAATGCGTTCCACGCCGCCGCCGTTTCCGGCCCGGTGGTGATGCGGTAGAAAATTTCGTCAAGATGCTGTTCCTTGGGATTCCAGTAGCGGGGGTTTTTGACCAAAGTCACACCCTTGCCGGGAACCCACTCCTTGACCATGTAGGCGCCGGCGCCCGCCGACATCCGGTTGTAGTTCGGATCGTTTTCGTTCTTCTTAGCGAAGCCCGGCGCGTTCAGGTACCAAATATAGTTGCCGCCGGTGGCCATGGCCTCGATGAACGCGAGGTTTGGTTCGGCAAACCGGAATTCCACCGTGTGCTTGCCGGGCCCGGTCACCTTCTGAAGGTTGGAGCCGAGCTGGGCCTTGAACCGGCCTGCGAGACCGCTCCCCAGCAGCCGGGCGAAGTGATGGGTATAGGCTTCGGAGGTCAACTCCTCGCCGTTCGAGAACTTCACACCCTTCCGGAGTTCGACCCGCCAGGTTTTGAAGTTGTCGCTCGGGCTCGCTTTGACGGCGAGTCGCGGCACCGGATTTCCCCCTGCATCGAGCTCGAACAAGCGCTCGTGCACCGCCCAAAGCACTTGATAACGGCCCATACCGCCCTGCGGCACCTTGATGTGATCAAACCCGCCGATATCGCGGTTGATGTGAACTGTGAGTTTGCCGCCTTTGACCGGCTGCGCCTGGGCCGCAACATCACCGGCGGCAAACGCAACCGCCACCGCGGCACCGGCAAGCAGCGACAGGTTAAATTTGTGACGTGAAATAGCTAAATCCATTAATTCTCTCCCATAAAAAATTGTGGACGGCGACGGCCATCGGCCATCGTCCGCCTCGCCTTGGATAAGTCCATGAGCGGTTTCTTTACCTCCCCGCCAGCTTGAGGTTAGGAACGTCCCGCCAGCCTGTCATATCACGGGTAATCTAAACCGTGTAGACAATTGAGCCTGTCGTCTTCCTTCCCTCAAGATCGATGTGCGCCTGGCGCGCCTCCCGAAGCGGGTAGGTCCCGCCGATCTCAATGTCGATGGTGCCGTCCCGAACCAGGTCGAACATCTCATTGATGGTCGAAAGGAGCGTTTCGCGCGTGGTGCTGAAGTCGGTGCCGCGGATCCGCTGGAAATAAAGTGATCCCTTGTGCATGAGATCGAGCGGCTCAACCTTGGGAAAATTCCCTGACGCATTTCCATAGCCGATGAGGAAGCCCAGCGGCGCAAGACATTCCAGGTCGCCCTCATAGGTGGCGGCGCCGACCCCATCAAAAATAACCGGTACGCCGGCGCCGCCGGTGATTTCGTTCACTCGCCCGGCGAAGTTCTCGGTAGTGTAGTTGACGACGTGATGACACCCATGGGCGCGGGCAACCTCCGCCTTCTCTTCGCTCGACGTTGTGCCGATGACGGTTGCGCCCAATGCCGCGGCCCACTGGCAGGCGATCAGTCCCACACCACCGGCAACGGCGTGAATGAGGATGGTCTCGCCGGCCTTCACCTCGTAGCACGACCGAATGAGATTGTGAGCGGTCAGGCCCTTGACGATCATCGCCGCGGCGACCCGATCTTCGATGCCATCGGGAATAGGCAACGCGAAGCGTTCCGGAAAATTCCGCACTTCGGCATACGAGCCCATCGGCCCGGTCCCGTAAGCGACCCGGTCCCCGGCTTTGAATTCACTCACATCGGGGCCGACCGCCTCGACGACGCCTGCGCCGTCGGACCCGATCACCGCCGGAAATTCGTCACCGGGAACCCCGTAGGAGCCGTTGCGATGGTAGACGTCGCGATAGTTGAGCCCCATGGCGTTGTGCCGAATGCGCAGCTCGCCGGGTCCCGGCTCACCGGGATCATGGTCCTCCCATTTGAGAACCTCGGGCCCTCCGTATTCATGGATGACAATGGCTTTCGGCATTACGTCCTCCGGCAAAAGGATTTGAACGATATGAGCTGTCTGAAAATTGAATGCCCGAGACCGTAGTCAAATCGATCATCAATTTCACGCCAAAACTCCGACGCGGCGAAGCCCCAAGACCGCACGGACCGCGTGGTTGATAATCCTCCTTAAATCTCTCATCCTTTGCGCGTCCGATCCGGACTGAATTTATTTGCGGCTGTCGCGGGCGTCCTATTTCGGGCCCAAGGCAAGAGCGACAAGCCGGGGGAAGATGGAGATGATCACAGTTGCGGACGTCAAATACATTCGATTACGCGCTCCCGACCTCGACAAGATGGAGACGTTTCTCACCGATTTCGGGTTGGTCCGTTCCGATCGCACGGACACCGCCCTCTATATGCGGGGCACCGACAACGAGCACCACATTCATGTGACGGAATTGGGTGAACCGGGCTTCATCGGCATGGCCTTCGATGCCGCCGGCGAGGCCGATCTGGATACGATCTCTCGGTTGGACGGTGCCGGCGACGTTCACGAGATGGATGAACCCGGCGGCGGAAAACGGGTCATATTGCATGACCCCGACGGCCTGCAGATTGAGATCGTCTCGGGTATGGAAACGGTCGAGCCGATCGAGGTGAAGGAAGTCTTCGAATTCAATTCCGGCTCTCGGCGCCGCCGCGTTGGACCATTCGTCCGTTCCGGCGCCCGACCTTCGCAAGTCAAGCGATTGGGCCACATCGTCCTGAGCTGCGGAAGGTTCAAGGAGTGCCAGGACTTCTACATGGGCACATTGGGGATGCTGACGTCGGATTTCCTTCACGACGACAACGACGACAGTATCATCAAGGCGAACTTCATGCGCTGCAACCGCGGTCGGGAATATGTCGACCATCATACGGTGCTGATTACCGATCGGGGCGAAGCCGCGCTCGGGCACGTGGCCTTCGAGGTTGAGGACTGGAACGACCTCAATGTCGGTCACTGGTACCTGCAGACCAAAGACTACGTCCACAATTTCGGCATGGGACGGCATATTCTCGGCAGCCAGCTATTCGACTATTGGGCAGATCCCTGGGGCCACAATCATGAACATTGGACTGATGGGGACCTGCTGAACGAGGAGACGCCCTACGGGAAGTACCCCATGCACACCGCCCGAGACATTCAGTGGGGGCCCGGGCGATAGGCCCGGACGCCGATTCCGAGCCCGGACAAATTCTACAATAATTTCATATATTGAGATTTTTTGTAGAAATACGGATAATCGCCGTCAGTATCCAACTGACGGTCGAGATGGGGAGAGGGTCAAATGATCAAAGTCCGCGATATTGCCTATGGGCGGTTTCGGGTGCCCGATTTGGACCTGGCCGAGAAGTTTCTTCTCGACTTCGGCATGGTCCGCAGCGCCCGCACGGATACGGCGCTCTACATGAGAGGGACGGATCCCCATCACCATCTCTACATCGCCGAACTCGGCGAGCGGGAGTACGTTGGAACGGGCTACTACGCCGATAGTGAGCAAGACCTTGCCGTTATCGCGGCCGCCGACGGCGCCAGCGAGATTGAAGACATCGACGAACCCGGCGGCGGCAAGCGGGTTCGCCTGACCGATCCCGAGGGTTTCCAGGTGGAGATCGTTCACGGCATTGAAGGCGTCGATCCGTTACCCGTCAGCAACGTATTCGGCCCCAATTTCGGCGCCGCGCAGAGCCGCAAGGGAGACCTGGTGCGCCTGCAAAAGGGACCCGCACAGGTGAAACGCTGCGGACACGTGGTGTTGAACGTAAGCGACCCCATGGCCTGCGATGCCTGGTACAAGCAACACCTCGGATTCATCAGCTCCGACGAAATGTATGACGGGGACGAGGACAATGTGGTGTTCACCTTCAACCGGTTGGATCGGGGCAAGGAATTCGTCGATCACCACGTCCTGCTGACCGTGCCCCGGCAGCCCAAGGGCCTCGGGCACCTCGCCTTTGAGGTCGAGGATATGAACGCGGTCCATCTCGGCCACGAATGGCTCAAGGCCAAGGGCTACAAACATTCATGGGGTATCGGCCGCCACATTTATGGATCGCAGATTTTCGATTATTGGTACGACCCGTTCGACTTTAGGGTCGAACACTGGACCGACGGCGATTTGTTGAACGCTGATATTCCTCCGAACCGGGCGCCGGCCAACGGGGCGCTACAGGTTCAATGGGGAACCGGCCCGGAATCCCGGCTGGAATAGTTGAGCCGTTCCGTGCGCTATTGAGGCTTGCTCAGCTGGCTTGGCGAAGTTCCTCGCCGGCCTTTCTGATTAGATAAGAGTAGACCCCGTCAGCTTCCCGCGAGCGTTCGAGCGTGTGCCCCGCGCTTCGGCAGAAGGCCGGAATATCCCGCGTGGAGGCCGGGTCGGTGGCTAAGATACGGATGAGTTCTCCGGGCGCCAGCGCTTTGATCGCTTTTTTGGCTTTGAGCACCGGCAACGGGCAAAGAAGCCCTTTGGTGTCGATCTCGGTGACCTGTCTCAATGGTCTCCCCTTAAAGATGCTCTTGAACTCACCGTCGAAGGCTCTCTGAATGAATGATATTTTCCGGTCCTGCAACCCTATAAACCGTATGGGCAAGAAATTGATATTTGATTGCGGCGCCTGGACCAAGCTTCCTTCCGCAGGCGCGTCTTGAAATATCACATCGCGGTGACCGCGGAAATTCCGCGAAGAACCGAACGGCAATGTGACGGTTTCGGACTGCTCTAGGTCTTTGCCATCCCATGCTCCAAGCCAACGCCCTCCAGCGCCCCGAACAACTCGACAAGACGATGTTGATCCGCGTCGGGCAGGGGCGGGCGGCTCAGAGATTCGATATTCCGCTTCAGATGATCGAGGTCGCCGGTGCCGAACAATGTCACGTCGACCCCAGGCTCATGACGGCAAAATCGGTAGGCCTCCTCGATGATGTCGCGGGCGCCCTCGGGATGGATCAGAAATCCCAACGGGTCCTTTTCCGCCGCCAACCAATCCGGCACCTCACCCCTCTCGGCAAGCTCTCCGAGAGCCGCCTGCAACCGGCCGGGAAATGAGAAGATATTCCTGACGGCGAACATGATCAGCGTCCCGATCCGATATTTGCGGGTCCCGGGAAAACCGCGGGCTCGAGCGTTTTGATTGAGCATCGAGAACGCCAGCATCACAACATCGAACCAATCGTCTTCGACGGCGTGCCGCAGCATCTCGTGCCGGTGATCGCCGGGCGGGTATTCGGTTATCCCCAGCCACCGGATTTTTCCCTTTTCCTGTTCCCTGCGAAGTGCCGGCAGGACTTTGACGGCATCGGCATAGTCGCCGGGCGCGACGCCGTGGAGGTGAAATACGTCGATGTAATCGGTCTTGAGATCTCTCAATGACCGGTCGAGAGAGGCAATCGTCCGGGCATCGGCGTCGCGTGAACGCCAATTTTCCCAGGCTTTCGTCGACACCACGACACGGTCTCGGGGGATTGTGGCCAGCGCCGCGCCGATAATCGGTTCGGTACCGTAGATCGCCGCCGTGTCGATGAAATTAACCCCGAGATCGACGGCGGCATGCACGAGCCGCACGGATTCGCCGAAGCTCTTCCCCGTCTTACGGCCGAGCTGGCTTCCACCCCCGGCGCCCAACCCGGCGACACTGACTTCCAACCCCGTGCGGCCCAATATGGTCCTATTCATCATTCCTCCGAAATCAATCCAGGGAAGACCAGACTTCGCTGAATGGGAACCAAGAACGGCGGACGAAAGCCCCCGAACCGGCATCCGGGGGCCCGTACTTGAATTCCGATCCGGCTAAAGAGCGTCTTTCCGGGTTTGGCGGTCCGCCGGCCGCTCCTTCCCGGAGCCGGTGAGCTCCCGAAGTTTCGCGAGCAGTCCTTCGACCTCGCCGCCCGAGTTCCGGATCACGGCGCCAAACTCATTCCGCTGGGTGATCGTCATTGAGACACCTTCGATGACCGCATCCGTAATAACCCAACCGCCGTCAGGCTTGCTGCGCACCCGCCAGTCCACGCGGACAGGCGGTCCGTAGGGACGCTCGATCCTGCTGGCCACCACGTGCCGGCCCCTACCCCGGTCAAGCGACCGATCGACCGCAAACTTCTCTCCGGAATAAGCGCTGAGCCGGCGGCCATATGTAATGACGACATACTTCTTAAATAGATCGAGGAACTCCTGGCGCTCTACCGCGGTTGCCTTGCGCCAGTGACGCGCAAGCACAAACTTGCCGATGGCGTCGACGTCGAAATTCCCGAGGAACAGATCCCGCACGGCTTCGCCGCGGCCATTTTCGCCTAGCGAGCTGTCCGCCAATACCCTCACCGCCTTGTCACCGAAGGCGGTCATAAACGCCTCGGCGGACATCGGCTGTCCGGCGCTTGCCTGCATCCCGGGAGGTACGGCAATAAACGCGAACACCAGCGCCGCGCCTATCACGCAGCGTCTTGAAATCCAAACCCGCATTCCGGGACTCCATTCATTCCGGCCTCGCACCCATTCCTGCCCTCGGCGCGGCAATTCTTCTGCTCATCGCCAGAGCGTTCTTAGGCTCTCATATGTTTACGAATGCCTCAGTGACCCAGGTCACACCATTCGCCGATTACGAGCCTGGCAAGCTAGCCGCACCATCTATCCAAATTGTTAACGCGGCATGCCGCCGGCAACGCCGGTCCTTCGCCGATCTCGGGATTCGGACGGTTTGAACGAAAATAGGCTCGTCAATCCGTTGTCCGGTGCTACCATTCGGCTCCATGCCGGTACGACAGGGATATGAGCCATGGATGGAACATCGACATCGACACCCGCGGCCGCGGAATTGGGTCCGCCTGTCTTCAAATCGCTCGACCACGTAAGTTTCCCGTGCCGGGACCTTGAAGAAGGCAAGAAGTTTTATATGGCTGTCCTCGGCGGCAAAATAATTGTCGAGGAACCGGCCTTTATCCTGTTCGACATAAACGGCGCCCATATCGGCATCGGCTCCGCCGGCACCACCTTCATGGAGCCGGGAAACGAATACCCGCATATCGGCTTCGATTGCGATGCGGAGACGCTGACGCATACCAAGGAGTGGCTGGCGGCCTGCGGCATACCGTCAACGCCCTATTGGACGCGTGCGGGCGTCGAGGCCATGATGTTCTTCAGGGATCCCTCGGGCAACGTCATCGAGCTTTATTGCCACGAAGGATACGAGGACGCGCCCAATCTGCCCCGCGGACCGGCGCAAGGTCATGGCAACGCCATCGATATCGACGCAATCCGGTACGACACCTGGCATTTGCCGGGCGAAGGCTGAACGGACGGGGACAAGCATGCTGGAGTTATACTTCTTTCATGGCGCGACCTGCGGGTTGAAAGCCCGCTTGGCGTTCGCGGAAAAGCAGCTGGATTACGACGGACATGCCGTTACCAGGGATCACCTCCGCACCGAGGCGTATCGCAAGCTCAACCCGCAGGGCGTGGTGCCGACCCTGATCCATGACGGCGAGATCATCCTCGAGAGCTCGGTGATACTGAACTATGTCGACGATGCCTTTGACGGCCCGCCGCTGAAAATCGACGGACCGCTTGGAACGGCGCGCGCCTGGTGGTGGATGAAGCGGGCCGACGAATGCCTGCCGTATATCGGCACGTTCACCTACACGGTCTCCATGCGGCCGAAAATTCTGGAAAAGACTCCGGAAGAGCTGGAAGCCTATATCGAGGGGATTCCCAGGCCCGCGAATCGGGCACGCCGCCGGGCGATCATCGAACAAGGCTATGACAGCCCGTATTTCCCAATGGCGGCCGAAGGCCTGACCAGGATGCTCTCGGACATGGAGAGCGCACTCGAGAAAAATAAATGGCTGGCCGGCGGCAGGTATTCTCTCGCCGACACGGCCATGTCGCCTCTGGTCGAGCGCCTCCACGAACTGGCGTTCGACGGTATGTGGGAAAATCGGCCGGGGGTCGCGGATTGGTGGGAGCGAATTCGTGCCCGCCCGTCTTATGACGCGTGCCTCGCCGACACCCCGAATCCCGAGGGGCTCCAGCATCGGGCCGCCGGCGAGAAGGCGTGGCCGGAAGTCAGAGAGGTGCTTCCGGCCTAGGGGATAAGCGGCTCGAACTCGCCGTCCATCGCCCTGAGCCCGGCATGTTCCTCAAGTTCCATCGATTCGGCGAGGGCCCTGATCACCCCTCGTTGATGCCCGCGTAACGGCGAAGGCGGATGTCGGCCTGCTCCTTGTGGCCGGCGAAGCCTTCAAGCGCGCAGAGCCGCGAGCAGTACTTGCCGATTTCCACCGAGGCTTCCTCGGTAACCCGCTGGTAGGTGTGGGTCTTGATGAACTTGCCCACCCACAGGCCGCCGGTGTAGCGCCCCGCCCGCTTGGTCGGCAGGGTGTGATTTGTGCCGATCACCTTGTCGCCATAGGAAACATTGGTCTCCGGACCCAGAAACAGCGCGCCGTAATTGGTCAGGTTGTCGAGGAAATACTGCGGATCCCTGGTCATGACCTGAACGTGCTCCGAAGCGATGTCATCGGCCACTTGGACCATCTCCTCGTAGTCGTCGCAGACGATCACCTGACCGTAATCGCGCCACGCGGCGCCCGCGGTCTCACCGGTCGGCAGGATTTTCAACTGGCGTTCGATCTCGGCCATGGTGTCGTTGGCCAGCGCCTCGGAATTTGTGAGCAGGACGGCCGGCGAGCTGGGGCCGTGCTCCGCCTGGCCCAGTAGATCCGCGGCGCACAGCTCGCCATCCACCGTCTCATCGGCAATCACCAGGGTCTCCGTCGGGCCGGCGAGCAGATCGATGCCGACACGGCCGAAGAGCTGGCGCTTGGCCTCGGCGACATAAGCATTCCCGGGCCCGACCAGCATGTCGACCGGCTGGATATCGCCCGCGCCGAGCGCCATGGCGCCCATGGCCTGCACGCCGCCAAGGCAATAGATTTCATCGGCGCCCGCGAGGTCCTGGGCGACGATGATGGCGGGCGACGGCTTCCCTTCATAGGGCGGCGCGCAGGCGGCGATGCGCTTCACGCCCGCCACATTGGCGGTCACGACCGACATATGCGCCGACGCCACCATGGGATACCGCCCGCCCGGCACGTAACAGCCGACCGCATTTACCGGCACGTTCTTATGGCCCAGGACGACGCCGGGATAGGTCTCTTCCTCCACATCGGCCAGGGCGGCCTTCTGAATTTCAGCGAAGTTGCGGATTTGCGCCTGGGCGAATTTGATATCCTCGATGTTCTGCCCGGTCACTTGATCGTAGCAGGCGTCGATGTCGGCCCGGCTCATTCGGAAGTCATCGGGCGCATAGTTGTCGAATTTTTCGGCATACTCCCGAACCGCATCCATGCCGCGGGCTTCGATCTGGGCGAGAATATCCTCGACGATCTTGCGAACCTTGGCGTCCTGTTCCCTGGCCTCTTCGGCGGTGATGCCTTCCTTGAGATAGCGGGCCATTGTGATCTCCCTGGATCGGTGGCTTTAATGTCGCTGGACTTTACGGGATGCCAATCCGGACATAAAGACGCGAACGGGGAGAACGGGTATGGGTGCGGAGGGACTCGCAGTGGACCTATCGGGCCAGACGGCCCTGGTAACCGGTGCCGGCAAGGGCCTCGGCCGGGCGAGCGCCCTGGCGCTGGCCGAAGCGGGCGCGGATGTGATCGGCGTCTCGCGAACCGAAGAGGATCTTATGAGCCTTCGGGCGGAAAATCCGGACCGGATCAGCTACTGGGCCGAGGATGTTCTCGCCGACGGCCTTTACCCCAGGATCGAAGACTTGGAAAAGCTCCATATCGTCGTCACATCGGCGGGCGGCAACAAGCCGGAGCCGGTCACCGATATCAGCGCCGAAACGCTGCAATGGATGACCGGACTCAACCTGACATCGGTGATCCGCACCTGTCAGAGCGCCGTCCGGGTGATGCGCCGGGGCGGATACGGCTCAATCGTCAATATCTCGTCTCAGATGGGACATGTCGGCGCGCCCAACCGCACCCTCTATTGCGCCACCAAGCATGGGGTCGAGGGATTCACCAAAGCCCTCGGCGTGGAAGCCGCTCCCCAGGGCATTCGCGCCAATACGGTCGCCGCAACCTTCGTCGATACGCCCATGACCCGGCCCATGTTCGAGAATCCGGAGTTCAAGGCAACCGTGCTCAACAACATAGCGTCCGGCAGGCTGGCGAAACTCTCGGACGTGGCCGGCGCGGTTCTCTACCTCTGTTCACCCGCCGCCGCCATGGTAACCGGCACCTCGATCCGGGTCGATGGCGGCTGGACCGCCTGGTAGCCGGCCGTTGGACCGTTGGGGCCCTACCCGCTATCATTCCGCTGGTCGGAAAACGCAAAATGTCGGAAACAAAACGCATCCGGGCGCTGGAGCGCGGCCTTGAGGTAATGGAGGCCCTTCAGGAGCGGCGTGCCGCATCCCTCAAAGACCTCTACGAGGCGACCGGACTGCCGCGCCCGACGCTGATCAGAATCCTCCACACCCTTGAAACCGCCGGCGTGGTTCGGCGATCCATCGGCGACGGGCTTTATCGCGCGACCTACCGGCTGCAGCGGCTGGCGGGCGGCGGAGACGAGAGCGACCGTCTGGCGGATATCGCCGCGCCGGTCATCGATTCCCTGTGCCGGCAGCTGACCTGGCCGTCCGATCTCGCCGTACTCGAACCGGAGCGCCGCGAAAGCATGATCCTCAAGGAGACCAGCCGGCCCACCTCTCCAATCATGCTCAACCGCGACCGGCTGGGATACGAAATCTGCATGAGCCTGTCTTCCGTGGGCCGGGCCTATCTAGCCTTCTGCCCGGAGGACGAACGGCGGGACATCATCGCCCGTCTCGAGAAATCCGCCGATCCTCTCAACCGCCGGATCGGCGGCGGTCCAGAGTTTCAAGCGACCCTGGATGCGGTCCGCGATGCGGGATATGCGGTGCGCGACCCCGCCTTCGGCGGCGGGCAGGGACAACTGCGCAACGCGTATGACGACGGGTTGGAGGCCATGGCTGTGCCGCTGGCCGGCGAAAGCAGGGTGCATGGGACCGTGTCGATGGTCTGGCCGCGCAAGGCGCTCACCGTCGAGGCGTTCGCCGCCGAACACCTGACCGCCCTTCAGGATGCCGCACAGGAGATCGTCGCCGCGGTGGAAACCTGATCCGGCTAAGGTCCGGACCCGATTGAGCCGCCATAGGAGTGTTGCGGCGATGAGGACGGCGCGGCACAAGGTCCCTCGCCCCCGTCAGGGGGAGAGGGATGCGGAGGGTTGGCGAGGCGAACGGCGAGCCTACCCGGCGCTGGGTGAGGGGGAATTTCCATATCACCCTCACCCCGGCCCTCTCCCTCAGAGAGGGAGAGGGAGTAGTCACGTTGCCGCATCGGGTCCCCTCGCCCCGGTCAGGGGGAGAGGGAGTTTCGGTGCATCCCCTCGCCCCCTTCCCCGGAGAGAGGGCGCAAAAAGGAGAATCCCCTAATTGAGTACAGACCCCAGTCCGCTTTTTCGACTCCGCGGCAAGGTTCATGCAGGGGACTTGCAAAGGACTCCCACATATCCGCGGAAGATGCGAAAATCGGAGGCTAAGTCCACAAGAGAGGCAAGGATCATGCAGGGAATGGCGCTGGATGCCGCCGATGTCCGCATACTCAACCATTTGCAAACCCATGGACGGGCCTCGAATGCGGAACTGGCCGAGATTGCGTTCCTCTCGGCGTCCCAATGCCACCGCCGGGTGAAGCGCCTGGAAGCCGGGGGTATCATCAACGGGTACCGGGCCGAGGTAGACCCGGCAGCCGTGGGCTTGGACATCTCGGCGTTTATCCATGTCTCCTTAAGTGCGCATGGAGAAAACCCGGCGATCGCATTTGTCGAGGCTGTCGAATCTTTACCGGCGGTAACCGAGTGCTATTCGCTGGCCGGAGACACGGACTATCTGCTCCGGGTCGCCATGCCCACCCTGCAGGCATTTTCCGAGTTTCTGATGAACGAACTCATTCCCCTTCCCGGGATCGGCAGTGTCAAATCCTATGTGGTGTTGGAGGAAATCCGTCGCAGCCGGGCGCTCCCCATTGCCGAGATCTCCCGCTCCCGGGTCAGAGAGTAGAGGCGGTCCCCAATAGTGCCGTGACTTGGGTCGACAGGGTGCCGCCATTGCCGTGCACCAACGCCACCTCGGCACCCGGCACCTGCCGGTCATTGGCACCCGGCACCTGCCGGTCATTGGCACCCGGCATCTGCCGGTCATCGGCAATGCCCCGAAGCTGCTCGACGGCTTCGACAATCAGAAACAGGCCGTACATCCCGGGGTGCACGCAGCTCAGGCCGCCGCCATTGGTATTGACGGCCAGGGTTCCGCCGGGCGCTATGGCGCCGCCTTCCAGGAAATTTCCGCCTTCGCCCTTTGGGCAATATCCGAGGTCTTCCAAGAACAGCAGCGTGTTTATGGTGAAGGCGTCGTACAGCGCCAACACATCGACATCCCCCGGCGCCATGCCCGCCATTTCGAAGGCGCGGGGACCGGATCGTGCCGCGGCGGTCACCGTCAGGTCTTCCATTTGCGCAATCTGTTGATGAGAAGTCTCGGCGGCGACGCCCAAAACATAGGCGGGGGATTGGGGAAAATCCCTTGCCCGCTCCGTTCGAACCATAATCACCGCTCCGGCGCCATCGGTGATCAGGCAGCAATCGCGAACCGTCAACGGGTCGGAGATCATGCGCGAGGAAATGACATCTTCGATGGTCAGCGGATCCCGTTCCACGGCGCGCGGATTCAATTGCGCCCACTTCCTGGCAGCCACCGCCACTTCGGCCAACTGCTCCCGTGAGGTGCCGTAGACGTCCATGTGCCGGGCCGCGGCAAGGGCATAGGAATTGACCAACCGTACCCCGTAGACCGCTTCATGGGGCGTCCGGATGGCCCCGCCCGGCCGGCGGCGTCCGCTCCGGGCATTGCTGCCATAAGTAATGAGAGCCGTGTCGCACAGGCCGGCGTCGAGCGCCAGCGCCGCCCACTGCAGATAGTTGACGAAAGATGATCCGCCGATCATCGTTCCCTCAAGGACTTTTGGCCGCAATCCAAGATATTCGCTGACCGCCGTCGCCGGCAGCGAGGCCGGTTCGATAACCGAAAAGACGCCATCAATGTCCGATTTGGAAAGCCCCGCATCGGCGAGGGCTCGGTCCACGGCCTGACCCATCAACTCGAAATGCGACCAGCCCGGCACTTCGCCGAATTCAGATGTCGCGGCCCCGACAATTGCCGCCTTTCCCCGCAGGCTGGTGGTCATTCTCTTCCCCCTGAAGCATCACGATAGGCCGCAGAATGTCATAATTTCAATGATTTTCAGGATACCATTCCGCTGGTTTGACAGGTCAAAAGTGTGTCGTGACGAATTCATTGATCGTATAGGCTGGTATCTGCCAAATCAGCGATTCCTCATCGGGGGGGGCCGGGGGTGGCCGTGTCATCCAGCGATGCCTTGTTGGACAAGGCCGAAATCAACGACGTTCTGCTGACCTGGGGTCAAGCCCGGGACCGGGGCGAATGGGATACGCTCAGGGCATGCTTCCAGCCTGATGCGACAATTCACATCGCCTGGATTTCCGATACCGCCGAGGAATTCGTCCGGCGATCGGCGGATATGCTCGCCGAGTGGAAAGAGGGTGAGTCGAGTAAACACTTCATCGGCGGCGGCGAGGTTACGCTTAACGCAAATCGCGCTTACAGCAGGTGTCATGTGAATTTGATTTCACGGCTATCCGCGGACGGCATTTTGTTCGATTGGGAATTTTGGGGCCAGTTCCACGATCTGTTTGAGCGCCGCGAAGACGGCGTGTGGCGGATATTCAAACGAACGATGGTTTACGAGAAAGACCGCCTCGACCCGGTCATCGCCGGTCAGCTGCCGGATGACTATTTTGACGCGGCAACTCTGGAATCCCATCCCCATCAGATCAGGTTTCTGGCTTGGCGGCTTTCGCTCACCGGCAGGAAACCGGTCGGGGACGTTGTATTGGCGCGAACCGAGGGCGAAACCAGCCTGATCGACGAGTGCCGAAACTGGATCGAGAAATCCTGAACCACCTGTAATGCGCGGGGTGTCTGTGCGCCCTCCATCTTTTGCTCTAGAGCGTGTCATTTATTGGCGGAAGCATATCCTGCGTTTTGGAGGTAACTGGCGCACTCGGTTGGGGTGAAGGTTTCGGTTATGCGCCCGAGTTGGCGCCAGGTGTCCTCGATATTGCGTT
>LXNI01000518.1_pt1 | contig 43348 bp, 39 predicted proteins | sample 809091 | NCBI WGS metagenome assembly LXNI01 (sample SAMN04870527, study PRJNA318959) | sponge metagenome | biome: 01000161; feature: marine sponge reef; material: water | host: Sarcotragus foetidus | place: Greece: Milos, Mediterranean Sea | collected 2013-05-29 | depth 5-7 m
TGGGGGCTCGTGTTCCACGAGATCAAGGGCGAGCGGTTCGTGGTGGTGCCGGACGGGGTGCTGGCCGATCCGCCCTGGTGGGTGGACGGGGATCGTCCGGCGTTGAAGCTGTCGAACGAGTGAAGGAGGTCTATGACCGCGTTAGAGGAGCAGTTGACGAGGGCCTTGCGGAGGCTGTGCGCGCAGTACGAAACGGAACAGCAGCGGCACTCCGAGCAGGTCGAAGCCTTGCGGCAGCACGTCGAGCGGCAAGGCGGAGAGATCGAAGCCTTGCGGCAGCACGTCGAGCGGCAGAGCGAGGAGTACCAAGCCTTGCAGATGCGAATCGAGCGGCTCGACGCGCTGGCGACACGCTTGGCCGAGTATTCCGGGACATCCGCCGTCGCGAGACCGCGCGGCCTCCGTATCTGATGCGCCGCCCGGGACCGGACCGCGATCAGGGTCCGAGCCGCTGATGGCTGCGGCCAGGGCTGGATCTGGCGCGAGCAACACCGCTCAGCGAAGTTTCGGACGCGCAGATCGTGCGGTCCATCACGAGAGGAATCGAATGATGGCACGCACGAAGCGGGACCGGCGCAGCTACAGCGCCGGCGAGTGGGGCCGGAACCGGGTTCGGGTCTTCCCCGACCCACGGACCGGCATCATCCAGGTACAGTGGCGCGAGGACGGGCGCAGGATCAGCCGGTCACTGAAGCACCGGGACTGGGACCGCGCCAAGAAACAGGCCGACGAGATCGCCGCCGGACTCACCGAGCCGGTGGTTGCCAAGACGACGGAAGCCGAGCCCGAGCCGCTCACCCTGGGGACGCTGTTTGACATCTACCGCGAAGAGGTGACTCCCACCAAAACGCGGCAATCGCGGAGGCACGACCGAGCCGCGATGAAGATGTTCCTCCGGTTCTTCGGCAAGCACCGACGGGCCAAAACCCTCTCCCAACGCGATTGGGACCGCTTCATCCGGGCGCGGCGTGCAGGAAAAACCGGCCCCAGTGGCCGGAAGGTCTCCGACCGCACCGTCGAAAGCGACCTCAAGCTCCTGCTCGCAATCCTCAACTGGGCCGGGAAATCGCGAGACGAGACGGGGAGGCTCCTCCTGGAGTCCAACCCGCTCCGGGGCCTCAAGTTGCCCAAGGAGAAGAACCCGGTCCGGGTCCTGCTCACCGATGCCGAGTACGAAGCACTGCTCAGAGTTGCCGGGGACATCGATTGGCGGTTCCGGGTGGCGTTGGTGCTGGCACACGAAACCGGACACCGCATCGGGGCCATCCGCCAGCTTCGCTGGTCCGATATCGACATCGAGGCCCGAATCATCCGGTGGCGCGGCGAGCATGAGAAGAACGGGTACGAGCACCGAACGCCGATGACCGTCATGGCACGGTGCATCCTCGAAGAAGCCCGAAGGCATCACCCCGGAATCGGGAATGCACCCGTGATGCCGGCGCCGAGGGATCCCTTCAGGTGCTTGGGTCAATCGCGGGCGCGAATCTGGTGGGACAGGGCGGAGAAGCTCGCGGGACTGGAGCCAAAGCATCGACGCGGCTGGCACTCGCTGAGACGGAAGTTCGCGTCCGACCTCATGGACCTGCCACTCAAGGTGCTCTGCGAACTCGGTGGCTGGAAGACGGCCGAAACAGTCCTCCAGTGCTACCAGCGGCCCGACGAGGATCGGCTCAGGAAGGCCATCGAGGAGTACCGGGGGGGCCGTTCCGCTGCCAATTGACATACATAAATGACAGACATCGGGCGGCGGATTCCTGTAAGTTCAAGCAGTCCCCGTAGCTCAGGTGGATAGAGCGACTGCCTCCTAAGCAGTAGGCCCCAGGTTCGAGTCCTGGCGGGGACATTGGGTTTGGGGGGTATCGGGGTTCCGCTTCCCGCTGTCTATTCCCGCTGATTTCAGCCTGATGGGTACTTGCCACATGTGGTTCCGCTTCCCCCCTACCACGCAGGCTCACGCACGCGGCCGGACATCCCTTGCTGCGCCAACACCGTCTAACCAGGCTGAGTGGCCAAGCTGTCCCCTGCCGTGGAGGTGTGCGATGAAGAAGCGTTCCAGGCGATCCCGCCGGCCATCTGGACTCTTGCTCGTTGGGGTCCTCCTGATCTCCGGCGCGTGCGAGGATGGAGGCCCGCCGCCCGACTACACCCCCGAGGAACTGGAGGCGGCAAAAGCCCAGCTGCGCGACCACCGGCGGCTCCGGACTTTTGGATCCGGCAAGCTGTTCGGCGAGGAGTGGGTCGCTCGCGCGCCGCACGACGCGGAACTCCGCGCTCTCTACGCGTACCAGCTCGTCGGCTGGGGTCTCTCGAAGGAGGTCCACGAGCAGGCCGACGCGATTCTGGAAGACGATCCCGCGAGTCCGTGGGGCCTTTACACCAGGGCCTACGCCCACCTCGTCGACCGAGATGCGGAACTCGCGCACGAAACGGTCCAGGAGGCGTGGGAGGCTTCGCCACAGCCGGAGTTCGCTTTTCTCTACCTGCGGGCGCTGATGCGGGTCGATTTCGAGGCGGCGCGCGAATTCCTCGAATCACTCGACGAAGAGGCCCGCGGATGGCCGGAGATCCTGCGCATGGAGGCCGAGATCGAGGACCTGGCCCGCTATGAGCTGGAGGATCCGACGTGGGCGGATTCCAGCCTGGCGACCTGGGCCCGGTACAAGGAGATGTTTCCGGACCATGTGATGGGATACACGGAGTTGGCGGACGAGGCCTACAACGCCCGCCGCATGGACGAATGGAGGCAGCTCATCGGGGCAGCCCTCGAGCTTGCACCCGGATCGGTGGACGTACGTCGCCAGCACTGGTGGGGTCTGTGGCTGCCACATCTCCTACCGGAAGAGGAGCGACGCCCGGCGGTCGAGGCGAGCATGGCGGAATTCCGGGATGCCGCTCCGGAAACCGCGCGCGGCCTGAATGCGCTGGCCTCCATGTATCGAGAGATGGGCGAAGAAGAAGTTGCGGCCGAACTCGAGGCCCGAATCGTAGAGACCGACCCCGCCGGCTATCACGCATCGGGGGTCTACCTCACCACCATGCGGGCGGCCAGCTCCAGGCTTTCCGAGATCCGGGAGGAGAACGGCGAGGACTCACCCGAATACCACGCCCAGCTCGAAGCGGTACGGGACGCCGTACACGATTACCTGGCCAAACCGCTCTACAACGACACCTACAAGGGCGGCGCCTACATTGACCTCTTCTACGCACTCAAGGCAATGGACCCCGTCCCGGCCGAGGAGTTGGCAGAGGCCATGCGGGGCCTGGCCGAGCACGAACGCCTGAATCCCCACATCACCTTCGGGAGCGCCCCGCTGGCCATGCTCGATCACGCGCCGAACCCGTTGGAAACAGCTGACATCGTCCGTGCAGGCGCGCACAACCTGTTCGAGATCCTGAAGGAGAGACGCAGCCTCTATGATACGGAGGGAGAGTGGGACGGGGTACTCCGGGGCAGTCTCGGTCGCATCTACGACGTGATCGGCTGGGCCTACTTCAAGGCTGGCCACACGGAAGACGCGCGTCACACGCTGGAACGGGCGCTGGCGCTCTCCTCCAACGACCGTAATACGAAGTATCATCTTGGCCAGGTCTACGAGCAGTTGGCCGTCGAGGCCGAGGAGGAGGAGGGCGACGCCGAGGCCGTGACGATGTGGCTGGACCAGGCCGAGGACTCCTACATCGCGGGATTCGGAGCCAGCCGAGGAGAAAATCCCAATGAGGCCGCTCTGGAAGCGCTGTACGAGCGCCGCAACGGAAGCCGCGAGGGGATTGAGGAATACCTTGCGACGCTCGACGAGCGAGATCGGACCCGGCGGTATGAGCGAATTCTGGAGTCACGAATGGAAGCCCCGGAGGCCTACGAACCGTTCGAGTTGGCGCGGCTCGACGGCGCGATGGTCAACTCGGCGGACTTCGAAGGCAAGATCGCGGTACTGCATTTCTGGGGGACCTGGTGCGGCCCGTGCGTCGTAGAGATGCCCGAATACCAGGAGTTCGACGAACGCTACCGGGAAGACCCGGAGGTGCACGTTCTCTCGATCAGCAACGACGATACGAACGAGATCATCGAGGACTTCCTCGCGAAGAACAACTACGATTTCACGGTGCTGGTGGACGACGGCTACACCGAACGCGCCGGTGTAAGAGCCTGGCCGACCACGTGGTTCGTCGACCGGAACGGCTACGTCCAGTTCGAGATGGTCGGCACGGCACTGAGGCTCGACGAGGAGTTCTCGTGGCGCGTCGAGGCACTCCGCGAGGACGCCGGCAGCCATCGACCGGGCAGCGGCCCCAAGGGGAACTGATGTCGAAGCAAACAACGATATTGACGCTTGGCGCCGTCGGCCTCTTCGGATGCGGGGGCGGCGAAGGAGACGACCCACCCGCATCGGCGCCCGACGCCGCCACGACAACGGACGCTGAGGCCTCGGCCGCGATGCCCGCGGACTGGATCTCGGTGGACGACGCGGCGCGTACGGTCGGCATCACCCTCGTCGCGGCCGAGACCGACGCGAACAACCGCTGGAACTTCAACGGCTACGCGAATGGCGAGACCACGGTCGTCGTACCCGCCGGATACACGGTCACCGTCAACTTCGAGAATCGGGATCCCGTCCACTACCACAGCGTCGGCGTGCTTGAAAAGGCGGCAAGCTACCCGCCCATCTTCGACGAAGCCACGCCCGTGTTCGACGGCGCCATCACCTCCAACGCCACGTCGATGACGGAGGCCACGGCGCCCGGCGGTGGAACCGGGAGCATCACGTTCGTCGCTTCCGAAGCCGGCGAGTACGGGCTCGTTTGTGCCGTTCCGGCCCACGCGGTCACGGGGATGTGGATCGGGTTCGAGGTCTCCGAGTCGGGGGCATCCGGACTGCGACACTAGAAGCGCGTGGACAAGACCTCCGGGAGGGAATGGGGTGGGGGATCCCGCTTGGCGATACTGATCGGCCTGGCCGTAGTGGCCGCTGTCGCCGTCGCGGTCGTCTGGATCTCCGACCGGCCTGGAGCGGAAATGGCGGCAACCGAAGCGACTGCGGAGCCCGTCACGCCGCTGGGGCCCGAGGCACCGACGGAGCCTTCGTCCAGTTCCCAACCTGGCGGGGTCCAGGAAGTTGTCGACCTTCCTGTGAACGACCACCTGCTTACCGCGGACTTCGTGGAGGTCTTCCGAGTGGGTGGCGGCACCGGCGCGTGGCAGGAACTCACCAACGTCACGGGACTCGGATTCGACGCCGGCGGAAACCTCTACATAGCCAATGCGCCGGGGTATGGCGACCTGGAGGGTGTCATCGTGACTCCCCGAGGCGAACTCGGGGCGACTTTTGGGCGGACGGGCGATGGGCCGGGTGAGTTCAGGTCGGTGGGGGCGATGGTGGCTCTCGCCGACGGGCGCGTCGTCGTGTCCGATGTCGGACACGCGGGGTATCACATCTTCGGATCGGACGGGGAATTCGAGCGCCTGGTCCGATTCCCCGGCGGGCAGCCGAGCCTCGACCTCGTGTCGAGAATGCACTGGAATGGGGACGAGAGGACAAGAATCCTCAGGGCCGACCCTGGCGGTAACCTCCTCTCCCGCATGGTTCAGACGACAAGCGTCTCGGTAGATTCGACGGGCGGAGTCATAACAACGCGAGGATCCGTGTTCGAGGGTCCGCGCCAGATAGAGCGGATCCTGCTCGATGGCGACGAAGCACGGACCGAGATCGTCGTCACCGGATGGGACCCGCCCAGCCCCACGCGCCTGATGGCCTTCGCGCCCAAGTTCCTGTTCGATGCCCTTCCGGGCGGGGGCGTAGTGTATTCGGATTCTTCGGCCTACGCCATCATGATCGCCGATCCCGCGGGCAAGGTTGTCCGGCTCCTGCGCCGGGGGCTTGAAGCCCGGCCAATCAGCGACGACATTCGCCGCGACTACCGGAAGAGACGGACCGATGCGGCCCACGTTGCGCTGAGCGAAGGGTTGGAGCGAAGTAGAGGGCTGGTCAGGGAAATGCTCGAGAACGCCGCGAGCGCACCACGGAGGCTTCGCGAGAGGCGGATCAGGGACATCATTGAGAACGTGCGGTTCTACCCGGAGATCCCGCTCGTTGACGACCTCAGGGCCACGTGGGAAGGAACGCTTTGGGTGCTGCGAACACCGGAGGACGGCTATCCGTCCGAATCCGTGGGGCTGGGCCGTCTAGCGGGGAGTCCGGCCCCGATCGATGTCGTGACCTCGGACGGCCGCTATGTGGGCACGTTCCCCACCCGCGTGGCTGCCATGCCCATCGCGTTCGGCCCCGACGGACTCGTGGCCTTCGTGGAGATCGACGAGTTCGATGTGCCGATGGTCATCGTGAAGAGGTTGCCCCACGAAGTGCGTTAGGCCGGTGCGAGACCGGTAACCGAGCTACCGCCCTCGCGCCCCCGCCCGCCGCCCCGCCCTGTCCAGCAGCACGACCGCCCCAATCCCCGCCACGAACATGACCAGCACGGTCACCGTGTCGGGATCTCCCGCGACCGGCAGCGTCATGAAATCGCTCCCGTCGTCGCGCTGCTCCACAAAGGGCCACAGCTTCCTCAGCGACCCGACCATGAGCCCCACGAGCACGGCCAGCGTCGCCTCGCGCCACCGCGCGAAGAGGGCCTTCAGAATGCGCGTGAATGTCAGCAGTCCGAAGGCCATGGCGGCCATCATGGTGATGACGACCATGGCGGCGCGGAGGTCGCCCGCCAACGTCAGCGCGAGCGAGTGCAGGACGAAGTGATACAGGCCCAGCAACAGGAGCACGAACGACCCTGAAACGCCGGGCAGGACCATGGCGGATATCGCCAGGGCTCCACCCACGAAGACGTACGCCAGGCTCGGGTCTCGGCCCCCGGTCAGCGCCTCCGGTTGCGTGACCGCGGCGATCTCCACAGGGCCGTCCCCCTCTCGGATCGAGGATGCCGGCAGGTTCCCCGCAGCGCCCGCCATCCGCGCGACCACCTCAACCTCCAGCGACATCGCGCCCGCCGCGGCCACGCGCGACCGGAGAAGGCCGAATTCCACTACCGCGTGTCCGTCTGCCCCGGGTGCCTCCAGTGTCAGGTTGCCCGGCGTGAGCCGGATTTCGCCGGCAACCGGTGCGGCGAACTCGATCGTCACCCATCCGCGGGCGTGACGGGTCGACGGCTCAGGCAGACCCGCGAACCAGACGGTCAACAGGGCCGCTACGCACGCCAGAACCCAGCGCGACAGACTGCGCCGCCCGATCTGGCGCGCGGGAATCGCCACCGAGGCCATCACAAGGCCCAGGAACAGGCCCCGCATCTGTTCGGGATGGCTGCTCAGCAGCGGAGGCAGAACCTGCGCGCCGGCAAGGATTGCCGGGACGATTCCGGCCACGACGGACCCGAGGAGCAGGATCTGGCTAGCCTCCGTCCCCTCCGGGGCATCGCGCAGGCGCGCGGGCTCCCTCAGTCCCTCTTTCAACAGTTTACGGAACGAGCGCAGCCGAAGTCGGCGAAGCATCCCGGCGCCTATGCTCCCGACCGCATCGATCAGGCGCGGATAGATCCCCAGGATGAGCGCCACCGTACCACCCGACACCCCGGGGATCACGTCCGCGAGCCCCATGCACACGCCCCGCAGGGAGTTTCCGAACCAATGTCTCATCGAGGCCCGTCCGCTTCGGGGCAGCCTCGCAGGGAGCGCACCCGTTCGGTGAGGAGAATCCCGGTCGCCCGCCGAAGCATCCCCCGCCCCATCAAGGCTGGAGCTTCCACCCTCGCACGTGATCGAGGCGGGGATAGCTGGTCAGATCCAGGTGCAGGGGCGTCACCGAGATGTACCCGTCCTTGACCGCCCGGAAGTCGCAGTCGGGGCCGCCGTTCCAGTGCGGGTACCCTCCCCCGATCCAGTAGTACTCATTCCCCGAAGGATCCGGAGCACGGGTGATTGCGTCCGTGTAGCGGCGCTTGCCGAGGTTCGTCACGCGTACGCCACGGACCTCCGAGGGATCCATGGCCGGCAGGTTGACGTTGAGCAGTTCGTGAGCCGGAATCCCCTGCTTCAGGATCTGCGCCAGCAGCCGGCTGACCACCGGCTGCCACCCCTCGACCTCTTCGATCCCCCTCCCCACATAGGAGAACGCGACCGCGGGAATGCCCAGGATGGTCGCCTCGATCGCGGCGGCCACGGTTCCGGAGTAGAGCACATCCTCGCCCATGTTGGGGCCGTGGTTGATCCCCGACACGCACAGATCCGGTCTCTTGTCCAGGAATTCCGTCACCGCCAGGATCACGCAGTCGGTGGGAGTGCCGTCCACGATGGTGGTGCCGTCGGGGACCTTCCGCTTGCGAAGGGGCCGGTGCAGCGTCAGGGAGTTGCTCGCGGCGCTCCGTTCACGGTCCGGCGCCACGATGTCGACCGGTCCGATCGCGTGGGCTGCTTCGGCGAGGACCCGGATACCGGGCGACAGGTAGCCGTCGTCGTTGGTGCAGAGTATGCGCAAGGGATGCCTTTGCGGCTCGTCAGCCGGTGGGGAGAGTGAGCACTTCGCGCAGGGAGGCGAGCTCTTCCCCGATCGATTGCAGGACGGCGGGGTCCGTGTGCATCCTCCGCGCCTCGTCCGCCCTTCCTCCCCTCCGCATCTCCTTGAGTTCCCGCTTGGCGCCCTCCACGGTGAAACGCTTCTCGTAAAGCAGGTGCTTCACCAGCAGGACTGTTTCGATATCGCGCATGCGGTACACCCGGCTGCCGCCACGGTTCTTGTTCGGCGAGATCATGTCGAACTGCGATTCCCAGTACCGGAGCACATGGGCCTTGAGTCCCGTGAGGGCGCTGACCTCGCCGATCGAGTAGTAGGTCTTGCGGGCGATCGGCGGCTCCAAGGTCGGTCAGCTCCTCTCCCCGGCGGCGGTGGACGTCCCCGGGTGTTCCGATGTGGGTTCACGGGTCATCAGTCGATGGAGGGCCTCCATCGGGTCGAGTCCCTCGGCTATGATTCTAAACACCTCGGCCGAAACGGGCATCTCCACGCCCAGCCCCTGGGCAAGAGAATGCACGGCACGCACGGTGGCTACGCCCTCCGCAACCGTGCGGGCCCCGCCCATAATCTCCTCCATGGTGCGGCCCTGGCCCAGCATCACCCCCACTGTCCGGTTCCGGCTCAGTCCCCCCGTGCACGTCAGGACGAGGTCCCCCATTCCGGCGAGTCCGGCGAAGGTGGCGGGCTGGGCTCCGAGCGCCACCCCCAGCCGGCTCATCTCCGCCAGACCGCGGGTCATGAGCGCGGCCACGGCGTTGTGGCCGAGCTCGAGTCCGGCGGCGACACCGGCCGCCAGCGCGATCACGTTCTTCAGGGCGCCGCCCAGCTCGACCCCCACCACGTCCCGGTTCGTGTAGACCCTGAAGCGATCCGTCTGGAAGAGAGACTGGGCATGCAGACGGGCCTGGCGATCATGGCTGGCCACCACCACGGCGGTCGGCGCCCCCGCGACCACCTCGCGCGCAAAGCTCGGCCCCGACAGGACGCACAGTCGCTCGGCCTGCTCTTGCGGCAGGGCCTCGGCGAAGATTTCGTCCATGCGGCGCAGCGTGGCCACCTCGATCCCCTTCGACGCCGAGACCATCAACGCCCCCGGCGGGATGAGGGGACCTGCCTCCGCCAGCAGCGCGCCCGAGTACTGCACCGGACAGACCCACACGACCACGTCCGCACCCTCCAGAGCCTCCGCCAGCGAGTTGGTGACCGCAAGGCCGGGATTCAGGCGGGCGCCTTCCAGGTAGACCGTGTTCTCGCCGGTGGCGCTGACCGCTTCCGCAACCTCCGGTTCGCGTGCCCACATCCGAACCTCGGCGCCCGAATCGGCCAGCAGGTTGGCCAGCGCGGTGCCCCACGCCCCCGCGCCGATCACTGTCACCCTGTCCAGAGTCCTTGCAGTCACTCGACCGCACCGTCCCGGCCGAAGTTCGCGTCGATGCGCGGCTCCTCTCCAACCAGCAGCCGCCTGATGTTGGAGCGGTGCGCCCACACGACGAACACCGCGATGAACCCGAAGAACGCCCTGCCCCACACCCCCAGGCCGGGGATGAATTGCCCGGCCACTCCCACGGTCACCGCGCCGACCATCGAGGCCACCGACACCATGCGCGTGACCACCAGCGTCACCACCCAGGCCCCCGCCCCCGCGACCGCCGCCACCGGCGCCACCGCAGCGAGCACACCCGCGCTGGTCGCCACCCCCTTCCCTCCGCGGAACCCGACCCAGAACGAGAACACATGCCCCACGATCGCCGCCGCGCCGTAGACCACCGTCCACCACACCGCGGCCTGGTCGTCGAAGCCGGGAAGCCACCACACCGGCGCGAAGCCCTTGAAGATGTCGACCACGATGACCGGTACCGCCGCTCGCCACCCCAGCACCCGAAGCGCGTTGGTCGTCCCCAGGTTGCAACTGCCCAGGGTTCGCAGGTCCTTGCCGTAGATGAAGCGGCCGATCCAGTACGCGGTCGGGGTCGCCCCCGCGACATACGCGGCCAGCACGAATAAGGGTGCGTTCGTCAAGGTCTCCCCCGTCGCATCGAGCCCTGCGGGCGTCCTTCCGCTGATCGGACACCCGCACCTGCCAACGAGCCTATCACAACCGCCGGGGCGAAGCCATAACAGGCGGGGGCGATCACTCGCCGCTCTTGCGAAGCCTAATCCGCAGCGGCACGCCGGTGAAGTCCCATGCGCGCCTGAGAGAGTTGGCGATGTAGCGGTGGTAGTGCGTCGGGATCGCGTCCGGGAAGTTCGTGAAGACGATGAAGGTGGGGGGTACGGTCCGGGCCTGGGTTGCGTACTTGAGCTTGACGGGCCGCCCCCGGAAGTGGGGGGGAGGCTGGCGCCGCACGAGCGCCTCCAGGGCGTCGTTGACTTCCGGAGTGCCGATGCGGTGGCGCCGCCGCCGGGCCACCTCGCAAACCAGGTCGAGCGTCTTGCGGATTCTCAGCCCCGTCAGAGCGGACGCGAACAGGAAGGGGACATGGCGCAGGAAGGGGGCCCTTTTCCCTGCTTCGCGCGCAAACGCCGCCGACGTGCCCGTCTCCTTGGCCACCAGGTCCCACTTGTTGCACACCATCACCACCCCGCACCCCGCTTCCCATGCCGTCTCCGCCACCTTGACGTCCTGGACGTGCAGTCCCTCGGCGCTGTCCACCACGACCAGACAGACGTCCGCCTCGCGCACCACCCGTGCCGTGCGCAGACTGCTGTAGTACTCCACCGAGTCCTTCATGCGCGCATGCCGGCGCAGCCCCGCCGTGTCGATGAAGGTGAGGTTGAGCCCGTGGTACTTCATGGTGAGGTCGACGGGATCGCGGGTCGTCCCGGGCACCTCGCTCACCAGGACGCGATCCTCGCCGAAGAGCCGGTTCACCAGCGAGGACTTACCGGCGTTGGGCTTTCCGATTACCGCAATCCGGATGTCCGCGCTCGTGGGGTCCTCCGCTTCGGAGGACAGGAGCGGGACGACCGCGTCGAAGAGGTCGCCGAATCCCCTTCCCGAGACCGCGCTGACGGGGTAGGGCTCGCCCATGCCCATCTCCCAGAAATCGAGGTGGGAGCGCTCGTAGGGGAGGTTGTCGACCTTATTGACCGCCAGCAGCACGGGTTTGTCCGTCCTCCGCAGCACCTCCGCCAGCTTCTGGTCGAGCGGATGGACGCCGGTTTTGGAGTCGACCAGGAAGAGCACCACGTCCGCCTCCTCCACCGCGATCATCGCCTGTTCACGGATCAGGCGGTCGATCGTCCGGTCGGAGCCCTCCACCACGCCCCCGGTGTCCACCAGGAAGAAGCCTTGCCCCGCCCAGTCCGCCACCTCGAAGTTCCGGTCGCGCGTCACTCCCGGCGCATCGTCCACGATCGCCACCCGGCGCCCGATGGCCCGGTTGAAAAAAGTCGACTTCCCCACATTCGGCCTCCCCACGACAGCCACGACTGGAAGGTTCATGTGGTCACAGGGGTCAGCGCCTCGACGAGATCATGTGCCGTGCGCACGACCGCAGGGGCGAGACGCTCCTCGACCTCCGGCAGGGTGACTCCATCGATGAACACGCGGTCGCCGTTGAGGGCTTCACCCGGCAGAAGCACGAGGTCTCCCCCGCGGCCCTCGCCCACGGCGTCGAGAATGTCGGCTCCCGCCAGCAGCCCCGCGATGGTCACCGACGGACCGAAGTACCGGTTGCGAACCGCCATGACCTCCACCGAGCAGTCCATCCGACCCGACGCCGCCGGCGCCATCTCCTCGAAGAACGGCCGCATCGAGGCGCCGGTCACGACCCGGACCCGGTCCACGCCCGGCAGCGGCGCGAGCCGGCCCCTCTCCTCCGCGAACCCGTCCAGGAGGGCACGCACCGCCCCAACCCCGTTCTCGCGCAGCGTCCAGTCGTCGTAGTAACCCGCCTCCGGAACCTCCCGCCCCGCAATGAGGAAGAGCTCGTCGGCGGCGTAGCACCAGTGCTGTCCCCGTTCCCGCCCTGCCCGCTCCCGAATCCCCTCCGTCTGGCGCAGCGCCGCGGCCGCCTCGTCGCGTCGAAGCGGTCGAACCGGACGCCCCAGGTTGTACCGGGTCAGTCCCACCGGCACCACCGACAGGGTGAGCACCCCCGGACCGAGGGCATAGAGGTCCCGAATGGTGCGGTCCAGCTCCCCGCCGTCGTTCCAGTCGGGGCACAGCACCAACTGCGTATGCACCTCCAGTCCCCCCGCGAGCAATTCCCGCAGCTGTTCCATGATCAGGCCCGCGCGCTCGTTCTTGAGAAGGCGAATCCTCACGTCGGGGTCGGTCGCGTGAACGCTCACATAGAGCGGCGAGATACGCTGTTCAACCAGGCGGCGCAGTCCTCGCGGCCCCAGGTTGGTGAGCGTGACGTAGCTGCCATAGGTGAACGAGAGGCGGAAGTCGTCGTCACGCAGCCACAGGGGGTCGCGCGCGTCCGGGGGGTTGCCGTCGATGAAGCAGAACACGCACTCGTTCGCGCACTCGCGAATCTTGTCGCGCGCCGGCACGATGCCCAGGGACTCGGACGGGTTCCTCGCGATCTCGTACACCACGCGGTCGCCGTCCGGCCCCACGGCTTCCAGCTCGATCTCTTCTTCCGCGGTGCGGAACATGAAGTCGAGGCTGTCCCTTACCCGTTCCCCGTTGACCGTCAGGATCCGGGTGCCGATGCGGAGCTCCAGGGCTTCCGCGATCGACCCCTGCCCGATTTCACCGATTCGTACCAAGGTTCCGCGCCTCCCGCGCGTAGCAGGAAGCGGGTCTTCCCTGCCGGTTCAGCCGCGCCCTGCCCCCGCGGATCAGCGGTGGCGCGCGAGCATCTCCTGGAAGACAAGGGTGTTGCGCACCGGCTCCCAGGTCTGGCGCGTCGACAGCGAGTTCACCGTAACCAGCGTGGAGCTGGAGATCAGCGGCTCGAGAAGCTCGACCGCTCTCTCCACCTCTCCCAACTCCGCATAGGTCTGCGCCCACCGGCGCTGTACCCCGGGCCGTTCGTCGTCGGTGACCGGCATCGACATGGCCTTGTCCAGAGCCGCGCGTGCGTCTGCAGTCCGGCCCGCGCGGGCCAGGTTGCGCGCGTACTGCCCCTGCCAGTTGGCCTGCGCATCCGGGTTATCCGGAAACTCAAGCGGGTTGCGGTCCCAGGCAGCGACCAGCTCCCCCCACAGCGTCCGCGACTCGTGCAGGCGCCCCGCCACCCGGTGCACCCAGGCCTTCTCGGCCAGGCAGGCGCAACGGTACAGGGAGTCGGGGTGGTTGGCGTCGAAGCTCAGGATCATCTCATCGAATTCGCCTCCCTGCAGCAGCGCCGGGAAGTTGTTGGTCACCGATGCGATCTGCTGGGGCGTCATGGGGTGGACTTTCAGCGCTCGCCGAAAGGCCCGCTGCATGCCGTTCGCGCCCTTTCCGGATGCCAGTGCCTGAAAGATCATCTCCTGGGCCCAGGTATCCTCGACCTGTTCGAGCGCCGTGGTGGCGCGCCCGAGCAAATCGTCCGCGGCGTCGAAATCCCCGAGCAGCCGGGCGGCGGACGCGCCCCGGAGAAGGATGTCGAGCTGCATGGAACCCTCGGCCGCCGCGATCCGGCGCATGAGTTCCTCGTTGGGGGTCTGTCCCGTCGCCGGCGAACCGGCCGCGAACAGGGCAGCAATGAGAACCACAGCTGAAAACCGCATGAGCCACCTCCCGGTGAAGATGAGGGAACGAGCCCTGACTTGCTGTTGGCGCAGCAACTTGGCCGTTTCGGATAATAAAGATTGACGGGTGCGCGTGCCAGACTTGAAGACGCCGCTCATTCAACCCGGCGACCCACGCCCAGCCGCGTCGGACGGGCGGACAAGCGGGAGACGGGACTCGAACCCGCGACCCTCAGCTTGGGAAGCTGATGCTCTACCACCTGAGCTACTCCCGCGAGCAGTCCGCCGTACCGTGCCCAACGACGGAGGTCCCCGAGTCCCGGTTCCCGGCCCGGAGCGAACCGTGGACCCGGAATCCCTCCGTTGAAAACGTCCGCTACCCCCTTGGCGGGATCACCTGGAAGTAGTAACCCTTCACTTCCTGATCGCTGACCAGGTCGGCCTGGAACGTCGTGGTTTCGCCCGGTGCCGGGGCCTCCACCCGTTGAGTGGCCGTGCCCACCGTGGCACCGTCGTCTCCACTGAAATGCACCCGAACCGTCACCATGGTGCCGGCTTCCAGGCTCTTGTTGGTGAATTCCCCCGCGACCGAGCCTCCCCCGTCCATCCCGGGGACCAACTGGGCGTTGCCGATGCTGAATGCCAGGTTCTGCATGTCCTGGAGGTAGCCCGCGGCTTCCTGGCCCTTGTCGGTCCCTGCCAGGCAACGCGCCGCGATCTGGTAGTTGTCCAGGTAGTACGGATCGAGATCCAACAACTCCATGGCAGCGGGAACACAGGGTTCGAAGTCGTCCGCCAGGTTCAGCGAGTAAGCCCGCATGAAGGCGGCTTCGCGGTGCTGCGGCGACACCTCCAGCACCTTTCCGAATGCCTCGGCGGCCCGGCCCAGATTGTCGCTGTTGTACAGCCCCACGCCGATGTTGTAGTACTCCCCCGCGCCAAGGTCTTCACCGGAGAGGAGGTTGTCATAGATCGCCTCGGCGGAATCGGGCATTCCGGCCTCGACCAGGACGGCAGCCCGGTTGGCCAGGATCTGGATGTCACCCGGGTTGGATTCCAGGTACACGCCCAGATCGCTCGCGGCTTCAGCGAACCGTTCCTGCCCCGCCAGGAGCACAGTCCGGTTGATGACCACGTTCCTTTCGTATTCCGGGTACTCATCGCCCAACGCGCTGTCGCTCTGCATGATTTCGATGGTGGCGGAATCCCGGAGCACTTCGAGGGCGGCCCCGTAGGCGTCAATGGCGTCGTCGATCCGCTCGAAGTCAGGGTAGACGGATGCCAGGTTGATCAGTGCCTGGGGGTAACGTCCGCCGTAGATGACCTCGGCGGCCTCCCACAGTTCGATACTCTGCGCCGTGTTGCCCGCATCCAACGACTCGCCGGCCGAGTTGAATGCCATCCTCCATGCCTGATTGCGCTCAAACTCGATATCGGGCGCGTAGGGGGGATGCAGTTCCAACGCCTTGTTGTACAGGGTGTCCGCGGCTACGTAATCCCACATGCCCGCCTGCGCCTGGGCCGCCTGATAATAGCCGATGGCATTCATGGGATCTTCCGCAATCGAATTCAAGGCGGCCTCAAGGGCGTCCTGGAAACGCTCGGGGGCACCCAACTGGGCCTGCGTCAGGTAGAGCCTCGCGCTGCGGGTGTAGTCGTTGTCGTCGAGTCCTTCTCCGCCACCACCGCCGCCGCCCCCGCCTCCGCCTCCACCGCCGCTGGACGCGCAACCGGCAAGCGTGAGGGCACCAGCGGCCAACAGCATCGGTACGTACCGCGATCTGTTCACAACCATCCTCCTGATGTCGTTGAATCTCGCCCCGCTTTCCCCATCCGGGTAAAACGGGAATCGTCCACTCGGAGCAACATACGCAGTAACATAGGGATCGTTGCGGGACCGGCCAAGTACCACCCCCCACCACCCCCCTCCTCAGCGTCACCGGGGCCGCGAATTCAGGTAGGTCAGTACCTTCACGCCCATCGCTTCGCTGAAACCGGGTATACGGCCGATGTCGGCGGCGGTGGCCTCCTTCACGCCGCGCAGCGAACCGAAACGCGACAGCAGCGCCTGCTGCCGCCTGGGTCCGATTCCGGGAATGTCGCCCAATTCGGATCGTACGGTGCGGCGTGAGCGCAACTTGCGGTTGTAGCGCACGGCGAACCGGTGCGCCTCGTCGCGAACCCGTTGCAACAGGTGCAGGGAGCGCGCGGTGCGGGGCATGCGAAGACCTTCCGTGCGCCCCGGCAGAAACACTTCTTCGCGCTTCTTGGCCAGCGCCGCTACGGCCGCCTGATCCACCCCGACGGCCGCAAGTGCCTCGCACGCGGCCCCCAGCTGCCCCGCACCCCCGTCGATCAGCACCAGGTCGGGCAGCGGTCCCTCCTCGCTCAGCTTGCGCCGGAAGTACCTCCCGACAGCCTCCTTCATGGAGCGGTAGTCGTCGTTGCCGAAGTCCCGCCTGATCTTCATGTGCCTGTACCGGGACCTGCACGGCTCCCCGTTCTCGAAGAGCACCGCGCTGGCCACCGCCTCCGCGCCCTGGGTGTGCGAGATGTCGAAGCACACGATCAGCCGCGGGACGACCTTGAGCCCGAGGCGGTCCTGCAGTTCGTACAGAACTTCATCGGTGTGGGGCCGCGCGATCTCACCCGTTCTCACCTGTTCCGACAGAGAGTGGCGCGCATTGGTGACGGCGAGCTCCACCAGTCTCACCTTCGCGCCCCTTTGGGGAACCCGCATCACTACCCTTCGCGCCGCCCGGTCACCCAGGATCTTCTCCAGCAGGGGGCGGTCCGCGAAGTCGGCGGGGAGCAGGACCTCGCGGGGAAGGTCGTCGGTCGCCTCCCTTCCGCGCGACAGGTAGGCGTGCGACACGGCCCTCGCCACCATCTCCGTATCCGTTTCGCCTTCGACCCCGGTCATGGCGAGCGTGTCCCGGCCCATCAGGACTCCGCCCCGGATCTGCAGCGTGACCACCGCGGCCAACTGGCCGTCCCGCGCGATGCCCACCACGTCCTGGTCGCCGCCGCCGACCACATGGACCCGTTGCCGACGCGCGATCCCGTCCAGCCCGAAGAGGACATCACGCAATAGTGCTGCCCTCTCGAAGTCCAACTCGGAAGATGCTTTATGCATTTCTTCTTCAACTTCCGCCTGAACTGCCGCCACATCGCCCCCGAGGATGCGCAGAAGGCGGTCGATCATGGCCCGATAGTCATCCTCCGACTGGAGCCCGACGCACGGGGCGGCGCACCGGCCGATGTGATGGTCCAGGCACGGCCGGGAGGGAGCCTCGCGCGGCAGGTCGTAGCGGCAGGAGCGCACGCCGTGGGTCCGCTTGACCAGGTCGAGCGCACGGCGGACGCGGCCCACGGAGACGAAGGGGCCGAAGTAGCGGGAACCGTCCTCGCGGACACGCCTTGTCACAAACGCGCGCGGGAACGGCTCGTTGACGGTGACCTTGACGTAGGGATACTTCTTGTCGTCGCGCAGCTGGATGTTGAAGCGCGGCTGGTGCTCCTTGATGAGGTTGGCCTCCAGGATGAGCGCCTCTTCCTCCGAGGCCACGACCAGCGTCTCCACGGTCGTGGCCGAACGGACCAGTTCGCGTGTCTTGATTCCGACGCCGCGGCTTCCGCCGAGGTACGAGCGCACGCGGACGCGCAGGGACTTGGCCTTCCCGACGTAGAGGACTTCCCCCCGTCCTCCGTGGAATAGATAGACGCCGGGCTCGGGTGAGAGACGCCCCACGGACTCCGCACTGAAGGGGATGCCGCGGGTCATCGCCGCCGCCCTCGCCGGTAGAGTTGTTGCAGCCTCGCGGGCGAAACTCCCAGCGCGTGCGCCACCCACAGATAGGTGATCGCGACGGGCAGGATCGTGGCCGCCGCGGCGAGGGCCGGGTGCACCGATGGAAGGAGCAGTTTGGGAACCAGCCCCACCGCCGTCGCCACCAGGGCCGCCAGCAGACAACGCGCAACCCGGGAACCGCCGAGCGACATCCCGGAAAGTCGCCCGGCCAGGCTTCGCCTCAGCAGCGCAAGCTCCAGCCAGGCGCCCACCGAGGCGCCCACCGCCAACCCCGCCGCCCCCAGCCCCAGTTCGCCCACGGTCAGGCGATCCAGCGGAAACATGAGCGCCACCCCCACCGCCGCCGAGACCGCGATCCGCGCATAGGCGATGCGGGCGGGGGTACGGGTGTTGCCGAGCGCATAGAAGGCCGAGGAAAGGACACGGGATGTCCCCGACGCGGGCAGGCCGAGGGCATACGCGGCCAACACCACCCCCGCGGCAACTGCGTCCGCCTCCGCGAAGGCCCCGCCGGTGCGGAAAATGGCCATGACCTCCTCGCGGAAGACGAGGTAGCCCGCGGTGATGGGGATCATCCAGAAGAGCACCGTCCCCACCGCGCGTTCCGTCCGTTCCCGCACCGCCTTCACCCCCGCGGCGCGGTCGCGGGACATTTCGGGCAGTTCGGCGGCCGCGACCGACATGCCGAAGAGCGAGACCGGGAGCAGGTACAACGCCTGCGCGTAGCCCAGCACGCCCACGGCTCCGGGGGCCAGGCGCGAGGCCAGGTTCGTGTCGACGAGCGCGCTCAGGTTGACCGCTCCCCGCGCCGCCATCACCGGCACGAAATTGGTCACGATCTCGCGCACCCCCGTGACCCGGGTGCCGATCGAGGGCACCACATGTTTCAGGAAGCGAACCAGGAACGGAAGCTGGAAGAGGAGTTGCAGGACGCCGCCCGCCAGTGCGCCCCACGCCATGGCGAAGATCAGATCCGCGCCGAGGATCCCCCGCCCCGCCGCCGCCACCACGGCCACGATCATGGCCAGGTTCCAGAGCGCGGGGGCCACGTAGGACACGAAGAAGCGCCGGTGGCTGTTCAGGATTCCCAGCGCCCACGCCGACACGACCAGCACGCCCGCCATGGGAAACAGCAGCCGGAGGAGCGAGACCAGGATGTCGGCTCGCCCGTCAACGGCGAAGCCGGGCGCGATCAGCGCTGCAAGCCAAGGGGCCGCCCACGCACCCAGCGCCGCCAGCACCCCCGCCACCGCGGCCAGCAGCCCCAGCACCGCCCCCGCCGCCCGTCCCGCCTCCTCTTCACGCCCCTCTTCCAGCAACCGTACGTACACGGGGATGAACGACGCGCTCAGCGTCCCCTCGCCCAGGAGGTTCTGCAGGACGTTCGGGATCCGGAGCGCCGCCCGCCACGCGTCCGCGAGCGCCCCGGTCCCGAAGTGGTGAGCAAAGACGATCTCGCGTGCGAACCCGAAGATCCGGCTGACGAGAATGCCCGCCGCTACGCTGGAAGCCGCCAAGGGGCGCTAATTCGGGTCGGAGGCCCCGGTCCCGCCGCCGGGTGGAAGTGCATCGGGATCGGTGTGTTCGGCGAGCAGCTTCTGGAGAAACTGGCTTTCCTCCTCGAGGCGGCCCATTTCCTTCCCCAGACGCTCCAATTCGCTCTCGAGATACACGAGACGGTCATGCGACCCGTCGTCGCCCAGCGCCCGTTTCCCACGCTCCAGCCGCCTGGCGAATGCCTTGCCCACGTCCGAATCCAGGACGATCGCGAGGATCGGGATCAGAAGCACCAGAATGACGATCAATGGAACCATGGTCTAAGCTACGCTGTCCGTGCCCGGGGTGGCAAAGTCCCCTCCTGCCCGCGCCGGGTCGATCCGGGTACCGATGTGGCGGTACGCGAGCGCGGGGAATTCCGGTCCATACCTCATCAGGTACTGCAGGGGACACAGGATTCGGTCCTGGGGCTTGCCACCCGGCCAGAGATTGACGTGGGCCTTGGCGATCTGGGCGCGGGTCGTTTCGGCGTTTCGCTTGACCGCCCGAACGATCTTCTTTTCGAGGGCTCCGAGCGCGGCCAGACCGGTGTTCCTCGCCTTCATGACGGCGCCGCGAAGCGCCGGATCGACGGTGGCCGCGGCGTCGGCCAGTTCTCCGCCCATCGACTCCACGGCCTCCCGCCAGCGCACGGTCGCGTCCCGCACCTCCCGTGGCAGCTTGTCGCGGGCGAAACGGCTCAGGAGCGCCTCGAGGTCGCGCACGTCACCGGTCGCGAGTTCGAACTTCTCCAGGACCTTGTGCACCTTGTTCTCCACCGCCAGGAGCGAGCCGCGCGGGGCCACGACGGGCATGTCGGTGCCGTGGCGGCGGAACAGGCCGCCGAGTTGCGCGAAATACGCCAGCTCGCCTGGTCCTCCGACGTAGGCCAGCGTCGGAAACAGAAAGCTCTCGACCACCGGCCGCAGAAGCACATTGGGGGAGACGGAGCCGGGATCGTCGTCGATGAGGTCGAGGACACGGCGGCGCGAGAGCTCCCCATGTGATCGCCTGAGCCGGAATCCGCCGTCCGTGCTCTGCAGCCGTTCACGACCGTGGTGCAGGTCGACGAAGAGATTGGCGGCGGCGGGGATCAACGGTACCTGCAGTCCGTAGCCGTGGCTCCGCAGGGCATCGCCGGTCTCCGCCAGGACTCTTTCGCTGGCCGCCGGATTTTCCGCCTCGGCCCGGAAGACCGGTTTGCAGGCCTCCTTGAGCGCCGGGTCCCCCGCATCGACGAGGCCGATGGGCGTTTCTTGCAGAAGCTCCGCCATCCAGCCGCGGAAGGCCGAGGCCATCGTGGCCCGTGGCCGGTAGGCGTCGCGGAGCAGCGCCATGTACCGCGCGTGGAAGTCGTTCGGGGGGAAAGCGTGCGCGAGCCGGTCCAGGGCTGCCTCGACGGCGGGGCCCAGAGGCGTACGACCCAGGGGGCGCGGGGGTCCCTCGGGCGCGGGGCCCAGGGTCAGGCGCACGAGCCGGTTGGACCCGTCCACGACATGGGTATGGTTCGCTTCCTCCCAGTCGTGGTCGTCCGAGGCGACCCAGAAGAGGGGCATGACAGGCCGGGCCAGGAGGCTCTCCAGTTCTCCCGCGAGCCGCGCGGCGGTGAGTGCCTTGTACAGGCTGTACAGGGGTCCCCCGAAAAGTCCGGGCTGCTGTCCGGTGGTGACGAAGTACCCGTTCTCGGCCACGACCCGGCGGAGCAACTCCTTCGCGGATGCTCCCACCGGCCGGACGACTCGTTCGGCTGTGGCGAATGTGTCGCTGCTCCGTGCCAGGTCCAGTTCCTCCGCCTTGCGGCGGTAGGTTTCGGCCTGGTACGGCGAACCGCGGTAGAAGTGGCTGGCGGCTTCCGCCCCGGCGAGGTAGTCCCCTGTCAGGCGCGATCCGCCAAGTGGCTGGGGCAGCAGCTTCACCGGGCTCACGCGGACGCTCCGGCCAGCACGATGTAGCGGGGCGATCCTGGCGAGTAGGGTGAGCAGTCGTATCCTCCGAAGGTGGGGCCCGGAGTCAGCCCCGCGCCTGCCAGCATGGCATTGAGGTCCTCGGGCCGGTACAGCCGCACGCGTTCCACGAACTCGCGCGTCGGTGCATCGCCCGGTGCCACGATGCGGATGCGCTTCTCGATGATCCGTCCGCCGTCGACAAGGCGTCGCTCCTGGACCACCTGCATGCCGGATACCGTGCGGCGGTCCTCCGTCTTCAGGTGTGCCACAACTTCGGCGGCGTTCAGAAAGTCGAGCAGATACCAGCCGCCGCCTCTGAGCAACCTGCGTGCTTCCCGGAGCGCCCCGAGGTCGTCGTTCTCGCGCTCGAAGTAGCCGAACGAAGTGAAATAGGACGTCACCACATCGAAGCTGGCGGCCCGAAACGGGAGGCGTCGCATGTCGGCCTGTACCAGCCCGCAATCGGGGATCGCAGCCCGGGCGGCCTCGAGCATCCTCGGCGACAGATCCAGCCCGGTGGCGCGGTATCCAATGCGGTGCATCTCCGCCAGGTGCCGGCCCGGCCCGCACCCCACATCCAGAACCCGGGTGCCCGGACCCAGACCGGTTGCGTCGCGCAGGAGCCTGACCGCACGCCGCCCCTCGGCACGATCGCGATGCGGGTACAGCGCCAGGTACTCGCTGCCGAACCAGTCGCGAAACCAGGGGTTGCGGCTCACTTGGGTCTCACCGTGATCCCTTGTGGTAGGGTTGGTTTCCGAGGATCGTCCCCGCCCGGTAGAACTGTTCCGCCAGCACAAGCCGGGCGAAGTCATGAGGAAGGGTGAAGGAGGACAGGGAAAGATGCAGCCCGCACTCGTCCTTCAGGCCCGGGTCGAGCCCGAAGGCTCCGCCGACGAGGAAGTGGACACCCTTGGCCGGGGTCCGCGCAACCCCTTCGAGCCACCGGGCCAGCTCCGGCGACGTGAACCGCCGGCCCTCGCGCGTCACGGCGACTCGGTCGAAGCCCGGGCGCAGGCGGGCCCTGATGTTGGCCGCTTCCCTGCGCATGACCTCGGTGGCCGCCTTGCCGCGTGCCTGCCGCACCTCGGCCACCTCCATCCGCCAGTACCGCGCCGCCCGCGCCTCGTACTCGGCGATCGCCGTGCCGAGCGACCCGGCCTTGCCGACCACCACAACCGAGATCTTCACAGCCTGTCCGCCACTGCTTCCAGGGCCGTGAGCAGCGTCTTCGGGGGTTCCCCTTCTACGTGAAGTCCCACTGCCACGGCGTGCTCGGCCAGTTCGCGATGGCGGACCAGTTTGACGGCGTCCTTGTCCGTGCAGGCGATGGTCCGTCCGTTGCGGCGGCCGAGCAGCGCGGCCACGTCCTCAGCCGTGTATTCGTGGTGGTCCGGGTAGGAGACCAGCTCGATCCGCGCCGCGGGCAGAAGCCGGCCGAGACCGGCGGCGAATGCGCGCGGGCGGGCGATCGAACAGACCGCCAGTACGTTCTCGCGAGGCGCGTCCGCCGGACCTCCCGCCAGATCGCTCCAGTCACCCATGGTCATCTCCACTTGCAGAACCGGCACTCCGGGCGCCACCCGCGCCAATCTCTCTCTCCAGGCCTGCACCGCACCCCTGTCGGCGGTGCGGTGGGTCAGGAGCACATGGGAGGCGCGCCGGGCCGCACCGAGAGGTTCGCGATAGCGTCCACGCGGAAGCATCCGCACCCGCCACGGATCTTCGGCGGCAACCAGGAGGATGTCCAGCGTCCGCGCCAGACGGCGGTGCTGGAACCCATCGTCCACCAGTACCAGCCGGTATCCCCCCTCCTCCGCCGCCCGCACCCCCTCACGCCGGTCCACACCCACGAACACCGCCTCCTCCCCAAACCACCGCCGATACAGCTCCACCTCGTCGCTCCCATAGCCCCGAACCACCACGGCCACCCGCACACCCCTCCGCCGGAACCAGTCCCCAAGCCATTGTAAGACAGGCGTCTTACCCGTCCCCCCAACCGTCAGGTTCCCGATCGAGACCACCGGGATCGGCGGGACGGGCAGCCGCTTCCTCTCGTACCAGCGGCTCCGTACCGCAACGGCAGCCCGGAAACCCAGCTCCGCGGGCCCCAGCGCCAAACCGAGCAGCCGGACCGCGCGTCGGGGCTCGCCGCCCGCCCAGAGTTCGGTCACGAGACCGCGCATCCGCCCCGCCATCAGTCTCCCACACCGTCTTCGGCCTCGCGCAGCATCTCCTCCACGAGATCCACCACGCGCGCCGAGGCCCCCGGCGAACCCAGCGCGTCACGGATCGTCCGCAACCCCGCAACCATGGTCTCGCGTTTCGCGGACGATCGGTCCAGAAGGGGCTCCAGGGCGTCGGCCACCGCAGGAGGCGACACTCCCCCCTGGATGAACTCGGGCACGACCCGGTCGCCCGCGACCAGGTTGGCCAGGGCGACATGAGGGATCCGAACCAGGCGCCGGGCCAGCAGGAACGTAACCGGATGGGTGATGTAGGCGACCGCGAAGGGCATTTCGGCCAGGGCGGCCTCCAGTGTGCTCGTCCCCGACTTCACCAGCCCCGCGGTGGCGAGCGCTCTGAGCGAGTGGGCATCCTCGGTCGTGGGAAACGGAAACGGCCGGTACGCGGAAGCGGCCAGCGAGGAGACCCGGCTTACGACAACCGCGAGATCCGGCACGCGCCGCTGAAGCTCGTGAGCCGTCGCGGTGAATGGGCCGGCGTGGCGTCGCAACTCCTGTTCGCGGGATCCCGGGAAGAGCGCCAGGACCGGCCTCTCCGGCTCGATGCCGAGACTCCGGGCCAGCGACTCGGGGTTCGCTCGGACTTCTTCATCCAGCAGCGGGTGCCCCACGAAACGGGCACGCCCTCCATGCGCCCGGTAGAGTGGTGGCTCGAACGGAAGGATGATGGCGATCCGGTTCGCCAGCCGGGACAGCCGCTCGGCGCGCCCCGCCTTCCACGCCCACACCTGGGGCCCGATGTAGTACAGCACCGGAATCCCCCGCCTCGCCGCCTGCTCGGTGATCCTCAGATTGAGGCCGGGATAGTCGATCGGGATCACCAAATTCGGCGGATCCTTCCGCAGCAACCCCACCAGCCGTCTCTCGAGCCGCCGGAAGAAGGGCAGCCTCCCGAGCACCTCCACGAAGCCCATCACGGCCAGTTCGTCGAGATCGGCGAGCACCTTCACCCCGGCCCCGGCCATGCCGCCACCACCCAGCCCCACCATCTCCACGTCGGGCCACCGGCGGCGAATTTCGCGGGCAACGCGCGCACCGTGGGCATCACCGGAGGCCTCGCCCGCCAGGATCATCACCTTGCGGAGGCGGGGAGCGCCGCCGGCCACCTGCTGGGGCACCAAGGGGCTACCCGGTCAGAAGGCGCGCCCGAGGTACCAGATGATGACGAGCACGACGGCGAAGAGGAAGAAGAGGCTGGTCGGGGACTTCCCCTTCTTCGCGTCTATCCACTCGCGCTTACGTTGACGCCGAACGCGTATGAGCGACATGGTCCTCGATCTGTTGTTCGATGGCCAGGGAGAGTTCAAGTGCACGCCGTCCATCCTCGCCGGTTACAGGCGGCGGCGCCAGACCCATGACCGCATCCCGGAAGGAAGCGACTTCCGCCACGAGGGGCTCCGTTCCGTCGCCCGTAACGGGGATCCGCTCCACGATGGAGGCCAGTCCGGCCAGCGACGGCACCCCGGCCGGGAGGTTCGGCCCGTCCAGCACCGACACGCCTTCTCTGAGCCGGTAGAACTCGCCGCGGCCGGCCGCCAGGTCCAGCGACAGGTAGCCGGAACGCTGCCACACCCTCAGCTTCCGGACCCGTGCGACCGAGACCCGGCTCGCGGTGAGGTTCGCGACGGCCCCGCCCTCGAAGGCCAGCCGGGCGTTGGCGATGTCCACGTGCCGGGTGAGTACGGCGACTCCGGCGGCGGCCAGATCCGTCACGGGCCTGCCGACGAGACTGCAGAGAAGGTCGACATCGTGGATCATGAGGTCGAGCACCACCGCGACGTCCAGCGAGCGGGGGGTGAAGGGCGCCAGCCGGTGGGATTCCACGAAGAGGGGCCGGTCCAGGTACGGACGCGCCGCCACCAGGGCCGGGTTGAACCTCTCGACGTGCCCGACCTGCAGCACCACGCCCCTGTCCGCGGCCTCCGCGATCATCCGGTCCGCGGCGGCGATCCCGGGCGCCATCGGCTTTTCGACGAACACATGGACGCCGGCGCGAATCGCCTCGATGGCGACCGCTTCGTGCGAGGCGGTGGGGACGGCCACCACCACCGCGTCGCTCACGTCGAGCAGATCCGCCAGCGACGACATCACCCGAACCCCGAGTTCGTCCCCCACGACCCGGCTGCGATCTCCGTCCGAGTCGAAGATGCCGGCGCACGCCACGCCGTCGAGGTCGCGCACCACCCGCGCGTGATGCCTTCCCAGCGCTCCCACGCCGACGACACCGACCGAGGGCCTCGGCGCCCGCGGTGCGACTTGCGGTTTATCCACGGACTTTCTAGAAGATGATGCCGCGTTCGCTGTTGCGAATGAAGTCGAGGAAGTATCCCACCTCCGGACACATCAGCTCCGGATCTTCGGTGACCTTCCCCAGCGCCCGGGAGAGGTGCCATTGGGACTGGAAGAGAACCCGGTAGGTCCGTTTGAGTCGCCGGCGCACGTCGGGCGAGAAACCGTGCCGGTCCAGTCCCACCGTGTTGAGCCCGTAGAGCTTGGGCGAGGGATTGCCCGTGGCCCTGCAGAAAGGGGGCACGTCCCGGTTGATCCTGGACCCGCCGCCGACGAAGGCGTGAGCCCCGATGCGAACGAACTGGTGAATGGCGACCAGGCCGCTCACATTGGCCCAGTCCTCGATCGTGACGTGTCCGGCCATGTTCGTGGCGTTGGAGATGATCACGTGGTTGCCGATTTCGCAGTCGTGCGCGATGTGGCAGTAGGCCATGAGCAGGCAGTCCGAGCCCACCGTGGTGCGACCCGCCGCGGCCGTGCCCCGGTTGAGGGTCGCAAACTCCCGGATGACCGTGCGGTCCCCGATTTCCAGGTGGGTCTTCTCGCCTTCGTACTTGAGGTCCTGCGGATCGGTGCCCAGTACGGCGCCGTTGGCTATCCGGCAGCTGACCCCGACCGTGGTGTCCTTCTCGATCAGCACGCGCGGGCCCACGTGTGAATTCGCCCCGATCCGCACGCCGGGTCCGATGATGGCATAGGGACCGACCTGGACACCCGGCCCCAATTCGGCGCCCCGGTCGACGATCGCGGTGTCGTGGATGCCTACCGTGGCGCGCTGTGTGGTGGCCGCGCTCCTCATCGGTCCACGATCCGGGCCATCATTTCGGCTTCGGCGACAACCTTTCCGTCCACCATTCCCTTCCCTTTCATCTTGCAGACACTCCGGCGGAGATTGACCATCTCCACCTCGAAGAGAACCTGGTCTCCAGGAGTGACCGGTTTGCGCCACTTTACGTTATTCAGGGCCATGAAGTAGACGACCTTGTTTCGGGGGTCCTCGACCGAATCCATAAGCAGAAGACCGCCGACCTGCCCCATGGCCTCGATGATTAACACCCCGGGCATGATCGGATGATCCGGAAAGTGGCCGCGGAAGAACGGTTCGTTGATCGTCACGTTCTTGAGTCCGACGATCCGCTTCCCCGGCTCGAACTCGACCACGCGGTCGACAAGGAGGAACGGATAACGGTGCGGAAGAACGTTCATGATCTCCGTGATATCGATGCCGCGCGCTCTCCGCCGCCGGTCATGCGCAGCCCGGATCGCGCGCGCCAGGGCGATGTTCCCCCGGTGGCCGGGACACTCGGTCACGACATGGCCGCGGAACCTGCCCCCCAGCAGGGCCAGGTCCCCCACGATGTCCCCGACCTTGTGGCGCAGGAATTCGTCGGGGTAGCGCAGCTCGTCGTTCATCACGCCATCGCCGTCCAGCACAACCGTGTTGGCCAGGGATGAGCCCAGGGCCAGTCCGCGGGCTCGCAGCGCCTCGGCGTCCTCGTGGAAGCCGAAGGTACGGGCGCGGGCCAGGTCGTACCCGAATTGCCGGCGGTCGATGATGAACCGGCCTTGCTGGCAACCGATCGCCGCATGGTCGAATTCGATGGTGGCGGATATGCGGTAGCCGTCGTCGGGCAGGGCCACGTAGGAGGCGCCGTGATCGTCCTCGATCGAGATCGGGTCCCAAACTTCGACGACCTCCGCCTCGCCGTTTTGCGCCTCCCTCCCTGCCTCCTCGATCGCGCTCATATACGGGGCGAAGCTGCCATCCAGGATGGGCACTTCCGGCCCGTTCAGTTCCAGTGTCGCGTTGTCCACCTCAAGGGCAGCCAGGGCCGCCAGCACATGTTCGACGGTGAGGACCTCCACGCCCCCGGCGCCCACGCTGGTGCCGAGTTCCGTCGCGGTGACGTGATCCAGGTCCGCCGGAATGGGCGGGGTGTCGGGGAGGTCGGTCCGCACAAAGGCGATGCCCGTGTTGGGGAGGGATGGCCTGATCGCGATGGTCGCCGCCTCCCCCGTATGAACCCCGATTCCCTCGAGCGTGATGTCGCGCGCGATGGTGTGCTGGTTGCGATCGGCCATCAGGCGCCGTCCCTCTCTGCGAGCCGGCGTTCGAGGCGGCCCATGCGGCGGACCAGTTCGGGCAACTTCATCAGGCTGGCCATGGCCCTGAGGTAGGTCTTGTGGTCGCGGGCCGGGTATCCGGAGACCACCTGCCCGGGCTCGACGTCGCCGATCACCCCTGCCTGCGCCGCGATCCGCGCGCCGGCGCCGATCCTGAGGTGGCCCGAGATGCCGGCCTGACCTCCCAGCGCGACCCCCGCGCCAGTCCGCGTGGACCCGGCCACGCCTACCTGCGCCACCAGCATGGACCGCGGGCCGATGGTCACGTTGTGGCCGATGTGGACCAGGTTGTCGAGCTTGGACCCCGCTCCGATCACCGTCCGCCCGATCGAACCCCTGTCGATCGTGCAGTTCGAGCCGATCTCGACATCGTCCTCGACCACGCAGCCGCCCACCTGTGGCACCTTCCGGTGTTCCCCTCCGGACGTAACATACCCGAAGCCGTCGACCCCGATGCTGCTCCCCGCGTGCACAACGACCCGGTCACCCAGGACCGAGCCTTCGTAGAGCATGCAATTGGGGTACAGTACGGTCTCCGCTCCGATGACGACCCCCTCGCCCAGGAAGCAGTTCGCGCCGATTCGCACACCTTCGCCCAGTGTCGCCCCGGCGCAGATGACGGCATGGGGACCCACGCCGGCACCGTCGGGAATCACCACGGACGGATGGATCACCGCGGTGGTATGCACGCCGCGCTCCCGGGGCGGCTCCGGGTGAAGCAGGGGAAGCAGGTCAAGGAGCGCCGCGTGCGGGTCCGACACCACCACCCGATCGACGGGTCCGCCCTCGAGCCCGCACAGCGCCTCCGAGACCAGGAGCGCCCGGCCTCCGCACCCGGACAGATCGGTCGCGTAGCGCCGGTCGGCGAGCATTGCGAGGTCACGGTGTCCGGCGTCGTGGACGGGAGAGATCCGCTCGAAGGTCAGGGACCCGTCACCGACCACGCGGCCGCCGGTCGCCTCGGCGGCCTCCCCCAACGTCATGAGCCGTCTTCGGACCCGCTCCTGGCCTGAAGCCGGGTCAGGACCTGTTGGGTGAGATCGAGCGCGGGATCCGCCACCAGAATGGCCTGCGCGGCCACGTCCAGGATCAAGCCGTAGTTGCCCTCCACGCGGATCTCCTCGAGCACACTCCGTATCGCCTCGTTGATGGGCGTGAAAACCTCTGTCGTACGCTGAGCGGCCAGTGCCTGCAGCTGCTGGCCTCTCTCGTCTATTGCAGACGCCTGGGCTTGCAACTCCTGCCCGCGCTGCTGCCGGGCTTCGGGCGTCATCGTCGACTGCTGCTGTTCGAACTCGGCAGACGCCTGCGCAAGGCTGGCGTTGAGCTGGTCCATTTCGGCCTGATACCCCGCCAGCGTCGCCTGCAACTGCCTGTCGGCTTCCTGCGCCGGGCCGTACTCGGCCAGAACCTGGGCACTGTTGATGTAGCCCACCCTGGTTCCCTGCGCGGCCAGGGGGCTCGCAAACAGCAGGGACAGGGCCACTGCCGCTCCCAAACGGGAAATACTCATCACTCTCGACTCCTCCGATTCGATTCGGATTCAGGCCGTCCCGCCGGTTGCGGGGACGGCGACTTGTAATACCGCTTAGATGTGGACCCTGGAAACCTGGCGCACACCTAGAAATTCGGACCCATCTTGAAGTGCAATTGCCACCCTGGCTGGGGCTTGTCGAAACCGTATGCGTAGTCCAGCCCGATGGGACCGAAGGGGGTCACCAGCTGGACCCCGAAACCGGCGCCCCGGAAGAGTCTCGAGCTGTTGATATCCCGCGGACCGCGCCAGAGGTTGCCGACATCGTAGAACGCCGACATGCCGAGGTTGGAATTGAGAATGGCCTTGTACTCCGCGGTGGCCGAAAAGTAGGCGTTCCCCAGGCGGTCCACCTGGGAAATGCCTGCGCTTCCCTCGGGGTAATAGCCGCGGGGGGTGATCGTAGTCTCGTCGTACCCCCGCAATGTCTCGCCGAACTGCACGCCCCCCATCCAGAAAGACTCGAAGGGGAATCCGGACGCGTCACCGAAGAGTGCGCCGCCCTTGATCCCGAGGCCCAGGGCGAACTGAATGCCTGCCGCGCTGGGGCCTTCGCCGCCCACCTTGCCGACGGGAATCACCCACTTGGCCTCGGCGGTCTGCTTGATGAAGTCTCCGGCCCCGCCCAGAGGGCCCCCGTTGAGCTCGACGTTCCAGGTCTGGCTCGATCCCGAAGTCGGAAACAGCGGATGGTTCAGCGTCTGCCGCGTGACTCCGAGCAGGAGCGAACTCAGAATTCCGGGGGGCAATCCGAAGACGGAGGTGTCGTCCGACCTCCGGAACGACTCGTAGCTGGTGCGCGATAGCGAGTAGCCGACGAAGAACCTGGTGCGCAGTGAACCGGGGACCGGCAGGCCGAACCGCGTCACGAACCCCGCGCGCCGCCTCCGGCCGGTGGCGAACTGGTAGAAGCGGTCGGTCGAGTTGAAGAGCGAAAGCGAGCCGCTGATCGTGGACTGGAAAAGGGCCGGGTCGGTAAAGCTGAGGGTGAAGCTGTTGATGTAGCGCCCGAAGTCCCAGCGAATGCTGCCGGCCTTTGCCTGTCCGAACAGGTTGGGCTGGTCGTACCCCAGGAACCCCGACAGCCCCACCCCGCCGCCGACCGCCGTGCCGAACTGCACCGAGCCCGTCTGCTTCTCGTTGACGTTGAAGATGATGTCCACGTCCCCGGTCTCCGGGATCATCCGGATGTCGGGGATATCCAGCGGCGTCTCGAAGAAGCCCAGGGACTGGATGTTCTGATAGGATTGCAGCACGAGGGCCTGGCTGTAGACATCGCCGGGCAGGAGGAAGATCTTGTCGCGGATGACTCGGTCGTAGGTGAAGTCGTTGCCCGCGATGATGATGCGGTTGATGTACGCCTGTTCGCCCTCCTCGATGCGCCAGCCGGCGCTGACCAGGTTCGGTGCGGCCCCCGGCCAGGTCGCCGGCTCATAGTAGGGCTCGACCTGGGCGAAAAGGTAGCCTTCGTCGCTGTAGAGTGCCCGCACCTGCGCGGCCGCCTCGTCGAAAGCCACCACATCGAAGACCTGACCGACGCCCTGGGAGGTTGTTTCGCCGAATCCCAGCATCTCGAAGATGCCTTCCGACTCGTCGGTGAAAAACTGGCGCAGCTGATCGTCATCGAAGGCGCTGTTTCCTTCGATCGTGAATTCCCCAAGGCGGTACTGGGGCCCTTCGCTCACGTGCACCTCGATGCGGGCCTTCCCGGTAGAGGGGTCCACGATGAGCGTGTCGTTCAGCACCTCGAAGTCCAGATACCCGGCCTGCGCGTAGTGGTCGGGCAGCGTCTCCTGCAGATCCAGTTGGAAGTCGATGTCGTCGTAGTTGCCGTCGCGGAACCAGAAGAAGGCTTCCGGCCTGGTGTTCATGGCGCCGCGAAGCTCTTCGTCGGTGAAGTACCAGTTGCCCGTAAACCCGACCTCGGCGACGGTTACCCGCTGGCCCTCTTCCACCTCGAACAGAACATCCACGCTGCCTTCGTCTCCCGGCACCGGCTGGATGCGCGGCTCGATCCGGACGAAGGGGACGCCGCGGCGGCGCAACTCTTCGCGGATGAACCCCTCGGCCCTGGCAATCCGGTTGCGCGACAGGGGGGCATCCTCCTCCAGTCCGGCTTCTTCAATGACGTTGCTCTGGGAGACGGACTCCAGACCTGTAATGCGCACGAGCCGCATCATGGGCCGCTCGACGACTTCCAGGATCAGGATGTTCCTGCCTGTCGACTCGTCCAGCCTGACCGCAACGTCCTCGTAATCGCCCGTGGCCCAGATGTTCTTGATGGCGCGGCTGATGTCGAGCCAACTGGTCAGGCTTCCTGCCTGGATCCCGGAAGCGCCGATCACATCCTCGGGCAAGACACGCACCATGCCGCGCGCCACCAGTGAATCGATGCGCACCAGAGGGTTGGCCGGATCCTGGGCGCTGGCCACACCCGGGTGGAAAGCAAGCAGCGATCCCGCCAGGAGCGCGTGAATGAGTCCGCGCGAGAACGGAAAACGCGGTAGTCCGGATACTGTTCGTCGGGATTGTATCATGTCTTGCTCGGAGAGGCGGCCCCGAGGGCGAGGGCCTCTCCGCCCTCCGTGACGTCGGCTTCGATCTCGTCGCCCGCACCGAACTCGGCCATGAGGAGCTTCTCGGACAGCGGTTCCTCGAGGAAACGCCGGATCGCTCTCTTGAGCGGCCTCGCACCGTACCTCTCGCTGTAGCCGTTCTCCACGAGGAATTCGATCGCCGGCGGTGTAAGGCTGAGCGACAGCTCTCCCTGCGCCAGCCGTTCCTGCAGGTCGCCCAGCAGGATATGTACGATCTGCCCGATTTCCTCGCGGCTCAGCGGATGGAACACAATGGTATCGTCCACCCGGTTCAGGAACTCGGGGTTGAAGGTCCGGTTGATCTCCTCGTTGACCTTGTCGCGCATGTTCTCGTAGCCGGAGCGGGCGTCGTCCTGCTGAAAGCCCAGCCCGCCCTTCGCGATGTTTCTCGCGCCCAGGTTCGAGGTCATGATGAGGACGGTGTTCTTGAAGTCGATCACGCGCCCGTAGTTGTCGGTCAGGTGGCCCTCGTCGAGGACCTGCAGGAGGATGTTGAAGACATCGGGGTGGGCCTTCTCGATCTCGTCCAGGAGCACGACGGAGTAGGGTCGCCGCCGCACGGCCTTGGTCAGCGTTCCCGAATCGTCGTAGCCCACGTACCCGGGTGGCGCGCCGATCAGACGCGACACCGAGAACCGCTCCATGTATTCGCTCATGTCGACCCGGATCAGCGCCTCCTGGTCCGCGAAGAGGAACTCGGCCAGGGTACGCGCAAGCTCCGTCTTCCCCACCCCGGTCGGTCCCGAGAAGATGAAGGAACCGATCGGACGGTGCGGGTCCTTGAGGCCCGCGCGGCTTCGCCGGATGGCCCTGGAAATCGCCGTGATCGCCTGGTCCTGCCCGACGACCCGCCTGTGAAGCTCGGCCTCCATGTTGACCAGGCGCGCGGTCTCCGCCTGCCGGATTCGCGTGACCGGAACGCCTGTCCAGCGGCTGACGATGAAGGCGACATCCTCGACCGAGATCTCGGGCCGGAAACGCCTGCGCTCCTCCTTCCATGCCTCCTGTTCGTCGCGGATGCGCTGCTGCAGGGCGCGTTCCTCGTCGCGCAGCTGCGCGGCCCGTTCGAAGTCCTGGTCCCGGATCGCGGCCTCCTTGCTCTCGATCAGGCCCGACAGCTGCGTCTTCAGCTCTTCGACCTCGTCGGGTGGTACCTGGCTGGCAATGCGGGCGCGGGCTCCGGCCTCGTCGATCACATCGATGGCCTTGTCGGGCAGAAAACGATCGGTGATGTAGCGGTCCGCCAGCTGCGATGCATGGGCCAGCGCATCGTCCGGGATCGTGATCTTGTGGTGGTCCTCGTAGTGGCCCCTGAGCCCGGCCAGGATCGCGATGGTTTCCTTGACGGTGGGGGGATCCACGATGACCGGCTGGAAGCGACGTTCCAGCGCCCCGTCCTTTTCGACGTACTTGCGGTACTCGTTCAGCGTGGAGGCGCCGATGCACTGGAGCTCTCCCCGCGCCAGCGCCGGCTTGAGCATGTTGGATGCGTCGATCGCCCCTTCGGCGGCGCCCGCGCCCACCAGCGTGTGCAGCTCGTCGATGAACAGGACCACGTTGCGGTTGGTGGAGATCTCGTTCATGACCGCCTTGAGGCGTTCCTCGAACTGCCCGCGGTACTTGGTGCCGGCGATCACCGCGGCCATGTCGAGCGCGAGGACGCGGTGGTCGCGAAGGCTCTCCGTGACCTCGCCCCGGGCGATCATCTGGGCAAGCCCTTCCACGATGGCGGTCTTCCCCACCCCGGGTTCACCGATGAGCACGGGATTGTTCTTCTTCCGGCGGCAGAGGATCTCGATCAGACGCTCTATTTCGGTCTCGCGCCCGATCGTCGGGTCCAGCTCTCCCTGGCGCGCCAGTCCCGTCAGGTCTCGACAGAAGTGATCCAGCGCCGGGGTCTTCGATTTCCGTTCGCCGCGGGACGGTGCGCCACCCGGAACCGGGCTGCCGCCGCCGCTGCCGATCCCGCCCGCGGTTGCCGATGTTCCCGAACTGACGTCCGACCCGAGCACCTTCTGCGTCTCGGCGCGGGCCTCGTCGATGGTCACTCCGAGCGAGTTCAACACCTGCGCGGCGATTCCCTTGCTCTCGCGCAGCAGCCCCAGCAGGAGATGCTCCGTACCGACGTAGGAGTGATTGAGTTCGTGGGCCTCAGACATGGCGAACTCCAGCACGTTTCTTGCCGGCGACGTATACGGCAATTCGCCCAGGGCGATCGTGGCCTTGCCCTTGCGCACCGACTCCTCGACCCGCTCGTGGACCCGGTCCAGATCCACGCTCAGATTGCCGAGTACGTGAGCCGCCACTCCCTCTCCCTCGCTGATGAGCCCGAGCAGAATGTGCTCGGTACCCACATAGTCGTGCTGCAGCCGGATCGCCTCCTGGCGAGCCATCGAAAGGACCTTTCGGACTCTCTCCGTAAAGTTGTAGTTCATCCTCGTGGGCCCTCCGTGGCCATCAGCCGGACGTCGCAGCGCCGTCCCCGTATCAAAATCGCCTTCATGGCCCGGTATCGGAAGTGGGGGAGTCGCATTCGCCCTCCAGTACCCTACGTACGTACTGGGCCCTGTGAGCCTGTCTCTCCGGGCCGTCGAGTTCCCGTCCCGCGGCCTCGGCAAGGTGGGCGGCCTGCGAGAAGATGATGATGCGGTTGAGCGCGCTGACCCGGGGCGAAGGCAGCATTTCCAGCGAGACCCCCAGCCTCACGCCCGACAGAAGTTCCATCAGGTCGCGGTAGGTCAGGAGGCGGGCGTGGCGCAACAGACCGTAGGCGCGCCAGATCAGGTCTTCCGTCCTGGGTCCGGCGCCCCGGAGGACCTGTCGCGCGCGCCGTTCCTTCTCGATGACCGTGGAGACCGTGTTGCCGAAGTGCTCCACCAGATCTTCCTCGCTGCTGCCAAGCGTTTTCTGGTTGGAAATCTGAAAGAAATTGCCCACGAATTCGGATCCCTCGCCGTACAGCCCGCGGTGCGTAAGGCCGACCCGGTCGAGTCCCTCGAGAACCCTGCCGATCTCCTTCGTCAGGACCAGGGCCGGCAGATGCACCAGCGCCGAGGCCCTCAAACCGGTGCCGGTGTTGGTCGGGCACGAGGTGAGGTAGCCGAATTCGGGGTGGTAGGCCAGCGAAAGATCCCGACCGATTCCATCGTCGAGCCGATCGACCATGCTCCACGCCTCCGTGATGCTGAGTCCGGACACCAGGCTCTGCAGCCGCAGGTGGTCCTCCTCGTTGACCATGATGCTGACCGGTTCGTCGGGACAGACCAGCAGGGCGGCGCCTGAGGTGGGGTGGTCGGATCGCTTCCGGCCCAGCAGTTCGGACGACACAAGACGGCGTTCCAGAAAGATCCGCCGTGTGTGCGCGTCCAGCTCGCGCATGCGCAGCAGCGTGACGCCCGCCGGGAACACGGGGGTCTCCACCATGCCCGCGACGGCGCCGTACACGGCTTCACGATCGCCGGCGCCCGCCTGGGTGGAATAGCGATGGCCCTGCAGGTTGCGGGCAAGACGCACCCGTGTCGACAGGACGATATCGGCGTGCGGGCCACTCCCGTCGAGCCACTCGAGGCCCAGGTCGCGCAGGGTGTCCGGGGTCTTCATGTGGATCCGGCCGGTTCGAGTTCGCGGATCTGGTCGCGCAGCGTCGCGGCCCGCTCGAAGTCCTCCGTGTCCACGGCGCTCTGAAGCCGTCGGCGAAGGTCGCCGAGGCGCCGGTCCAGCTCTCCGGCAGCCGGGTCGGGCGGCAGATACACCTTGCCCGTGTGCCGGGCCGCTCCGTGGATTCGGTTGAGAAGGCGGCGCAGGCCGGGTTCGAAGGTCGTGTAGCAGTGGGGGCATCCCAGGCGGCCGGTCTCCCGGAAACCATCGAGGCTCAGGCCACAGAAGGTACATGGCTCGGTGGCGGCACCCGGTTCATCCACGTCATCCCCCCGCACGAGCTGCTCAAGAAAGCCGGCCACGTCAACGCCCTGCCCCGAAGCCGGGTTCAGCCCCTTTTCCTCCGCGCAGGACTTGCACAGGTACTGGGTGGTCATCTTGTTGTCCACGACTTCCGTCAGATGCACCCGGGCCGGATTGTCGCAGTCCGGGCGGTCGCACGCCCTGTCGATTTCAGACATTGTCGAGGACCCCTTCCCGTAGCCGCAGGACTCTCTCCGCCTTCGCGGCCAGTTCACGGTTGTGTGTTACGACCGCGAGCGCAACACCGTGCCGCTCCTTCATCTCGAAGAGAAGGTCCTGAACGTCCCTGCTGGTGGCCGTGTCCAGATCACCGGTCGGCTCGTCGGCAAGAAGGATGTAGGGCTCGTTCACCAGGGCCCGGGCGACGGCCACCCGCTGCTGTTCCCCACCGGACAACTCGCGCGGCTTGTGACCGAGCCGGGCTCCCAACCCCACCTGACCCAGCAGCGCCGTGGCCCGCAACTCCGCCGCTTTCGGGCTGTCACCACGGATCAGAGCGGGCACCATGACGTTTTCCAGTGCGGTGAAGTCGCGCAACAGGTGGTGGAACTGAAACACGAAGCCGATGCGTTTGTTCCGGAGTTCCGCCGCCTCCTCCTCGCTGAGCGCGGCGACATCGGTCCCTCCCACGCGCACCGAGCCCGCCGAGGGGCGGTCGAGGGCGCCGAGCAGGTGCAGCAGCGTCGACTTCCCCGAGCCGCTGGCCCCCACGATGGCCACCGCTTCGCCCCAGTTCAGGGTGAAGTCCACGCCGCGCAGGATGCGGAGCTCCGGGCCGGCGACGCCCCGGTAGGTGCGGTGCAGCCCCTGGGCCACGAGCGGAGGCGCGCCGCCGGCCGTTTCGCCGGCGGGGAACCGGGCCGGTTGGGTTGGGTCGGCAACGCGCTCGTTCACCGGGGCCTGCGGGACCGCGTCACTCATGGCGAATCGCCTCCACGGGCTCCAGTCCCGAGGCCTGGCGGGCGGGATAGATGGTGGCCAGCAGGCAGATCATGAGGCTCACGCCGGAGATCCAGAGAATGTCCGACGGGGAAATCGACACGGGCAGGCTGTCCACGAAGTAGATGTCCGGAGGGATGGGGATGAGCCCGTAGTGCTCGATGAGAACCGCGAGGATGAACCCCAGGACGAGTCCCGCCGTCGTGCCGATGACTCCGACCCACAGCCCCTGGAAGACGAACGCCCGCAGCGTGTCCTTCCGCGTGAGCCCCATCGCCTTCAGGATCCCGATTTCCCGGGTGCGGTTGACCACGACCATGACCAGCGTGCTCACGATGTTGCAGGCCGCGACGAAGATGATGAGCGACACAATCACGCCCATCGCCAGCTTTTCCAGCTTCAGCGCCGAGAAGAGCTGACGGTTCGTCTCCGTCCACGAGTCCACGACATACGGCCAGCCCCCCAGCGCCTCGCGCACCGCCTCCGCCACCGGCTGGGCGTTCCACGGATTCTCGACGCGCGCCCCGACCCAGCCGGCCGTCCGCGCGTCCAGGCCGAGCAGATTCTGGACATCGCCCATGGCCGCATATCCGTTGTTCTGGTCGTACTCGAACATGCCCGTCGTAAAGATCCCCGAGATCACCCAGTCTTCCGTTCGCAGAATCCTCTCCCCATTGGGGCTGTAACTGATGTTATCGGGCGCCACAACTTCGACCGTGTCACCCGGAAACAGGCTCATTCGCCCGGCAATGCCGCTTCCCAGCACGAGGGGCGTGAGTCCCCCCGGCTCCCTTTCCAGCGATAGGTGTTCGGTTCGCAGGCTGTCCTCCATCGAGGTGACGGGCACCCCGTCCCCCTCGAGCTCGACTCCGAAGAGCGCCAGGAACTGCGCGTATTCGGAACGAACCAGAGCCACCTGCGTCCCCACCACCGGGGCCGCCGACACCACTCCCTCGACCGCCTCCACCTTCTCGATCACCCCTTCCCAGTCGTCAAGCCGCAACGAACTGCCGGCCTGCACCACCCGGATGTGCGGGGTCGAGCCGAGGATCTTCTCGCGCAACTCGTTCTGCATGCCGGTCATGACGCCGATCACCACCACCAGCGCCGTAACGCCCACGGTGATGCCGCCCAGCGCGATCCAGGTAATGAAGGATAGGAAACGCCCACCGCTCCGGGACGCCAGGTAGCGCCGCGCCAGGAACCAGCTGAGACGGGTCCGCGACCTCACGTCCCTACTCCTCCTCGCGCAGCGTGGGAAAGAGGATGACGTCCCGGATCGACGCCTGGTCCGTCAGCAGCATGACCAGCCGGTCGACCCCGATCCCGACGCCTCCGGTCGGGGGCAGACCGTATTCCAGCGCCCTGATGTAGTCCTCGTCGACCACCTGTGCCTCCGCGTCTCCGGCCGCCCTCAGGGCAGCCTGGTCCTCGAAACGGGCCCGTTGCGCGATCGGATCGTTCAACTCGCTGAATGCGTTGGCCAGCTCCTCGCCCGCGACGAAGAGCTCGAACCGTTCGGTCAGGCGGGGCGCGCCCCGCTTCTCCTTGGCCAACGGGCTCAGTTCCTTTGGGTAGTCGACCACGAAGGTTGGTTGCACGAGGGCCGGCTGGACCAGTTCCCCGAAGAGCTTGTCCATGAGCTTGCCGCGCCCGGCCCCCTCGAGGTCCCCCACCCCCAGCCCCTCCGCCCGCGCACGCAGCTCCTCCTCGGGCGCCTCCAGCGGATCGTCCCCCATGGCTTCACGCAGGCCATCCACAAACGAGACGCGCGCGAACGGCCGCTCGAAGCCAATCTCCGCCCCCTGGAAGGTGCAGCAGCGCCTCCCGCCCGCGGCTTCGGCCACCGCCGCCAGCAGACGCTCCACCAGCTCCATCATGTCCTCGTAGTCCGCGAAGGCCTGGTAGAACTCCAGCATCGTGAACTCGGGGTTGTGAAAGCGGTCGATCCCCTCGTTGCGGAAGTCCTTGGCGATTTCGTAGACCCGGTCCATCCCGCCCACGATGAGCCGTTTCAGGTACAGTTCGTCGGCGATGCGCAGGTACAGCACGCGGTCCAGCGCCAGGTGGCGGGTGACGAACGGCCGCGCCGACGCGCCTCCGTAGAGCGGTTGCAGCGCGGGCGTTTCAACCTCCACGAAGCCGAGGCCGTCCAGGAAGCAGCGCATCGCGGTGACGATCCGGGTGCGCGTGCGGAAAACCTTCCGGACATCGGGGTTGACCGCCAGGTCGGCGTAGCGCTGCCGGTAGCGCGACTCGCGGTCGGCGAAACCCGAGTGGGTGATCCTCTCCCCCGTCTCGGCGTCCTCCTCCACCTTGCCGAGCGGCAGCGGCCGGAGCGATTTGCTCAGCAGCCGGAAGTCCTCCACCATGACCGTCACCTGGCCCATGCGGGTACGGAAGAGCGTCCCCTCCACCCCGATCCAGTCCCCCAGATCCAGCAGGTCCAGCAGCGAGTACGCATCGTCCCCGAGCACGTTGCGCCTGAAGTAGACCTGCACGCGCCCCGTATGGTCCTCCAGATCCGCGAATGCGCTCTTGCCGTGCGAACGGTAGCCCACCATGCGGCCTGCCCACCGTCCGCTCCCGGCCCGGTCGTCTCCGTCAGCGTCCCCTTCGGCCTCCCCCTTCTCGAATTCGGCCACCGACGGCGCCGCATGGCGGGTCACGTCGAAGGAGTAGGCGAACGGCTCCACGCCCCGCTCCCGCAGCGCTGCCAGCTTCTCCAGACGCGCCTTCCGGACCCGCGAAAGGTCGTCGCTCGCGTGGGACATCCGCTACGCCACCCGCGCCGCGCTGAACTTCTTCAGGTATGCCTCGATGAAGGGATCCAGCTTGCCGTCCATGACCGCGCTCACATCGCCCTTCTTGATGTCGGTGCGGTGGTCGTTGACCATCGTGTACGGCGCGAAGACGTAGGAGCGAATCTGCTGCCCCCAGGCGATCTCGGTCTTGGAGGACTCGAGCGCCTGCTTCTCCTTCTCCTTCTCCTCGCGCGCGCGTTGGTAGAGCGCCGCCTTCAGCATCTTCATCGCGGTGGATCGGTTCTTGTGCTGGGAGCGCTCCTGCTGGCACGACACCACGATTCCCGTCGGCTCGTGGGTGATGCGGATCGCCGAATCGGTCTTGTTGACGTGCTGGCCCCCCGCACCCGACGCGCGGAAGGTGTCCACGCGAAGGTCCGACTCGTCGATCTCGATCTCGATCTCGTCGTCGAGCACGGGGTAGACGAAGACCGACGCGAAGGAGGTGTGCCGCCGCGACTGCGAGTCGAACGGCGAGATCCGGACCAGGCGGTGGACCCCCTTCTCGGCCCGCAGATACCCGTACGCGTGGTCGCCCGTGATCTCCAGGGTGACGCTCTTGATCCCGGCCTCCTCCGCGGGCTGGAGGTCGAGCACCTTCAGGCCGAATCCCCGCCGTTCGGCCCACCGCATGTACATTCGCGACAGCATCTCGGCCCAGTCCTGCGACTCGAGCCCTCCCGCGCCCGGGTGGATGGTCAGCATGGCTTCGCGGTGATCGTCCTCTCCCTGCAGCATCGTGCGCAGCTCCAGCAGGTCGAGGCCCTCTTCCAGCGACAGGAGCTCCTGGCGCCACTCCTCCTCGAGGTCGTCGTCCTGCTCTTCCCGAAGGAGTTCGCTCAGCTCGCCGAGTTCCTCGCCCTGCGTCCGGAGCGTGGTCCACGGCTCCACCCATCCCTTGAGCCGGTTGGCTTCGTCGATAACCTGCCGGGCCGCCTCGCCGTCATTCCAGAATCCCTGCCCGGCCATCTTTTCGTCGAGCACCGCCAGCCGCTCGCTGCGAGCGCCGATGTCAAAGATACCCCCGAAGCTCCTCGACCCGCCGGATGGCGGCCCGAAGCCGTTGGGGTGCGTCGACGATTGTAGTCATGGGGTGTACCGGTGCCGGAAAAGGGACGGGATGGGAGAAGCGGGGAATCCACCGCCCAGAAACATAAGAAAGCGTCAGCGCGGCGTGGAGCCCCCCGCGCCGGCTAGAAGGTCACCCCGAGCGCCACGTGGATCGGCTGGCTCTCTCCCGTCACCATCGAGCGCGTGAGCGATTTGGCCAGGTTCAGATCGAAGCGGTCGATACGCAGACCCAGTCCCACGGTCGCCCCGTCCGTCTGGTCGAGCTCGCCTCCCACGTAGCCGGCCCGCACGAAAAAGAGGTCCGCCGCCGAGAAGTTGAGGCCGACGTACACCGATGGCGAACCGGGGTCGCGGGCACGGTCCTCCGTCTCCACGGTGGCCCAGAGATCCATCGTTCCGTCTTCGGCGACGCGGTGCAGAACCTGGTACGCGAGCGCGAACCGGAGGCGGGTCGGAAGCGGCAGGGACTGCTCCTCGTCCGAGGCCTCGAATTCGGTTCCTGCGTGTGCGAGCATCCAGCCGAAGCGCAGCGGAAGATTGGTGAAGGGCTGGGCCTGGACTCCCACGTCCACACCGTAGGCGGAGCTGGTGGTCTCCAGATCCGGGCACTGGCCCCGGCACCCGATCCTGAACTGGACCAGCTTCAGGTTGGCGCCGACGTGAATGCCCCACGGCAGGGAGGTGGCGAAGCTGGCGATGGCGAGGTGATTGCGTACCGAGATGGAACCCAGGTTGTTGCCAAGGTTGTCCGTCAGCTCCTGGTCACCGACATCGAGCAGCAGGTAGGAGAACCCGAAGGTGCCCACTCGCTGCCAGGGGAAGACAAAGCTGGCCGCGGTCGCGGTCCCCGACAGCTGATCTCCGCGGTAGATCAGCACTCGCCTTTCAGCTTCCTCGGCGAGCCCGGCGGGATTCCAGAAAGCCCCCTCCTCGCCGGGGACCGCGGTCATCGCCCGCCCCAGCCCCACTCCCTGGGCGCCGACCGGCAGCAGGAGAAAGAGCGCCCCCTCCTGCGTCTCGCCTCCGTCGGCGACTTCCTGTCCCGTCGCGGCTCCCGCCGCAGGCGCCAGGAGGAGAAACAGCAGCAGCATCCACGCGATCCGCCGGAAGGTATTACGCGTCATCATCGGGTATCCTGTATCCGAAAGCCATGAGTCCCTCCTTTTTGCGCCGCCATCCCTGCCAGACCTTCACCCACAGGTCAAGATACACCCGACGGCCCAGAAAGTGCTCGATCCTGGGACGTGCGCGTTCGCCCACCGCCTTGATTCCCACCCCACGCTTACCGATCAGCATCCCCTTCTGGGACTTCCGCTCAACGTAGAGACCCACGGCGATGTAGACCGGATCCTCTGCTTCTCGGAACTCCTCCACGCGCACCGCCACCGAGTAGGGGATCTCCTGCCGGAAGTTCTCGAAGACCGTCTCGCGCACGAGCTCCTGCACGAAATACCGCGTGGGAGCCGTCGCGATGTCGTCCTCGGGGTAGAGGAAGGGGCTCTCGGGGAGCTCCGAGCGCAGGAAGGCGAGGAGCGGGTCCAGTCCAGACGACTTGCGCGCCGAAATGGCGAAGGCGGGTACTTGCAGCGTGCGCGCGAGTTCGCCGGCGGGCACCGGGTCGAAGCGGGCGTGGTCTGCCTTGTTGACGGCGAGCGCCGCCGGACACCGGCACTGTCCCAGAAAATCCAGAAGTGCCTGCCGCTCGGCCGGAGAACCCGGTGACGTTCCATCCACGACGCCCAACGCCACGTCGGCTTCGCTGCGGGCTCGCTCCGCCTCGGACACCATTGAGCGGTGAAAGAGCTGGGGGCTCGACACGATCCCGGGCGTGTCCAGGAACACCATCTGCGCTCCGGCCTTCGTGCGAATCCCGGCTACCTTCTCCCAGGTCGTCTGGGCCTTTGGGGTGACGATGCTCAGATGCTCGCCGACGAGAGCGTTGAGCAGAGTGGATTTCCCCGCGTTCGGCAGACCGGCCAGCAAGACGTATCCCGCCCGCGTGGGCCCCGTGCTGCTGGTGCGACCGGTTGGGGAATCTGCGTCCATGCGGTCCTGATCGAAGCATCTCGCGGCCGGCGAATCGACGTGCTTCGATGCAACGCCGCATTCTCCGCGGACCGCGGGCCTCGTCTCCCTTCCTGCCTATCGGGAAGCGGAAAACGTCGAAAAACAATCGAGGGTCATGAGAAGCAGACGGGTAGACATTGAGAATCTTTCGCGGCAGCCCCCAAGGGACTGCCCTTACTCGAAACTCCAGAAAGGAGGTGATCCAGCCGCAGGTTCCCCTACGGCTACCTTGTTACGACTTCGCCCCAGTTACCAAACTTGCCTTCGGCCGCTCCCTCCC
>LXNI01000519.1_pt1 | contig 43347 bp, 39 predicted proteins | sample 809091 | NCBI WGS metagenome assembly LXNI01 (sample SAMN04870527, study PRJNA318959) | sponge metagenome | biome: 01000161; feature: marine sponge reef; material: water | host: Sarcotragus foetidus | place: Greece: Milos, Mediterranean Sea | collected 2013-05-29 | depth 5-7 m
GACCACTAAAACCTTGGAACAGATCATCTAGGAACCACGGTTCGCGGAATCCCCGGACTGACACCCGACGTGGCCGAGTGGCTCAGCCGCTTGCTCTACGTTTGATCCGGCTGCATCCGACCGGCCCGCCGTAATTCGACACGCCGGGACCTGCGTTGGGCACGGACGACCCGAACCATGGATAGCTAGGGCACGCGTCCAAGTAGCATCGAGAGGGCGACAGCGGGGAGATCGGGTATGGATCGGAGCGAGGCTCAAGGGGTATTGAGCGCCGTAGAGGAGCAGTTTGCCACAGATCCTGCTGCGGGGCTGGCGGGATCGGGCTTCTGGAAGGTCGTCTCCGCCGCCAAGCAGACGCGGGAACTGGCGGCGGAATTCGCCGAGCGGATCGCCGCTATCGATCGCGCCGCATTCGAGCGGTGGGCACTGCTCACCGTTCCTCTCGGAGTAGGCACGGCCGCCGCCTCGGTGGGAACCGTGGTGGGGCTCGTGCTGGTAGGCCTGGCATACAGCACGCCCGATCCGTGGAACGGCCTTCTCTTGCTGGCCGGGACCGGCGTCCTGCTCGTGACCACCCATGGCCTGGCCCACCTCGTGGTAGGCCGGCTGGCGGGGATACGTTTCACGCACTGGTTCATCGGCACCGTCACCCGACCGCAACCGGGAGTGAAGACCGACTACGCCACCTACCTGACCATCGATGCCAAGCGGCGCGCATGGATGCATGCCTCCGGCGCCGTGATGTCGAAGATCCTGCCCTTCGCGCTCATCCCCGCCGGGGTGATCGCCGGAGTCCCCGGGTGGGCGACGGTCCTCCTCGTGGTGATCGGCGTGGTGTCGATCATCACCGACATCCTCTGGTCCACGCGCGTCTCCGACTGGAAGAAGTTCCGCCGGGAGATGGCCTTCGCCAAGCGCTAGCGTCGAGGACAGGGCCGGCATCGCGAACAGGGCCGGTCCAGGCGTCCTGAGCCGGAGAAGAGCGCGAAAATCGCCCCCGCAAATCGGTGCTCCGCGCCGGGCCCTCCCCCACCACCACCTGTCCTGGCTCGGAGCGTGGTCGGCCATGCCCGGCTGGATGCCGGGATCGGCGGTTCGCTCCACGAAGCCTTGTTTGTTCCCTCCGGGCCGGCCGAACCGATCGATGAAGCCTTCAGCCGGTGCAGGTGCTTGGCGATAGTCAACGTATACCGGGGGTGTGACAAGTTCGAGCCGGCACCGGCTGCTGCCCACAGCGATGGTCACACGGGAGATCGTTCCTGGGGGATCGGATCACCTGGACTATCTGCGGATAGGTTCCCTTGTCCCGGCAGACCTCATCGAACGCGAACCGAACGAGCCTGTGGAGTCATGACCACGAGTCTCTGCGGCGGGGGACGGGCACGTGGCCGGGCGGCGGAGGACCCTCTCCCTCGGCGCCTTTTTGGGTCAGCGATGCCTGGACGGCCAGCCGGTCGGCCAGGTCGTTCCATTTGTTGCCTCCGTGCCCCTTCACCCATCGGAAGGTGATCGGCCGGGAGCGGTAGAGGTCGACAAGTGGTTCCCAGAGGTCACGGTTCGCCACCGGCTGTTTCTTGGCATTGATCCATCCGCGGGCGAGCCATCCCTTCCACCAACCCTGCCGGAAGCAATTCACGACATACGCCGAATCGCTCACGACTTCCACCGCGCCCTCGATGGTTCGCACCGCGTCCACAGCGGCCGCCAACTCCATGCGCTGGTTGGTGGTGTGAGGTTCCGGGCCACTCCGGTACCGACCGCCCGGGATCACCCAGGCCCATCCTCCCGGGCCGGGATTCCCGGAGCAGGCCCCGTCGGTGTACACCACCGTGCGGTCCGGCGGCCGCAATCCCTCGCGACGGCGCGAGGGTCGGGGCCGGTCTGTCTGATCGGGTCTGGTGCTGCGTCTGGCCACGCCTTGATACCTCCGGCGGCGTCCGGGTCAGGCACCATGATGGCATCGCCCCCGCCGGATCCGGTCCTCCGTGCCGTCTCGAGGGCACGGCGCCGGAAGAACCCCGGTTCCGACCGCAGTGGTCGGTCTGGTGAATGGCGGTGTGGTATGGCGACGGCAGCGGTGTTCCTCGCAAGGCCCGCTGACGAAGGCGTGCCCGCAGCGGCACGTTGAGGAAGCGGAACGCAGCGACGGGACGCCGAAGCCCGCCAGAACACACCAAGCTATTTTGCCAGGCAGACCACTAGCCTGCGGCCGGTTGCATCGGGCGCAGCAGGAAGGCAGGTAAGGACGGTATGGACCTCAACGGAGCAGTGGCGGTCGTGACCGGAGGGGCCTCGGGCCTCGGGGCGGCTGCCGCCCGGGCGCTGGCGGCCGAAGGCGCGAAGGTAGCGATTCTCGATGTCAGCGACGACCTCGGCGCAGCGGTCACCGGCGAACTGGGTGGCATCTTCGCCCATTGTGACGTGACCAGCGAGGATGACGTGGTGGCCGGTGTCGACGCAGCCGCCCGGCTGGGCGAGATCCGAGTGGTCGTCAACTGCGCCGGGATCGGACCGCCCTGCCGGACTCTCGCCCGGGACGGAACCCCCCATTCCCTGGCCCTGTTCCGCAAGGTGATCGACATCAACCTGGTGGGGACCTTCAACACGATCCGGGTCGCAGCCTCCGCGATGATGGGCAACGAGCCTGACGAGAACAACGACCGGGGCGCGATCATCAACACAGCCTCGGTGGCCGCCTACGACGGCCAGATCGGCCAGGCCGCCTACTCGGCTTCCAAGGGCGGGATCGTGGGGATGACCCTGCCGATCGCCCGGGATCTCTCGGTTCTCGGGATCCGGGTCAGCACCATCGCCCCCGGGATCATCGACACCCCCCTCCTGGCAGGTCTGCCCGAACCCGCCAAGGAGTCGCTCGGCCAACAGGTTCTCCACCCCAAGCGTCTGGGCCGTCCCGACGAATACGCCCAAACGGTGATGTTCCTGGTCACCCATCACTACATGAACGGCGAGACCATCCGCATGGACGGCGGGATCAGGATGGCGCCGAAGTAGGACCGGGCTAGTCCAGGTCGTCCACCAGCCTCTGGAACTTGCCGGCGGAGAAGAGGCTGGCGGCTTCCTCCACCCGGTTGCCCTGCTTGTCGAGCAGCAGCGCCCTGGACGTGTAGGGGCCGCCGTAGTGCTGCCACACGGCATTCGAACTGTCCCAGAGGTTGGTGAAGGTGAGCCCGTACGCGCGCACGAACCTCTGACCGGCGTCCAGACGGTTCCATGATCCCGGGTTGATACCTATGACGGTGACCTTGCCGGCATTGTCTCGAGCGAACTGCTCGACTTCCGGGGCGTGCGCCCGGCAAGTCGGTCACCACTCGGCCCAGAACCAGAACATGACCGCCTTGTCGCCGGTGAACACCGACCGGAGGTTCACGGTATCGCCGGTGGCCATGTCCGTCAGGTCGGCATCCGGGACGTCGTCGCTGATCTCGAGCGGTCCGGTTCCGGCCGCCTCCTGCTGCTTGAGCATCGCCCGGTGCAGGAAGGTGGCCATCTGGGCCCGGTTGAGGGTCTTGCGGGGGCAGTACCGGAGCGGATCGGTCTCGCATCCGGTGGTGATTCCGGCTGCGAACAGGGCGTCGATGTTGGCTGCGTGGGTGCCCGAGGTGTCGGCGAACCCGGCCGACGGGGCGGGTTCGAGTTCGAAGGCGCGGACCAGGAATGAGGCCATCTGGGCCCGGGTGACCGTGTTCTCCGGGCAGTAGCGGAGCGGTTCCTTTTCGCATCCGGTGGTGATTTCCCGGTCGGCGAGTTCCTCCGCGTAAGGCGACCGCCAATCGGAGGGGTCTACGTCTGCGAACCGGGAGGTTCCGGTGGTGGCGCCCTCGCCGCCGAGCGCCCGGACCAGCCAGACAGCCACCACCCATCGCTTGATCGGTGCGCGGGGACAGAAGAGGCCGTCCCCGCATCCGGTGCGCTCGAACAGGCCCATCTCCGAGAGGGCATCGATGGCGGGTGCGTGAGTGCTGTCCTCGTTCACGTCGGTGAACCCTCCGCGACCATCGGTGGCGGCCGGTACCGGAGCAGTCCCTGCAACCAGCAGTGCGACCGCAACCATCCCCACCAATGCGCGCCGCCGCCATCGAAGGGGCGCGAAACGCTTGGATGCTGTCACGGATGCTCCCCGGTTTTCGGGACCGGCCTCAATCATAGTTCTCATCCATAGTTCTCATCGGCCCAATGCTCGATGGGATGGGATCAGCCGGGGTTCGGTACCGGACGCGGGCATCTATGGGCCTCCGTTGACCATCGATCCCGACTCCTGGCGGTCCATCCATCCGGTCATAACGCCCACGGTCGCGCTATAGACTCCGGATGATGGGGAGGATGGTGGTGATCAAGCACTCCCACGAGTCCCTGGGCAGGCTGGCCGAGCGCTTGGAGCATGCCGGGATGGAGTGGGAGGAGATCCCCGTCATCGACGGACACCCGATTCCCCCGGCCGACGAGGTGGACGTCCTGGTGATGACGGGCGGCCGCATGGGCGCCTACGAGACGGAGGCGTATCCCTACCTCGCCGACGAGATGGCGCTGGCGCGCGAGTTGGTGGAGCGGGACGTCCCCGTGCTGGGGATATGCCTCGGATCCCAGCTGCTGGCCGCTGCTCTCGGGGGCCGGGCCTATCTGGCCGACCGTCCTGAGGTCGGCGCAGTCCCAGTGGAACTCACCGACGCCGGATACCGCCATCCGGTGGTGTCGAAAGTGGCCGGACGGAGGGTGTTCGAGATGCACGAGGACACGTTCGACCTACCTCCCGGCAGCGTGTTGCTGGCCCGTTCGGATCGGTTTCCCCAAGCCTTCGCGCTGGGGTCGGCGTTGGCCATCCAGTTCCATCCGGAGGCCCACAATTCCGCGGCCAACAGGTGGGCCTATCAGCGCGCCCGCGAGATGGTGGAGAGGGCGGGCATTACCCCCGACGAGTTCGCCGCCGGTATGGACGACGCCCGGTCGGAGCTGAACGAGGGTTCCTACCAGCTGTTCGATGCATGGATCGCCGGCCTGGGCGACTGAAGACCAACAAACACCCCGTGTGCGCTGATCTACCAGGCTGGCCCCCGTTTGGGCGGCGGCACGCTGGCCCTAGATCCTCTCATCATATGAAATCCGGTTTTCGGCATGCGAATAGATTCCGTAGTATCCGGGCTCCGGCAAGCCAGACCTCCTAGGGGATGCATGACGTTTTCATCGGCTCTTTCCACCACCACGCTGCCCTTCCGCCCTGATCTGCTCTCCGCCGGCGAAAGGCTCTCAGGGAACCCTCTGGAAGTGCGTTCGCCGTGGGACGGATCGCTGGTGGGGATGGTGCCGACCGGAGGAAGGACGGAGACGGCGGATGCCATAGACGCTGCCCACCGCGCCACTCGCAACCCTCTCCCGGCCTATCGCCGCGCCGAGATCCTCGACCGGGCCGCAGCGGGGATCGAGGCGAACCGGGATGCCTTCGCCCGCATACTGGCGCTCGAGATAGGGAAGCCGGTCAGCCAGGCGATGGTCGAGGTCGACCGCTGCGTCCAGACCTTCCGCTTCTCGGCCGCCGAGGCCCGGACCCTGACCGGTACCGGCGTGGCATTCGACGCCCATCCCGCCGGTGTGGGTCACCGCGGTTTCACCATCCGCGTTCCGATCGGCGTGATCGCCGCGATCACACCCTTCAACTTCCCCCTGAACCTGGCCGCTCACAAGATCGGCCCCGCCATCGCCACCGGATGCGGCGTGGTGCTGAAGCCCTCGAGAGATGCGCCGCTGGCGGCCGCCGCGCTCGCCTACATCCTGTACGACGCAGGCCTGCCGGTGGAAGCACTGTCCTTGGTGGTGGGCTCCTCCTCGGAGATCGGCGACGTGCTCGTGGACGACCAGCGGGTGGGAATGATCACCTTCACCGGCTCCAGCGAGGTCGGATGGCAGCTAGCGGCCCGGGCGCCGCAGAAGCGGGTCAGTCTCGAACTGGGCAACTCGACCCCGGTCATAGTGTGCGCCGATGGCGACCTGGGTGCGGCCGCCGGCGCGGTGGCGGCGAGCGGGTTCGGCTTCGCCGGCCAGTCCTGCATCTCGGTGCAGCGGGTCATCGTCGAGCGATCCGTGCACAGCCGCTTCATCGGCGAGCTCGCGAGCGCCAGCGCCGTCAAGATCGTCGGCGACCCTCTGGACCCGACCACCTTCGTCGGCCCCCTCATCAACAACCAGGCCCGCCAAAGGGTAGCCAACTGGATCGACGAGGCGCTCGATGGCGGGGCCACCTCGCTCGTCGATGCGACAGGAGCTCCCCACATCGGCCCGACCGTGCTGGACGGTGTCGATCCCGCCAACCTGGTCTGGCACGACGAGGTGTTCGGACCCGTGGTGGGCATCCGCACGTTCGACGGCTTCTCCGAGGCCATCGAGATGGCCAACGGCACCGAATACGGACTCCAGGCAGGCATCTTCACCTCCGACATCGGCAAGGCCCTCGACGCGGCCGAACAGCTGGACTTCGGCGGGGTGACCATCAACGAGACCCCCACCTTCCGAGTCGACCAGATGCCCTACGGCGGCACCAAGATATCCGGCAACACCAGGGAGGGGCCGAGGTACACGGTCCGCGAGATGACCGAAGAACGCGTCGTGGTGATCGGAGGCTGAATTGACAACGTCCGCCGCGTACCACCACTACGAGGTCATCGAGTCCACACAAGCCGGGGCGGCCACGTCCGGTTTCGGCCCGCGAGTTCTCGACCGGACGTTCGCGATACTGCGACTGTTCACCCCCGACGCGGCTGATTGGACCGTCACCGAAGCCGCCCAGGCCCTCGACCTACCGGTCCCGACCGTACACCGGCTGCTGGCCGCCTTGCAGCGGCACGGCTACGTCGCTCGGGACGAGGTGTCCAAGCGTTACCGGCTCGGCGTAGCGGCCTTCGAACTGGGTAGGCGGGCAACGTCCTCCACCGACCTCCGGGCTACCAGCCTGAAGGTGCTGGAGTCGATCGCTTCCGCCAGCGGGGAGACGGTCCTGCTGACCGCGATCAGCCCCGACCGGCGGACCTCCGTCTGCCTGGAACGGGTCGAGAGCCGCAAGCCCCTCCGGCTTTCGGTCGTTCCCGGGATGAGGGTCCCGCTACACGCGGGCGCTTCCCAGAAGGCCCTGCTCGCCTACATGAGCGACACCGACCTGCATTCGTTCATGGACGGCGGGTTGATCCCCCTCTGCGACTCCACCATCACCGATCCGCTCGCACTGGGCCAGGAGCTGGAGGCCATCCGCAGGCGCGGCTGGGCCACCTCCTACCAGGAGACCAACCTGGGCCTCTGGGGTATCGCCATCACGCTGCTCGATGCCGGCGCCAGCCCGGTGGCGGCCGTCGGTCTGGCCGGACCCCGCGCCCGCCTGCCGAAGAACCGGATACCCGAGGTCCTCCAGCTTCTGGACGAGGGCGCCCGGGCCATCGCCTCCTCCAGAGCTCTAGCGACATCGACCCAGATGACTCGGGACAGTTCCCCGACCCCGGCGCGAGCCGGATCCAATTCACGGTGAAGGAGATGAGCCGTTGACGATATCAAGCCAGACCCTCTTGAATGCGACGGCGCCCGCTTCGGCGCTGGCAGGGAAGGTGGCGATCGTCACCGGCGCCGCTAAAGGACTTGGCGCCGCTATCACCCTGGACCTGGCCCGCCAGGGCGCCGATGTCGTTCTGACAGCCCGCGACTGGCATGCCCTGAAGAGCCATGCCGACCATCTCGACTCTGAGTTCGATCACCGTTCCTCCCTCGTAGTAGCGGCCAACGTTCTTTCCGAAGCAGACGTGCAGCGACTGGTGGAGGCGGCCGTGGACCGTTTCGGGGGTATCGACATACTGGTCAACTCCGCCGGCGGCACCGGCCCGATCGAGACACCGGCCCAGAACGTCGACGTGCAGGCCTTCAGAGAGATCCTGGATCTGAACGTGCTGGGGACGTTCATCGTCTGCAAATACGCCATCCCCCACATGATCGAGCGTCGTGACGGGCGGATCGTCAACCTATCCGGGACGAGCGGCCTGCGCGGCTACATCAACCGCGCCGGGTACTCCTCGTCGAAGTGGGCGGTGCGGGGCCTCACCAGAACGTTGGCGCTCGAACTGGGGCCGTACGGCATCACGGTCAACGCCGTGTGTCCCAACGTCACGCACGGCGATCGCATGACCAAGATCGTGAACACCAAGGCCGCCACCCTCGGGCTCACCCCCGAGGAGGTCTATGCCGACTTCGCGTCGCAGACCGCTCTGGGCAGGTTCATCGACAGCGAGGACGTGGCGGCGGCGGTCTCCTTCCTGGTGTCCAACGGCGCCCGCAACATCACCGGTCACGACATCGTGGTGGATGCCGGCTGGGACGTCTGAACACGATGCACGGCGTATGGGAGGGGTGACCGGATGCTGGTTGCCGCCGTCCAGACCGGCCCGGTAGGGGGCCGGCCCTCGACCGCGGTTCGCGAAGCCTTCCGCCTGCTGGGTGATGACAACCCCGATCTCGTGGTGTTCCCCGAGCTGTTTAGCCTGCCCTTCTGGTGCGTCGGTCAGGCCGACCAGGGCTTCTTCGATTGGGCAGAGGACTTCGATGGCGAGACCCTGACGGCTGCCCGGGAAGAGGTACGCGAGCGAGCGTGCCACGCGGTGGTGCCGTTCTTCGAACGGGGCGCGGTGGCCGGCGAGTATTTCAACAGCGCAGCCGTGCTCGGACCTGACGGATCGATGATCCACGGGCTACTTCCCACCGGCGAGAGCGTCCCGGTCTACAGGAAGAACGCCATCTCGTCATACAACTGGGGCGGGTCGGTCAACGACGAGAAATACTATTTCCGCCCCGGTCCCGGATACCCGATCTTCACCACGGGTATCGGACGGCTCGGGGTGCTCATCTGCTACGACAGATGGTTCCCCGAGGCATGGAGGCTCCTCGCGCTCGGGAGCGCCGAGGTGATATGCGTTCCCAACGCGTCGAGCGGCGCCGTCTCCGAGCTGTTCGTTCCGTCCATCAGGACGTGGTCGGCCCAGAATGTCGTGTTCTCGGTGGCGGTGAACCGGGCCGGCCGCGAAACCGTCGGCGCGGCGTCCACCGAGTATTACGGTCTCAGCTGCGTGGCCTCCCCACGAGGGAAGCTGCTCGCCACCGCACCCGAGGGAGAGCCCGCCGTGGCGTCGGCAGTGATCGACTTGCGCGAGGTCGCCGCAGCCCGGTTGGATCAGACGATGTACCGCGACCGGAGACCAGAGCTCTACTCCCCCTTGACCTGGCCATGACAAACCCGACCAGCCTTCGATCAGCTATCGATCTGCTCGACCGCCGGGGCGGCCTGGTCCGGGTCAAGCGGACCGTGGATCCGGTCGGCGAGGTCACCGCGGTGATGACAGCCCTCGAGGAGAAGGGCGACTGGTCAGCGGTGCTCTTCGAATCGGTGAAGGGATACGAGGGCTGGCGGATCGCCGGGTCGCTCTTCTCCGACCGGTCGAGCGTGGCGGCCATGCTCGGCGCCGACCGCGAACGGCTCGTCGCCGAGTTGAGCGACCGCCTTGAGCGCCCCGTCCCGACCACAACGGCCCGGTCCGCTCCGGTACAGGATGTGGTCCTCACCGGTGATGAAGCCTCGCTGGACGGCATCCCGCTGGTGTGGCACCACGAGCGGGATGCCGGACGCTACATATCCATGGGCGTCACCTTCGTCAAGGACCCGGACACCGGAACGACCAATGTCGGGATCTACCGGTTCATGCAGCGCGACGCCAGGACCCTGGTTCCTTCGCTGACATCCATATCCAACATCGCCGATATATTCCGCCGCCAGGAGGAGCGCGGCCGGCCGCTCGACATCGCCATCGTCCCATCGGCCTCTCCGGCCATGGCGCTGGCAGCCAGCTACCGGGCCGCGCTCGGAACCGACGAGTGCACCCTCGCCGGGGGCCTGCAACAGGCGCCGGTTGAGATGGTTCCGGCCCGCACCGTGGACGTGGACGTCCCCGCCGGCGCAGAGGTGGTCATCGAAGCTCGAATCCAACCGGGTGAGCGCTATCCCGAGGCGCCGTTCGCGGACATGTCCGGTTCCTACAGCCGCGTGAAGCAGGGCCCGCTGGTGGTCGTCAACGCCATCACCCGGCGGAGGGACCCGATCCTCCAGCTCGCCTTCTCCGGTCACGCCGACGCCACCAACATGGCCGCCATCTGCCACGAGGTGGCCATCTGGCGAGCCGTCCAGGCGTCCTCCCCCAACGTGACCGCCGTCCACGTCCCCGCCAGCGGATACGGCTTCCACTGCTACCTGGCCATTCGCAAGCAACCCACCGTGGAAGGGAGCGAGCGCGGGGAGCAGCGCAACGTGATGCTGGCCACGCTGGGCGCCGTTCCCCAGATCAAGCTGGTCATCGCCTTCGACCACGACGTGGACATCTTCGACGAGCACCGGGTGCTCGGAGCGCTGGCACGCCGCCTCCAGGCCATCGACCCCCGCACCGGACGCAGCCGCCTGACCACCATCGGAGACGCCAAGGGCGCCACCTACGACCCGAGCAGCTTCCACCGCGAATACCCCAACTCGAAGCTGATGATCGACGCCACTATCCCCACCGACCTCGACCCCGAGGTCCGGGCCGCCTTCGAGGAAGCCAAACCCGGATGGAGCGACCCCATCAACCTCAACGACTACCTGGGCTAGCCTGGCGGGAAGCGTCAGCACGCCACCGCGACGAATGCGCCATTCCGCGAAGAAGCGTGGCGGGGATGGACCAGATCGGGAGGACAACGTGCCGCCCTTGCGAGGAGACCTGATCAGTCTTCGCCTCGTACGCAGCGCCGACATCGACAGCCTGTTCGAGTTACTCAACGACCTCAGCACGCGCGGGGCTCTGGGCCACTTCCTCAAGTCCGAGACCAACATCCGACAACGGTTTGACCAGGACGGCTACTGGTCCGACAACTCCGGGATGCTCCTCATGATCGATGCTGACGCTGAGATCGTCGGGTGGATCGCCTTCACTCCCGTCGTCTACTACTTCCACGGCTACGAGATCTCTTATCAGGTGCTCGGCGAGCAGTACTGCGGCAAGGGCTATGCGACCCAAGCCCTTGGGTTGCTTACGGAATGCCTGTTCTCGACCAAGCTGATGCACCGACTCCAACTCAGCATCAGACCTGACAATGTGGCGTCGCGGCGGGTGGCAGAGAAGTGCGGCTATACACAGGAGGGCGTGATGCGCTCGATAGCCTTCAGCCACGGCCGGTTTCACGACATGGAGCTATGGTCGATCACCCGCCGGATGCACGAGGCGATGTGATGATACGCCACTGCGCCCTTCGACCGACGGCCCGGACGCTGCGCTACTTGACGCGGCATTCCATCAAGTGGACGAGATTCCCAGGCGGAACTCCCCTTCTGCTAGCTTCCCGCTCCATGCATGAGCACGGAGCGCGCCCCCGCGATCAGGCTGAACACGTGGGGTTGCAGGCCTCCGGGCGTCCACGCCTCGCCCCTCCCGCCCACCGCTTTCATGCACCGCATCAGGGCGCCGGAGGCACGCCGTGACCACCGCCACCACCCTCCGCCACGTCGGCAAGCCGTACCTCGGCCTGACCAACCGCGAACTCGCGGCCGGCAAGGGTCTCTTCGTCTCCGACATCGTCCTTCCGGGTATGGCTCACCTGGCGATCCTGCGAAGCCCGCACGCGGCGGCCCGCATCGTTTCGATCGACACCTCGGCGGCCGAACGGCTCGACGGCGTCGTGTACGTGATGACCGGGGCCGAGGCGAAGGCCGAGATGCGCCCGATCCCCGAAGCGTGGAACACCAAGGAGATCGGGGCCAAGGGGGTCGACTGGTACGCGCTGGCGCCGGACCGGGCCCGCTACGTGGGCGAAGCCGTGGCCGCTGTTGTGGCGGAGTCCAAGAACACGGCGTACGAGGCGGTCGGCCTCATAGACGTCACCTACGAGGTGCTCCCGGCCGTGACCGACCCTCGGGCGGCTCTGGAACCCGGCTCGACGCTGGTCGAACCGGAGTGGGGGGACAACCTGCTGATAACCAGGGACTGGCGCACCGGTGACATGGAGAGCGCCTTCGAGGGCGCCGAGCGCATCATCGAGGGCGAGGTCCGCTCCGAACGGATCACCGGGGTTTCGCTGGAGCCGCGCGGCTCCGTGGCACAGTACGACATCTACAAGGACAAGCTGACGCTCTGGGAATCCACCCAGAACCCCCACCCGCTCAGAACCTTCCTTGCGGAGACGCTCGACGTCCCCGAGCGGACCATCCACGTGATCCAGCCGAACGTAGGGGGCGCGTTCGGGCTCAAGCAGCCGCCCTTCCAGGAGCAACCACTCATCGCGTACCTGGCGAAGAAACTGGGCAGGCCCGTCAAGTGGATCGAGGGGCGAGACGAGAACTTCGCCACCACCGGCCACTCCCGCGACGTGAGGTTCGACTACCGGGCGGCCTTCAACAGCGACGGCATCGTGAGCGGTCTCGACATCAAGGTCATCGCCGATGTCGGTGCTCCCACCGCGTTGCTCGGCTGGGGACAGTCCTTCGTGACCGCCTACTGCCTGCCGACGGTCTACCGCGTCCCGAACAATCGGATCCGGCTGTCCGTAGTGGTCACCAACAAGACCCCGTGGAACGCCTACCGGGGATTCGGGAAGGACTCCGCAACCTTCCTGATGGAGCGGATCATCGACCGGGTGGCCCGCGAGACCGGACTGGACAGGGCCACGGTCCGGTACAAGAACTTCATCCAGCCGGACGAGTTCCCCTACTCGCAGCCGTCCGGGGCCATGCTCGACAGCGGCGACTACCCGGGATCCCTGGACAAGGTTCTGGAGATGATCGGCTGGGACGACTTCCCGGAGTTGCAGAGCCGAGCGCGCGAGGAAGGCCGGTACATCGGGATCGGCCTCAGCCAGGAACTGACACCCGAGGGGTGCGCGATGCCGGGCGCTGTCCTGATCTCGGCTTACGACGGCGCAACCGTACGGGTGGCTCCGTCGGGGGATGTCACCGTCCTCACGGGCGTCACCTCGCCCGGCTGCGGGAACGAGACGGCGATGGCTCAGATCGCGGCCGAGTTCCTCGGTTGCGACATGGAACGCATCAAGGTGCTCCAGGGCGACACCGAGTCCTGCCCGTACGGCCTGGGTAACTTCAGTTCGAGAGCCACCATGTACGGAGGTTCGGCCGTGCAGGCCGCCGCCACGGAATTGCGGGAGAAGATGTTCCGGATCGCCGGCAAGATGCTGGAGGCGGCGCCCGAGGACCTCGATGCCGGGTATGGCAAGATCTTCGTGCTCGGAGCGGAGAGCCGGAGCGTGCGCTTCGACGATGTCGCCAACCAGGTGTACCGCCACACGTTCGGCGAGTACGCGGACGAGGAAGAACCCGGACTCGAGTCGACCCGCTACTTCCGGATGGGCAACGTCTACCACCAGCCGGAGAAGCAGGGCCGGTTCAGCAACTACCCGGCTTGGCCCAGCGGCACCGCAGCGTGCGTAGTCGAGGTCGATCCCGACACCGGGGGCGTCAAGGTGCTTCGCTTCTGCCTCGTGGACGACGCCGGCACGGTCATCAATCCGTTGCTCGTGACCGCCAACCTGCACGGATCCCTGGCTCAGGGGATCGGTGGGACGATGTTCGAGCAACTGGCATACGACTCCAACGGCCAGTTGCTGACCGCCACGCTGATGGACTACACGATCCCGACAGCGGTCGAGCTGCCGAGGTTCGAGATCGAACATCAGGAGACACCTTCGCCGTTCACGCCTCTGGGGATGAAAGGAGTCGGGGAGTCCGGCGTCGGCGCGTGCCTCAACGCTCTGTGCAGCGCCATCGAGAACGCCTTGCCCGAACTCGACCTGGAGATCAGCGAGCTGATCCTGACTCCCGGGCGGGTCTGGCATGCCATCAACGAAGCCCGCCGACGGCAGGGGGTGACGCTTTGATAACGCGCGAGCTGGAACTCCTCCGGCCGAGTACCACCGCAGAGGCGGTCGCTCTGCTGGCAGAGCGGGGAGAGAACATCACCGTCCTGGCGGGGGGTATGAGCCTGCTGCCGATGATGAACCTGGGAATCGTGCAGCCGGATGTCGTGATGTCGCTGAACCACGTGTCGGATCTCAGTGACCTGACCTATGACGGTGAACTCCGGATCGGCGCCACCGTCCGCCACCGGCAGGTGATGGAGAGCGATCTGGTCAACTCCCACGCGCCGATGCTCGCCGAGGCGGCGGGCAAGGTCGGCGACGTGCAGGTGCGGAACCGGGGCACGATGGTGGGAAGCCTCTGCCATGCCGACCCCGCCTGCGACTACTCGCCCGTGATCGTGGTTGCCGGTGCGGAGGTGGAGTTGGTCAGCGCCGCGGGAACCCGCCGCCTGCCCGCGGACGGGTTCCTCATCGACCTGATGTTCACGGCCAGGGAACTCGACGAGTTGGTCACCGCCGTGATCGTTCCGAGCCGGCCCTCGGGAGCGGGCTCGGCCTACGTGCGTTTCGCCCGGGTGGAAGGCAGCTTCGCCATCGTCAACGCCGCCGCCGTGGTGGAGGCGGGCTTCGGATCGGTGAGGGTCGCCATCGGCGGGGTCGGGCCCATCCCGGTCCTGGTCGAGGCCACCGATGCTTTCGCCGACGGCCCCGGACCCGCCGCATTCGAAGAGTTGGCCGCGAGAGCCTACGACGCCGCCGAGTATGCCTCGGCCGACATCCATTCGGACGCCGAATACCGGCGCCACATGGCGGGGGTGTTCGCCAGGCGAGCGGTCCAGCAAGCCATCGAAGGCATGTGACGGAGGTGCGGCAGTAATGAAGACACGGATCAGCCTGACGGTGAACGGCAATCCCACCAGCGTCGAGATCGACACCCGGACGATCCTCGTGGACATGCTTCGCGACGAGCTCCGGCTCACGGGCTCCCATGTCGGCTGCGCGACGGGCAACTGCGGAGCGTGCACGGTCCTCCTCAACGGCGAGACCGTCAAGTCCTGCTGCGTCCTGGCCGCCGACGCGCACGGCCACGAGGTCCAGACCATCGAGTCGTTGAGCACCGGACCCGACGATCTCCACCCCATCCAGGAGGCCTTCATCGACAACCAGGGCTTGCAATGCGGATTCTGCACGCCTGGGATGATCCTCTCGACCCTCTCGCTCCTCCGGGATAATCCCGATCCGAGCGAGGCCGAGATCCGCCACGGTATCGCCGGTAACCTGTGCCGGTGCACGGGCTACCACTTCATCGTCGACTCGATCGAGGACGCCGCGGCCCGCCTCCGCTCGGCGGTCCCGACTCAGTGACCGGAAGAGAACGAAGGGGGAAGACCTCCGGGGAGTGTCCGGCTCACCGGATCCCGACAAACACGCGACAGGAGAAAACGATCCAATGAGTAGGTTCGATCTGGTAATCCACGGCGGGACCCTGGTCTTCGCCGACGAGGCCGTGCCGGGCGATATCGGCGTCAGCAACGGAAAGATCGCCGCCATCGCCGGCCCCGGCATGCTCGGCAACGGGGGGCGCACCATCGACGCCACCGATCTGCATGTCTTCCCAGGCACGATCGACCCCCATGTCCACCTCCAGACCTTCCAGAGCCCGTTCGGCGTCAACGTGAAGACCGAGACCCGCAATGCCGCCATGGGCGGATGCACCACGATGATCCCGACCCTGCTCAACCGTGAGGACGCCTCGGTCTCGTTCCTCGACTACTACCCCTGGGCCCTCGAAGCGGTGGAGCGTGATTCCCTCATCGACGCCGGGTTCAGCGCCGTGATCGGCACCGATCAGCAGATCGAGGAGCTTCCGGCCATGGCGTACGACTGCGGCATAACGTCGTACAAGTTCTACATGGCCTACACGCAGGACGAGGCGGCCGTCTTCGGCATCCTGGCCGTGGACGACGCCCAGTTCCTAGCCGGGCTCCGCCAGGTGGCCGCCATCGGCAAGCCCGCCATCGCCATGGTCCACGCCGAAAATATGTCGATCATCCACAACCTGAAGGCCAAGTACATCGCCGCCGGTCGCGACGACCTCAAGGCTTGGACCGACGCCCGTCCCGATATCGCCGAGGAGGAGGCGACCAGGCGGGCGATCTGGTACACGAAGGAGACCGGCTCCCAGCTCTACATCGTCCACATGACCATCGGCCGCGGCGTCGACTGGGTCCGCCAGGCCAAAGCCGAAGGCGTGGACGTGATCGCCGAGACCTGCCCGCATTACCTGGTGTTGACCAAGTACGACAACGACAAGGTGGGAAGCCTGGCGAAGGTGAACCCGCCGCTGCGCGACGCCGAGAGCCAGGAGATGCTCTGGGAGGGCCTGCGCGACGGGACCGTGACCTGCGTGGGCTCCGACCATTCGACGGTGGTCGCCAAGCCGGACAAGGTCAAGACGAGCATCTGGGACGCGGTGCCCGGCTTCCCGGGGATGGGCATGCTGTTGCCCGTCATGCTGAGCGAGGGCTACCACAAGGGCCGCATCTCGCTGCCCGGCGTATCCCGCATCCTGGGCCTGCAGAACGCCCAGGTCTGGGGCCTCTACCCGAGGAAGGGCGTGCTCCGGGTGGGATCCGATGCAGACTTCGCCATAGTGGACCTCGACCACGAGCGGGTGGTGACCCCCGACTACATGCAGTCGGCGGCCGATTGGGGCCTCTACGACGGCTGGAACCTGAAGGGATGGCCCACCCAGACGATCGTGCGGGGTACGGTGGTGATGGACTCCGGAGAGATCGTCGGTGACCCGTCCTTCGGCGAGTACATCCCGAGGTACCCGTACGACAAGACCGGCTAGAAGTCGCCGGAGACCACCGGAGGCCTGGCCGATTCGGAAACGCCTACTGAAGACCGATCAATGAGTCCACAAGCCCCTCCCGGGGACGGTTCCTGGCCGGTGCAGCGCTGGTTCACGGACATCCCCGACGTGGAGCAGCAACTGGCCGGCTGCGACTACCTGGCCGATCGAGGACTGGCCACCGCGGTCTTCCTCGCCACGTCCCTCAACCTGCCCCTGCTCCTCGAAGGTGAGGTGGGGGTGGGCAAGACCGAGGTGGCCAAGGCGGTCGCCCATGCCCTGGACCGCCGGGTCGTGCGCCTCCAGTGTTACGAGGGCATCGACTCGACCCAGGCCCTGTACGAGTGGGACTACCCGCGCCAGCTCCTCTACCTCCGCGCGGTGGGGGACGCCCATCCCGACAAGGAAAAGGTCGTCGAGGATCTGTACGGGCCCCGCTTCCTGAACGAGCGTCCCCTGCTCGAAGCCATCCGGGCGGGTTCGAGAGTGGTGCTCCTGATCGACGAGATCGACCGGGCAGACGACGAGTTCGAGGCGTTCCTGCTTGAGGTTCTGGCCGACTTCCAGGTTTCCATTCCCGAGATCGGTACCGTGAAGGCCGTCACTCCCCCGTTCGTAGTCCTGACCTCCAACCGGACCCGGGAGTTGCACGACGCCCTGAAGCGGCGCTGCCTGTACCACTGGATCGACTACCCGGACCCGGATCGGGAGATGGCGATCGTGCGGGCACGTGTGCCGGAGGTTCCGGAGGATCTGGCCCGCCGTATCGTCGAAGCGGTCCACCGTTTCAGACGGCTCGATCTCATCAAGCGGCCCGGGGTTGCGGAGACGATCAACTGGGCCCTCACACTGGACCTGCTCGAGGTCGATGAGCTCGACGCCGGGCTCGTGAGGCCGACCCTCGGCGCTCTGCTGAAGGAGCGGGAGGACCTCGACCGGGTAGCGCCCCTACTCGACGAAGTGCTGGCTTGATCGCCGCCACAGAGGATCCGGCTCGACTACTCGTCTCGTTCGGACATGCTCTGCGTGGGCAGGGAATAGCGGTGAGTCCGGCCGAGATCGTAACGTTCGGGCAGGCGGTCACGCTGCTCGGGGTCGATGATCTCGAAGACCTCTACTGGTCCGGGAGAGCCTGCCTGGTTTCCGAGTTCGTGGACATCCCGGCGTATGACGCGGCCTTCGCCTCGTTCTTCCTCGGCTCGGAGGCGGACCTGTCGTTCGAGAGCAGCGAGGACCCGGAGAGCCCGCCGGGTGAAGCGGCCGCTACCGAGGCCGGTGCGGAACGGACCTCATTGGTCGACAACACCTCCGTAGAGCACGGCCGCGGGGAGCCCGAACAGGAACCACCGGACCCCGAACCGGGCGCCGTGGCTTCGCTCTTCGAGACACTCCGGCACCGGTCCTTCTCGCAATGGACCGAGAAGGAGATGGCTTTTCTCGCCGAACTCATAGGCCGGATCGAGGTCCGCGTACCGCGCCGATGCACCCGGCGGCTCCGACCGGCGCCGGCGGGCAGCAGCCTGGACCTGCGCGGCACCGTTCGCAAGGCACTGCAGAGCGAGGGGGAGGTGTTTCGAAGGTCGTGGAGAAGGCGGGTCGTCATTCCCCGCCGCCTCCTCCTCCTGGTGGATGTCTCGGGATCCATGTCCACCCAATCCAGGGCGATGCTGCATCTGGCGTACGGCCTTGTGACCAGCACCCTCGACGCCGAGGTGTTCTGCTTCGGTACGAGGCTCACACACACCACCGACCTGCTCAAGGGCCGCGACCCGGACCTCGCCGTACAGCGCGCATCTTCGGGGGTTGTCGACTGGGCGGGAGGAACCAGGATCGGCGAATCGCTGGCGTCCCTGCTCCGGAACCCGATCGCTTTGCGCCACGTGCGGGGAGCAGTGGTGATGGTCGCGTCGGACGGTCTGGAAACGGGTGACCCGGACCTGATGGCCTCCCTGGTCGGCCGCCTGTCCCGCCTCGCCTACACGATCGTATGGATGAGCCCCCTCAAGTCCGATCCTTCATACCGTCCGCTGACCCGCGGCATCCGGCTGGCCCTCCCCCATCTCGACCACCTGGTTGCCGCCGACACGCTCGGCGACCTGGAGGCGGTGGCCACCCTCCTGCCAAGGCTCGTCTCCGGCGCCCGCTCCCGGTAGCGAGGAAGGTACTGAAGAAGGTCCCGTTGGCGCGGTTCCCGACAATGCAACCCCAGGTCAGAGCATCACGGGCCAACCCATCCTCGTCCTTTCGGGCACCCTCCTAGACGCACGCCCGCCGACCGCCGGATCCGGCTACCTGGGAAGCGGTCGCGTTCGGGAGGCGATCCGGGAGGGCCACCAGTTCCACCGGCCCAGCATGGAGACCACTGACGGGACTATCAGGGTGCGGGTGATGAAGGTGTCCATCAGGACCCCGACCGCGACCCCGAACCCGAGCTGCAACAGGTCCTGTAGGGGCAGGGTCATCAGCGCGGAGAAGGTGCCGGCGAGGATTAGGCCCGCAGAGGTGATGACCGGCCCGGTCCGCGCCAATGCGTGGTGGGTCGCCTCTCTGAGCGGCGCCGTCCTGGCTTCCTCGCGGATGCGGGACATGAGATAGATGTTGTAGTCGACGCTCAACGCGTTCAGGAACACGAAGAGGAAGAACGGGACTGCCGGACCCAGCCCGTTGTGACCTGCCAGGACGATGAACACCACCACCACGAGGCCGAGCGTCGCGAAGTAGGTGAATGCGATCGTCGCCATCAGGTAGAGGGGGGCGATCAGCGAACGCAGCAGCAGGGCCAGGACCACGCCGATGGCAAGGAGGATCAGCGGGAGCACCACCACCGAGTCCCGGTTGCCCGCCGTCCGCGTGTCGTAGGCCTCAGCCGTGTCCCCGCCGACCAGCACGCTCCCGGCGGCCAGGCCCAGGGCCGAAGCTTCCTGCCGGGCGAGGGCCCGCAGCTCGGGCACGGCATCAAGGGCCTCTTCAGAGAAGGGTCTGTCTCGGAGCACCACGTCGATGCGGCCTGCGCCTCCATCCGCGGAGACGAACCGGCGCCCGCTCCCCTCCGGCAGTTGGGACGCTTCCGGTCCCCCTATGCCAAGGGGTCTGCTCGGACCGGAGGCATCAGCTACGGCCGGATGGCCGGCGAGTCCGAGCGTGAGGGCGTCCATCTGGGCGAGCACGGCAGGGTCCAGCGCGCCGGCGCCGGGGGGCAGGGAGACGTAGACCTGGGTGGGAGAGAGCTCGCCGCCCGGGAACCCGCCTCTCAACAGCTCGAAGCTACGGACGGATTCCGTATTGGCCGGCAACCTGTCGAGTTGGTCGTAGTTGGCCCGGAACGAGACCAGGCCCACCACCAGCACCGCCAGGCCCACTCCGGTCACGGCCAGGGTCAGGACCGGCCTGCGGAGGACGACCGCGCCCACCCTGCCGTACACGCTGCGCCGCCAGTCGGTCTGCTCCGTAGCCTCCGCTTGCAGCCGCGGCTGGGCGGGCCAGAAGGCGCGCCGCCCGAAGATCGTCAGCAACGCCGGGATGAGGGTGAGGGCGGCCAGCATCATCAGAGCCACCGCCAGCGCGATGATGGGTCCGAGCGCCTGGTAGGAGCGCAGCGTCGCGAGAGCGAGCGCGGCGCACGCGACCAGGATCGTGGCCCCGGCCGAGGCGACAGCACCCCCGACGCCGCGCATGGTCCGTCTCATCGCCTCGTGGCGATCATCGTGTCGCGTCAGCTCCTCGCGAAAGCGCGCCGAGACGAACAGCACGTAGTCGGTGCCGGTGCCGAAGAGAACCACCGTCATGATGCCGGTCGTCTGCCCGGAGATCGGTATCCCGTAGCGGAGCGCGTACCAGGCCGCTATGGCTCCGGCCATCTGGAAGACGAGTCCCACCCCCAGCAGCGGGATAGCGGCCATGACCGGGGAGCGGTAGATGATCACCAGCAGCACCAGCACCAGCAGGACCGTCACCAGCAGTAGCAGGGTGTCGATCTGCGTGAACACCCCGACCAGGTCGACGATGAGCCCTCCGGGCCCGCCCACGGCGATCTCGACGCCGCTCAGGTCGAACGCCCCCGAGCGGTCCCTGATGGCCTCGACCGTGTCGAGAAAGGAAGGATCCGCCGGCTCGCCGGAGACCTCCGCGAACACATACATGGTCGTGCCGTCGGGAGACACCAGCCCGGTCCGCTGACCCATGACCGGATCGGGGCTGAGAACCTGGCCCACGTTGTCGAGCGCCGCCGGGCCGGACATCCAGGCCGCGAGCTCGGCTGCGGCCCCGTACGCGGCAGGCCCCAGACCCTCGGCTTCCCGGAACACTACGAAGACCGGCGTGCCGGTCGCGGGGAAACGCTCTTGAGCGAACCGGTACGCCCGGGTGGCCTCGGCGTCCCTGGGCAGGAATAGCGCCTGCTCGTTCTCGTTGGCGTCGGCGAGCATCGGGAGCTGCGAGATCAATGCTCCGGCGGCCACCAACCAGACCAGGAGCGTCACCCACTTGCCGCGGCGGCTGGAGGCGTAGTCGGTCAGACGGCCGAGCACTACCGGTTCCCCACGGGGACTCCGGCCGGCCGGCGGCCCAGGCTCGTGGTTCCGGCGCTCATCATCGAACTATGCTAACGAGCCTCAAGGACTTGTCCTGCTACCGGCGGAGGACGATCGCAGCGGCTGCCTGCTCCTTGCCGTCAGTCGGGGATCCAGGATTCGGTCTCGATGCCGAGACCGTCGGCGATCCGGTTCGCGTAGGCGAAGTAGCCGACAACCTCCACTATGTCCAGGATGTCACGATCTGAGAAGCCGGCCGATCGCAGGTCTTCCACGTCAGCGTCTTTCATCTCCCCCGGCGACCTGGTCAGCTTGCTCGCGAACCTGAGCATCGAATGCCGCTTGGGCGACAGGTCTGCGGTCGTCCAGTCCCGTTCGATCGCCTCGACAAGCTCGTCATCCTTGATCAGCCGGCGCAGACCGCGCCGGTGGTGGACAACTCAGTAGTGGCAATCGTTCTCGAGGCTCACGACCAGGGCGATGATCTCCCGCTCCACCTTGCGGAGCGTTGCGGTGCCGGCCATCGCCGATTCGTAGAGGCCCTGGTGCGCGGCCATGCCGCGGGGGTTCAGCGAGTGCACGGCCAGGACGTTGTCGACCCGCCCGTATACACGATCGACAACTCGGGGATAGATCTCACCGAGTTCCCCGTCCCAGGAGTCGTCAGGTACTACTTCAATGCGTGCCATGGTGCAGCGTTCCACACCACCCGTACACTCGACAATCCGCGACCAGCCGAACAATCAACGGTCGACGACTACCGAAATCCTTGATGCGGACACGGAGGCGCAGTCGTATCAGATGACACATGTTGGTTATGCCGACGCGCTTGCCCGATAGTTCGGTACGCCTTCCTCCACTTGTCGCGACCAGTGCCATGAATAAGGATTCGATCTCGCGAGGCTCAGGCCGGACTGAGTTCGTTCGTCAACTCGACCAGCCATCGCCGGTAGGCAACCGAGACTTTGTCGGCTGCTCTCACATGAAGCTCGACAGTGAGATCATAGGGGAGCATCTCGGGTCGTTGACTCTCTACGACCGGACGGTCTTGTTCCTGGACGAACCGCTCGAAATCCAAGAAGGCTTGATCGTTCTCTTCGAGAGCGTAGTTTCTAGCCAAGAACCAGAACGACCGAGCATGCTTGGAGCTGGCGGGTGAACAAGCCAGAAACAAGACATAGCGCGATTCGCAGGGAAGGTAGTGACGGTCGAAGTGAATGCTGATCGGCATGGTCAGCCGGTACGTGTAGTCGACGTCGACGAGTGACTCCTTCGATTCGTAGCCGGTGAGGCCCTCGATTGGCTCCTTGACAGTTCGGTAGAACGCGAGTTCCGAGTCGGTTGCCTTCCATACATCATGGTCGGGTACTTCGGGATCGTCCCTGCTGCCTAGCACGCCGTCGTGGACATAGGCGAAGTGGGCAAAGTCCATGAAGTTTTCGAGTCGTCGATGTGCGCTCGTTCTCCAGTCATAGAACGGTCCTTGGAGCACTTTGGAGTCCGGATTGTCGTACTCTGGGAATTCGGGAACATCGAATTTCGGTTGGTCAGCCAGGCATACCCAGATCAGACCGGCCGCCTCACAGGCGTGAAAGGCCTGCAGCCTCGCCCGAGTCGGGATCCGCATACCGAATCGAGCCGGGATGGAGGTGCAAACACCGTCGATTCCATAGGTCCACCCGTGATACAAGCAACGCAGTTGAGTTCCCTCGTTCCGGCCGAGCGACAGAGCGGCACCACGGTGGCAGCACAGATCGCGAAAGCACCGCACCTCACCTTCCATGCGTGCGAGCACCAGTTGTTCACCGAGTAGCACCGCTGCTTCGGGATCGTCCCCCAGATCGTCCGCGTACATCACCGGGTGCCAGAAGTTCCGCATGGCTGTGTAGAGGCGCATCTCGGTATCGAGATCGAGTTCGTTGCGGATCGAGCTATCCGGCAAGTCGACGTAGTTCGTCATCGCAGCCAACCCCCTCCGTTGAGCAGCCTGCTCCGGTCGGTGACGATACTGTCGTCGGGATCGGAGAGAAACGTGGCCGCCTCCGGGAAATCATACAGGACATATCTCCGTGAGCACCGCCGAGATAGCCTTCTGCTGTTCGTATCCACGGCCCACACAGCTTTCTAACTGACATAGGAAATCTCTGACTCCATGAGCTGATAACTGGGGTCATTGCTCGCGCATCGTTGCTAGGGTCGGATTCTGGAGGAACTGCCGACCCGACTGCAGGGTGGTGCGTGCGGCAGGTTCGAATAAGGAGGAGTCAAGATGATCCATCGGATGATCAAGGCGGTCGTTGTAGCTGTGGTCTTGATGCTGATGGCGGTTGCTTGCGGTGACGATGAAGTTGAACCTACTCAGGCGCCGACGACCCAGGCACCCACGACGCAAGCCCCGGCAACCACGGTGGCAAGCATGCCTGGTGAGGGTCTCCGGATGGCCTGGATCTACGACGGCGGCATCGTTGGTGGTTGGGGCCAGGGCCACGACCGGGCCCGTCTATACGTGGAGGAGCACCTTCCCGGGATCGAGACTGTCAATGTCGAGCAGATCCTGCCCGGACAGCCCGGGCAGGCCGCGATGGCGGAGCTTGCGGAGGACGGGTACGACATCGTGGTCCTGACGAGCTTCTTCCAGCCCGACATCCTCGAAATGGCTCCGCAGTACCCGGACACTGTCTTCCTCCATTGGGGTGGGTACGAGAACACGGAGAACTCGGCAGCTTTCGATATCGCTTCCGAGGAGGGAAGGTACGTGGACGGCATGATCGCCGGCGCCATGACAGAGACCAACATCATTGGTGCGGTGCTTGGCTTCCCGCTCGAGGGCGTCGTGAAGCATTTGAACGGTTTCGCGTTAGGTGTTCAGGAGGTGAACCCTGATGCCAGGATCATTGCCATATTCACGAACTCCTGGTTCGACCCGCCGAAGGAGCAGCAGGCGGGGGAGGCCTTCGTGGCGGCGGGCGCCGACGTGCTGGTCGGTAACCTGAACTCGCCGGCCATGGCGCAGGTGGCCGCCGCGGCGGACAAGTGGTATCTCGGTTACGGTGAAGACGAGTCTGGCCTGGCGCCCGATCATTGGGTCACCTCATTCACCTACGAGTGGGGTCCGTACTACGTTTCGGTGGCAGAGTCGGTCCGTGACGGCACCTTCGAGCCGCACTTTTTCTATGGAGGACTGGCTGACGGCGTCATGGGACTCTCCAAGTTCCATGAGGACATTCCTCAAGACGTCCTGGATACGGCGCTGGAGCGGCGGCAACAAATCATTGACGGCACGTTCGACATCTTTGCCGGACCCGTCGTCGACAATGACGGAAACACCCAGATCGGCGCAGGCGAAACCGTCCCGATGAACGAGCGAGTCCTTTGTTGCACGTGGCTGAACCAGAACATAGAAGGCGAGATAGCTGAGTCCTGACCGGTCCTCGGCGAGAGGGCTTTCAGGCCGGCGCCCGCCCGGCGCCCCCGTGGCTGCCGACCCGAAGAGTGCGCAGCCAGTTCCGGTGGCGGCTGTCCGCGCGGCATCCATCTCCAAGGCCTTTTATGGGGTGCAGGCCAACGACCGGATAGACCTCGACCTTCGCTGGGGTGAGGTACACGCGCTGTTGGGGGAGAACGGGGCGGGCAAGTCCACCTTGTGCTCGGTGCTCTCAGGTCTGTACCGGCCCGACTCCGGTGAGATCAGCGTCGAAGGACAACCTGTGGTCTTCCGGTCGCCGAGCGATGCCCTCGCTAAGGGGATCGGCATGGTGTACCAGCACTTCAGGCTGGTCGAACGTTTCACCGTGGCCGAAAACCTCGTGCTCGGACATCCGAGGACCCCGATACGGTTACCTCGGAGCCAGATCGAAAAGGAGATCGGCGAATTCATCGAAGATGTGGGTTTGCCCGTTTCTCCTTCAGCAAGAACCTGGCAGCTTTCTGTCGGTGAGCAACAGCGCGTGGAGATCCTCCGGCTTCTCTACCGCGGAGCACGGGTGCTGATCCTCGACGAGCCGACGGCCATCCTAACGCCACAGGAGTCCCATCTGCTCATCGCGAGGGTCCGCAAACTCGCCGAGGACGGAAGAGCAGTCGTCTTCGTGTCGCACAAACTCGACGAGGTGCTGGAGGTCTCCGACCGGGTCTCCGTCTTGGTCGACGGTCGAAAGACAGGCGAGGTGGCCACGGATGAGGCCGATGCGAGCCTGCTGGCCAGGATGATGGTGGGCAGAGACTTCGTCCAGCGCGGTCCGTTCAGAGGCCCCAGCCTCCCGTCGGACGGGTTACACAAGCCGGCGGAGCCGGTGCTCGCGCTTAGAGATCTGTCAGTGCTGGGTGACCGCGGGAGGGCAGCCGTCAGCGGTGTCGACATCGACGTGCACAAAGGCCGGGTCGTCGGGATCGCCGGTGTCGCCGGTAACGGGCAGCGCGAACTAGCTGAGGCAATTGCCGGGCTGCGTCCTGTTTCAGGGGGGTCTGTGACGATTGATGGGGCTGATGTCACGCATAGGAGTCCGCTTGCGCGTATCAAAGCGGGATTCGGCTTCGTCCCTGAAGACCGCCTTGTCATGGGGTTGGCTTCCAATCTCTCCCTTAAGGAGAATCTGGTACTCAAGGCTTACCGAAGGCATCCCATCTCGCGCGGTATTTTTCTCTCGGGCAGAGAGATCCGCAAGAGGGCGGCGCGTCTGGTGGCGGAGTACGATATCCGCGGTGGCCGTGAAGAGCTTCCCATCCGCCTCCTCTCGGGAGGGAACCTCCAACGGTCCATTCTCGCTCGAGAGATTTCGGAACGTCCGAACGTGTTGCTGGCCGCCTCTCCGACGAGGGGCCTTGATCTCGCCGCTACAGACTCTGTCCGTCGGCTCCTACTGAACGCCGCGGAGGATGGGCTCGGGATCCTGCTCATCTCCGAGGATCTCGATGAAGTCCGGGCCCTTGCTGACACCATACTGGTGATGTTCGAGGGTGAGATCGTTGGGCAGGTTGATCCAACGGAGTTCGACCTCGAGGCGATCGGGTTGATGATGGCCGGGGTACGCAGATCATGAGTCTATGAGAGCGACCTTCAAGGTGCCGAGGGCTCGCCTGCGTCTCGAGCCCAAAGAGAGCGCCTCGCTAGCGGCCCGGGTTGTGGTTCCGATTGCCTCGGTCTTGACCGCGACTGTGGTCGGGGCAGTTGTACTGGTGATCGACGGCCACGCGCCCCTGGAAGCCTATAGGGAACTGTTGCAGTCGGCCTTCGGCGGCAGGAATCCCTTGGTGAGGACGCTGCTGCTGTCCACGCCGCTGGTCTTTACAGCGCTTGCTGCAGCCGTCTCGTTCAGGATGAGGATCTGGAATATCGGTGGAGATGGTCAGTTGATGATGGGAGCGATCGCGGCGAGCGGTGTCGCGATCGCATTGCCGCAGTCACCTTTCTGGGTGCTGACTCCCGCCATCATGGTTGCGGGAATCGTCGGCGGGATGTTGTGGGCGGGCATAGGTGCGGCGCTCAAGGTCTTCCTTTCCACCGATGAGGTCATCTCGACGCTCATGCTCACGTTCATAGCGACCCACTTCATGGAGTACCTGATCTTCGGGAGCTTCAGTTACTGGCGAGATCCGGACAGCGTTGCTTACGCGACGGGGAAGCCGATTCCCGAGGTGGCTGAGCTTCCCCGATTCTGGGGACGCCTCCATGTCGGATTTCTGATCGCGGTTCTTGCCGCGCTATTGGTGTGGTGGGTGCTCAGATCGACTCGGTGGGGCTACGAGACAAAGGTCATCGGTGACTCGCCGACCGCCGGCAGGTACGCGGGGATGAGCGTCTCGCGCAATATCATCGCCGTGTTGTGCGTGTCCGGTGCCCTCGCCGGCCTCGGCGGAGCTGTCGAGGTTGCCGGAGTCAACCACACGCTCCAGCCCACGGCGCTGGAGACAGGGGTCGGTTTCACGGGAATAATCGCAGCCTCTATGGCACGCCTGCATCCCTTGATGCTGGTACCGGTGGCGGTTTTCCTTTCCGGTCTCGTCAGTTCGGGGACCGCTCTCCAACAGATGGGCATCCCGATCGATATTGTCCTGTTGCTAAAAGGCCTTGTCCTGCTGTTCGTGGCCGCGGGAGAGTTCTTCCTCCGCTACCGGGTCACCCCCTCGGCAAGGCGCGTGCGCTGATGAACGACACGGTCCTGATCCTGTCGTTGGCTTCGATGATCGCCGCCGGCACGCCGATGCTTCTGGCCGCGACAGGGGAGATCCTTGCGGAGCGCTCCGGGGTCATGAACCTAGGGATCGAGGGAATGATGCTGATAGCGGCGGCGAGCGGCTTCTGGATCACGAGCGAAACGGAAAGCCTCGCGCTGGGGATGCTCGTGGGCATACTGGCCGCCACGCTGCTCGCTACCGTTCATGCCGTGCTGGCTGTCGGCCTGCGTGTCAACCAGATCATTTCCGGATTGGCCCTCGTGATCATCGGGACGGGCATGTCGGGTTTCCTCGGTGACGCCACCACGCCGAAACTCACAGGAAGGCCACCCGGTGCTCGATTCTCGAGTTTCTTCCCGGAAGAAATGACCGGCCTGCCGGTCGTAGGCCCGCTTGTATTCGATCATGACGTTGTTGTCTATCTGTCCTGGCTGATCGTGGCCGTTACGAGCTACTTCCTGTTTCGCACCAGGCCGGGACTCTCATTGTGGGCGGTGGGTGACGATCCAGCAACGGCCGATGCGGCCGGGATTCCCGTGGTTGCGATCCGGTACGGTGCGACGCTGGTGGGTGGAGCTCTCGCCGGGATGGCGGGGGCATACCTATCCATCCAGATACTCGGTACCTGGCAGGACTCGCTGACGGCCGGACTGGGCTGGATCGCGTTCTGTCTCGTTATATTCTCCGGATGGAGGCCGTGGCGGGCGATGCTGGCAGCGTACATGTTCGGTGCGCTCACCACATTGGGGTTCACGTTCCAGATCGTCGGATTCGGTGTGCCCACTGATTTCCTGGCCATGCTTCCGTTCATCATGACCGTCCTGGTGCTCGCAGTGATCTCATCCCGTCCCGAGGCCGCCCGTCGCTTGGGAGCGCCGGCTGCCCTGGGCAGACCATTTGCGAGGGAGAGTCGGTAGGAGAGCGGCGCCGTCGGCCCGGTACCACTAGCTGGTTCACGCTCGCACCTTGGACACGAACGACGGTCCTGGGGTCCTCTATGAGGCCATCCCGGAGCCGTACCGTGGTCTTTCCAGCGGTTCTGGCTCCCGCTTGCGGCTGCAACAGGCTCGCCGGCCGTTTGACAGCAACTTCGCGCCAGACCATCTCGTCGTGGAGGTCGATCCGGCGCTGGCTCGTCCGTCGCGACCCAGGCCGCGTGCGTCACCACCCGGGTATGGTTGCGTCACGGCCGTCCATGACTAGAAGGAGCCCGACCGGAAGACGATCGAGGAGTTCGTCCTCCCTCGGGGCACCGGGAAGGCCTTCCATCTGGCAACCGGACAGATCCTGCGGATCACCGCCCATGAAGGCAAGCAGGTCGCCGACGTCAAGTTCATCAACGCCCACGATCACAGGGAGCAGTTCTGCGCATGGTGGTCATCGTGCCTGAACTCCGAGCGGCCGAGCGGCCTGATCACCGGCGGAACCAAGAGGATCACCGAGCTCTTCTCCAAGCCTCCGTGGGAAAGGGTCCTGCTACGTGTCATAGATGACAAGGTCGGGGACCACCTCTTCAATGGCGCCTGCTCCCCCAAGATCCGCGAACTGATGCCCGAGTTCGAGTACCTCGGTCCCAAGACCTGTGTTGACCTCTTTCGCGAGGTCCTCGCCCCTCATGGCATCGGTTTGGAGGATCTCGAGGCATCCGGAACGTTCAACGTCTTCATGCCGGTCCGCTTCACAGATGACGAGGCCGGTACGTGGGAGTTCTTGCCGCCATCATGCGAAAAGGGTGACTTCATCGAGTTCCAGGCGGAGATAGACATCCTGGTGGCCGCTACCTCCTGCCCCCAGGTCGCCATCATCAACGACTACAACCCCAAGGCCATGCTCTACCAGATCTTCGAGCAGCGGCAATAGTTGAACGCGAAGCAGGTTCGTGACCATCCGAGAGCAGGACGTAACCGACCGGCGCAAGACCCGACCGGCGCAAGACCCTCTGGGCCTGATCGCCTTGCCCTCAGCAGGCATCGGAGCCCCTGTCTCACTGGATGGAACCACCCGTCCATCGGGCCACCCCCGTTCTAGTCTCACGGGGGCGACCAGATGGACGCGCTGTGGACCGGCTAGGACGGCTGCTGCAGGCCCGTCAGAGGCGAGTGATACACTCGAATTTGGCTAATACTGGGAGGTGACCAGGGGATGACGATGACGCGGTTCGACTACGTCGCGCCTACGAGCGTCGAGGAGGTTACCGGGCTCTTAACCAGCCACGGGAGCGACGCGAAGATCCTCGCCGGTGGACAATCCCTCGTAGTCCTGCTCCGGCAACGGCTCTTGGCGCCGGCCGTTGTCATCAGCCTGAGCCGGGTCGAGGCGTTGACGGGAATAGCAGGCACTGACGACGGCCTCGAGATCGGGGCCATGACCACCTACTCGGAGGTTGCCCGCAACGCGCTGGTCAACCGGGCCGCACCGTTGCTGGCCAAGGCGGCAGGCTCCGTGGGCTCCCGCCACATCCGGAACCGAGGCACCGTCGGTGGGAGTCTGGCCCATGCCGATCCCGCCGGCGACGTACCCGTGGCCCTGCTTGCCCTGGATGCATCGATCCAAGTCGCCGGAGAGGGAAAGGTCCGAACCTGTGCGTCCAACGACTGGTTCACCGGTTTGTTCGAGGTCGCGATGTCGGACGATGAGGTGCTGACCGGAGTGACGATCCCGGAGCCACGGGCGACAGCCAGTCACGGATACAACCGCTTCAGCTACCGGGAGGGTGAGTACCCCATGATCGTGGCGTCCGCCGTTCTGGGCTGGGATGAGGGGGTTTGTACTTCGGCCCGGGTAGCCATGGGAGGTGTCGGCGCCCATCCGCAACGACTCCCCGCAGTGGAAGACCGGCTCGCGGGTTCCGCTGTGGACTCGGAGGACATCGACGCGGCAGCCATGATCGCCGGAGATCTCATAGATCCCCCGTCAGATATACGGGGCTCCACCGGGTGGAAGAGAAAGGTAGCGCTGGAATACATGAAGCGTGCCATCGCGGAAGCGGGCCGCGGTCGGGAGAACGGTGATGGCTGACCAGGACATCACCCTCGTCATCAACAACGAGACCGTCTCCACGAAGATCGCCGGCAACCGCCTTCTCCGTGAGTTCATCAGGGAAGATCTCGGTCTGACCGGGACCAAGTCCGCCTGTGAGGACGGGATGTGCGGAGCGTGTTCCGTCCATCTGGACGGCGACGTGGTCAAGTCATGCCTCGTACTCGCCATGGAGGCCGATGGGCGCACGCTGACCACGATCGAGGGACTGGCACCACCCGACGGCCTCCACCCCGTGCAGCAGGCGATGATCGACAACTTCGGGTTCCAGTGCGGGTTCTGCACGCCGGGATTCATCATGACGATCGTCGACATCGTGGACAAGGATGTCGTGGACGACCCTGAGGCGCTACGCGAGGACCTCGTGGGCAACATCTGCCGCTGTACCGGATACACCAGGATCGTGGCTGCGGTGATGGACGCAGCCGGGAGGAAGGACCAATGACGAAGCCCGATAGCTCGAACGGCCTCATCGGAACCTCACTCCCCAACGTCGACGGGCGGGCGCTGGTCACCGGTCGCGCCAAGTACACGGTGGACCTCGACTTCCCCGGGATGGCGCACGGGAAGACCGTCAGGAGCACCTACGCACATGCCCTCATCACCGCCGTCGACACGGAGCGGGCGCGCCAGGTTGACGGCGTGCTCCTGGCGATAACGGGGGAAGACATAACCGAACTCGGGCCGGTCGCCAACGGTCCGATCCTCGACATGCTGCTCCTTGCGACCGGCAAGGTTCGCTACGTCGGCGAGCCGGTGGCCGTGGTGATCGGGGTCACCGAGGAGGCCGCTCAGCAGGGCGCCGACCTCGTCGAAGTGACCTATGAACCGCTCCGCCACATTCTGGATCCCGAGGAGGCGATGCGTGACGACGCCCCCCTGATCCACGAAGGCCTTGACGGAGTGGAGGGCAATGTCTGCTGGACACAGCAGACCAAGGCGGGCGATATCGATGCCGCGCTCGCGGAGGCCGACCTGGTGATAAGCAAACGGCTGGCGACAACCAAGGCTCACGCTATGCCGATGGAGACCCATGCCGCCGTGGCCCGGTACGACGACGCTTCCGACACGATCACCCTATGGACCGGGACCCAGGGCCCCCACCTCCTGCGCAACGAGATCGCTCGCGTCTTCGGCTACCCCCAGACCAAGGTCCGTGTCATAAAGCCGTACATGGGCGGAGCCTTCGGCCACAAGGAAGGCATCCACACCAACGAGGCGATGGCGATCTGGGCCGCACGCGCGCTGCGTAGACCGGTGCGGATCGAACTCAGCCGCACGGAGGAGTTCGCGGCGACGGTCAGCCGCAACCCTCACATCCGGGACGCCACGATCGCCGTTCGCAACGACGGAACGGTCCTCGGCTGGAAGGAGACGATCGTCCAGGACGTCGGCGCCTACTCGGGGATCAGCCCGGCCGTGCTCGCGCTGTCCGAGTGGATCACGGTGGGGCCCTACAAGACCCCAGCCCTCGACATTGAAGGTTCGGTCGTATACACGAACAAGCCCCCATCCAGCGCCTTCCGAGGCTTCGGCAACCCTCAGGCCACGTTCGCGCGCGAGGTCATGTTCGACATCGCAGCCCGGGAGTTGGGGATCGACCCTCTGGAGTTCCGGTACAGGAACGTGATCCGGCCCGAGGACCTGCCTACGGCCACCGCCAACGGTCTGAAGCTGATCACGCTACCGATCAAGGAGGCTACCGACGCGGTAGCCGAGGCCATGGGGTACCAGGCATTGCTCGATTCGAAACCGCCATGGCGGGGCGTGGGCGTGGCGAACATGCTGGAGTGGGGCGGCGGGTGCCGCTGGCATATGAACTACGACGTGGACATGAACTCGGTGAAGGTGGAGATGAACGCTGACGGTAGCGTCGTGGTCGCCACCGACGCAGCCGACTCCGGCCAGGGCCACGCCACCATCTTCACCCAGATCGTCTCGGATCGCCTGGGAGTGGATCCCTCGACCGTCACCGTGCGGCAGTCCGACACCGATACAGCACCCTTCGGGCTGGGCACGTTCGCCAGCCGGACCGCGGTGGTGCATGGGTCTGCCCTCATGCGGGCCTGCGACACGCTGCGCGAGAGGATGATGGAGGTTGCCGGATCGAGCCTGGAGGCCGACCCCGAGGACCTCGAGATCGCCGACGGTCAGGTGCGCATCCGGGGCACGAATCACGGAATACCGGTTACCACGGTTGCCGCTCTCGCCCACTACGTGCGGTCCGTCCTGCCCGAAGGCATGGAATGCGGCTCGCTCGTGGCGAGCGCCAGCTACGACGCTCCCTCGACCGTGCCTGATGAGAACGGTGTCGGTAACTTCGCCGCCAACTACACCACCTCCTCGACCATGGTCATCGTGGATGTGGACCCCACCACCGGCAAGGTCACCATCCTGGACTGGGCGAGCGCGGAGGATGTGGGGCGCGCCCTCAACCCGGACCTGCTCAAGGGACAGCTACAGGGCGGGGTCGCGCAGGGGATCGGTTTCGCGCTCGGCGAGGACCTCATCTTCGACGAGTCGGGAACCGTCCTGAATCCGTCCATGGCGGACTACCAGGTGCCGACCGCGCCGCAGGTGCCCTTGATCGAGGACAAGATCATGTGCATCGAGAGCTTCGACCCGACCTACCCACTGCAGCACAAGGGGATCGGTGAGAGCGGCATCACCCCCGCGGCCGCCGCTATAGCCAACGCTGTGTTCGACGCCATCGGGGTGCCCATAACAACACTGCCGATCACCCCCGAGAAAGTGCTGGCCGCGATCGAGAGCCGGGGCGACTAGCAGGATCAGGCAGCGGTGTGAGCGGCGATCGTGTCGAGCCGCTCCGAAAGGCGGTCTTGGGCGAGTTCGAGGTCGTATTGGCTCTGTAGTCCCATCCAGAAGCTCGGAGAATTACCGAAGAAACGCGCCAGCAGCAAAGCCGTCTCTGCTGTGACGGAAGGCTCTCCGTGGACGATGGAGTGAATCCGCCTGGCGTCCACACCTACGGCTTTCGCTAACCGGTACTGGGTGATGCTCATGGGGATGAGGAACTCCTCGTTGAGTATTTCTCCGGGGTGGATACGCGGTAGCTTCGTTTCGTTGGTCACCGGTCCTCCACTCCAGAGTCGAGTTATGGCGCTCAGGCCAGGTCGAAGCGGTCGAGGTTCATGACCTTGCTCCACGCCGCCACGAAGTCCCCCACGAACTTCTTCCCTGCGTCGTCCGAACCATAAACCTCAGCTAGAGCTCGAATCTGAGAGTTCGAGCCGAAGACGAGGTCCACCGCGCCGGCCGTCCACTTGACCTCGCCCGTCTCGCGGTCACAGCCCTCGTAGACGCTCTCGGTCTCCCACACCTGCCACACCGTGTCCGTGTCAAGCAGGTTCACGAAGAAGTCGTTGGTCAGCATCCCGACCCGGTCGGTGAGCACCCCGAGCGGGGACCCTGCGGAGTTGGCGCCCAGAACACGGAGACCACCGACCAGTACCGTCATCTCCGGCGCGGTCAGCGACAGCAGGCCGGCCCGGTCCACCAGCAGTGTCTCCGGCCGGCGCTTGTCACCGTTGCGCCGGTAGTTACGGAACCCGTCGACGGTCGGTTCGAGCACGGCGAAGGACCCGGCATCCGTCTGTTCCTCCGAGGCGTCGGTGCGTCCCGGCGAGAACGGAACCTCAACCTCGCACCCTGCGTCACGCGCTGCCTGCTCGATGGCGGCACACCCGCCCAAGACGATCAGGTCCGCTAGGGACACCCTCTTGCCACCGCTTTGAGAGCTGTCGAACTCGCTCCGGATCTCCTCGAGGGCCGCCAGCGCGGTAGCCAGGTCCGAGGGGTCGTTGACCTCCCAGTCCTTCTGGGGGGCGAGCCGGATGCGGGCGCCGTTCGCTCCCCCGCGCATGTCGCTGTCGCGGAACGTCGACGCCGAGGCCCACGCGGTCGAAACAAGCCGGGAAACGGAGAGTTCGGAGTCGAGGATCCTGGCCTTGAGAGCGGCTATGTCGCCGCTGTCGACGAGTTCGTGGTCCAAGGCGGGGACAGGATCCTGCCATATCATCTGCTCATCTGGAACCTCCGGACCCAGATACCTGGTCACGGGTCCCATGTCGCGATGGGTGAGCTTGAACCACGCCCTGGCAAAAGCGTCGGCTAGTTCGTCCGGGTTCTCCAGAAAGTGCCGAGAGATCGGCTCATAGACAGGGTCCATGCGAAGCGAGAGGTCGGTGGTCAACATCACGGGAACGTGCCGCTTCGACGGGTCATGAGCGTCCGGCACCGCGCCGGTTGCCGCCCCATTGGCGGGGATCCACTGCCAGGCACCCGGCGGGCTCTGCGTCAACTCCCATTCGTAGCCGAAGAGGGTTTCGAAGAATGTGTTGTCCCATGTCACCGGGGTGGCTGTCCACGCGCCCTCGAGCCCGCTCGTGATCGCGTCGCCCGCCATGCCGCTGCCGTAGCTGTTGCTCCACCCCAGGCCCTGCTCCTCCAGGGCTGCGCCCTCCGGCTCAGGGCCGACGTACCGGCCCGCATCGGCAGCGCCGTGCGTCTTCCCGAAAGTGTGCCCTCCGGCTATGAGCGCCACCGTCTCGGTGTCGTCCATGGCCATGCGGGTGAAGGTCTCCCGGATGTCCCTCGCTGCCGCGAGCGGGTCGGGCCGCCCGTTCGGTCCCTCGGGGTTCACATAGATCAGGCCCATCTGCACCGCGCCGAGAGGGTTGGCCAGCTCCCGGTCGCCGCTGTAACGCTCATCGTCCAACCACCCGGTCTCGGGTCCCCAATAGATGTCCTCCTCGGGCTCCCACACGTCCTCACGGCCGCCGCCGAAGCCCAACGTCTCGAAGCCCATCGACTCCAGCGCCACATTCCCGGCAAGGATCATCAGATCGGCCCATGAGATCTTGCGACCGTACTTCTGCTTGACCGGCCACAGCAGCCGGCGCGCCTTGTCCAGATTCGCATTGTCAGGCCAGCTGTTGAGCGGCGCGAAGCGATGCGTGCCCGATCCGCCGCCACCCCTCCCGTCGAAGATGCGGTAGGTGCCGGCGCTGTGCCAGGCCATCCGGATGATCAGCGGCCCGTAATGGCCGTAGTCGGCCGGCCACCAGGGCTGGGATGTCGTCATCACCCCTGCGAGATCGGCCTTCACCGCGTCGAGATCAAGACTGTTGAAGTCCGTCGCGTAGTCGAACCCTTCGCCCATGGGATCGATCAAGGGCGAGTTCTTGTTCAACGGCCTCAGGTTCAACTGTTCCGGCCACCAGTGCTGATTCGCCAGTGAGCCCATCGCAGCGGGCATCTGGTGCGACACCGGACACTTGGCGGCCGGTACGTCCTGGTCGATGGTGCTGATGTCTTCGACAGTCATCGGTTGTCCTCGGTTGCTGGTAGGCCGATCGTGCTATGCCAATCTAGCCGTAGCCACCAGACCGTTGGTGCGAGCCCGACCGGTCCGGGCGGCGGAGAGGGCCGCTTACCTCTCCTCCCGTGAGTAGGGGATGCCCAGGGCGGCGGGGGCGCCGATGCGCCTGCGCAGGTCGCCCCGAGCGAGGAGGAACAGGGCAGCGATAGTGATCAGGAAAGGCATCATCCTCAGGACCTCGGCGGGGATCTGCTCGAAACCGAGGGCCTGGAGCGTGAAGTTGGTACGCACGGCAAGGCCGAAGACGTAGGCGCCCAGCAACAGCCGGAAGGGACGCCAGGCCGCGAACACCACCAACCCGATGGCGATCCAGCCCAGACCGGCCACCGTCGCCTCGGCGTTCCAGGATGTGACGATCACTGTGATCAGGTTCGCTCCGGCCAGCCCGGCCAGCGCGCCCCCGATCACCGAGTAGACGTAGCGGGTCCGGATCACGTTGATCCCGACCGTGTCGGCGGTCGAGGGCTCCTCGCCGACCGCGCGCAGCGACAGCCCGAGCCGCGTCCTCGATATATGGAAGGCCGTCAGCGCGACCAGCACCCACGAGATGTACACGAATATGCTCTGCCGGAACAGGATCGGCCCCAGCACCGGCAGGTCCCGCAGCCCCGGAATCTCGATGGCCGTGACGGACTTGTTTATCACGGTGAAACCGTGCGGTTCGCCGATGAAACGCGCCACCCCGGAAGCGAATATGAACAGGGCGAGACCGGACAGTATCTGGTTGGCGCGGAAGGACACGGAGAGCACTGCGTGGAGTCCGCCGATCAGGGCGCCCCAGAGCATGCCGACCGCAACGCCCACGATCACGCTATCGGTGGCCTGGACCGCCGTGAAGGTCCCGATGGCGCCGAGGAGCATGGTGCCCTCGACCGACAGGTTCAGCACCCCGGCCCGCTCGCTGAGCAACTCCCCCAGTCCGGCCAGGATTATCGGCGTGCCGGCGGTGATGGCGCCGGCCAGGGTGAGCACGAGCACGCTCTCGTTCATGCGCTTGGCTCTTCCCGCGGAACAGCCCCCGCTCCCGGGGCCACCGCCACGGCCGCAGTCGTTTCGGCGGGCCCGGCGCGCCTCCGTATCCAGCGCCACCGGTAGGACAGCAGGGTCGCTCCCCCCACCACGAAGAGGATCAGCGTTCCCTGGACGATTATCGAGACCGAGATCGGGATCGGGTTAGGCATCGATTGCATGGTCAGGGCCGCGTTCTCGACCGCCCCGAGGATCACGGCGGACACGACTATGCCGAACGGATTCAGCCTGCCGAGCGCCGCGACCACGATGCCCGTGTAGCCGAGCCCGGCGGCGAAGCCCTCGGGGCTGAAACGCCCCCCCCTCCCCAGCAACTCTATGGCCCCGGCGAGCCCGGCCAGCGAACCCGAGATCAGCAGCACCCGCATCGTCAGGGCGCCGATGCTGATGCCCGAATAGTGGGCGGCCTTGGGGGAACTGTTCATGACCCGCATCGTGAACCCGAGCCGGGTGTGCCGCAACACGATATGCACCGCGATCGCCGCGAGGATGGCGACGAAGAAGCCCCAATGCAACCTCGTGCTCCCGACCCTGGGCAGTTCCAGGAAGGAAGCCACCTCGCGACCCACCGGATGACCGATCAGGGTCGTGTCCCGCCATGGACTGGTCGTACCGTCGACCAGGTAGTAGGAGAAGATGACCGCCACGAAGTTGAGCATCAGGCTGGTGAGGATCTCGTTCACGCCGTACCTGGCCTTGCCGTACGCCACCAGCGCGATCCAGAACATACCGCCGAACATGCCGGCTAGGAGCGTCATCGGGATGCCGATCGGGGCCGGCATGATGTCGCCTATCCAGACGCCGAATCCGGTGGCGGCTATGCCCCCGAAGATGATCTGGCCTTCAGCGCCGATGTTCCAGAGCCGGACCCGGAAGGCGAACGCCACGGCGAGACCGGTGAGGATGAGCGGGGTGGCGCTCGTCAGCGTGTCGGCGAAACCGAACCACGATCCGAAGGCCGTCCTGACTATCTCGAAATACACCTCGACCGGATTGAGGGATCGAAACGCCAGGAATGCGGCCACGACCACGAGCGCGAGGCCAATGGAGCCGAAGGGCAGCACGATCTTGAGCCACAGCGGCGCCGCCGGTCGGGGCTCGACCACTACGGGCCAGCGGAAAGCGCGACCGCTGCTCACGCGCTGCTCCCCGTCATCGCCAGGCCAACCATGTCCCGATCCAGATCCTCGATCGCCGTCTCGTAGGCGACCGTCCCCTCGTACAGGACCATCACCGTGTCGGCCAGGGCGAGCACCTCGTCCAGATCCTCGGAAATGAGCACGATCGCGCACCCCTCCTCGCGCAGGCGACCGATCTCCTCGTGCACGAACTGGGCCGAGGCCACATCCAGGCCCTGGGTCGGTGAGGACACCACCAGGACATCCGGCGACCCCGAAAGCTCCCGCGCCAGGATCACCCGCTGCAGGTTCCCACCCGACAGGGTTCCCGTCTTCACATCGGGCCCGGCGACCACGATCCCGTAGTCCTCGATATGCTCGAGCGCCCGCTGCTGGGCGCGCGAGGCGTTGAAACCGCTTCTAACCGCGTCGGTCAGCATCAGGTTCTCGGCCACCGACAGGTCGGGCGCAAGGCCGGTGTGCAGGCGATCGCTGGGTATGTATCCGAGACCCTGGTTGCGGGCAGCCCTCGGACCGGCGCCCGTCGTGCCCGCTCCGCCGATCTCCACGGAACCCGAGTCCGGTACGGCCAGGCCCGCCAGCACATCGGCCAGCAATTCCTGGCCGTTGCCCGCCACCCCGGCGATGCCGACGATCTCCCCCGAACACGCCGCCAGCGTGATCCCGTGCAGGCCTTCCCGGTCGTTCGTCCGGGACACTTCCAGGTCCCGGGCCACCAGGACCGGTCCTCCTATCTCGGCTGAACCCTCCTGGCGCGCGAATTCGTGTTCGACGGGACGACCGATCATGGCGGTGGCCAGCGCCGCCGCGGTGGTCTCCTCCGTGGGAATGACCAGCTCGACCCGACCATCCCGCATCACGGTCACCGTGTCCGAGACCTCCATGACCTCCCGCAGCTTGTGGGTGATGATCATGACGGCCACCCCATCCGCCGCGAACGAACGGATGGTCTCGAAGAGGCGTTCCACCTCCGCCGGTACCAGTACGGCGGTGGGCTCGTCGAGCAGGAGGACATCGACTCCCCGGAACAGGGTCTTCAGCAGGTCGACCCGCTGCCGCTCGCCCGCCGACAACTCCCCGGCCAGGGCGCCCACCCGTACCGACAGACCGTACCGCTCCATGAGCGAGCGGACACGGGCGCGGATCTTGGCATTGTCCAGGTAGTAGGGGAGGTCGGGATAACCGAGCACGATGTTTTCCTCGACGGTCAGCCGATCCACCAGCCGGGCATGCTGGTGGACCATCCCGACGCCCCGGGAGAGGGCATCCGGTGGGTTACGGAACTCGACCATCTCCCCGTCGAGCCTCAGCATTCCGCTATCAGGCCGGTAGAGGCCCGAGAGCATGTTCGCCAAGGTCGTCTTGCCCGCCCCGTTCTGACCCAGGACCGCATGGACCGAGTGGCGCGCCAGGAACAGGTTCACGGAGTCATTGGCCACGACCGGCCCGAAACGCTTGCTGAGCCCGTGAGCCTCAAGCATGACGCTCACCGATCCGGGCAGGGGCAGATCCGCGCGGGACGAGACGGTTCTCGATCATCGCCCACAATGTACATAAGCCCGCGCCGCTCGATGGTGATTCGCCACGCGAAGCCGATCGAGGCCTCCCACCCTCAAGCAGGAGACCTCGATCCAAGCTAGCCGTCTACCTTCCCTCCGGCGGTCTGTCTACGACGGGAAGCCCCCCACCACCCCTTCGAGGAGGAAGTCCATTCCCAGGAGGAAGCCCAGGTCGGCGACCTCGCCGTCCGCGAGTACCTGATTGCCGTCCTGGTCGTTGAGGGGACCGGTGAACACGTTCAGGTCCCCGCTGGTCATGCCTTCGACCGCTGCATCGAGCATGGCAACGGTCTCTTCGGACAGGAAGTCCGCGTACGGGCCCGGGGATAGGAGCCCTGCCCCCAGAGTCAGATAGGTGTTACCGGCCTCGTATGTGCCATCGATCATCTGTTGAGCCACTTCAGCGAAGTAGCCACCCAACTCCAGGAGCGCGCCCGTGAGATAGGCCTCGGGAGCGAACCGCTGCCCGTTGTCGTAGATCTCGATCCAGTAGCCACCCCTGGCCTGTGCGACCTCTCCTGCGGTGGTCAACTCGGTCACCTGGGCAACGGCCCTGACGCCCGTGTCGAAGAGCGATTCGGCAGCCTGGCCCTCGATCAGCGGGTCGAACCAGGTTCCGGTCCAGACGACCTGGACTGTCGCATCGGGGTTGACCGACCTGGCCCCCAGCAGCAATCCGTTGATGTCGCGCAGGACCTCGGGTATCGGATACGAGGCGAGGATGCCGATCTCGTCCGGTCCCACGAGGCTGGCAGCGGCCAAGCCGCCCAGATACATACCCTGCTCGAAACCACCGTCGTACGATCCGACGTTCTCGGACAACAGGAAGAAACCCGGGCCGAGGAACTGGGCTTCGGGGTACTGCTCCGCCACGGCCACTACCTGGTCCTGGTAATCGAACGAGGTGGTGACAAGCAACCTGTATCCCCGCCTGATGAGATCTTCGAACACCCGCTCCGCTTCGGCTGTAGCCGGTACGGATTCGAGGAAGACTGTCTCGACGGCGTCCCCCATTATGTCTTCGAGTTCGAGCCGTCCCATGTTGTGCCGGAAGTTCCAACCGTGCTCACCCACCGGCCCCTGATGCACGAAGGCCACCTTCAGCGGCTCGACAGCCGCCTCGGTAGTGGCGGGCGCTGCTGTCGTCGCGGGTGCCGCAGTTGTAGTCGTCTCGGCTTCCTCACCCCCGCAGGCGGCCACCACCATTAGCAACGCAACCAGGCCGCCAGCCAGTCTCTTCGATGTGCCCATACGAACCTCCGCAAGCCGGGATCGGCTGATGTTCCTACCATCAGCCTCCGGCTGATAGTAAACCGTCCATCCACGGACTGGAACGGGTTTCTCGCGGCATGGAAGCAGCCAACCCGGCGACCGGCCTCAGAACGGTCTTGGTGGGAGGATGCCGGAGAACAGGTGCTCCCCGCATCCGTCTCCGTCGCCGGGAAGGGGGAGAACCTCGGTCTCGAAGCCGGCATTCTCCATGAGAGAAACCCAGGTCGCCATGGGGAAGAGGCCGGTCACGTGGAGGTCGGTCTCCACGCGCAGACGGTCTCCCTCGTTGATCGTGTAGGTGATCCAGGACTCGATGGTTGTGTCGGTCGGATCGGGGTCGGTCAAACGCTCCTCGACCTTCACTTCCGGGTCGCCGGGTCGGGGGGGTGGCGGGATGTCCCAGCGCAGGACCCTGCCCTCCTCGAAGGACTCAGTCACCAGGTCGGGCGCTACCAGGAGCAGACCGCCCGGCCGCAGGTGGACCCGGGCGGTGGTGAAGACCGCTCTCAGGTCGTCCTCGGTCAGCATGTACGACACCGCATCGTGGATGAGCACCGCGTCGAACACCCTCCCCAGGCGCACCGTCCGCATGTCACCCACGCGATGCTCCACGTCGGGGTTCAACCGCCGGGAGTGCTCCAGCATCTCAGGGGACAGGTCAACGCCGGTGGCCTCGAAGTCGGAAGTGAGGTGCGACAGGTTGTGGCCGCCGCCCACGCCGAGTTCGAGTATGCGATGCCGTCCCTCCCCCAGCCGGGCCCGGATGGCGTCCCTCCAGTGGCCGGCCTCCTCCGCGTAGTCCTCCGGAGGGCTCACCAGCGGCCACAGGTAGGCCAGGTCGGAATAGAGGCGGCGGCTTCCTGCCATGGCCCCTCCGGGCTACCGGATCGTGCTGCGCCGAGCCATCGAGGTTTCCCAGGCCGTCCCCTCGGCCTGAGCGACGGCGCGGAGTTCGGCCATCCGCCCGGCAGCATGCTGCGCATCACGGCGGCCGGTGGCGAGCTCGCGCCAGATGGCCCGGCCTCCGAGGAACCCTGACGCCCCCGACGCGCAAGCCACCCGCACCTGGTCGCGGAACAGCCCGAAGTCGCTGCCCTCGGACAGGATGACCCAGGGAACCGGACTCAACCGGTCGACCTCGGCGCAGGCTTCGGCCCATTCCTCGGGAGCGTGCCGGCCACCCTCCGGCATGACAGGGAACTGCAGTTTGAGCACCTCGGCACCCAGCGGGCCGAACCGTCTCACCCCCTCCAACACGGCTCGCTTCCGGTCCTTCGGGTCCTCATACAGCGCCAGCGGCTCGCAGAACAGCGGCAACCCGGCCGCCCGGCACTGCCTCGCAACGTCTGTCACGAACCGCTCTCCCGCCGACATATCCCCGTCCGGGTCGTAGTACACGGAGATCTTGACGGCGTCCGCTCCCATCCCGGCCACTCGCTCCGCGTTCCAGCCGGGGAGGAGGCGAGGGGCGGTGCGCACGTCGGCGTAGTCCCCATCCTCGATGCCGAGGATCAGGCCCATACCCTCCGGACGGCGCCGGTCGGACCGGTCCATACCGATCAGATAGCCGGGGTCGATCAGGACCGCCCCGGCGATGGGCCCGAGCGCGGCGATGATCGGTTGCTTGGCGGCGTTGATGTCCGCGGCGGTCATGCTCTCCGGTTGGTCCGGACTCACGGTCTGCGCGAACGACCCCACATGATCGATCGCCAGGACAGTGAACAGACCGGCGTCCGTTGCGACCCGCCCAAGCCCCGAGCCCGCCTCCGACCGGCTCTTGGAAAGTCCCGTCATGCCAGAGTCTCTCGCAACGTGATTGATGATCCTGCCTTCACGTCGGCTCCACAACCTCAACCCCCAACGACCGTGCCGCCTCGATCAGCCGGCGGTCGTAAGTCACGATACCGCTGAGTTCGATACCGCTGAGTTCGCTACCCAGCCCCAACGCGGAGGCCAAGTGCAGGGCATCAAGACTCCGCAGCCAGGCGGGCTCCAGCAACCCAGCCCTTTCGTACACCGCCGTCGTTAGTAGCACCAGTACCAAGGAGTCCAGGAGCCGTTGAGCCGCTGCCATGCGGCGTGGCGCCTTTCTCTGGATCGTCCGCCGCAGCTCTGTTCGCAATAGATCGCTCGAGACGATTTGTCGAGAAGACTTCACCACCCAGGAGCGTAACGCTGGCGTCTCCGCCTCAGCGATCACCAACTTTACCGCTGCTGAAGTGTCGAGATAAAACAATGTTATCTCCTTCCACCCTTACGGGTCAGTAAAACCTTAAAACCTGCTTATACCATGCAGTTACAACAAATGTGCCCTTGGAAAACTCAAAAATATCAAATCTGATGAAAGTTGATTGGAAAATAGTGCTTTGAGGCTGCGCGGATAGGCGGACCTCGACCGCCCTTGCCACTGACTGCATCC
>LXNI01000520.1_pt1 | contig 43277 bp, 40 predicted proteins | sample 809091 | NCBI WGS metagenome assembly LXNI01 (sample SAMN04870527, study PRJNA318959) | sponge metagenome | biome: 01000161; feature: marine sponge reef; material: water | host: Sarcotragus foetidus | place: Greece: Milos, Mediterranean Sea | collected 2013-05-29 | depth 5-7 m
ATCCGTCCAGTCGAAAGGGCAAGCGTTATGGTTGCACGTCCTGTGGACAGGTGATGGATGCGGATTTGAATGCATCGATCAATCTCCTGAACCGCGGACTGGCAACCGGGCCGGGTGGGACTATTCCCGGTGCGGTAGCGAGAGCCGCGTGACTGTATACTCCTGATGCCCTTTGGGCATTGAAGTATATAATTCCCTTATGGATACTATCAAGACAAATAGCGATATCCTGTTTTAGACAGCCCCGACTCTACCACTTGGTGATCTATTCGATATGACGCGACTCTCTTCCCCTACCCGGTCATTGTTTGACGATATGCTGTCATGGCGCCATGACATCCATCAATACCCCGAATTGGCCTTCGAGGAACACCGTACAGCCAAAAAAGTCGCTGAATTACTGCAATCCTGGGGGATTGAAGTCCATACCTGCATTGGCGGCACCGGTGTCGTCGGTGTATTGAAAAAGGGCACCACCAATCGATCCATCGGATTGAGAGCCGATATGGATGCGCTGAAAATCACCGAGAAAAATACCTTCGATTATTGTTCCGCACATGAAGGGAAAATGCATGCCTGTGGCCATGACGGACACACCGCCATGTTATTGGGTGCGGCCCGCCATCTGGCACAAACTGGCGCATTCGACGGAACCGTCGTCTTTATATTCCAACCGGCTGAAGAGCATGGAGAGGGGGCGCGAGCCATGATTCGTGACGGTCTGTTTGAGCGCTTCCCCATCGATTCGGTCTATGCCGTACATAACTTTCCTTCGATTGCCACGGGCACATTCTCAATCCGGGCAGGTTCCGTCATGGCCGCCGAAGACAATTTCAAGATCGTGATCAATGGTGTTGGCTGTCATGCGGCCATGCCTCACCTTGGCAAAGATCCTCTTGTCGCGGGCGCGGAAATCGTCACCGCCATGCAATCGCTGGTCTCACGGAAAATAGACCCCATGGAACATGCCGTGGTCTCATTTACCGAATTTCTCACCAACGGGACCGTTAATGTCGTACCGGAACAGGTCACAATCAAAGGAGACACACGCTCGCTGACCCCGGAAGTCCAGGATCGGATTGAACAGACCATGGAACGTATCGTGCGCGGAATCTGTGCGGCCCACGATGTACAGGTTGAGTTTCACTATGCCCGAAACTTTGTTCCGACCATCAATACGGTCACAGAAGCGTACATCGCCGCCGGGATCGCCGAATCAGTTGTCGGACCAGAACGGGTGATTGTTGACAGTCATCCGGTGATGACATCCGAAGATTTTGGCTACATGCTGCTGGAGAAACCGGGTGCCTATGTTCTGCTTGGCAATGGAGAAAAAGGAGTGGGTGGCTGCAGTCTTCATAATCCGAACTACGATTTCAATGATGAAATACTTTGCACTGGGGCTGATTTCTGGGTTGCGCTGGTCGAATCTGAATGTCCACACTGAACACGATAAATTTTCCGATCTGACCATCCTAAAGTGCCTGCCATTGACAACCAATAGGTTCGGTAAATTTTGAGAGCAATGATTTGTTCGCTATGAAAGCAGACATAGCAATGGATTTTCTCAAATCATTAAGCAACATTATTGATGGTAAAACTAAAAGACAGAATATGTCGGCAAATCTGTCGATGATGATTGAGTTACCAACTGTCGAGCCGTTAGGCTTAATGGCCCATCAAAATGAGGAAAAAAGAGACCCATCAATTTCTGAATATTCCCACATACTCTATAGGGGTGGTCTAGCACTATTGAGACCGGAAAGCCCAATTAAGTTGGACAAATCATTTTATTGGACCCCGATGGGTCAATGAACGACACCGTTCCTCTTGGTCTTCCTGTCAAACTGCACACATCATTTTATCCATTCTCCCCCTGCAAACCCTTGAAGCAAAATGGATTTCCCTGATCTGGAAAGGTGTGCTATGTATCTTTTTGTTGCCGTAATACAGGGCATGTCCTATCACATCAAGATCGTCCACAGCAAAACTGATAAATCATTATCCTGTTCCGTCCGGCGTGGCAATGAAGCAAACACATCCAGCGTAAAACCCTCGTCAGCCTCTCTCACCTGCCCCACCTTGAAGTTTTCCGACTCCCTGCGCTGCGCGCTCTACTCAAGAGCACGGAGGTGCTATCTGACCTCGGTGTCATAAAATTAACCGAATTGTAAATGCTGTTACTTTCAATGATTCAAAAATCATAGGCAGAAAATTAACTTGATCAATAAACCTGATCGTGGTTTCCAATATTGATCAGAATAATCTTTTCATTCTGAATCTCCAGTTCAAGCACAATTCGGTAACTCATATTAACGGAAACTGAAAATAAGCCCCTCAATCGACCCTCCAAGCTGTGTAACCTCAGCGAAGGGTGATAGGGGTCCAGTTCTAGCAATTCAAGTGTTTTCCTGTATTGGTTCTGTATCTCTGGACGCTTTCGCAAAAATTTCTTAGCACGCCTGATATAGCTATCAGGGTACATCAGCGTGTATGGCATTAGCTCTGCACTCGTTTCATATGCTCATCTACGCTATCGGTATTGTAGTTGTTGTTCTTCATGTCACTACGAGCTTCCTGAAGGGCCATGTCCAACTCATATTCACGCAATTTGTTGTAGGTATTGAAATCGAGGACAACATACTTGCGCTCACCACGTACCGTAATCACGACCGCTCCATCTTGCTGGAGCGCGGACTCGACTACAGATACGCCATTGGTCTTAAGATCGTTCGCTGTAATACTGGTCATTGATCTGGTTCCTAATAAGATTATCAATAGTGTTATGTAGAATACGCGATATAGTGCGATATAGCTAGTTTTAGCGTTATCGAAACTACATAGTAGTATCGACTACGTTTCTATCAGAGGGATATTGATCCACAGGAGGCCACGAAAATAGGACATAAAGAAACAGTGACGGATTGGGCAAGCCTCTCCTGGCACACAACCGAACAAGTACTCAAAGACCCACTCCCTCTGACTCGAACTACACCCTTGATAACGCTCTGAAGAACAGTCGGAGACATCCGTATTCTTTGATTGTGTTGTTTCCGATGGATTACTCTGAATAGGATCACCCTAACAATTGACTCACACTGACAATGCCATTTCAAGCACTTGTACGACATGCAACGCCTCACGCTGAACGCCGAGTGCAATCTGGTGACGACAGGATGTGCCATCTGTAATGATCAACGTATCATCCGGGGAGTTTCTGATCTGAGGCAACAGGTCAAGCTCTGCCATCTGTGCCGAAATATCGGCTGTATCAGTCGCATAACCAAACGCCCCCGCCATACCGCAACAACTGGATTCAATCGTACTGACCTCCAACCCCGGAACCATCTGTAACACACTTTCCACATCACTCATCACGTCATATGCTTTCTGATGACAGTGGCCATGCAGCAATACTTTTCGATCGATCCGGTTGAATCGGACATCCGGTTGCTCCTTGCTCAGAAATTCTTCCAGAAGATAGGAGTTTTTTGCCAGTTTGCCTGCCAAGGGGCTGTTCATCAATCCGGGAAGCTCGTCACGCATCGACAACAGGCAACTGGGTTCAAGTCCAATCACCGGCACCTTGCTGTCAAGATATGGTTCAAAAACCGCTAACAGTCGCGTCACCTCACGAGACGCCTTGTCCACCATCCCTGTTGTCAGATAGGTCCGCCCGCAACAAACCGGGCGTCGCCCATGAGTCATCGGCGAAATCACCCGGTAACCCAAGGAGGTCAGCACCTTAGCGGCTGCACGGAGATTATCCGGTTCAAAATAAGTATTGAATGTGTCCGCAAACAAAATAACCGGTCTGCCATCTACCGGACCTGTTTCAGGAAGTGGTCGATAGATATCGGTTCGCCAGATGGGTAACATACGGTCCTTGCATATCCCGGTCACGGGCTCTGTCAAGGAACGAAGCCATCTTGCCTGATTGCGGACATTGAACAACCAGGGCATTTTCGAGATAAGGGGGGCATACAGGGGTAATTCTGCAATGAGCCGATCATGAAACGAGGGGGCTTGACTTTTCAAACGAGCCGCATTCACTTCGATTTTCATGCGTGCCATGTCCACACCCGTGGGGCACTCCCTTTTACAGGCCTTGCAACTCACACACAATCTCATCGTATCGACCATTTCAGCGGAGGTGAGAGCATCTTTGCCAAGCTGCCCGGAAATCGCCAGTCTGAGTGTATTCGCCCGCCCCCGTGTCAAATGTTTTTCATCCCGGGTCACCCGATAGGAAGGACACATCGATCCACCAGAGAGCTTGCGGCAGGCACCATTGTTATTGCACATTTCAACCGCACCCTGAAACCCGCCTCCCGCACCGGTCCAACCATCCCAATTCAAGGCCATCTTCATCTCGGGTACGACATAACCTGGTGGATAGCGGAATAACGTCGGATCATCCATTTTGGGGGCATCAACAATCTTTCCCGGATTGAGCCGGTTTTCCGGGTCAAACAGTTGCTTGATCTCCCGAAAATTCCGAATCATGCGGGATCCATACATTTTCTCATGGAACTCAGATCGACAAAGGCCATCCCCGTGTTCCCCCGAATGCGATCCCCGATACTCCCGTACCATCTCAAAACACTCCTCGGCAATCGCGCGCATCGCCTTCCTGTCCTTCTCCAGCCTGAGATTCAAGACCGGCCTGACATGAAGGCAGCCAACGGACGCATGGGCGTACCAAGTTCCCTGGGTACCATGCTTATGAAAGATTTCAGTCAATCGGGCGGTATATTGGGCCAGATCCTTCAGTTCCACGGCACAATCTTCGACAAATGAGACCGGTTTGCGATCATCACGCATCGACATCATGATATTGAGTCCTGACTTGCGCACTTCGAAAATGGCTTTCTGGAAAGCCGAATCAATCGCTTCGACCACACCCCCCCGTTTGGCGGGTGAATGGTCAAATGCAAATCCGAGATCTGCCATCACCTCACCGAGTGCCTGCAGTCGCCGTCTGTTTTCATCCGCATTCTCCTCGGCAAATTCCACCAGCAGGATGGCCTCGGGCTCACCTCGGACAAATTGATCCACGATATCCCGATACATTGGGATATTTCGGGACAGATCGATCATGGTCCGATCAATCAGTTCCACGGCAACCGGGTCGAGTCTCACCAGATGTTGTGCCGATTCCATGGCATCATGGAACGAGGGAAAATGACACACACCAAGCAATCGATGTCGCGGCAAGACAGCCAGTTTCAGTTCGATGGCTTTGAAATAGCCCAGCGTCCCCTCGGAACCCACCAGCAGATGAGACAGATTGACCGGCGAATTCGCCGGTACGAGCGCATCAATATTATACCCCCCGACCCTGCGCATCACTTTGGGGAAACAACGCGCCACTTCTTCGTGCTCCCGCCGACCGATATCCAGCAGGGATTGAACCAGTGACCTTTGTCTTTGAGACGGTGCCTCGCGCTGCATCACACCAAAACAGGCGACTTCTCCATCCGCCATTACTGTCTCGATGGACCGTACATTGTCTCGCATGAGTCCATAACGGATGGAGCGACTGCCACAGGAATTATTGGCGGTCATTCCCCCGATCGTTGCCCGGGAGGCCGTTGACACATCCACGGGAAACCACAGGCCGTGCGGTGCAAGAATTCGGTTCAACTCATCTAGGACCATGCCAGGTTGAACGACACAACGGCGATTTTCCACATCCAACGCCACGACCTGATTGAGGTAACAACTGTTGTCAACAACCAGTGCCTCATTCACTGTCTGCCCGCATTGGGAGGTTCCGCCCCCTCTCGGCAAAATGGGCACTCCGTGCGATTTCGAAAAATCGATGACCGCCCGAACATCATCAATATCTTTCGGTATGACCACACCCTTGGGCATCATTTGATACATCGAAGCATCGGTTGCATAGCGCCCCCGGCTAAACAGGTCGGTATACAGTTGCCCGCGCAACCGGGGAGCAAGATGGTGGCGCAAGTGGCTGGAGAAATCGGTCGGCATCCCGGTTGACATCATTATGGTTTCGTCATTCAATACTATGCTTTGCAGTGATCGCGTTCAAGCAGATCAACAGGCTCTCTTCAAGGAATCCGATGCGTCGTCCAGGTCGACATTTTTTGCAAATTCCCGGTCCCTCCCCTGTCCCTGATCGGATTCTTCGGGCAATGGACTATCCCACGGTGGATCATCGTGGCCCCGGTTTTGCTGAGCTGACCCGAAAAACGACACAGGGAATGCAGTCGATTTTCAAGTGTCGTGGACCGGTGGTGATCTTTCCTTCCTCCGGGACCGGCGCCTGGGAGGCTGCGCTGGTCAATACCCTTACCCCTGGTGACAAGGCGCTCATGGTGGAAACCGGCCATTTTGCCAGCGTATGGGCACAGTTGGGACAACGGCTGTCCATCCAGACCGAACGAATCGAAACGGATTGGCGCAGGGGCGCCGATCCTGATCTGATTGAAGACTGCTTGAAAAAAGACCGACGACATCAAATCAAGGCGTTGTGTGTAGTTCACAACGAAACCTCGACCGGTGCGCTATCTCGTATCGCCGAAATACGCCAATCCATTGATGCCATCCATCATCCGGCATTGCTGCTTGTGGATACCATTTCCGGACTGGCCAGTGCCGAATTCTGCGTCGATGAATGGGGTGTGGATGTCGCCATTGCGGGATCGCAGAAAGGATTGATGCTGCCGCCTGGACTGGCATTCAATGCCATCAGTGAAAAAGCGCTCGCAGTCTCAAAAAACAATGCGTATCCTCGCGCCTACTGGGCATGGAGTGAGATGATCAAAGCAAACCAAAACGGTGCTTTCCCCTATACACCCGCAACCAATTTGCTTTATGGACTGGCAGAGTCCATTGACATGCTGCATGAGGAGGGCCTGGAGCAGGTCTTTGCGCGCCATCAGCGTCTTGCAGAAGCAAGCCGACGGGCCGTCGCTACCTGGGGCTTTGAAACCCAATGTCTTGAACCGGACGAACACTCCCCGGTGCTCACCGCCGTTCGATTGCCGCACGGACACAATGCGGATCATTTTCGCCAGGTCGTATTGCAACGGTTTGACATGTCCTTGGGCAGCGGCTTGGGTAAAATAACCGGTAAAGTGTTTCGGATCGGGCACCTTGGCGATTGCAACGACCTGATGCTGATGGGTGCGTTAAGTGGCATCGAAATGGGCTTGTCTGTCGCTGGCGTCCCCTATCAACCCGGCGGGGTTGATACCGCAATGGGCTATTTGGCAGCTACCGCCAAATGAACATCGGTCGGAGTAAAAAAGCGGCCGGGAAAGCAGCACCCGGTACCCGGCAAAACAGGACAGAACGGCTACCCGTCTCTCAAACAATGCGTTCATTTTGATGCTGGCGATGGTCAAACCGAATCCTTCATCCGAACTGATCTTTGAGACCGACCGTTCAATTGGAATGGTCACCTTCAATCGTCCCAAAGCCCGCAATGCGCTGACTTTCTCGATGTATCGGCAACTGGCTGACCTTTGTACCGCTCCCCCACAAGGGGTCAAGGTGCTTATCATCACTGGTGCCGGCAAAAAGGCCTTCGCGGCCGGAACGGACATTGCCTTGTTCAGGGATTTCAAAACACAACGACAGGCCATCGAGTATGAAAAGACAATGGATGAGGTGCTGGATAAAATCGAGCGCTGTCCGATCCCGACCATTGCCGCGATCAGCGGTGCGTGCACCGGCGGCGGTGCCGTCATCGCCAGTGTCTGTGACCTCAGGATCTGCAGTCACGACCTGCAATTCGGAATACCTATTGCCCGCACGTTGGGCAATTGTTTGTCTGCCGCCAACCTTGCCCGGTTATCCGCCCTGCTCGGTGCCGGTCGTACCCGGGAAATGATTTTCACTTCCCGACTATTGGATGCCACCGAGGCGTACCGGATAGGATTAGTCTGCGAAGTGCTCGACAACCATCAGGCGATGCAAAACAGAGTGCTCGAAGTGGCCGAAACACTGACCCGGCAAGCACCATTGACCTTGCGAGCGACCAAGGAAATTCAGCGTCGTCTTGCTCAAAACAGACCACAGGACCGGGACTGGATTGTCCGCTGTTATACCAGTGATGATTTTCAGGAGGGACTGGAGGCATTCTTGAACAAACGACAGCCACAATGGGAAGGAAAGTAAACTGCGGTCCGCTCAGCGGTTGCCGGGTCATCGAACTGGCTCATATCATGGCCGGTCCGGTGGCTGGCCTGATGCTGGCCGATATGGGTGCCGATGTCATTAAAGTGGAGAAAATGGAAGGGGACGATACCCGTCAAATGGTTCCGCCAACGATCAACGGTGAAAGTGCGGCCTTCATGATGATGAACCGGAATAAACGGGGAATCGTACTGGATATCAAACAGGCACAGGGACGTAAGGTATTGTCGCACATGATTCGACAATCCGACGTGCTGATTGAAAATTATCGATTCGGCACCATGGAACGGTTGGGACTGGGTTACGAGACATTGAAAAAGAACCATCCTCAATTGATTTATCTTGCCCTTTCCGGATTCGGGCGTACCGGTCCTTATCGCCAACAGGGGGGATTCGATCTTATCGCACAGGGGATGTCGGGCCTGATGTCGATTACCGGTGAGGGACAAGGACGACCTCCCATCAAAGTCGGTGCGCCCATCACCGATATTACCGCTGGCATACTGGGCGCTCTGGGGGTCGCGGCAGCCTATGCCCACCGGCTCAAAACAGGGGTCGGCCAAAAGGTTGAAACATCGCTGTTCGAAGCGGGGATCACTCAAACCTACTGGCAATCCGCGATTGCCTTCGCCACCGGACAGACCCCTGGCGCAATGGGCAGCGCACACCCGCTCAATGCCCCTTACCAGGCTTTTCCAACCGCTGATGGCTGGATTAACGTCGGTGCCGCCAACCAGGCCAACTGGGAGAGACTGGTCGATATTGTTGGTGCGCCGGAGCTGCAATCCGATCACAGATTCAACTCCAATGCACAGCGTATGAGGCATCTCGATGCCCTGGTGGACACATTGAATCGCCTGTTCAAGACCCGAACCACGTCTGATTGGCTTGAAAAACTCACCGCTGGCGGAGTTCCGGCGGGACCGGTCCTGACGATCACCCAAATGCATCAAGATCCTCAAGTCCTTCACAGGGAAATGATTGTCGAACAAACCCATCCGGTGGCCGAATCGGTGAAAACCATCGGTTTGCCGGTGAAATTCTCTGAAACACCCGGTGCCGTGACCTTGCCTGCACCGGTACTTGGCGAACACAGCAAAGTCATATTAAAAGAATTCCAGTATTCTGATCAGGACATTCAAAAACTGTCTGACAAAGGCATCATCAAACAGTCCTGTCACACTGCACTCCCCCAAACCACATGAAAGCGATTCAGATTCAACACTACGGTGGCATTGATCAACTTCAGTGCAATGAGATTCCGACGCCCCAACCCAAGGCAACCGAAGCGCTGATCAAACTGCACTATGCAGGAGTCAATTTCATCGACATCTACATGCGCGATGGGACCTATGCGAAATCACAAACCTATCAGACCCCCCTGCCGATGACGCTTGGCATGGAGGCGGTCGGTGAAATCATCGCCATCGGTGAAAAAGTCACCGATTTTGTGACCGGTGAAACGGTTTGCTACTGCCTGGTGCGTGGCAGTTATGCCCAGTACGCTGCCGTACCAACGGAGAAACTGACTCGGGTACCGAGTTCCCTCCCGCTTGCGAGTGCCTGTACACTGATGCTGCAGGGATTCACTGCCCACTATCTTTCTCATTCCGCTTTTTTGCTCAACCCCAACCATACCTGTCTGATTCATGCCGCGGCAGGCGGTGTGGGCCAACTGTTGACCCAACTTGCCAAGCAACGTGGGGCTCGCGTCATTGCGACGGTCGGTCACGAAGAAAAAGCAGCACTTGTGAAACAACTCGGGGCAGATCACTGCATCTTGTATCGTCATCAGAACTTCGCCGATGAAGTCCACCGTATCACCGAGGCAGAAGGAGTCGATGTCGTCTACGACTCGATTGGCAAAGCCACCCTTCACCGTAGTCTTCAATGCCTGAAGCGACGAGGATACTGTATCAATTACGGCGCCAGTTCCGGACAAGCACCGCCTATTGCACCACTGCAGCTCGCCGAATCTGGATCTGTCTTTTTGACGCGCCCGCACCTTGCCGATTACATCGCCAGTCCAAGCGAGCGGCAGCAACGTGCAGATGCCCTGTTTCAGGCAGTCAACGACAAAACCCTGCAGGTCCGAATTGATCGGACCATACCGCTTGAAGATGCCGCCAGGGCGCACCAGCTCATGGAAACCCGGCAGACACGGGGCAAACTGCTTTTACAAATACCGGTTGATGACCCTTGCTGATTCTGATCAACCGATAACTTATTTCATCTGTTCCTCTGCCTCGCCCATGACCCTTTTCAGTCACCGCAAACGGATTGTTCTTGATTGCGAATTCATGTGCCCTGTAATTTGCAGGTCGCAGCATGACGTCTATGGTTTCTAAGTACATTTCAAGAACAACTTTGCGGACATGAATCTGAATAAAGAAGAACAATGCATGCTCAATGGTGAAATGGGCTATGCCCGGCAATGGGCTATGCAACATATGATTCAGGTCGGTCAATTTTTCAATGCACGCGACTTTGTCCCTGTCACGCAGGCACACATGATGGCCGACACGGAGTCTTTGGGAGAGGCCGGTGTTCAGTTTATCGAAACGCTCGCGAGTCTCCCGGAAGAGGAACGGCGTGTGCGAATTCCGATGATCACGGATCCCAGGGGGATTGATTTCAATCACTATCAGACATTGAAGCAGACAGACGAAATGGCACTCCTCGAACAGCGGGCGATCAATGCGTTTTCTGCGCTCGGTATTCTCATGACCGATACCTGTATCAACTATCAGACCATCTCGGCCCCCACAAGAGGTGAACATCTGGCTTTTGGTGATACCGGTGTCGTGATTTACTGCAATAGTGTACTCGGTGCCTTTTCCAACTTTGAGGGTGGACCGTCCGCACTCGCCGCCGGACTGACCGGACGCACGCCCCGATATGGACTGCATCTGGATTGTCATCGCCGGGCAACCCGGCGGTTTGAGGTAACCTACCAACCCCGAAATCTGGCAGAATGGGGTGCGCTAGGGGCGATTGTCGGCAAACAGGTCAGTTCATACTGGGAAATCCCCGTGATTGAAGGCATTGAACGCCCTCCCCGGTCCGACGAGTTAAAACACATGGGTGCTGCCATGGCAAGCTTCGGCTCGATTCCGCTTTTCCATCTGGTCGGCCATACCCCTGAAGCATCGGACATTTCGCTGGTTTGTGACCCGTTGGCACTGCATTGCGAACGAATAGAAGAACGACATTTCACCGACTTTTTCAATCATTATGATGCCAGTGGGGAAAAAGTCGATGTGGTGGTCTTTTCCGCTCCGCAGCTTTCCCTTTTTGAAATAGGTGATATTGTCCAATTGCTTGGCAACCGAAAGATACATCCCGAAACAATGTTATTGGTCGTTACGTCGCCGTCAGTCTATGTCGATGCGGTTCGGTTCGGACTGGTTGAAAAAATGGAACACGCAGGCGGACTGGTGCTGCAGGGAATGTGTTTTTATCAGAGTTATGCCAGGGAAATGGGGCATGCGAATGGATGGCGGCGACTATTGACCAATTCGGCAAAGCTGGTGAATATTATCGGCGGTTACGGTTATCAGCCGACGCTGGCCAGCATGAGAGACTGTGTCGACTCGGCCGTCAGTGGAAAAATGCCATGAGCATCCGCATTCTCAAATGTCACCGTGGCATCGGCGTAACAGTGAGCGGCGAGGCATTGGTAGCAAACGACAATTTCTCCGCCCGATATGATCTTGATCGGATCGAAGGTGTTTTTTCACGTCCGCAACATGCCTTGTATGGTCAAAGTTATGTTGACCGGATATTGGTTGTCAATACCGCAAAAGGGGGGGTTGCCTCTGCCTGGATGCTGTATGAAATGGTCTCCAGAAATAAGGCACCCAAGGCGATATTATTCAACCACGTCAATCCCATCCTTGCCCAAGGGGCCGCGTTGGCCAATCTAACCCTGTGTGACCGGTTCGAAGCGGGAGACGTAACCCGTCTGATTCGTTCCGGAGATCATGTTTTCATCGAACCGGCGAAGGGACAAGTCACGATACAAACAGCAGACAACTCGATTTAGCCCGGTTTTTCAGTGCCCCCCTCTGACAATCCCAGTTACCCGAAATAATCGTGCTGATCCGCAATGGCGGTTGTCCGTAAACTGATTTCGGCACCTTCCGTACCAAGATGGTGATAAACACGCGCCCCCATTAAGGAAAAGGCTATGATGGCCTTGCAGTATCCCGATGTGCTGGCATATCAATCGCATATCGGTTTCGACTATCAACCAGTCCCTTCACCCAACTTGGGCCAAGGTGGCCCTTCTGTCAGAGTGCTTCAGACAATATCGTTACCTCTATCATCCGCTCCGACTGCTACCGGCTGGAGCGACCGTTGCCGGGCGGGTTTCGCACCCGCCAGGGATTGGCGCCTTTTCACGGCGCACTGCAGAATTCGGGTTAAACTTGGTCGACGACTTGCACCAGTGCATCGCCTATGATCTCGCTCAGACTTTCGACGTGATTTTCCTGCCATCTATCAAAACAAGGAAAATGAACAGCGCGCGTGGCAAGAAGAAGGCTGACTGCGTCAGCCTGAAGGGAAAAATGCTTTGCCGGGCCAAGATTGCCCTGCCACTCCAAGCACGCCAAGATCCGAACTCATCAATTGAGTGACCACTCCCCCCTCTGCCGTTCCCGACGGTACCGAAAACAGATGCTCGTAAAGAAAGCGAGCGAGCTGAAGCCCGTTATGGATCGGTGGGACCGGGTATAGGTCGTGGCCTTCGTCCGGAGAGTATCGATGGTACGTGCTGTCACCTATATTTCCAATTGCCTCTTCAAACCAATCCTTATCTTCAGCATCAGGCCATGGATCGTTCATGCCCAGTATTGCCGTGTAAGATGTAGTCTCGAGCCTCATGCCGATCTTTTCCCAATTCCAATTCTGTCTCGGCGTCTCCTGCAGTTGTTGCACATCTTTTTCCAAAGTCTTCCTGAACTCCACATATTGCCTAGCAAAGACTTTCGATTCTTGTCTCATGGTCTCTTGAAGCGGGTCTGGAAGCGATTCAAAAATATTTTTGAGATTGTGACCGGCTTCAAACATAAATTCACCGTTTTCCCTGTACTCCGTATGGGTCTTGACTGCCTTGAGGCACAATTCAATCGCCTGACACATGTTTGTCATTAGTACCCTTTCACGGTCCAAGTGATTTTTGCCTACCGGTGCCCACAGTTTCTCCATCTGCATGCAGTTGTAGAATTCGGAGGCCGGGTATTTGGAAACCATGTGATCCATTCCCGACCCACCACGCTGCACTCTATCCGCCAGCAATGCTCTGTAACCGATCCACAGCCGTGCCATTTCGTGCATGTCCGCCAATTTTCCAATTACGTAATATGCATAACCGCGTCGCCAGAAATTATGATAGTCAGAACCCAACAAATCCGGCTCCGACAAGATGAATCGGTTTTTCTCATTGCGAATTTTCTTAAAGGAGTATGGCAGACGTTGCCGGAGATCCCTGATCCAGTCATCATCTTTCGGTAGTTGATCGTACTCTTGGTGCGCTGCTTCGTCGGACATTCTCGCTCTCATAGTCTATCGGTTGGCGGCAAAAGGCGTAAGTTGGTACAGGGTTGCCCAACTACTCCGGGCGAACGAGAGGGCAATTGTCTTCGCTTGGCACGCACGGTACACCGCCCATCGGACACTCACTCATGCTTGGACATACTAAGCTACCACCTCACGTTGGACGACACTCTCAGATTGAAGGCGGTAAGGCTGGATCGTGTATAAACTCCAAATTTTAGCGAGGAGAACTAAAAGACAGTTTACAGCTTTACCATTGGATTAATCATCACCCAAAACGGTAACCCTCTGCCAGTAGAGGAAACCATTCGGTTCATTGGCATGACAATCGTCAAACAGGACGGGGCCTATCTGGCAAAATCGGGTAACGACCGGCGTTTCCAGGGTGGTGAATGAAGGAACCCGGGGCGCTAATATTGCCGCCAAGGCTCCTGCAGAAACTGGAAATCATGCGGCCAGCGGTCGAGGACCTTCGGCGCGCGGTGCGAATGCCCGTGCACGGTACGAGATTATCTCCACGGAACATCCCCAGTTCCTGAAGTACCGCTTACCAGAGCCTGCGTCACTCCGAACTTAAACTCTCCTGGCCGCTATCTGGTAGACGGCATTGCGCTCTTGCTTACCGACAGCAACAACCGCGATAACGATATCCTTTTCGCGAACCTGGTAGACGAGCCGATACCCCGCGCTGCGAAGTTTGATCTTGTAACAATGCTGCATGGCGTTCAAGCGATCCCGCTCGACTTGTGGATTTATCAGACGATCCGCCAGCTTATTCTTGAACTGCTTTCGGATGTTCGGGTCGAGCTTCTTCCACTCACGCATTGCACTCGTCAGGAAGATTAGCCTATAGCTCATTGATATCGACTTCTATTTCGGCCTCGCCGTCGCGTTCGCGCACTAGCGCCGCGAGTTCCAGGTCCTCAATCTTGTCGAGCATGGCTTCCCATGCCGCTGTGGGAACCGCATAAAAGACCGGCCGATTACGATTCAGGATCGCCACCGGCGACCCCTCAGCGTGCTCGATAACAGCCATGGGATTCTTCTTCAACGTAGAAATCCCGGCGCTCGCCTCGGCAAGGATTGGATATATCGTATTCATGAAAGGACCATTTAATCAACCAATGAAAAAAGAATTATTATACCATTAAAATTGCAAGTCAACATGGGTGTGAGATAGTGTGTGTGAGATAGTGTGTGTGAGATAGGCACGCTGAAGTTCAGTTGTCGGCGCACTGAAATATACGGGCTAAAATAATGGGATGGTCTACCCCCAACCCGGCGGTGACAGGGATAGCCCCCCTTTTTTGAAAAAAAGAGGGTCAATCACTTCCACCTCACGATACAATCGGGAACGAATGATCCCGGGAAGATGCCCCTATTACTCCCCATGGTCCCTAAAGCACCAACTTGGGTGAAGAGGATCTGCGGCTGTATTTCAACTGTCTGGCCGGCATCCCTATAGGATGCATCGATACCTGCCCAGCCCTGAACTGACAAGGTACGATCCCACCATAATCCGCCAACGCCCACAACAGAACAAGAAAACACACGTACAGCACCATTGATCTGATATTGCGACAGTAGTTCCCTCTTTTCGCCTCACGACAGCATAACGCGGGCAGGGCCCAGATAATGCTGGGCAATCAGTAACGTCATCGGCAAGGTAACAAAGGAAACACCGGTCTGAATAGTGACGATTGCTGCCATTGCAGGCGCATCCCCACCCATTTGTCGGGCCAGGGTATACGACCCGGCAGCACTCGGTACCGCACCAAACAGGATCGCAATCAAAGTGCTTTGGACATCCAGTCCCACCCAGTAGGCCATCAACCCGACCACGACGGGAAACAGAACCATTTTACCGCTCACGGCCAACAGTGTGGGCACTGCCACCGCTTTCATGGCACGAACACGTATATTGGCTCCAACACTGAGCAGTACGATGGGAAGTGCAGCTCCTCCCAAAATGACCGCGATGTCATAAACAACCGGAATGTACTGGACACCAAAAAAATTGATAGCGATACCCAGCACAACAGCAATCAGTATCGGATTACGCGCCAAATCACGCAATATCACCATGAAAACACTTTTTTGACCCCGTCCGCTGAGCATAATGACCATCAACGACACCACCGACACATTGGTGACCGGAATCAAAAGTGCGGTAATAATCGCTGCAATGGCGATGCCTTCGGCTCCGAAAAGTCGGTCGGCAACGGCCAAGGCAATAAACGTATTGTGACGGGCACAACCCTGCAGCACCGATGTCCATAAAGGACGTTTCATCCTCAGCAGTCTTCCGGCAACCAATCCAAACAAGACGGCACTGACAAAACCGGCATAAATTACCAAAGAGAGCAGGCTGAATCGCTCAGTCGACAGATCCATGGTTGCCATTTTGTAAAACAGGAATGGCGGGAAAAGCACCCAATAGACCAGTTTGTCGTTGAGGTTCCAAAACGCAATGCTGGGTATACCTCCACGACGAAGGAGATGACCCAATAAAATCAGGATAAAGATTGGCGCAATGGCAAAGAGAATATTGGGCATTGGATTCTAGTGTTTATGGATCATAGGGTACTTTGAAAAGACGTGAGGATCAGGCCGTCTATCCGGGGAACCGGGAAACAACGGGTCGGACACATCAAAATCCTCCTTTTTTTGCTTCGATTCTTTATCTGATCGGTGACTGATTCGCGCTTTTCCTGTATCCAGTGTGCAATCCAGGTCAACCCGATTGACACGTTTACGATAAAAACGGGATAGGCAGAAAGAGCGGGTATTGCGGGAACATAACAGCCGTTTCAAACCATCGAATCATAAAGTACGCTTGCTTTCCCTCAACGTCTTGCACAAAGACGCCTTGCAATCAGGTCGTCATTGCTTGATTGGCAAACGGCATCTCAGGGGGCGTTCATTGACCGCTACGGAAAAGAGGCTGCGGGACAACGGGATACCAAGTCGCACCTGACAAAGTCCCCGACTTTGCACATCACCCGGAGTGTCCGGTCAGGCCACCAACATGTGTCAATCTGCTTTTTTGAAAAAAGCACCATAGATACTGGCCGCCAATGTCAACATCCCCGCGATCAGCAAGCCCAATGCAATCGGCCTCCCGAAAAACCCCAGCCACTCAAAATGCAGCATCTGCATCGCCTGTGCAAACGTCTGTTCACCGATCCGCCCCAGGATCAGCCCCAATACGATGCCTGCCACGGAATAACCCGACCGTCTGAGGAAAAAACCTACCGCGCCGGCAACAAACATGACAAGAACGTCAATAGTCAGTCCCCTTACCGCATACGCCCCCACGGTTGCGAGACACAAAATCAACGGCGCCAGGAACTGAAAGGGAATGCGAAGCAGATTAATGATGGTTTTGGTTTCCATATAGCCGATAAGAAGAATCGATGCATTGGCGAAAAACATGGCGGCAAAGACAACCCAGACCAAATCGGCACTGTTAAGAAACACCAGGGGACCCGGTTCCATGTCATGCATCTGGAATACACCGACCATCATCGCGGTCAGCGCGCCACCGGGCAACCCGAGTGCCAGTAATGGAATCATCGCAGCGCCGGTCGCAGCATTGTTGGCTGTTTCCGATGAAATGACACCTTCCATTTTTCCCTTTCCGAATTCGTTGCGATCCTTGGACCATCGGACGGCTTCGTTATACCCCATAAATGCGGCCAAGGTCGCTCCGATACCCGGCAGTATGCCACAGAAAAACCCGATCACGATAGAACGAACGACCGCAAACTTGTGTGCCAACAGTTCAGCCAGACTCGGGAAATCGACACTCAGTTCCGGGGCCTTGTAGGAACCGGAGGCCTTTTTTTCCGCCTGCACAAATATCTCGGTCACGGCAAAAAACCCCAGTATCATGGGGATGAAATGGATACCGGCAAGCAAATACGGCATGTCAAAATCCCAGCGTTCGATTCCACCGACCGGGTCGAGTCCAACCACCGCGATTAACAGGCCAACCAACACCGACAGCCAGCCTTTCCAGAAAGTCTTTGCACCGACCGATGATGCCACCGCCAGCCCGAAAAAAACCAATGCAAAAATTTCAGGGGGACCAAAGGCAGAAATCGCCCAGTTGGCAATCGGTGCAGTAGCGATCATCATGATGACTGTTGACACCACGCCACCGAGGGCCGAGCACATCACGGCCGCGCCGACCGCTTTCCCCGCCTGTCCTTTCAGGGTCATGGCATAGCCATCAAATGCGGTCGGCGCATTCTCTGGTGCACCTGGAATATTAAACAGGATCGCGGTAATCGCCCCGCCATAGACACCAGTACAATAGATCACGGAAAACAGCATGATGCCATGTTCCGGAGAGAGGTGTGCCGTAAAGGGAAGTAATATGGCGGCCAGTGTCAGCATACTGACCCCGGGGATGGCACCAAACAGCATGCCACCGACAACACCGCCCAAGAAGATCAGAATGCCTATGGGGTCGCTGAATAAGGTGACTGTCCCGCCGATGAAATTGTTGATCACGTCCATCAAGCTATCCCGGTCTTATTGAAAAATATTGACCATCGTTGTGCCAAATTCATAAAACGGACTGATATTCCCGGTCGGCAGTCCAACATACAGCAGGCTGACAAACATCATGATCAGAATCGCGAATATCAACACCATAATCAACCCCATCCATTTAAAACGACGTTCTCCCATCAGATACATGACCGCCAAGATAAAAAACGGCGCCATGGCATAAAAACCGAAATCCTGCAGAAATGCCGCAAACAGGATCGGCAAGGCAATCATGCCACCGAGTTGATTGCCCCGGATCGCCACACCATAGATCACCACCAGGACCCCACCGCAAATTAATTTGAGAACATGCAGGTCGGATTTTTCCAGGGAAAACGCATTGGCAATGCCTTCCGGTAGATTCAGATACACAAATGGGATAAACAGCAACAAGAGCGTCCAGACATACCAGCGAACGGTATTGTGGGTGGAGTCACGCGCAGCCGTTTCAGCACCATCATCGCTGGCCTTGCCAATGGTACTGGAGACGATATGCTCTCCCCGTCTCCAAAAGAACAGCAGTTGGCCGATGGCAGCCAAGGCAATCAGAAGCAGGATCGCCCTGGGCCAGGCAGAAGCACCGTACTTGTAAATTTCAATCTCTCGATCAAAATCAAATGAATAGAGGTAGAGAAAAGCCATGAACCCAAGCCACAGTGTCGCCTCAACAATGTGTCCTGCCCTAAGCTTGCCCATCATCCACCCCCACTAAGGTCTGTCAATAAAAAGGCCCCGCCGATCACGGTCGGTGGGGCCTTGGGTACAGTCTTATCAAAAGGCCAGACTACTTAACCTCCAATCCCATTGCCTTATAAACATCCCGATACTGACCGATGGTGTTGGTAATCAGTTCCTGGGACCCTGCGGTATCACGATAGCTTTCAATCAGCGTCATGAACTTGCTCTCGTTATACTGTTGATAACTGTCCTGACAATAGGCTTTTTGAAACGCCCACTGTAACCATTCGACACGGTCCGCCGGTGCATCTTTGTGCACGTAGAATCCACGGAAACGGTACAGGGGGTCAAAATCCAAACCCGCTTCAGTCAGACTGGGCACATCTGCAAAGGCAGCCGGAGGCTCTTTCAGAATCGTCAGAATCGGTTTGAAAGTGCCCGCATCAAGAAACTTGCGCACATCACCGGGTTGCTCAAACAGCGCATCGACCTGACCACCCGCCAGTGCCCCATATCGGGGTGCGCCCTTATCAAAAGAAATCTGCTGGATCTCCATTCCGGTCGCATCCGTAATGAATTTCATGGTCACTCTTTCCATCGAGCCTTCCTTGGAGACATTGGCAATGGTCGCTTTACCGCCTTGTGCCTTGACCCACTCAACAAATGAGGCCCAGTCGGTAAACCGGTCTTCGGCAGTACGAATATAAATCTGAGAAAACGTAATCTGGGATGTCACCAACGGAATCAGGTCCGACGCCGGATTAGGACGACTTGAATCCAACGCATGAGCACTTGATGCATCATCAATGTGTTCCAGAACCGTATATCCATCGGCAGGTGCCGCCATGTAGGCCGTCATGCCGACGGTCCCCGAACCACCCGGCTTGTGATCCCGATTGATGGATACTCCGGTCAACTCACTCACTGCCTCAGCCATCGCTTGGGCCACCTGCCCCGACCCTCCTGCCGGGCCATACGGCACAATCATGGTAAGCGCTCGCTCGGGAAAACCATCCGGTCCAGCCACACTTGCCGGTAATCCATCGGTCGCACAAGCAGCGAATGCGGTGCTGGCGCCCATCGCCATTGACATCGACATCACAGCTGCAGAGATTAGATTCTTTTTGAATTGCATTCTATTTTCCTCGGTTTTAAGTGTACAGATTTAGAGGGCACCCATATACATGAATTTCGGCTACTCGAATAATATCCAACTGTCACGATATTGTCGAGTCAAAATTCCAGCCTCTCAATATCATCGCCATTCCTGAGATCAGCAAAATGACAAACACCAATCTTTGAAACACCCGTTCGTTTATGTGTGATCTGATTGCCCTGCCCGCAACCATACCCGCACACAGCGGAACCGTTGCAAGCGCGGAAAACCAAGCCAGCGGTCCATTCAACACCCCAAGAAGTACCATAATTACGGTCCATGGTACCACAGCCGCCACATAGAGAAAGCTGATCGTGCCGACAAACTGGTTTTTACTCAAATTTCCCAGTGAAACCAAAAACAGGATCAGCATGGGTCCAAACATCGAAGACAGACCACCGATAATACCGCTTGCGCCACAAAAACCGACTCCAGCGAGTGGTTCCCATCGACTGGAGATGGTGATTTTTCTGGACCGTCCCTGGAACAGGGTAAACAGGATGACGATCGTTCCCACCAGAATCAGGAGTGCCCGCTCATTAATATCCACCAGAACGGTCACACCCACCCAGGTACCCGCCAACAAAGAAAGGAAGGCAGGCCAGAACCGTTTGACCGTCTTTGACAAATGACCCGCTTCCTTTACCTGCCACAGGTTGGCGACCACGACCGGAACCGCCATTATGACCACAGCCACCTGAGGAGGCAATACCATGGCCAGCATCGGAACGGTCAGCAAGGGCGTCCCTACCCCGAGCGAACCCTTTATCAATCCACCACATCCCAGCGCAAACGCACACCATGCGATAACACCGAATTGAAGTTCCTCAATTATCACCTGTCCGAATCAGCATGTCTCGTCACGTATACCGGGAAATCACTATTTCACCAAACTGTCGGTTATATCCGCGCACCATCCAGTGTCAAATCCCTGCCAACTGGAAGCCGTCTCATGTTGATGTGCCGTGGCAAACACACGATTGGATATTCATAATTTCTGATTGAAAACAGGACGTATCCGGGCCTGGTCTATCGTCATGTAAACTCGATTCACCATCACGACCGAGCGGCGAACCCCGTGGTTCTTTACATGGTTCACCGATAAACCGTCATTGGGAATCAACACGGACTGTAACGATATCCGTATCATGATATTGCTGATGATGTACGGAGGAGGCCAGATGCCGGAGCAGCCGTAACGAGACCTCACGTTCAACCGAAGGCCCCGCTGCCCGTTCACCGAGTAACGCAATCCGATCCTGCAGATTCTCACCACCCGGCGCAACGATAAACTCCAACACGGTGCCATCAGCTTCCCGATACGCAGTCAGTAACATACGACGCTGCGGCACGTGTGTTTCTTCTTCGTCCTGATGCAGGAGAGTCAGCAATGTTTCCTCGGAGGTAGCCTCAAGACGATTTGACATCGCCTCATCCCAGCGGTTGCGCGCGGCAAACGCAGCAACAAATTCTCTGATCATCGGGAGCGCCTCAATATTGAACGGCATTTGGATTCGATCTCGCCTGGATGACGTCAATTCCATAAACAATGTCATCAAAATGGCAATAAGCCCCCCTGCTGTCATCCCGTTTTCAAGAAGACCGCCGGCAAACTCGGAGAAGAACTCGGGGAAAATCAGGCCATTTTGGAAACCCGCCCCCATCCAGAAAGCGAAACCAACCACCAGTCCCTTGCGATAATCGAGTCCATCATGAACCACAATTTTCATGCCCAGCACAAACAGCATGGCCAGCAGCACAGTGATATAAGCTGCCGCAACCGGACTGGGTATCGCCAGAACGACCGCAAGCGCTTTGGGAGACATGGCGGCGGCGAGAAAGGCCACTCCGAGCGCAACCCCCACACGACGCGCGGCAACGCCTGTCAGTTCGGTTACCGATACGCATGTTGAATAGGTCGTGTTCGGAACGGTTGCGACAAGACCGGACAATAGATTACCCATACCATCTGCGGCCACTGCCCCTTGTACCGCACGAAAATCCACTGCCCGAGACTGACGCCAAGACACCCGTTGAATCGCAACAGCGTCGCCTACCGTTTCAATCGCACCCACCAGGGTCACAAAAATGAATCCCGGGAGCAAAGACCAGAACACCGGCCCGAAACTGAGATCCAGCCCTGGCCAGCTGCTTTCCGGGAATCCGAACCACGATGCTTCCACAACCCGACTGATGTCATATAACCCATAGAATCCCGCGGTCGCCGAACCCACAACAACCCCGATGACCGGAGCCCACAAACGAAATACACCCGTCGCAATGAGCGCGATACCCACGACAACAAGCACCGTCACCAGGGCACTGATTGGCGCGGCCACTTCCGGGCTCCCTTCCGGCACTTGATCTAACATGCCGAAAACGATCGGCATCACGGTAACCGGTATCAGCATGATAACCGTGCCCGCGACAGAGGGCGTGATAATCCGTCGAAACAGCGACAGTCGCGCAGCCAGCACAAACTGGAACAGTGCAGAGATCAATACCAGTGTGGCAAGCATCCCCGGACCGCCTTTTGCAAGCGCAGTTACACAAATCGCAATGAAGGCACCCGAAGTCCCCATAGTGAGGACATACCCTGCCCCCAAACGACCCACCCGCACAGCTTGCAAGATCGTCGTGATGCCACTGATCATGACAGCGGCGAAAACCGCCCATGACAGATATGACTCACCCGCCCCGGCTGCCCGAACAACGATCGCTGGCGTCAGGACAATGCCTCCCGCACTGAGAACGGCCAATTGAAGCCCAAGGCCGAACGCAAGCGGTATCGGCGGTTTCTCATCGGCCTCATAACGCAAACCGGCATCCTGATCAAGACGGGCCATCACTTTTCGTTGTTATTTTGGTGAAATATAGAGTTCCGGACCTGGCGCCGAAAGCAGCTCGGTGATCAACATCTTAATGTGTGTGATCGGTAGCCGCCTCACGAATCCGGCCACAGGTCACCCAGACTGAAGCTGATCGCGTCGAAGGGGGGTAGCGAGACGGAGTCATTATCCGTCAGGGTCTTCAGTAAAACCCAATGATCCTCTCTCAGCTCAAAGGCCTCCAGCGTCCGCGCATCGGGATCAACAAACCAGAGGTAGGCGACCCCTTCACGGGCATAGATATCGCGCTTGCGCCCCTGGTCCATCGCCCTCGTCGACGGCGAGAGCACTTCGCAGACCCAGTCCGGCGCCAGGGTGAAATACGCCGCATCCGGATAGTCCACCATCCGTTCCCGGCGCCAGCCCGCCAGGTCGGGCACCAGGATATCCTCGCCCAGGTGCAACTCCGGCTCAAAGACGATCCACCAGCCACCCGGTCCTCCACGACCATAGTTGTATGGCTGCGTGATACTTCCTCCAAGACCTGAACTGGCCCAGGCATGCCTGGATGCGGGCCGTGGGTTCATCTGCAGGGTCCCGTCAATGATCTCGGCCACCCTGTGCGGTGGCGCATCGAGCACGTCCTGGTAGGTGGCGGGTTCGGGTAAGGGTGTGGCGCTTGCGGCTGCCTTCGTGCCCATGGTTTGCGCTCCTGGAGTGAAAGAGGAAATACCGAGTGTAACCCCGACTCATCGGCCAACTCAAGACGCACGGTCTTCTGTCCTGAGGAAATTGCGCTGTCGCTAACTGCCTGTAGATAAACGGTTTTCGGGGGTCTTAAAAAACACTTTACCCCACACTGATGGTGTTATTGCGAGGTTTTTAGCTCGTCGGTTGGCGCCAACGCCGGATTTCACCCTAAGGAGATGATCATGGGTCCGAACCCCGGGTGACAAAAGAAACATTGCCGGCGCGGTCCCGATCCGCCTCGGGAGTCATTAATTCCCAACCTTGTTGTCGGACGCCATTCAGTATTTCTCCACTCAGGGACAGGGCATGATATCCGATCCGGTCCATCCCGAGATCCAGAATATGGTCCAGCGCATTGTCGAGTATATAAATGCTGATAAAGGCCGGGTTGCCGGGTAAAAACCGCTTCGCATTGCTGTGCAGTTCATACTCTGCGGGATTCTGCCAACCGCCACTACTCTGTACACTATGCAGCCGAGAAACGGCGGGGCGAATTCAGGCAGGCGTCCCGATTCCAGTAAAACACCGCGCAGCCGTGGACGCCCAATAACCACCTGTAGCAACTGGATACCATGATGTCGGCATGACTCGCGTCCACCGGAACGACTCCGGTGGCATGAGTGGCGTCTACCAGAAATAAAGCGTTGGATTCGCGGACAAGCCTGGAAATACGCGCGATATCCATGCGCTGCCCGATGAACATGCTGACCTGGCTGATTGCCACGACCCGGGTGCGATGGTCTATCTGCCGGGCGATATCGTCAATCGACAGGAATCAGTTGACATGACGGACGATCCTCAATTCGACGCCCTGTACCTGCAATTTCGTCTAGGGGTAAACCCCGGAAGGGAATTCGACATCACAGACGACTACATTGCCCCCCGGTTTCCATTCGAGGCCATAGACCACGTTGTTGATGTCTTCCGATGCACTCGACAAAAAGGTGATCTCGTCGGCCCTCGCTGAAAATAACCGGGCGCACTTTTCACCGGCACGTTGCACGGCTTCATCTTCCCTGTGCCGCGCGGTTCCCCCCGTCGCCTTGTCGAGCATGCACCGCTCAACCGCCTGTCGCCAGATTGGCAATCCCTTCGAGTCCGATAAATTGATCTTTTGAAACCAGCGATTCAGCCATCGCGCTATTCTAACCCCGTTCATCAGTATATCGTATCCTCGTAGTATCCGGTTCTTCCAAAACATGGCCATCCCTCCTTGTTCTTGTGAAGATTAAGTTTTGAATTTCGGCGCTTGCGCCTGAATTTTTTATCACATACAGGGCAGCGATACACATAAGTTGACCCACTATCAAAACCAGATGAACGGCGTTTTGTGACACGCAGACCCGATGATCTCTGTGGTATCCCTAAACTGCGTACAGTACCAGCCGTTTGTGTTACAGATGAAATACTGTCCAACGGACTAAGCTCAATCCGGTAACGAGGGACAAAGACCCTGTTCGTAGTAGAAGCATCATTAATCTGGTTAACTTTATATGCTCTGACCTGACCGTCCTCTGTACGGACGGCATAGAGAAGAATATTTCCGTTTTGCGCGCGTCGCAAGGAATAGGGCTCGATAACGCGCGTACTTCTACGTCCACTATTGTCCGTGTAGTCCAAATTTACACATACCCGGTTACTGGCGGCAAAACGAATGATTTCCAGTGAGCTACCACTTAATGCGCGCAGACCAAGTTGACCGTACAATGGCCGGTATGCTTGCCCCTCTCCTGAAACACTATCAAGCGATACTCTTTCCTGAACGTCTTTACCTTCAAGCCAATCAAAAAATGCAGGCAATGAATCCCAATATGTATCAAGTGCTGGCAACGACGGGAGTTGATGGGCGAGCATTGGCTCCCAGTTTCTTGACATGTCATCCCGGCAGGCTTCCATATCACCAAATACCGGAATGTTTATGCCTTTATATTCACACTTTTGAGTCAAAACATCTCGTAATAACAGCGAAAGCAGGTAGTTGATCGTTACGAAAGAGATTAATAACATCATACAAATCTCTCGGCCTTCCTCGCTCGCCAAGCGCTCTTACTTTTTCACCAAAAATTTCATGGTAGTCGTAACAATCAATAAAAATACCGTCTTGTGGCGCATCGGTGTAAGGATGAAATACGGATTGCCTTGATGCTGGCAGCACCAATACTTCGTCTGCTGACAGATCAAATTTGATTTTGGGAAAGCTATGCTTGCCCTTGGAGAAATAACTTTTGTAATAGACACGTCCCTGACAGGATTGATGGTCTCTCGGATTGGTATAAATTTCAAATTTTAGCCTGTCAGTTGGAATTTCTATTCCTGTCTCTTCATATAGCCACTCTGAAGTCCAAGTGAATTGCTCAATCAAAAACGCTTCATTGACATGAGTTTCATCTTGAAGTGTGAAATCCAAATCCTCTGAAAATCGGTAAGTTTCAAAGTAGCACTTCTTTAAGCAAGTGCCACCCTTAAATACCCACGACCTAGATAAAACTGGATTCCTGTTCACAGCAGCAAGTAGCCAGCCCAGCACATAGTCTTTTTCTACGACGTTTGGCGTTAAGCCTGTCTCATCAGCAACGGCTATGATTTCATCTTTGCCGATCACCTAGCCTTTTCTCCCGGCACCCATAAATTCCACCGTGTGACTAATTTATTGTTTTTCGAATTTTTGTCGAGAGTGGCGTAACCGGAAGTCAGACGCTTATGACATTCATCAACAAACCAAGGTTTGAACTCAAGCCTCTCAACTAGATAACCCAGCTTTTTAAATAGCGCTCCGTTATTGAATTGAATGGCATGGTTCAGCAATACATCAAGATCGCCTGGTTTGTCAAATACCTTTGTGAACTCAAGCAAGCAATCGGTCACATGTTTCAATCCAGCGCCCAAGTGCAGATCAGCAACGCAATCCAGTAGCGTTTTATAAGGATCTGAGACTTGTATCTTCGTATTTCCCAGCCAGATGGTTTTTGTGCCGAACAGGTGCTTTTCAGGAACATACTTGATAAAAAAACCAACCCCTTGATGAACAGTTTCACCATAGGTAACTCGCTTATGGGTAAGTACACAGACTGACCTGAAAAGCTGTTCCGTCAGGTCCCAGTATTCCAATGCACTCCAGCCGCCAATGTATCCCGGTGTATATAGCTTTGGCACAAGCACCCAAGGGTCTTCAAGTACCTGCGTTTGCCCCAGCGCCGATGGTTGGACTGGAACGTACAAGCCGTGTGCAACGCGACGGATCGCCCCTTGCTTATGCCATCCAGCCAATAATCTGGACGCATGCTGCCGGTCTATTTCGAGGACACGCATTGCGTCGGTAACCCGAATAGTGCCGTACGTTGCGCGGGATAGCGCCGCCAAACGCCTCTGTCTCGTTGAAGGACCTTCATTCATATAACTATATCAAAATACAAATTATTAACGATTTTAAAGACTATCACGTTTATTGATATATCACTATCTGAAAATACGATAAAATCCAAAAAAATAGGATTATTCTATATTTTTATATAGTTTTTGTGTTATTCAATCACTCAATGGTCTCACCAAAAAAACTGTGTAATAGGACAGTACTACTGTCAACGCATCTGTTTTCACAATTCTGTTTTCATCTGTTTTCATCTTGAGTTCGATTTCGTTTCTCGGTAGACTCTCAGTTTTTGCCACTCATCTATATGACTCCATGGCGCTACCACAAACAGCACAGAACGAACCACATGCGGTGACGATGATCGTTCAGGACCTGGTCGACAGGGCCCAAGTTGCAATGGAGCAGTTTGAGAACACCGATCAAGACAGGATTGACGATGCAGTGACCGCGCTGGCGTGGTCCATATACGAACCCAATCGAGCCCGTGAACTTGCGGAATTGGCTGTTCAAGACACCGGATTGGGGAACGTCGATTCAAAAATACTCAAAAATACACGGAAAACGTTTGGGACATTACGCGACCTGTCACGTGTCAAAACGACCGGGTTGATTGAATCGATACCTGAAAAAGGGATTGTCAAGTATGGAAAACCCGTCGGCATCGTTGCGGCTGTGTGTCCCTCGACCAATCCAGCGGCCACCCCCGTCAACAAGGCGATGATGGCTCTCAAGGGTGGCAATGCCGTCATCATCGCGCCCTCCCCTGCAGGCTATTCAACGACGGCACTGACCGTCAGGTACATGCGTACTGAACTCGCTAAATCAGGCCATCCCGATGATTTGGTGCAGATACTACCTGCTCCGGTGTCAAAAGAACTGACCCAGACATTAATGGAAGCGGCAGACCTTGTGGTATGTACCGGTTCTCAAAACAACGTCAGACGGGCCTATTCCAGTGGCACGGTAGCCATTGGCGTGGGAGCGGGTAATGTGCCGGTCATTATCGATGCGTCAGCAGATCTTGAATCTGCCGCCGAAAAAATAAGTGCGTCCAAAATCTTTGATAATGCAACCTCCTGCTCTTCTGAGAATTCGGTTGTCATCCTGGACGATGTCTATGAAGCCGCCATGACCGCGTTACAAAATGCCGGAGGTTATCGGACCACTCCATCGGAAAAACAACAGATTATTAATACGTTGTGGGTCAATGGTCATCTCAACAGGCATGTTATCGCCAAAGATGCTGATGTGCTGGCCATAGCGGCCAATTTACCCGCAGTGGCCCATAATGCCCGATTTTTCCTTGTCGAGGACGATCAAATCGGGTGTGAGCATCCGCTATCTGATGAAAAACTCTCATTGGTCCTCACGGTCTACCGTGCGACGGACTTTAGCGATGCGAAAGACAAGGTGAACCAGCTACTGGAGGTCAAGGGCCTGGGCCACTCTTGCGGTATTCATACCGCCAATATCGAAAATGCTCATTCCCTTGCCAAAGAAACCAAGGTAGTCCGGGTACTGGTCAATCAGGCACATACCTTCGGGAACGGGGGTGGTTTTGACAATGGCCTCAACTTTACCCTGTCGATGGGTTGTGGGACCTGGGCCGGAAATTCACTTTCGGACAATCTGAACTACAGTCACTTTATCAATACAACTCATGTCGTGACCACAATTCCTGAAGACAGGCCCTCCGAGCAGGACCTGTTCGGTCAGTATTGGGATAAATACGGGAAATAACGCAATGAATTTCTTGGAATGTGCCGGGAAAAGCCTGCTTGCCATGGCGGGCATCTCAATTCCCGAGGGACAGCAGGCGATGACGGTACAAAAAGCCGTTTCAATCGCGCAGGAGATCGGCCCTTGCGTCATCAAGGCCCAGGTCCCTACCGGTAAAAGAGGTAAAGCCGGCGGTATCCAGTTGGCCTTTACAACCGACGAGGTGCGGTTGCATGCTGAAAACATTCTGGGCATGAAAATTGGAGGTGAGGTCGTTGAAAAACTGCTGATTGAGGAACAGATTCCAATTTCGTGTGAACTCTATGCGGCCATTCTGACCGATCCGGACAGCAAGGGACCGTTGATCCTGTTCGCTTCGCAAGGCGGCATGGACATCGAAGAAATTGCGATCCGATACCCCGAGAAACTGATGCGCTTGCCGGTCAATATACGCAAAGGCTTTGATTTGGAGCAAACTCGTGAGGCACTGCCTGCATTGGAGGGTATTGTGGATGAACGCGGACTGCTTGAATTGCTGTCTCAACTGTATCGGGTTTACATTGACCATGACGCAGAACTCCTTGAAATCAATCCGTTGACCGTCACCGACCGCGGACAGCTGGTTGCGGCAGATTGCAAATTCACACTGGATGACTCCGCCATTAAACGGCAGCGGTCACTCGCGAAACAGGGCGTTCCGGACCGGCTCACCGAATTGGAAGCACGGGCGCAAACCATCGGCTTCAAGTATGTTGAACTCGACGGTAATGTCGGCATCCTTGCCAATGGTGCAGGGCTTACCATGACCAGCATGGATGCCGTGGTACATTATGGTGGCAAGCCGGCCAATTTTCTGGAAATCGGTGGTGAGGCCTATAGCCTTGGCAAGGAAGCGCTGGAAACGGTTTTGTCAAACCACAATGTCAAGTCACTGCTGATCAATTTTTGCGGGGCCTTTGCCCGGACCGATGTCATGACTGAAGGCATTGTCCGTGCTTGGGAAGCCATCAATCCGACGGTTCCGGTGTTTTTTACCATTCATGGGACCGGTGAGGATGTCGCGGTGGACATGATCAAAACCCGTCTTGGCGTGGAACCCTACGATCTGATGGATGATGCTGTGAAGGCGGCGGTGAAAGCAGCGCAATGATTATTCGAGGCACTGAAACACTGCTCGTGCAGGGCATCACCGGGAAACAGGGGACTTTCTGGGCGGGCAAAATGCGCGATTATGGTACCCGGGTGGTTGGCGGGGTCAACCCACGAAAAGCGGGTACCGAACATCTCTCGATGCCGGTTTGGGGTTCTGCGGTCGAGGCTGCCCGGTCAACTCAGATAGACGCTTCGGTATTGTTCATCCCGCCTCTTGGCGTCAAGGACGCCGTCCTTGACGCGATTAGTGCAGGTATCGAAAAAATAGTGGTTCTGACCGAGCATGTCCCGGTGCAGGATGTCATGTACTTTCTGTCAGCAGCACGGGAGGTGGGTGTCAAAGTCGCCGGCCCCAATACTGCTGGACATGTTACGCCGGGCGAGAATTTTGTCGGATTCATGCCGGCCTTCAATGACCGGGTATTCAGACCCGGTAATATTGGTGTCGTCTCACGCTCCGGCAGCCTGGGCACCCTGATGTGTTTGACCCTGGTTCAGGCAGGCTTTGGCATTTCCGCCTTTGTCGGTATCGGCGGGGACCCGGTTGTCGGAACCACCCTGACCGACGCACTGGAATCATTTGATCAAGACGAACGAACTGAGGCCGTGGTCATTGTCGGTGAGATCGGTGGAGGACTGGAGGAAGCCGCCGCGCACACCGCATCTTCCCTCACGATGCCCATCGTCTCTTTCATTGCCGGCGCCGCATCACCGCCGGGTAAAAAAATGGGGCATGCCGGTGCCATCGTGATGGGTAACAAGGGTTCCTACGCCGGGAAAAAGGCGGCACTTGAAAGCGGTGGGATCGAAGTCGCCCCCACACCCTCTCACATACCCCGACTGCTTGCCGCCCGACTGTCGTAGGCTCTGCGGCTACAAACGGCCGCCATCGTAACAGGCGGTTCCCCGCTCCCGGTGCCACAGTCGATACAGATGTCGACGCCTGGCAGGGTCCGGATGATCTTCAAACTCACTTCGATAGTGGCCAATCTCATGATTGTTCAGATATTGTACCTGTCCGCGCTCAAGCGGTCCCTCAAACCAGATGTCCTTACTGGTACAGACCGTATCAATGGCATCCAGCGCTTTTTTCAGCGCGCAGTCCATCGGTTCGCCAACCACCTCGTAGCCCTTGCGTACCAGCGACGAATTGGCCCTTGCATTCAGACGCTCTTCAGACCAACTGAAAAAAGGAGCCAAGCTGACCTTGGGCGCCGATTCACAGTGTTCTTTCTGTCGATCAAAATACATCGGCTGATAAAGTCTCATCAGTGCATCAGGATATTGCTCATACATCCGATCGTGCACCGTATAAAGACTGCAAAAACGGCTGATGCCCCCCTTTTTTGATGGGTATCGGCACAATAATCCGACATAGTCCGGAACCATTTTCGCAAACGCATTGTCCGTATGAAAGCCCAGTTCGACACTGGTATGGGACCCCCGCACCCCATATCCAAACCGGGTACCGGTATCGCGGACATCATAAATCATCTGACCATTCCACTTCTGTGCAACAGGACGACCGATATACTGACCCAGCAGCCAATAGACTTCGACCAGTGTCTCGACCGGGCCGTCATCCATCGGTAATCGGTCAAGCACCGCAAAACCCACCCCGTCGTCAAGAATCTGTTTCATTCTGCCCATCGTTTCACGACAATGCGGGAGCGACAGTTCCTCGACATTGCGTTGCCAGTTTTGCAGTGGATTGGCCTGGATAAACGCCATCAACGCATGCACTTCCCGTAGCATTGCCCGGGAAACGGGAATCACCCAATCGCGAGAAGAAATTTCCGAAGCGAGCCATGCCCGGCGGTTGACCGGCGTCTGTCTGAAAGCAGTGACTTCATCACGACAGTCAAGAAATGGCATGCTCATCGTCAGCAATCTCCAATCAGAGAAACACAGGCATCAGAACGATCATCAGACCCCTGCTCCTGAATAAAGGACTCCGGCCACATCAGTCTCCGCTCACAGTCTCCGAGCCATTCGGGACAAATCCGAATAATATCATTGTACTCATGCTGTACTCCCCGTCCAGTATCATTTTTGGAGCGTTTATCGGGTTTTTCTAGTCTCTTTTTCGAAATACGGAAAGCTGTTGTTCTTTAGTGACTCCATCAGCACAAACTGGTTTTTCCTTTCCTTTCGCTTGATTGACAGATAGGTTTCCCGGTCCATTTCATACAACTGTCGTTGGTATTGCTGGGTCGCATCAAACCACTGTTTCAAACGTCGCTCGTACCGCTCATTCTCGGGCACATTCAGCGTGGAAAAATACGTCTTGATTGCCAATAAATAGCGGACTACATTGCGCTCGGCCGCACCCCTCTGCCCGCCGATATATCGGGTTTTCCCTGTCCAGGTGGTCACCTTTGAAAATCCGACTTTATTTCTGGCAATGGTGGAAAAGTAGATTTTCGCCAACCGGGCGACATAGCCCGGCATACTGGAAAAATCAAACTCAAGATAAACCCCCTCATCGACTCCAATAGCCCTGACCATGAATTGGTAATCAGTGCTGTCATACGGCCCATCTTTTGCGCTGCTTTGAATCAAAAACACCTCGTCTTTTTCCATCGCGTGAAATTGCATATTCAGGCGTGATGCCTGATCCGGCGTCAAGTAGTCCTTGATGCCAATATAAAGATTGAGCCTGAATGAACCGTCTTGTTGTTGAAATGTACAACTTTTGATATTGAGATGGAGGGGAATGAACTCACACCACTCTTCCACTTTTGCAAGCTGTTCGACAAACAGGGAATAGGGAATATCAGGCAGGAATGTACTGACGCTTGCACTGATAACACCGCGCTTGTCGCGAGATATCAGTGTAAACGGCAATGCGTCCGCTTTCTGCTGTCGACTGAACATCGCATAGTTTTTCAACATGTCCGCCTTGGATACCGTGGCATAGACCACTGAAACATTGGTGCAAAGCAGACCCAAAACCACGATCAGCGAAAAACCAAAACGAAACCGGATCATGGAGCACGAACCCGCGTCTTGTACCTCTGGAACAGATGTCGAAGGACAACAGTCAACATCTGTTTTTCCTGCGCCATCTGATTGCATCGATACTTGACATTATAGACATTGAATCTCCTGCCATCGACTCGGAGCCGGTCATGGGAATAAAACGGACTTGTTCTGTTAATTTTTCCCGTTATTTTCTTGGAATATCTTGTCTAAATACAACACCGCGCATAACGGAAAATCCAGTGATCTTTTCAGTCATTTCAGTTCTTAATTAAAGACAATAGCGGTTTATTTTCAATTTGCATTCATCCGCTTTCAACATAACTATTTGCCGTATTTTCCCAGAATCTTGATCGGGTACAGCCTATGCTCCTGCGACAGTGCCTGAATCCAGCGCAGGCATGGCAGAATGATGACACACTGATAACGGCAACCCAACGGACATTCCCACGTCAAACACGATGAGAATCAGTTGATGTTGCACCGGCCAGAATGTCTGCTGGACAGGCAATTTACGGCCTTGTCTGGGGCCGCACTTGCGTCCACTGGCCACTCAAGCAACATCCGTGGACGCCTATTATAGCCATTTCGATGAACTGTCGAAAGCCACTCCAGAATGCACGCCAAAGACACAACCCGCATGAGCAAACTTCACAAGTGGCAGAAGATAAAAGCAGAGCTTCCCTGTGCCTGCCTGTCCGGTTGTGCCAAGTAACCCAAACCAGTCCACGGCCAACCCGTTCGATGTAAAGAGCAGACACGGCATAACCCCTGTCTGTGGATATCTTGATCCGACCTTCGTCTCTAGCGAAGCACCAAGCCGGTCCCGCAGATTAAGACGTCCGTTCGATTCAAACCAACTGTGAAGGCGGTCGCCATTGTAAAACCAATTATTCCGCGATGTGCCGCTCGCGCCAAAAAATCAGCAACCCACCGCCAACGATCAGAAACACTCCCGGAATAAGACGATCAAAAGGGGCCTCATCAAAAACCAACCAGCCAATCACAAAAGCAAAAAGAATACCGAAGTATTCAAATGGCGACAGGTTGCTAGGCAGTGTCAGACGGTATGCGGTAATCAGGGAAAATACGGCCATTCCGCCAACAATACCCATGAGCAACATCCACATCCAGTCGGTCAGAGTGGTTATGGGGATGTACGAGGCCGTGATAATCATCATCAGGACAGTGAACACCAACGTACTGGCATTGGTATGAAGGTTGATGACGGCCGTCGGACTATTGTCGTCAAACAACCGGACGAGCACACTTGAAAAGGCGTAGAAGAAGGCTGCGCAGATCGGCAGCATTGAAAACCATTGGAAAATGTCCCCCTGTGGTCGCATGATAAGGATGATGCCGATAAATCCGATGATCACGGCCAGCCAGCGAATGACACCGATTCTGTGGTGCAACAAGGGGACGGACAGTATCGTGATAAACAGGGGTCCTGCATACACAAGCGTGGTTGCAATCGCAAAATCCATCAGACTAAGGGACAGATAAAGACAGAATTGCGCACCTGCGATCGATGCGCCCCGCAAGATCGCGAGTGGCCACTGGCGTAACCGGAAGCGTGCTGAACCCCGGGTTACGGTTACGGTCAGGTAAACCAGAAGCAACGAGGGAATCAATCCGAAAATGTTGCGGAATGTGGCAATCTGGGGAATCGAATAATGGCTACCGAGAATTTTGATGATCGCTCCCTGGATATCGAACAGAAGGATAGCAATCAGGGCCACTACCACCGCCCGAATGAAACTGGAATTGCGCATGTTCAGATAAATCGACCCACAATCGCTTGGACACCGGATAACCGCTCATGGCTGGAAGTGTCGAGACCGTCGAACCGATGATGACCGTTGCACAGCGGATATCTGCCCTCAAAACCTGTCACAGTACGACAGGGTTCACAAAAGACAGCATTACAGCACAGGTTCATCGTGTTGAATATCAGAGTCATTGCCAAACTTCCCGGGACAGTCCACGAACAGTCCCGTGTTCAGCGAGACGTACAACACCCCTGGTGGGCCACTTTTTCATTGGAACGCCGATATCGGGAGGGTGCCGTCAACGATTGGGGCATGCTCATCCTGAACACATTATACCCTGTCTGATGGGCAACCTATCGGGAAAATCACCTCGCAGACAGGGCCCGTTTCCGGAGTGTCTATAGAGTCTGTGATACGTGATAGTCCGACACAGTGGAATCAACGAAAGGATCCTCAACCCAAGTCACAGAATGCCGATACAGCGATCACCCCAAAGAAGGTCTGACACATGCCAGATGAAACACACGAAGCAGATACAGCGAAATACCTGGCAGATCGATCGATGGGACAGGGACATCGTTGATACACCATTGAATGCCAACAATCGTGTCAGCTCCTGCCCGGCCAGACTCGTCACGACCTGGCCGCCGGTCCGATGTGACTCACGCTGCATGAGTCCATTTTGATTACCCATCGAAAGCAGCATGGTTCGTCTTCGCAGGCGGCCTGTGATACCGGGTTATTGATAACTCCCTGTCACACTGTTCGACAAGGCGATTGAAGTGGCTCGATTTTTTGTTGACTCAAGGTAAAATGAAATTGTATATTTTTGCATACAATTTCATTTTACTGTTCTGAATGTCCAACAAAGTCCTTGTAGTCGGGGCCGGTAATGCCGCTTTGTGTGCGGCCCTATCGGCACGGGAAGCGGGGGGTGACGTTACGTTATTGGAACGCGCGCCAAAAGCGTTATCCGGAGGCAACAGCCGTTTCACTGCCGGCGCGATGCGCTTTGCCTATCGTAATGTCGCGGATATTCAGGCATTGATACCCTCTTTAAGTGCGAATGAAATCGAATATACGGATTTTGGTCAATACGATGAAGCGCAATTTTTCGATGACATGGGGCGTATCACCCAGTATCGTTGTGATCCGGACCGAATCGAGCAACTGGTCTATCGCAGTCGAGACACCCTGATGTGGATGAAACAGAAGGGCGTTCGATTCCTGCCCATTTATGGTCGCCAGGCATTCAGGCAAAATGGCAAATTCAAATTTTGGGGGGGTCTGACAGTGGAAACCCACGGCGGCGGTCCGGGGTTGATGGACACGTTGAACCGGGTGGCTGCAAAGGAGAACATTACAATACACTATGGCTGTCGGGCACTTGAGTTGATACAGCACAATGGCACGGTACGTGGTATCAGGGTAAAACATCGGGGCGAATATTTTGATATGGTGGCTGATGCGGTGGTACTGGCCAGCGGAGGGTTCGAAGCCAATCATGAATGGCGAGCACGCTACCTTGGACCGGGCTGGGATCTTGCGCGGGTACGGGGCACCCGGTTCAATACAGGTGATGGCATCAGAATGGCACTCGATATTGGCGCTGCCTCCTATGGGCACTGGTCAGGCTGTCATGCGGTCGGCTGGGATATGAATGCACCGGAATTCGGTGATCTTGCGGTCGGCGATGGATTTCAGAAACACTCATACCCGTTTGGCATTATGCTCAATACGGATGGCAACCGTTTCGTGGACGAGGGGGCTGACTTTCGCAATTATACCTATGCCAAGTATGGCGCCCGTATCCTCGAACAAAAGGGCCAGTTTGCCTGGCAGATATTCGACCGGAAAGTCATGCACCTGCTGCGGGATGAATACCGCATAAAACAGGCAACCCGGTTGCAAGCCGATACCCTGGAACAGCTGATCAGGAAAATGCCGGACATCAACCATCAGCAGGCACTGAAGACCATTGAAGCATTCAATAGCGCAGTGAACAAAGAGGTGACATTTAATCCCAATATCCGGGATGGGCGGGGCACGTCAGGGTTGACAATACCCAAGAGCAATTGGGCGAATCCGCTGGATACCGGCCCTTATGAGGCCTACCAGGTGACCTGCGGGATTACCTTTACCTTCGGTGGTCTGAGAATTAATGATGAGGCTCAGGTCCTTGATGTTGACCTTGATCCGATCCCGGGACTGTATGCGGCCGGAGAACTGGTGGGAGGTCTTTTCTATCATAACTATCCCGGTGGGACGGGGCTCACGTCCGGTGCGGTTTTTGGTCGCATTGCCGGCAGGGCAGCCGCCCATCAGACGATACCCGATGAGCTACACTAGACACACTGCACTGGAAAGGGAGACTTCCCAACGCAAAGAGCAATCCATTTGTGGTTCACGGGCTGATTTTGTCAGTCATCGGATCAGACAGGCCATCCGGGAGGGCCGGTATCAACCAGGAGAACGCATTCGCGAGACCGAGGTGGCCACATGGCTTGGCGTCAGTCGGACACCCGTCAGGGAAGCACTTCGTCGGTTGGAGTCGAACGGTGTGGTCACCTTCGAGTCATGGCGCGGTGCTGTCGTGGCGGAACTGGACCATCAACAGATTGCCGAACTGTATGCCATGCGGCGGATTCTCGAAGGTGCGGCCGCAAGGATGGCAGCCAAACACATCAGTGACATCGAGTTGGATTTGTTGTGGCAGGTTCACCAGCAGGCCGCTTCTTGCCTGCAACAACCGGTAAAACTGGCACAACTCAACAGACAGTTTCATCAGATCATCTGTAAAGCGGCGCATAATCGCTATCTGGTCTCCAGCCCGGATCAAATGGAAAACGGTCTGACATTATTAACAGGGACCAACTTCACGGTAAAAAACCGTCTGGCTGAGGCGTTACAGGAACATCGGCAACTATTAAAAGCCATTGAGGGCAAAAAGGCCGACCGCGCCGAGAAACTCGCCAGGGACCATATCGACCGGGCAGAAAAAGCACGGATGACCCTGTTGCTGGATTTCGTTTGATAGATAAGGTAAACAAGATGCTCAAGCGGGGTGGCAGAAAAGCAAGAAAACAGCAGCGACTCTCCCCCAACAAGGTGCAGGGCGTGTGGCCCGGTGTGGTGGGTGGACGATATCGGCCCCTCGACAATCAGGAAGCCCGCGCGATGGACGAATCGGTAATGGCGTTACTCGAAACACTGGGACTTTCCAATCCCACCCCTGAAATGGTTCACCAAGTGACCGGGAATGGTGGCCTGATGCATGCCGACAGATTATTGTTTCCCCGAGATCTTGTCCGATCCATGATTGAAACTGTCCGAAAACCCCTTGTACTTTATGGCCGAAACGATGCGCTGCCGCTGACGATTGATGGAAATCGGATCCACACCGCGACAGGTGGTGGTGCTCCGTTGATTGCCGATGCCAAAACCCGTGAGTTTCGTCCCGCGACCAGTTTGGATTTATACGAGTCTGCCTGTGTAGTGGACAAAATGGAGCATATCCATCTGTTCAGTCGACCACTGGTCTGTACTGATGCCGAGGATACACTGAGCCTGGATATCAATACGCTGTACGCCTGTTTGAGTGGCACGCGGAAACACGTTTGCATGAGTGTTTCCGACCCGCTGAACATGAAGCACATCGCCGCCTGCTGCTATCAGGTGGCTGGCAGCGAACAGGCTTTTCGCCAACACCCGTTCGTCACTATTATGGCAACCCATGTCGTCCCTCCCATGCGGTTTTCCAGAGAAACCTGCGAGACAGTCGCCGAAGCGATTCGCCATGGATTTCCGGTACAGTTGATTTCGGCCGGTCAGATGGGTGCGACCAGTCCGGTCACTCTGGCCGGTTCCCTGACCCAGGCACTGGCTGAATCACTGGCCGGCATGGTCTTCGGCTGGTTGGTTGATCCACAGGCACAACTGATTTTCGCACCCAAGCCCTTGGTGTCTGATCTGCGTACCGGGGCCATGTGTGGTGGGGGTGGAGAACAGGCCGTGGTCATGGCGGCGGCGGCCCAGATGGGTCGGTTTTATGACCTGCCAAACAGTTCTATCGCCGGTTACAGTGATGCAAAAATGCATGACTCCCAAGCGGGCTATGAGAAAAACCTGTCAGTCACGCTGGCCGCCCAGGCTGGTTGCAACATCATTACCCATTCTTGTGGATCACTCGCCAGTATGCTGGGTTATTCCCACGATGCATTGGTGATTGATAACGACATGCTCGGCGGAGTACTGCGCAGTATTCGAGGTGTCGAAGTCACTGACGATACCCTGTCCAATGAAGTCATTCACCAGGTGGTCGCCGGTGAAGGACATTATCTGGGACATCAACAGACACTGCAAAGAATGCAGTCGGACTATGTGTATCCGGTGATTGCCGACAGGCAGACCCCCGCAGTCTGGCAGGAACAAGGAAACAGAACGATGCGAAGCCGGGCAATCGAATGGGTGGATCACTTGCTGAAAATCCATCGCCCCTGTTATATCTCAGATAACGCCGATCAATGGATTCGCGATCGCTATCCCATCATGATTGATCCCGGTCCAGAGGCAGCCTGAAGACAGATGAAGCATTTTTCTGACAATGGCGGCGTGGCCGTATGGCACACCCTCAGACACCATCAGGTCGAACAGGTGTTTGGCCTGCTCGGTGGCTCCATGCTGGAGCTTTATGACGCAATTCACCAACGGGGTGAGATCAAATATATCGGAGCACGGGACGAGCGTGCAGCAACCCATATGGCCGACGCCTATGCCCGCATCACCTGCCAACCCGGCATTGTGCTGGGCGCTCAGGCGGGGCCTGGTGTCGCCAATCTGGTGACGGGGATCACCGAGGCACATCTCGCCTATGCTCCCGTGATCGCGATCGCCGGCATGATCAGCCAGACACATCTGGGACGTGACACTTTCCAGGAATTCGACCAACACAGCCTGTTTACCCCCATCTGCAAGCGCAGCATGATCGTTCCGAGCGCAGATCGTATTCCAGAACTGCTAAGTGATGCCATTGATTTGGCAATGAGCGGTCGAAAAGGACCGGTCGTCATTCATATTCCCCGTAATCTGTTTGCGGAACAATGTGTGTTTCAGGGCCAGTGGGTATACCGTCGGCAGCTGGCCAGTGCAGTGGCAGACAGTAAGACGATTGGGGCCATCTACCATCTGCTGACCGAATCAGAAAGACCGGTGATCTTCGCCGGTGGCGGGCTGAAATGGAGCCAGGGGCATTGTGTGCTTCAGGAAATTGCAGAGCACTTTCAGATCCCGGTGGTCACCTCGACCGGTCATGCTGACTTGATGCCGACCAGTCATCCGCTTCATGCGGGCCAAAGTGGACCGAGAGGCAACCGCGTTGCCAAACAGTTGACCTCGACAGCCGACTGTATTTTCGCGATTGGCACCCGATTGGCTTTCAACTCCACGTTTCATTCTGATGAATATATCAATCCGCAGGCAAAAATCATCCAGATCGACATTGATGCAGCCTCCATTGGGCGGTACTTTCCGGTTGAATTGGGCGTGTCCGCCGATGCCGCCGCAGTCTTGGAAGCATTGCGCGACACCGTTAAACACAGACCCAAGACAGACAAGGCACAGACATGGTCAGCACGATATTACGCATTGAAGGCCTCTCTGAACACGGAACGGGCACAGGAGGCACAACTGGACTCGTTACCGCTGCAGCCGCTGCGGGTATTCGGAGAAATCCGCAATACCCTGAAGGATGACACGATCGTCACCCTGGACACGGGAGCAATGTGTTTGCAGGCAGCGGATCGACTGAAGCATGAGACCTGCCCCGGATTGATCACGCCCCTTGATTTTGGGCTGGTGGGTTTCGCGTATGCCGCGGCGATCGGCGCGGCAGCGGCAACGCCCAACAGGCCAGTCGTCTGTGTCATTGGGGACGGTGGATTTGGGATGACTATGAGTGAAATCACCACTGCTGTTCAAAACCGCTTACAGGTAATTGCTGTGGTCATCGACAATGGCGCCTGGGGTGCAGAAAAAGCCTATCAGCGTGACTACTTCGAAAGACGCTATCTCGGTGCGGATCTCATTAACCCGGATTATGCCGAAATTGCCCGGCAATGTGGTGCGGATGGCTATTGCGTCCGCTATCCCGGTGAGACAAGCATTTTTCTTGCGCGGGCACTCCAACAAAGACATCCGGCAATCATCCATGTCAAGGTGGATCCCATGGCGTTCCACAGCTTGAGAAAGGATCTGTTTCAAGGGGAAAATGACTGATTTCCACCACCTGATGAGTCCGCTACAGGTCGGTAGTGTGCTGCTCAAAAACCGGATTGTCTCGACCGGGCATCACACCTATCTGGCCGATGAAACCCCCGGCGAAAAACTGATTGCCTATCATCGTGCCAGAGCTCAGGGGGGAGCAGGACTGATTATTCTCGAAGTCTCCGGCGTACATCCAACCAGCCGATTCTCCGGCAACTACCTGATGGCCACCAGCGAATCGGTTGTGCCGCATTATGCCCGGGTGGTCGAAGCCTGCGCTGCCTTCGGCGGCACCGTGTTCGGCCAGCTTTTCCATCCGGGGAAAGAAATCAAGACCGGTTCGGACGGCACCCAAGTGGTGGCCTATGCACCTTCCTCTATTCCGACCGATCGATTCCATATCGTTCCCCGGACCCTGTCACGGGCATTGATTGAAGATATTATTGCCGGTTATGCCAAAGCCGCCGAATTGCTGATCCGGGCCGGTTTGCAGGGAGTCGAAATCGTGGCCAGTCACGGCTATCTCCCGGCACAATTTCTCAGCGGGCACAGCAATCAGCGACACGATGAATATGGCGGCAATTTGAAACACCGGCTGCGCTTTCTTCAGGAAGTACTGCAGGCGGTCAAGGGGGCGATCGGCGATGGCATACTGGGACTGAGAATAGCCAGCGATGAATATGCACCAGATGGACTTCGGGACGATGACGTGTTGTGTATTTGTCAAATGCTGGAAAACCACCCCGAGTCGGCACCGGATTATTACAGCCTGGTGCATGGTTCATCCGCCACCGCAGGCGGCGCGGTTTATATTGCCCCTCCGATGGGAATCGATCACCGAGACGCTTTGCCAACAGCGATGCGGTTAAAACAACAGGTTCACAAGCCGGTATTGGTGACAGGGCGTATCTATCAGCCACAAATCGCAGAACAGATTCTGGCCGAGGGCCAGGCCGATTTGTGCGGCATGACCCGAGCTCTGATCTGCGATCCCGACCTTCCGTTAAAAATTCTCAACAATCAGACAGACCATATCCGCACCTGTATTGGTTGTAACCAGGCCTGTATCGGACATGCCAATAAGGGCGTTGGTATTTCCTGTCTCCAGCATCCTGAAAGTGGACGAGAACTGGAAACCAAGGCCGTTTGCAGATTGGATCGGGTAAAACATGTTGTGATTGCCGGCGGCGGGCCGGCGGGGATGAAAGCAGCGGTCGAAGGCGCAAGACACGGCCACATCGTAACGCTGTATGAGCAATCCAATCGTCTGGGTGGATTGGCCAACCTGGCTCAACAGTTACCCGGTCGCACCGAATTTGGCGGGTTGATTACAAACCTGCTTTCCGAACTGGAACGCTACAAGGTCGAGATTCATCTCAATCAGGCGTTGGACCGGGATACCATTCGGCAAAAAGCGCCGGATCAAGTCATCCTGGCGACCGGTTCGATCAGTTGTATTCCCGAGAAAATGGAGATTCGGGATATGCCGTTTTTTACCGATCAGTCCCTGATTGAAAATCAAGGCAGCCCCGGAACACATGTGGTGATTGCCGATTGGCGATGTGACTGGTCGGGCATGGGATTGGCTGAAAAACTCGCCATGGAGGGACATCAAGTCACGCTCTGTGTCACAGGGGACCTGGCCGGAGAAGCCATACCCCTTTATTCCCGGTACTATCACCAGGGACGACTGGACAGACTCGGTGTGACCATCAAACCTTGGCTGAAACTGTTCGGCGCCGATCGTGAAACCGTTTACTTTCAGCACTGTCTGAATAATGATCCGGTCCTTGTCGAAAAGGTCGACAGTCTGGTTGTCTGCGATTCGCGACAGCCCTTTTGTCCACTTGAAAACGAACTCTCGGATGATCCTTTTGCCCTCGTTGTGATCGGTGACTGTCTTGCGCCGAGAACGGCTGAGGAAGCCATGCTTGAAGGGTGGTCTGTCTTTAACAGGGACAATCAGTGAACCACTTGAAACACCGTCGAAACGGTGGACCGCCAGCGCCGCACAACGCATCTTTCGACCCTCCCCGCCATCCCAACGCATGGTGACAATGCGGCGGCCCGCTGACGCAACCCGGAGGCCGACAGAGGCCCCCTCACCCGGTTCATTCACCGCCTCGGGGCCCCGGACATACCCCATGGATTGAGGCCACCCCCGGGCCGGGGTCCTGCCCCCGGCCCGGGTCTGTCGAGCCCCGCCCCGTTACCAGCGCCAGGACAGCGTCAGTCCGCCGGCCACGTCGGGGGCGGTCGACTGGTCATCGACCCGGTCGAGGCCGTCGAGCCGGGCAAACAGGTCGAGGGTCGGTCCGCCCGCG